>VYKP01000323.1_pt1 | contig 10620 bp, 8 predicted proteins | sample 5114551 | NCBI WGS metagenome assembly VYKP01 (sample SAMN12291777, study PRJNA351875) | freshwater metagenome | isolation source: freshwater lake | place: USA: Michigan, Baseline Lake | collected 2013-08-09
AGGTACAGACAGTTGCGCGAGCGACTGTTGAAGGAACGCACTTGGAACATGGTTGCACGGCTTGGCCCCGGTGCCTTCGAGACGATCGGTGGTCATGTGGTAAATGTCGCCCTGGTTGTGCTTTCGTCCGCGCGACCGGCCGGTGACGAGATCATGGCCGGCGTTGATGTGAGCGGCGCACGCGAGCCGACTGCAAAGGCGGCATTGCTTCGGGGAGAGGAGGCCGGTGCAAAATGACAGACACTCGCAAATGTCATCCCAATCTCTCACCTCGTGGCGCGCCGGCCGACGAGCTTCCAGAGTCCGAAGGACTGCCGGAGTCGTCTTCGGTGGACGGGACAATTCGGTTGTTGCCGCAATCAGAGCAGCTTCGTAATCCGATGTCGGTGATTACCTTCGAGGTTCAGGTCCGCGGTGACTTGCTCAAGCAGCATTGTTCCGCGCTTTCTGGATGCTCGGCGGGCGACAAAGAGTGGTTTGTTCGAGGATTTTGGGAGGTTGTGCAGAACGGCGTCGCATGGGACTTCCACCAGTCAACTCCCGATGACACGACCTACTACGGCGGGCGGGAGGAGATCATTCTCTGGGAGGCTGAACAGGGAGCCATGTTCCATCTTGCTGAGAGCGTTCGCGATCTGAACCACTCTGCACAGAACTGGCGGAAGGGCAAACCGAATTGGGGCAAGAGGGGTGTAGTCGTGAGTCTAATGGGCGATCTGCCGGTCACCCTCTACTCAGGAGATCGCTATGCGAGCAAGTGCACGGCTCTGGTTGCTACGAACTGGGAGTCCGAATCAGTAACCGCAGCCCTTTGGGAATTCTGTCTATCGCCGCAGTTTCGAGCTGAGGTTCGACGCCTCAACCAAAAAATGGCAGTGGAGGTCAAGACGTTTCTCCAAGTGCCATTTGATCTGCCTTACTGGGAAAAGCTCGCAGCAGAAAAACACCCCAACGGCCTTCCCGAACCACAGTCCGACGACCCCACTCAGTGGCTGTTTCATGGCCATCCGGCTGGACAACTGCAACTCACGTCTGACTCAGAGGTTCACGCGGGGAGCATCCTGCAGGTTGCCGTTGCACGTCTGGCGGGCTATCGCTGGCCAGCGGAAGTCGATCCGACACTGCATCTGGCGAGCGAGGCCCGCGCCTGGGTGGATAGGTGTAAGTCACTCGAGAAGTACGCGGACGACGATGGCGTCGTGCCATTGGTGCCGATGCGTGGCGAACCGGCAGCAGAGGGCCGCGTGCGAGACCTTCTCCGCAACGCGTTCGGGGGTGAATGGTCTGGTGCGAAGGAGGCCACACTTCTTGCGGCAGCGGCGGCATCGAATGGAGGCAAGACGCCGGCGGCCAACCTCGACGACTGGTTGAAGACCCGTTGTTTTGCCGAGCACTGTGCTCTCTTCGACAATCGCCCATTTGTCTGGCATATCTGGGACGGCCGCAAGAAAGACGGCTTCGGCGTGCTCGTGCACTACCATCGCCTTGCTGCGCCGAACGGTGAAGGCCGCCGACTTCTTGAGAAGATCACGCACGGCTACCTCGGCGACTGGATTTCCCGCCAGCGTGATGAGGTGAAAGCGAACAAGGCGGGTGCAGATGCTCGCCTCGCGGCCTCTCTAGACCTCCAAAAGAAGCTCGAGGCAATCCTGAAAGGAGAGCCTCCTCACGACATATTTGTACGTTGGAGGCCACTGCACGAGCAGCCGATCGGCTGGGAGCCTGACATCAACGACGGCGTACGCATGAACATCCGACCATTCGTCGAGGCTGGTGTCCTGCGCGACAAGGTGAATGTCAAGTGGACCAAGGACCGCGGGCAAGATCCGATCTCGATCCGACCGAGGGCGGACTTCCCGTGGTTCTGGGATGGCGCTTCGTTCGTCGGTGATCGCGTCAATGACGTCCACCTATCCACAGCGGAGAAGCAAGCCGCTCGCGATGCGAAGAGGGTGTTGCCATGAGCAAATCCCGCAGGATGAGCCTGTCCTCTGAGTCCCGCAGTCAACCCGACACACATGACGAGAGGACTGCGACTGACGGGTGCTTGGAAGTAACGAGCGGCAGTGGCGGCCGATTATTCATGGTGTCCCAAGCGGGTCAGCTCAAAAACCCTGATGCGTTGATCACGCTTGTGCCCCGTTCGTCCATTGCACTTTTGGCTGAATTCGCAATCTGCAAGCTCGGACTCGGGACCGGCGACTACCCACGCTACATCCGGCAATTCTGGGAGTTTTTAGGCTTGGAGGAAGGCTGGACGCGATTTCAGTCAGCGGCGGCATCCGGCCACAAAGGACTTGGATACGACGCAGTGATTGCGTGGGATCCAGCTGTGAACAAGGTGCGTGGCATGAGCCATGCGGAGAGGGTGCAAGCACACACGCAGGATTATCGTGGACGAGAGGCCTGGGGACGGGAAGGTGCAGCTGTTTCCCTAATGACGCCCTTGAAGGTGTGTGGCTATTTAGGCGATCGTTTTGACAAGAATGTGGCGGCGGTCATCGCCAAGAATCCGAGTTGGGCTACCGCCGTTAATGCATTTGTCTATAGCAGCGAGTTTGCCCGACTGGTGTACGCGGTGGATCCGCAACTGAAGGTGACCAACGCTTCGCTGCTCAAAGTGCCATTTGATCTCGCACATTGGGAGCGCGTTGCGGCGGAGCAGTACCCGTACGGCCTCCCCGAGCCACAATCCGATGATCCAACACAGTGGCTATTCCATGGCCACCCGGCAACAGCCGAGCCCGCCAGCATTCTCCAAGTCGCCGTGGCTCGCCTTGCGGGCTATCGATGGCCGGCTGAGTTGGATGAGACGATGCGTCTCGCGACCGAGGCCCGGGCCTGGGTCGACACGTGCAAGAAGCTGGCGCAGTTCGCGGATGACGACGGGGTTGTCCCGATTGTCCCCATGCGTGGTGAACCCGCAGCCGAAGGCCGTGTCCGCGATCTGCTCCGGGCCGCATTCGGGGGCGAGTGGAGTGGCGCGAAAGAGGCAACGCTGCTCGCCACTAAGAACGCTGACACTCTCGACGATTGGCTGAAGAATCGGTTCTTCGCCGAGCACTGCTCACTGTTCCACAACCGACCGTTCGTATGGCACATCTGGGATGGCCGCAAAAAAGACGGCTTCGGCGTGCTGGTGCACTATCACCGCCTCGCGGCCCCAAACGGCGAGGGCCGTCGCCTGCTGGAAAAGATCACGCACGGCTACCTCGGCGACTGGATCTCCCGCCAGCGTGATGAGTTGAAGGCGAACAAGGCGGGCGCGGACGCACGCCTGGCCGCGGCGCTCGACCTCCAGAAGAAACTCGAAGCCATCCTCGCCGGCGAACCGCCGTACGACATCTTCGTCCGCTGGAAGCCGCTGCACGAGCAGCCCGCCGGCTGGGAGCCGGACATCAACGACGGCGTACGCATGAACATCCGGCCGTTCATTGAAGCCGGCGTGCTCCGCGACAAGGTAAACGTGAAGTGGACCAAAGACCGTGGCCAGGAGCCGCAGGCGATCCGTCCGAAGGTGGACTTCCCGTGGTTCTGGAGTAGTTCCGCGTTCAGTGGTGATCGGGTGAACGACGTTCACCTGAGCGTGGCAGAGAAGCAGAAGGCACGTGAAGCGAAAGGGGTGCAGTGATGGATATTCCTGATCCCCTGCTGGGCGTTGATCTGCTAATGGTGATGGGCTCGCGTGAGGAGGTTGAGTCCGGCGACCACTCGCAAACACTCGCCACGCTCACTACGTTGCTGCGAGAGGACAAATGTCGCCAGTTCCGGCAGCGCGTGATGTTCGGCATTTCTGGCTACGACGACGACCCACGTGAGCTGTTCGAGATTCCGGAGGTCCGGCGATGGGTCATCGGCTTGGACGCTAAGTGGCCGTACTGGTTCTTCTTCCTTTGGGCTGGTCAGCGAAGCACGCTGCCGTTGATCGCGTTCTGCCTGTGTCCGTTCACCGTACTGCCTCAGGGCGGGAAGCTCATTGAGCCTGAGGCACTTGCAGCATTCCAGAGCCGGTTGTTCGTCGCCATGAACGGCATCTGTGAGTGGCTTGGGGACTCAGATGAGGTGAACGTCGAAATGAGTGATCGGATCATGGAAGTGTTTCAAGGCAAACGGACGGACGACGGAGGCCCGGCATGACAACCGCTACCAGTCTCGAGTTGCGCAAGCAGTCGAAGAAGCCGATCTACATCGGTGCCGCCATCGTTGGAGTGGCGTGGTTGGTCATTTTGGCGATCACGCTCGTGATGTTCTTCACCGCGTGTGATGCCACGGCTGCGCGTTGGGGTCAGTTCGGCGATGCATTCGGCACCGTGAACGCCCTCTTCTCCGGTCTCGCCCTGTTGGGAGTCGTATACGCGATCCTACTGCAGCGAGAGGACCTTGAGTTGCAGCGCAAGGACCTTCGAGCATCCATCAAGGCGCAGGAGGACGCAGCGTTGGCTCAGGCAAACCAGGCCCGCATTGCCGCGATGACTGCTGCCCTTTCAGCAAAACAGTACATCTCCGAGTCGTTGGCTGAAGCGGCAAAGCTCGGATCAGGTGTCACCAAAATCAAGGGTCGAGAACTGGGCTTGGCGGATGTTGTTGAACATTACAAGAAGCAGATGCTCAAAATCGACTCTCTTCTGGAGGGGGAGTTGGCCAAGGCAGTGCCAGAGTATAAATCGGAGACTCCTGCATGAGCACCGGAATCTCGACTCCTCCAGACACGGTTCTCGAGGCAATCATGGTGTCGCTCGCTTTGGCCGCACGCCACAACCCCGGCGACGTGGCCAGACCTGCGGCGATCCTGTGGACCGATGCTGACGCACAGTGGCAGCCGTTGATCCCGCTGCTGCAAGCGAAAATTCTTCACCTGCTTGTGCTCGGCGACTACGCGCCGGCAGAGCGTCGCGGCCCCGCTGTCTGGATGAAGTGCGTCATCGGCGGAGTCATCCCAGAGTGCCGGTTTCCCGAGTCGGTGGTGCCGATCATTTACATGCCGGGTGTGAGCCGACAAACGCTGCGATCAGGAGAGGAATGCCCCGATGCTCTGAAGCCACTAGCGGAACTGCACTATCGGGGCGCGGTGTGGACACAGAAGAACGGCAAAGACTGGACCGTTGAGGCCTTCTTGGTGTCCGATGAGGGCATCGGCCTGGACGTGTCCAAGGATGCTTCGACGAAGGCCGCGATGCTTGGGTCGCTTGTCGTCTTGGCCGATGCGCCGCTGTCGCTGTTGAGGGACAAGCGGCTGGAAGCAGAGGACTTTGATCGCCTCGTCATCGACGACCAGCCCCGTGACCTGCTGACCTGGCTCGGCGACTCCGAGGGCGTGCGCCGGCGATGGGATGCGGCCAAGTGGTCTGCATTCTGCTCGCGCTGCAAAGCCGACTATGGGTTTGATCCCGTGAAGGACGGCGAAACCGCCGGCGGCGAGCGCCTGGGCATGTGCAAGCAGGAACACGATCCGGCGTGGGAGGCCGTGTGGGCACGCTTCAATGATGCGCCGACGGTCTTCCCCGGCATTGTGGAGTTGCTCAAACGGTCGAAGCCGAGCGGTCTCCTGTTTGTCAAGGAGACTTGGCCTGACGAAAACGATGAGGCGGAGAACCGCCTCCGCAACGAGCTGCTCGCTTTCGATGGACTGTCGCACGCGGAAGCCCGCCGGAAGATCGAGGCGCTTGACAAGGAGCACGGTGCTCGCCGCGCCTGGGTGTGGTCACGTCTCGGTCGCAGCCCCCTCGCGCATGGTCTGAGCTACCTGGCGCTGCTCGGACAGAAAACAGCAACCAAGCTCGGCGGTGACACCGCCGACGAGATGGGCAAGCTCTACGCGGAGGGAGGCTTCATCACCGATGAGGCCGCGATGCGTGCGATCGCGTCTGTGAAATCTGCCGCGGACATCCGCGCTGTGCAGTCGGCGGTGCGGTCGCTGTACCTGCCGTGGCTTGAGGCGGCCGCAGAGCACTTCCAGAAGCTGGTTGCCAAGAGTCCCTTGCCCGCCAAGGGCAAGCAGGAGGACGTGGCGGTGGCGGCCGGGCACTGCTTGTTGTTCGCAGATGGGCTTCGGTTCGATCTCGGCCAGCGGTTGGCGTCCAAAGCGGAAGAGCGGGGTCTTCGCGTCAGCCGGCGTCAGCGGTGGGCCGCGCTTCCGACTGTGACGGCCACGGCGAAGCCGGCGGCGTCGCCGGTTGCGAGCGAGATCACGGGCAACGAGCTTCCCGAATCGTTTGCACCTGAAGTCGCCGCCACGAAGCAACCGCTGACGACCGATCGGTTCCGAAAGCTCCTCATGGAAGCCGGCTACGAGGTTCTGGCGGGTCACGACACCGGCACCCCGGGCCGCCCCAACGCCCGGGCTTGGGCCGAGGCTGGCCAGATCGACAAGCTCGGTCACGACCTTCAAGGCAAGCTGGCCTCGCATCTGGACAGCGAGGTCGATTCGTTGGTTGAGCGGATCATGGGCCTGATCGATGCCGGTTGGCGATCGATCCGGGTGATCACCGACCACGGATGGCTGCTCCTGCCGGGTGGCGAGGGGCTGCCAAAGGCGGATCTGCCCAGCTATCTGACCGCAAGCAAGTGGGCGCGATGCGCTGCCATCAAGGGCGCGTCGAAAGTTACCGTGCCGACGGCCGAATGGCACTGGAACCCGTCGCGCTCCTTCGCCACGGCCCCGGGCATTCACTGCTTCGGTGCGGGCAATGAGTACGCGCACGGCGGTTTGAGCATCCAGGAATGCCTCATCCCAGACCTGTTGATCGAGCCCGCCAGCGCCGGCAACGCCGGTGCCGCGAGCATCGGCGACGTCCAGTGGTTGGGAATGCGATGCCGCGTGGCGGTCACGCCAGCTGACACGACATTGACGGTCGACATCCGAACCAAGCCCAACGACCCGAACTCAAGTATCGCAGGTTCGACCAAGAACCTTGACGCGGAAGGAAAGGCGGGGTTGATCGTGGCGGACGACGGGCTCGCGGGCACTGCGGCGGTGCTCGTGGTGCTCGACAACTCGGGCCGGGTCATCGGCAAGAAACCAACCACCGTCGGCGGTGAGGAGTGAATCTCATGGAACTCGATGCGCTAGACAAACTTGGAGCCTCGGCCTTCGACGGCTTTCTCGTCCGAAAGGACCTCGTTCGCAAGTACTCCAGGCAGTACCCGGTTCCCACCTATGTGGTCGAGTTTCTGCTCGGTCGCTACTGCGCCACGGTGGACGAGAAAGAGATCGCCGAAGGCTTGGCGATCGTTGAGAAGCAGCTCAAGGACCGGGCGGTGCGCACCGGGGAGGAGGAGTTGTTCAAGGCCAACGCCCGCGAGAAGGGTTCGGTCAAGCTCATCGATATCGTGCGTGCTCGCCTGGACTCGAAGAACGACTGCTACATCGCCGAGCTGCCCAGCCTGGCGCTGAAGGAAGTCCGCATCGAAGATCAACTCGTGCGGGATCACGAGCGGATGCTCACCGACGGGTTCTATGCCGAGGTCACGCTGGGATACGACGCGCTGGTGGCCCAGGAGAAGAACGGGCGTCCGTTCTCGATCGACGCACTCCGCCCGATCCAGCTCTCCAAGTCAGACGTGCTTGAGACGCTGGCAAAAGGCCGCAAGTCCTTCACGACAGAGGAATGGAAGAGCTTCCTGATCCGTTCAATCGGTTTGGAGCCGACAAAGCTCACGCCGCGGGCACAGATGGTCACGCTGCTGCGGATGATGCCGTTCGTTGAACGGAACTACAACCTCGTCGAGCTCGGGCCACGCGGTACTGGAAAGAGCCATCTGTTCCAGCAGATCTCTCCGTACTCCCACCTGATCTCCGGCGGCAAGGCCACCGTGGCGAAGATGTTCGTCAACAACGCCTCCGGCCAGCGCGGCCTCGTCTGTCACTACGACGTGGTGTGCTTCGATGAGGTCTCTGGAATCTCGTTCGATCAGAAGGATGGCGTCAACATCATGAAGGGCTACATGGCCTCGGGCGAGTTCAGCCGAGGCAAGGAGAGCATTCGGGCAGACGGCGGCATCGTCATGGTCGGCAACTTCGACGTGGACGTTGAACAGCAGCAGCGCATCGGGCACCTTCTGAGCCCGTTGCCACCAGAGATGCGCAACGACACGGCTTTCATGGATCGCCTCCACGCGTATGCGCCGGGGTGGGACTTCCCCAAGCTCAATCCCAACGAGCATCTGACCAACCACTTCGGGTTGGTGAGCGACTTCCTAAGCGAGTGTTGGACGCGGCTGCGGGCGGGGTCACGTGTCTCGATCATGCAGCACCGGGTCTATCTTGGCGGCGCGCTCAGCGGCCGCGATATTGAGGCCGTGAGTAAGACCATCAGCGGAATGACGAAACTCCTCTTCCCCGACCCTGAAATGCCCGTGCCGGACGTCGACCTCGAGTGGATCGTCCGCGTGGCGCTCGAGAGCCGGCGGCGGGTGAAGGAGCAGCAGAAGCGTTGCCTCAAGGCGGAGTTCCGCAACAGCCACTTCAGTTACACGATGGGACCGGAGGGGGTGGAGCAATTCGTGGCGACGCCCGAGATGCAGAGCGACGAAGCGATCGGCTCCGATCCTCTCCCGCCGGGCCAGGTGTGGGGAATCAGCCCGGGAGGCCAGGACTCTGCGCCTGGGCTCTACCGGATTGAGGTCACGGTCGGCCCCGGTAGCGGTGTGCGGATTCTCAATAGCCCAGTCCCGCCGGCGTTCCGAGAGAGCGCTCGGTACGCCGAGCAAAACCTCTACACGCGTGCCAAGGACCTCGTCGGCAACCGAGATCCCCGCGAGCACGAGTTTGCCGTGCAGTTACGTGCGATGGACACCGATCGAGCGGGTGCAGCACTTGGGCTGCCGGTGCTCTTGGCTCTCTGCAGCGCTCTTCTGGAGAAGAGCACGAAGGGCGGTCTGATCGTGGTTGGCTCTCTAAACCTTGGCGGGTCCGTGGAGGCTGTCTACAACGCGGTGGCACTCGCGGAACTCGCGGTCGAGAAGGGCGCATCGACCCTGTTGATGCCTGTGTCGGCACGCCGGCAGTTGTTCGATCTATCCGACGCGATGGCTACGAAAGTGGACATTCAGTTTTATTCCGACACCCCCGACGCGCTGCTCAAGGCGCTCATTGAGTGATGCTCACCGAGCGTCTTCGATGATCAACTCCTCGTGTTCTGTTAATTGAAAGGAATGGCAATGGCAAAGACCCCGTCGAATCACCGTCAGCCGTGGACCCCCCAGGAAGTTCGCCAGCTCCAGAAGCTCGCGGACCAGAACACTCCGACGAGGGTGATGGGACTGAAGATGGGTCGGTCCGAGGATGCTGTGCGAGCGAAGGCTTCGGACGAGGGCATCTCGCTCAAGCCCACAAACCAGTCGCCGTACAACCGCCGTGCCACATGAAAGTGATTCCAGCCTCATTTCAGCAGCTGCTAGCCCAGATCGAACCGCCCGCGTCAGTAGTTGCCGCCGCGAATGGACAACTGCGCGCGATTCGGGTACGGGGCCGGTACCTCTCGGCGGTCAAAGCGATTCCAATGCCGCTCGCGCGGCGGGTGTGTCAGCCTGCCGTGATTGTTCGGCCCGTCCGCTTGGCGGCCATGTCCGGGAGGAACCGTGCCACCTGATCCCGCCCCGGCAGCTGCGCCAGATCCGCGCGAACAAACCTACAGATCGCTAGTCGAAGCGATCGCAGGTGGCGCGGTGCTGTTTGTCGGCGCGGGAAGCAGCATGAAGGTCGGTTATCCCGCGTGGGGCGGACTTCTCGCTGTTCTTGAAGCGGCTGCGCGAAAGCTGGATGAGGCAAAGGTCAAGGAGGTGGTGGGAGTTGACGGGCTTCTTCGCGCGAGCACCTACAAGAAGGTCTTGGGGCCAGCCGAGTATCAGCGGATTCTCCGTGAGTCCTTTGCGCCGCGAACGCCTCCGCATGACGCCGCACACGAAACCCTGGCGGCGATGCCGTTCCGCCACGTCCTCACCACGAACTATGACGGCGTCCTCCAGTCGGCGCACCACAAGGTGCATGGTGCGGCAGCGATCAGCTTTGATGCGGACGAATGGGAGAAGCTGTCTGATCTGAGGCAGCGGCAAACCGCCATAGGAGCAGCCCGCTCATACGTTCACCTCCACGGATCGATCGGCCGACCGGCGAGCATCGTCCTCTGTAAGGAGGAGTACGACCAGCGCTACCTCCACGAGCAGCGGTACACGGATTTTCTTCGCGAGTTCCTGGTTGGGCAGCGGCTGGTCTTCGTCGGCTTCAGCCTGACTGATGAAGCGTTCAAGTACATCCTGCGGGCGGTTGAGGGGAGCCTGCAGCCGTCCGGCCCCAGGCACTTCGCAATTCTGGCTGCGCCCGCCGATGCCAATGACGAGCGCATCCAGGCCGCGAATCTGCGAGGACTGCAGGGCATCGAGCCGGTGTACTTCGACAACGCTTCGGGCGACTTCGCCGGCCAGTGGATACTGATCGATAAGCTCCGGGCGGATGTGGACGCGCACAAAGCCAAGAACGGGCTCGTTCCCGCCGCAGCCCTTCATCAACTGGTCACCGAGCTGTTGGGTAGCGATCCCGATCTGCAACAGGCTGCACTGCAGCGCCTTCCGGGTCTCGTCAGTAAGCACAGCGTCACCGTGTCTGTCAGTAATGCCGGCGCT
>VYKP01000324.1_pt1 | contig 10615 bp, 9 predicted proteins | sample 5114551 | NCBI WGS metagenome assembly VYKP01 (sample SAMN12291777, study PRJNA351875) | freshwater metagenome | isolation source: freshwater lake | place: USA: Michigan, Baseline Lake | collected 2013-08-09
CCCGCGGCGACCAGGCATCCGCGCATCCGGGTCTGAGGACCACGGCCGTGGCGCCCGCCGCTGCCGCTGTCCGGATCAACGTGCCGACATTGCCGGGGTCCTGCACTGCGTCCAGCCAGAGCTGAAGGCCGCCCTGCGATACGACGTGTCCGGGCTCTTGGCCCGCCGGCAGCGTGAAGATGCCGATCGCCGCGTTCGGACCCTCGCTTTCGCCGAATCGCTCGAAGACGCGCGCATCCACCACGTGCAAAGGCACGCCCTGGACGGCATCCTTCATGTCGATCGCCTCTCGGTGGTCGAGGGCCGCCTCGGAGATCACGATCGCCTCCAGCGCCTCCCGCCCAAAATCTGGGGCTTCCAGCAGTGCGCGGATCAGATGCCACCCCTCCGCGAGGGCGCTACCTTCATCCCGACGGAAGCGCCCATGTTCCGCGAGTCGCACGATCCGCTTCACGAGGGCGTTGTCGCGCGATCGAATGACGCTCGTCAAGACGGGTTCCCCCCGGGAACTGTCGACGCCGCGGGCAGTGCCGAGCGATGCAGCAGCTGCACCGTCGGCGCATAACGGGGGACAAACCAAAGGAGGAACGCCGCCGTGAGCCCGACGGCCAACAGGACGACCAGGACCAATCGGAGGCTGGTGCCTTTCGGCGGGTCGGCGGTCGCGTCGTTCGGACCGAACAGCTTTCGGGGCGGTGCGGGGTCGGCACGTCGATCCACCCCGCTTCGTGCATCGCTCGAGGTGGGTTCCCGGCCCGCACGTCGATCCGGCTGCGCTCGCTCATCCAGCCATCGCAGGCGCGCACGACGGCGCTCTTCCTGCCACTCAGGGTCGTTCGACTGGGCAGCCTCACCGGTGGCGGCGCCCTCCTCCTCCCTCAGATCCGGCACCGCCGAGATGGCAATCCACTCGATGCCGTCGATGCTCACCTCGTCTTGCGGTGCAACGCGACCGAGGGCGAGATGACGCAGCAACAGGCCGCGCGGATAGGGCCCGCTGGTCTCACCGCCACGTCGAAGAAGATAGTTTGCGGGCACCGGAATCGCCGAAGAGTTGGGAAATGGCGCCGGTTCGCGCGTCGGGATCAGCCGTCAGCCGGGAAGCGTCGCGACACCGCGAGACACAGCGCCTTGAACGGTGCATAGAGACTGTCCGGAATGGCGTCGCCGCCCGTGCCGCGGTCGGCGATCAACAGTCCGCGCAGCTTCTCGCCGCTGAAGATCGACATCGCCAGAAAATCGGCGGCCCCGATTCTATCCGCTTGGACGGGGAGCAAGTGGCTGGCGAGCTTGGCCCGATTCGCCCCTCCCGCCCAGACGCCCTGCATGCGTTCGGTGACACGTGCGAAGAGGTCGGTGCCCCCGAGCGGAATGTCGAGCGATTGCCAGGCGGAGGGCGTGTTGTCGAGATCCATTGCAAACTGGATCGTCAGTTTCGCAGCACCGTCCGCGCTCGGCCGTGCGTATGCCACGCGGCGCATGCCGAGTCCGAACTGCAGGGCATACATGGCCCAGGCGATGGAGGGGTCCACGTCGGCGGTGATGCGTGCGGTCGACAACTTCACCATCGCGTTCTTGAAGAACGGCACGTCGATGCTGGGGGGCGGCTTGAGTGGTCCCGCCTCCCTTGGTATCTCACCCGCCAGCATCGGGATCCACGCGGCGACCGGTCGCACGCCCGTGTCTTCCCAGAGCTTCGCTGCCTGCAGACTGGCGCTTCGCACCAGGCGCCGGACCGAATCGGGCGTCCCGTTGACGAGTTTCTGGATGTCCGCGTAGTCGTCCGGCAGCGCCGGATCGAACCAACCATGCGCGAGATGGCGGGCAAGGCGGCTTGCGAGCGCCACGTTCACCACCCTCGGATGATCGGCATGCTCGTCGTCCATCAGTCGTTGCAGAAGATCCGGCAGGCGCCATGCCTTGGCCAGCGCGAGCTGCAGATCCATGTGCGTGAAACCCAGCACGAGCTGCTGCGTCGGGGCGCTGCGAAGGCCGCGCGCGTGCTCGAGCAGATGGCGGATCTCGGATTCCTCCCGGGGTGCGTGCAGCCAGAGCAGCAGTTCGGCAAGATCGTGGAGCAGCGCGCCGATCACCACCTCGTCGGACTCGCTGTCGTGGCGCTGATAGGCCAGGCTGCGTGCGAACGCCGCGGCGTGCTGGGCACGGCTGACCACGGCGCGGGCGCCGGCCAGTGCCACCGGATCGTTGGCGAGAACCGTCTCGAGCGGCACCACGTTCACGAACGCCCGCAGGAAATTGTGGATGCCATGCATCATCACGACGTGCTCGACGGTCGTGATGTCGGCGGACTGCCGGTTCCCCCGGTTCGCTTCGGCGAAGCGCAGCGCCTTCAGGGTCATCAGCGGATCGCGCAGGACGAGTCGGGAGATCTCGCGGGCCGTCACGCGATCTTCTTCGCGCCGCATGTTGCGGAGGGCCTCCACCGTGCTGCCGAGCACCGGCACGTCGGGTCCACCGAGCGCCTCGACGACCGCATTCATGTCCATGCAGGCCGGTTCCCGGTCAGAGGCGCCAGACGAGCAGCGCGCGTCGTCCATCGCCCAGGGTGATCACACGATCCGGGGCAACACCCGGCACGTCGAAGGTGTTGCTGACGAACAGGGTGCCGGGTCGCATCTCGGCGCGCACCTTCCGCCAGAGCGCCGGCATGGGCACGGGCGACAGGAACGCGTACACCACGTCGTAGGGCGCGAAGCTCTCGGTCCAGAGATCGTGGCGCGACACCGTGAAGCGGCCCTTGGACCACCGTGCCCGGAGACTCGCGATGCCGTAGGGCAGCGGTGCGATCTCCACGCCTTCCAGATGATCCGCCGGCCGCAGATGGGCGAGTCCGGCGAGCACGGTGCCCGTTCCGCAGCCGACGTCGAGCAGGCGCACCGGACGGCCTTCCGGAAGGAGATCCGCGAGGGCGCGGACCGCCCGCTGGTTCGACAGGAACAGCGGGACTTGTGTGCGGAACGTGCTCCAGTAGACGGCGGCCATCGACAGGAACGCGCCGAGGTACCAGAGGGGGTCGATCGAGACCGCGATGGCACCGCTCACCAGGACGGGAAAGGCAGCGTTGAGGGCGGTCCACCACGATGCGAGTCCGAAGCCGCGTCCGATGGCCGCCGCCAGCGCGCACTGCGCGACCATCGCGCCGTACGCGCCACCTGGCAGAAACGCTGCCAGCATCTGCACCGCAACCCATGCCAACGCCTGCGCGCACAGCGCCTTCGCCACCGGTGGCACGGCGGCGCGCCCCGGGCGGGCAAGATCAATGGTGTTCAGCGCCACCGCTCTTCTTCTCCGCAGCAGGCTTCGTCGGCTCGGACGGTGCGGCGGACTCGCCCCCCTTCCCTTCCGTGGCGAGATTCTCCACCTCGATGGTCCCGCCGTCGTTCAGGGCCGCCTTCTCGGCGCGCCGGTTCATCACGATGATGCTGACGCGACGGTTGATCGGGTTGAACGGGTCGCTCGGATCCAGCAGCACGGCGGAGCCCAGACCGATGACGCGTGCGATGCGATGCTCCTCCATCCCGCCCGAGAGCAGCTCGCGGCGCGCCGTGTTCGATCGGTCGGCCGCCAGTTCCCAGTTGCTGTAGCCGCGCTCTCCGCCCGAGTAAGGCGAGGCGTCGGTGTGTCCGGAGATCGTGATGCGGTTGTCCACCTCGTTCAGGACCTTGCCGATCTCGCGGAGGATCTCCTTGGTGTACGGCTGCAGCTGGCTGCTGCCGATCGCGAACATGGGGCGGTTCTTCTCGTCCACCATCTGGATCCTGAGACCCTCGGTGGTGATGTCGATGAGGAGCTGGTTCCGGAACTGGGCGAGGGTGTCGTTCTTCTCGATGACCTCCTCGATCTCCTTCTTCAGCACCTTCAGACGCTCGCCCTCCTGCAGCATGAGCATCTTTTCGACTTCCTCCTCGTTCACCACCACGCCCGTCTTCTTCTTGCCCTCGACACGCTGGTTCACCTGACCGGTCTTTCGCGTGAGATCGGTGCCGCCGCCCTTGATCAGGCTGGTCGCATCACCGGCCCCCGAACCGCCCATGAGCGCCACCTTGAGCGGCGTCTTGAAATAGTCGGAGATCCCGCTCAGGTCACCCTTGGTCGTGGAGCCCAGCAGCCACATCAGCAGGAAGAACGCCATCATGGCGGTCACGAAGTCGGCGTACGCGATCTTCCAGGCGCCCCCGTGATGCCCGTGGCCGCCCTTCTTGATGCGCTTGACGATGATTGGCTGTTGCGAGTCGTCGCTCATGGGGTCTCCGGAAGAGGTGCCGCGAGGGTCACTTGCCCTTGCGGTTCTTCACCTCCTCCTCCAGTTCCTTGAACGACGGCCGTTCCGTCGAGTACAGCACCTTGCGCCCGAACTCCACCGCCACTTGCGGCGCGTAGCCGTTCAAGCTCGCGAGGAGCGTGACCTTCATGCACTGGAACATCTTCGTGGACTCGGTCAGCTTGTGCTCGAGGAGCGTCGCGAGCGGACCGACGAAGCCGTAGGCCAGCAGAATCCCGAGGAACGTACCCACCAGGGCCGCCGCGATCAGCTTGCCCAGTTCAGCCGGCGGCAGACCGACCGATTCCATCGTGTGCACCACCCCCATCACCGCCGCGACGATCCCGAACGCCGGGAGGCCGTCCGCCAGCCGGTTCACCGCCTGCACGGGAGTCTCGCCTTCGTGATGGTGCGTCTCGATCTCGACGTCCATCAGGTTCTCGATCTCGAACGCGTTGAGGTTGCCGCCCACCATGATCCGCAGGTAGTCGGTGAGGAACTCCATCGCGTGGTGATCGGAGAGGATGATCGGGTACTTGGAGAAGATCGGGCTCTGCTCGGGCGACTCCACGTCCGACTCGATCGACATCAGGCCTTCCTTGCGGACCTTGGCGAGGATGTCGTAGAGCAGCGAGAGCAGTTCGATGTACAGGCCCTTGGTGAACTTCGACCCCTTGAACACCGTCGGCAACGCGCCGGTGGTGGCCTTGATCACCTTGCCCGAGTTCGCCACGACGAACGCGCCGAGCGCGGCGCCGCCGATCATCAGCACTTCGAGGGGTTGGACGAGGGAGCCCACATGGCCGCCGGCCATGACGAAGCCGCCGATCACGGAGCCCAGGATGAGGATGTAGCCGACGATTACGGTCATGTCATGCAAGTCCGGAGAGGGGTCGGGGCGCGGGGGTCGGATGACGGCCGGATGATCTCCAGCCCGTGCGCACTCCGTGCCGCCGCTCCGAGACTTATCGGATGCCGGGTGGGTGGACTTTAGAAGGCCTTCCCTCTGTGCGACCGTGGTTCCCGGGGGGAAACCGGGGTCTCCGGATCCGCCCGGCATCGCGGAGCGGATGCCTTCGATGCCGAGACGTCAGCCGGCCTGCGTGCGAGAATCCGGCCGTGCGCCCATGGCGAAACTGGTAGACGCAAGGGACTTGAGAAAACTGAGCACCGGGCGGCGAAAGCGCCCGCGTGAATGGCGTCAAATTCAGCGAACCCCCTGCCGTCCGGCGAGGCAACGCTGAGCGAAGCCCCGGAGCCCCGGGGAACGTGCAGAGACTTGACGGCGCCGGCCTAACGCCTCGCGGCCATGGTCAAGACAAAGTCCAGACCACGAACATCCCTCCGGGAGCCTGCCACTGGCACCCGGCTGGATGGCGGCGAAAGCCGAAGTGGCAGGAAAATCCCTCGACTTCGGTCGTGCCGGTTCGATCCCGGCTGGGCGCACCAGCTTCCTGGTTTCCCCGTCCGTGAGCGATTCCCGCGGATGCGGGCGAACCTCAGTCCGCGAATCGCGGTGCCCGCTTCTCCCGGCCGGCAAGCAACGCCTCGTCGAGATCGTCCGACACCAGCATCGACGCATTCCACGTCGCCACGTAGTTGAGGGCGTCGGCCACGGTGTGGTCGCGCGCGTAGGTGATCATCTCCTTGCAGCCTCGCAGGGCCAGTGGTGATTTCGCCGCCAGCGATCGTGCGAGTTCCATCACGCCATCGCGCAATGCATCGGCATCGTCGTAGCACCGGTTCACCAGTCGGACTGCCGCGGCCTCCCGTCCCTGCACCGTCCGGCCGGTGTACGCGAGCTCTCTCGCCATGCCCTCGCCGATCAGTCGGGGGAGCCGCTGCAGCGTGCCGACGTCCGCGGTGAGGCCGACGTCGATCTCCCGGATCGCGAACCAGGCGCCGTCACAGCAGTAGCGCATGTCGCAGGCCGTCACGAGGTCGACGCCACCACCGATGCACGCGCCCTGGATCGCCGCGATCACCGGCTTCCGGCAGCGCTCGACGGCGTCGATGGTGGCCTGCAGATCGAGGATGTCCCGCCGCAGCTGCTCACGGGCACGCCCTGCGCAGCCGGTCAGCACCGACTGGCGCAGCTCGTCGAGGAGCGCGAGATCGATTCCCGCGGTGAAGAACTTCCCGTTCGCCGCCAGGATGGCCACGCGGACCGACGGTGTCTCGTCCACCCAGCGCATGGCAGCCCGCAAGTCGTCCCACATCGGACGGTTCATCGCATTGGCCTTGTCAGGGCGATTCAGGGCGACGGTCGCGACAGCGCCATCCAGTCGGACGTCGAGAGTTTGGAAGTTCATGCCGGGGGTCCTCGTCGAAGAGTCGCCGATTATGCGCGAGCGCACCGTGCCGCAGCCTGATCGCCCGCAGGACGGCTCGAAGCGGGGCATCGACGCAGGATCCACGGGCCAACGTGGTGCGCGCGCCCGGAAGAACGCACGGAAACGGAACCCACCCCGGGATCGTCGGTGGCAGCGCACGCTTCCGCGAGCGGATGGTTTCCCCGTGTAAACCCGTGATGTCGCGGTGTGCCATGCAACGAATGATCGGCATGGCATGCCGCGTGCGAAATGGAGCCCGCCGCGCGACGTCGAGTCAGCCCCGAGGGGTGGCAGGTGTCGCGCGGTGGTCCTGCGTGTGCCCGTCGCAATGCAGGCGTCCTCACCCGAACGTCCACGGACTCGCAACGCTTCGCATGCACTTCTTCTGGAAGAGACTGCTCGGCACCATCCCCAGCCTCATCGGCGTCGTCCTGGTGACCTTCCTGCTGTCGCATGCCCTGCCCGGCGATCCGGCGGCCTACTTCGCAGGCCCTGCCGCCAACGCCACGTCGATCGCAGAAGTGCGGGCGAAGCTCGGACTCGATCGCAGCCTCCCCGTGCAGTTCTTCCACTACGCGAACGACCTGCGCCAAGGCAATCTCGGCAACTCGCTCACGACCGGCCAACCCGTCCTGACCGACCTGCTCGAGCGACTGCCCGCATCCATCGAACTCACTTTCTTCGCGCTGGCGTTCGCGGTGCTGGTCGCGCTGCCGCTGGGCTTGTGGGCGGCGACCAAGCCCGACTCCATCGTCGATCATTCCTGCCGGGCGCTGGTGAGCATCGGTGCGGCGTTCCCCACCTTCTTCATCGGCCTCCTGTTCGTCTACCTCTTCTACTTCCTGTTCAACATCGCCCCGCAACCGGTCGGGCGGCTCAACGAGATTCTCTACACGGCGCCGCCCCGGATCACGGGCGCGTACACGGTCGACAGCCTGCTCGCCGGCGAGTGGGAAGTGCTGCGCGCCTCGCTCGCCCAATTGGTGCTGCCCGCCATCTCGCTCGGCATGTTCGCGCTGGCGCCGATCGCACGGATCACGCGCGCCGCGATGCTGCAGGCGCTGGGCAGCGACTTCATCCGCACGGCGCGCGCGAGCGGCCTGCCGACGCGGAAGATCCTCGTCAACTACGCCTTCCGGAATGCGCTGCTGCCGGTCACGAACGTGCTCGGCATGGTGTTCTCGTTCCTGCTGGGTGGCAGCGTGCTCATCGAACAGGTGTACGGATGGCAGGGCGTCGGCGCCTATGCAGTGACCGCCGTCATCTCGTCCGACTACGCCGCCGTGCAGGGCTTCGTGCTGACGATGGCGCTGCTCTACGTGCTGCTCAATCTCGTGATCGATCTGCTCGCCACCGCGATCGACCCGCGCGTGCGCTTCGAGTCCTGACCCGTGGCCACGAACGCCTTCGCACGCAATGTCGCCCACGCCTTCGGCGAGAACCGCCTCACGCTGGTGGCGGTCGTCATCCTCGCGTTGCTGGTGCTGTGCGCGATCTTCGGGCCGAGCCTCGCGCCCTACGACCCGCTCATGACCAACGGCGCCGCGCGGCTGGTACCCCCCTCGGCGGCACACCCCTTCGGCACGGACGCCCTCGGTCGCGACATCCTGAGCCGCGTCGTCGTGGCAGCCCGCCTCGATCTCGGCATGGCCGTGGCGGCCGCGTTGCTGTCGTTCGCGGGCGGACTCGCGCTCGGCGCCATCGCCGGCTACTTCGGCGGATGGCCCGATCGCATCATCAGCCGCGTGATGGACACCATCATGGCGTTCCCGCTCTTCGTGCTCGCGATGGGCATCGTCGCAGCCCTCGGGAACAGCGTGCTGAACGTGATCGTCGCCACGGTGATCATCAACCTCCCCTTCTACTGCCGGTTCGCACGCTCCGAGGTGAACGTGCGCCGGGAGATGGGCTACGTCGAAGCAGCCCGCATGGGCGGCAACACCGCGCTGCCCGTGCTCGTCACCTACATCGTGCCGAACATCCTCCCGCCGATGATGGTGCAGGTGTCGCTGAACATGGGATGGGCCATCCTGAATGCCGCCGGCCTCTCGTTCATCGGCCTCGGCGTGCGGCCGCCCACACCCGAATGGGGAATCATGGTGTCCGAGGGCGCGAGCTTCATCATCTCGGGCGAGTGGTGGACGTTCGTGTTCCCCGGCGCCGCGCTCGTGCTCGCCGTGTTCTGCTTCAACCTGCTGGGCGACGGTCTGCGGGACCTCCTCGATCCGAAGAGGCGCACGTGAGCGCACTGCTCGCCATCGAGGAACTGTCCCTGGTGTTCCGCACGCGGCACGGCACGGTGCGGGCGCTGGAGGACGTCTCGCTCACCGTCGATCGCGGCGAGATCGTCGGCGTCGTCGGCGAGAGCGGATCGGGCAAGTCGGTGATGGCGTACGCCGCGCTGGGCCTGCAGGATGCCGCGGCACAGGTACTCGGCGGCCGCATCCTGTTCGGCGGGCTCGACATGCTCAACGCCGCACCGGACGTCCTCGCCGCGACCCGCGGTCGCGAAGTGGCGATGATCTTCCAGAGCCCGCGGACAGCACTGAATCCGATCCGCAAGGTCGGCCATCAGATCGCCGACGTGCTGCTGGAGCACACCACCTTCCGCGGCGCTGCCGTGCGCCAGCAGGTGATAGAGGCGCTCTCCCGCGTGCGCATTCCCGATCCCGAGCGGCGCTACGAGGCGTATCCCTTCGAACTGTCCGGCGGCATGTGCCAACGCGTGATGATCGCGATGGCACTCGCGTGCTCGCCCGCGCTCCTCATCGCCGACGAACCCACCACCGGTCTCGACGTCACGACCCAGGCGGTGATCATGGATCTCGTGCGCGACATGAGCCGCACCTCGCGCATGTCGACGCTGCTCATCACGCACGATCTCGGCCTCGCCGGCGAGTACTGCGACCGCATCGCGGTGATGCACGCCGGGCACATCGTCGAGATCGCGCCCACCGTCGAACTGCGCGCCCGGCCGGCACATCCGTACACGCGGCAACTGCTCGCCTCGACGCCGACACCGCGCACGTCCATCGACGACCTTGTCTCGATCCCCGGTCAATTGCCCGATCTGCGCAAGGACCTGCCGGCATGCCGGTTCAGTGCCCGGTGCGAGCGACACGTCCCGCTCTGCGACGAACGCCCCCTTCCCTGGACCGCCATCTCGCCCGGTCACGCCGTGCGATGCCGGGTCCCGCTATGACCACTCCACGACTCGAAGCGCGGCACCTCGCGAAACGCTATCCGGTCGGCGGCCGCAAGGGCTCGCTGCTGCACGCCGTCGACGATGTCGATCTCGTGATCCAGCCGGGGGAATGCGTCGGACTCGTCGGCGAGTCGGGCTGCGGAAAGTCCACACTTGCGAGGCTCCTGGCGCGGCTCATCGACCCGTCCGACGGCACGATCCTGCTGGACGGCAAGGACACCACCGCGCTCACTCAGGCGGCCTTCGTCAAGTCACCGGACCGGGCCTGCATCCAGGTCGTCTTCCAGGATCCGACGGAGAGTCTCAATCCATCATTCCGCGTGTATCGGTCGATCGCGGATCCGATCACCAAGCTGCTCGGCATCCAGGACACCGCCGAACTCTTCGAACGCGTGCACCGCGCAGCGGATCTCGTCGGCCTGCCCCGCGAGCTGATCCAGCGCTATCCGCACCAGCTCTCGGGCGGACAGCGGGCCCGCGTGGGCATCGCACGTGCGATCGCTGTCGAGCCGTCGCTGCTCATCCTCGATGAACCCACCTCGGCGCTCGACGTCTCGGTGCAGGCCGTCATCCTCCGGCTGCTCGCGGATCTCCGCGAACGCCTGGGCATGAGCTACCTGTTCGTGTCCCACGACCTCAACGTCGTGCGCCTCCTGTGCACGAGGATCGTCGTGATGTACCTCGGCCGCGTCGTCGAGGTCGCCCCGACGGAGCAACTGTTCACAGCGCCGCGCCATCCGTACACGCAGGCACTCGTGGCCGCCATCCCGGATCCCGCCCGCCGCGACGAGCAGC
>VYKP01000325.1_pt1 | contig 10613 bp, 9 predicted proteins | sample 5114551 | NCBI WGS metagenome assembly VYKP01 (sample SAMN12291777, study PRJNA351875) | freshwater metagenome | isolation source: freshwater lake | place: USA: Michigan, Baseline Lake | collected 2013-08-09
GGCTGCTCGGACTTGGGATGGAGCATCGTCCAGAGCTTCTCCACCAGTTCCTTGAGGTGCAGACGCGTCGCGCCGCTGATCGCCATCACTTCCTTGTCCGGCCGCATCCCAAGCGACTTGCACAGGTCCAGCAGCGCCCGCTTGCGGGCTTTGTCGTCCGCCAGCACGTCGACCTTGTTGAGCACGACAAGCTCCGGGCGTTCGGAAAGCTCGACCGAGTAGGCTTTGAGTTCCTCGCGGATCGTGTTGTAATTGTCCGCGGGGTCGCTGCCGTCCGGCGGGTCGCAGTCCAGCAAGTGCACCAGGATCTTCGTCCGCTCGACGTGCCGCAGGAAGTCGTGGCCAAGCCCCGCACCCTTGCTCGCGCCCTCGATCAGCCCCGGGATGTCCGCGAGAATGATCCGGCGTTCCGCATCCACCTCGACGATGCCAAGCTGGGGCGAAAGCGTCGTGAACGGATAGTCCGCGATCTTCGGATTCGCCTTGGTGAGGGCTTTGAGAAGCGTGCTCTTGCCCGCGTTGGGCATGCCGATGAAACCCACCTCGGCGATGAGTTTGAGCTCAAGGCGGACCTCGAAGCCCTCGCCCTCCTGCCCTTCGGTTGCAGTCCGCGGCGTCTGGTTGGTCGAGTGCTTGAAGTGCTCGTTGCCCCAGCCGCCCTTGCCGCCGCGTGCGATGATCGCCCGCTCGTTCGGCTTGAGGTCGTGGATGAGCTCGCCGGTCTTGTGGTTGAAGATCTGGGTGCCGGGCGGCAGCTTGAGGAAGAGGTCCATCCCGTCCCCGCCGGTGCACTGCTTGAACCCGCCGCTTTCGCCGTCCTGCGCGGCGTACATCGATTCGTACCGGAGGTCGTAGAGCGTGGTCATCCCGCTTTCGGCCTGCGCAATGACATCCCCGCCCTTTCCGCCGTTCCCACCGTTGGGACCGCCCTTGGGCTCGAACTTCTCACGGCGGAAGGAGACTTTACCATCTCCCCCGCGGCCAGCTTTGATCATGATAACGGCTTGGTCGACAAACACGCCGGATGATAGGGGCGCTGGAGGCTTCACGCTGAAATCGCGAGAAACCCGCCCGCTCACGCCGCTCGGCGATCAAAGTGGTTCGCGATCACGCGGTGAAGCTTGAGTTCATCCCCCTCACGCTCAAACCGCGTGAACGCCACCGCCATCCGTACCGGCCCCACGTCCGAATCGTCAAGCCACACGACGTTCCCCGTCACGCGGACCTTCCGCTGCGCCTCGCCCAGCGACGCCGGAAGCGTGATCTCCACCGTGACCGACGTCCCGGGATCGATGCTCCGATCAAGCTCGAACATCACGCCGCCCACCGACAGGTCGTACGCGTGTCCGTTCATCGCCCGCCCGCGCCCGCCGAGCGGCTTGACCGCGATCGGCGTGTATCCCGCCGGAAGGTTCATGCGGTCGGTGCGGCGACGGTTGTCGTGCGATTCGTTGACGCTGCTGGACATGGCCCGATCTCCCGGAATCTTGAGCGGCGACAGGCCGCGATACCGGTGGTATCGGTCATGCCGAGTGACCGCCCCATACCGCTGGGAACGAAAACAACGCCCGGGGTGGGTTTATGACGGACCGAGAACCAGCGGAGCCTCAGCCGCCGTCCGGGTCTGCCGCTCGGAGCGTCTGGACGCCGCATTCAGGGCACCGGACCGACCCAAACGGAAGGCCCTCCAAGGTGTAACCGCAGGCTTCGCACCAGTCGATCTTCTTCGCCACGCGGGGCCCGCACTGCGGGCAGGGCTCGCCGGGGACGAGGAACGCGTACCCACAGGTGTCGCAAACGGTCTCGGGCGCGCCGCGGAGCATGGCCGCGACTGAAATGCCCACCATGCTCGCGACCGAGACCAACGTCAATAGCAACCAAGGTCCCCAGCCGAGAGACTGAATGTTGACGAACGCGACGACGACCACCGCCAGCAGACCGATCTGGATCACGCACCCCATGCCGCGCCAGAACCAGCCCTGAACCGGCGCTGCGTCGCTCCCCGACTGGTCGACTTCTCCGACGCCCGTTCTCAAAGCGACCGCGGCACCGATCTTGGCGGCTGACGGTCGGCGGGAAGTCCCGCACTCGGGGCACAATGCGATCGAAGCCGGCAACCTCTCGAGCGAGTATCCGCACGTGGGGCAAGCCGTGGGTTGGCTGCAGTGCGGGCAGACTTGCTCTTCGGGCAGAAACCAGTACCCGCAGGTTCTGCACGCGAGGTTGGACGGCCGCGCTCTGCGCATCATCCAGATGATGATGGCGAAGACCGCACCGATGCAAATGAGCGAAGCCGAGCAGAACCAGTTCGAGCGTGTCTGGAACAGGGCGGAGTTTGGACCTCCGCTGGGCGCGGATGACGCCCAGCCCCAGAACGCGGCGGAATGGCCGAACAGGAGAGCAAGCAGGATGAGCACGACTTGAGCGGTGCAACCGATCGTCGTGCCGATCCATCGTCGGTTTCGAGGAGGCTGACGCATGACGAGAGCTTGGTGAGGCTGTCTCTTCGGCGTGGTGGGGAAGGAACGACCTCGGCCTTGATCTACGACCGTTTCGCCACAACCTGCAGCGTCACGCGGTCAATCGTCACGCCCATCCGCTTGGCGATCTCTTCCAGCGCGGACTTGGGCAGCGAGTCCAAAAGCTCTCGCGACAGGTCCTCCGGCAGGTCGACGACCTGGCCGTCGGCGGCGAGCAGGTGGGCGTGGCTGCTCGTGTCCGCGTCAAACCGGCAGGGGCCGGAGACGCTTGGCAGGCGGTGGGCAAGCCCGGCGTCGCAGAGGGCATCCAGCGTGTTGTAGACGGTGGCGAGGCTGAGGTCGCAGTCGCAAGGCGTGCCGCCGATGGGCTGCTGCCCCGCGTGGGCGCGGCTGACCGAGTGGTAGATCTCATCCGCCGTCGGGTGGGCTTTGGTCGCCGCCAGAGCGGCGTACACCACCTCGCGCTGCTTGGTATGGCGCAGCGACCTCTCGCGGAAGATCTCCCGGATGGCTTCGGTGGACAGGTTCAGCACAGGCCGAATTCTAGGCTCCCGGCGATGCCCGCCCGCGAGCCCTACTCCACGGCGTTCATGAACAGGCCGGTGGCGAGTTTGGGGTAGAAGAAGGTCGATTTCTGGGGCATCAGCTCGTTGGCTTTGCTCACCGCCCGGACGGACTCAAGCGGGGTCGGCCGGACGACGATGGCGATCTGGGCAAACCCGCCACCTCCGCCCGAGCCGGTCTCGAGCCCCTTGCCGATCTCCTGCACTTCCTCGACCGAGTGCGGGAATGCCCACTTCACCGGGTCGCCGCCGTTGAGCTTGGGCTGGCAGATGTCCTCGACGATCGCGTGCTGGATGATCGCGACATCAAGCTCGCGCCACGCTTTGGGCTTGGTTGGGAAGCGAGCCTGAAGCGGGTCGGGCCGCACGAGTGTGGCGACGAAGTTGCGGCCGGTCTTGAAGTCGACCAGGCCGAGGACGCACGCGTGGCTTCCCGGCATGGAAGTGGGGGCCGAGGTGACCATCGCTTCCTCAAGCCGCTTGGCGTCGGCCGGCGCGGGTCGGATGTCGAGCAGGTTCTTCGTCGCTTCCGCGAACGCCTCGAACGTGTACCCCTTCATCCCTCCCAGCACGCGGTGCGTCGGGCCGATGACCAAGCCCGGGTCCGACATGCTCACGAGCACGAACATGCACCGCCGCGCGGGGTGGTCCGTTGGCGTGGGCCCCAGGCCCTGCAGGTAGTTGAGCGCCGTGGTGTACCGGTGGTGCCCGTCCGCGATGAAGATGTCTTCGCCCGCGAGCGCTTCCGTATAGGCCTTGATCGACGCGTCATCATCCACCGTCCAGACCTCGTGCTTCACCTGGTCCAGCGGAGAGACGGCGTGCATATCCGCCCGGCGCGAGTCCATGATCCGGCGCACATGCGCGGTCGCGACGCCCTTGTCGTCCGGATGCAAGCCGAAGATCGGCGAAAGCTGCGTCTTGGTCGCTTTCATCAGAGCCATCCGGTCCTCCTTGGGACCGCTGAAGGTCTGTTCGTGCGGCAGGATGCCCCCGCCGGCCCGGGGGCCAAAGGGGACGATGTCGAGGTTGCACGCCATGCCGCAGCGCTGGTGCTGGCGGCCGTTCATGGTGAAAGTCTGCCGATAGGCGAAGATCGCGGGCTTGTCGCGGCGGGTGATGTGGCCGGACTGCTGTGCGGAGCGGAGGGCGCTCCCCGCCGCTTCGTAGGCCGAGGGAGGGCCGAGCTCCTTCGCCGGGACGTGCGGCAGGTCGATCGCGACGATGTTTCGCGCGTCCTTGCCGAGAAGAGACTGCTTACCACGGAGGTCCAGGACGTCGTACGGCGGCGCGATCACCGCGGAAACATCGCCGGTGCCTTTGAAGAACTGAAGAGCGCGGAACGGGTGGATCGCGGGCATGGGGACTCCTTCGCAGAGAGTGTAACGATTCCGCTCCCGGCCTTCAAACCTCGCCGAACCTCCGGGATTTCACGGGGGAGCGATGGTCAGCACGCCCCGCCAGATCATGACGCCCAGGACAAGGCTGAGCGCGATCCGGTACCAGCCGAAGGGCGTCAGGCCCCGGCGGTTGAGGAAGCCGACGAGCCAACGCACCGCGATGGCGGCGGAGATGGCGGCGACGACGATGCCGATGATGGCGTTGCCGGTGCCGAGGGCTTCGAAGACGTTGGGGCCGCCGGATTTCTTGGCGTGGCTGAGGTTTTTGTAGAGGTCGTAGGCGCAGGCCGCTCCGAGGGTGGGCAGGCCGAGGAGGAAGGAGAATTCCGCGGCGGCGGCGGGGCGCAAGCCGGTGAGGCATCCGCCGGCGATGGTCATCATCGAGCGGCTGGTGCCGGGCCACATGGCGACGCACTGGAAGCAGCCGATGAGGAGAGCTTGCCGGGGCGACAGGTCGGTGATTTCGAGTTCGCGGTGGCGGCGGAGGCCGAAGCGGCCCTTGCGCCAGGCGTCGATCCACATCATAAAGAGACCGCCGACGAACAACGCGGCCACGACGGGTTTGGGGTGGAAGAGGGCGTTCTTGATCGCTTTGCTGAGCAGGAACCCGAGCACGGCGGCGGGGAGAAAGGCGAGCACGAGGTTGAAGAAGAGGGCGGCTCCGTGGGGGTCCTTGCCGAGCAGGCCGCGGGCCATCTGGACGATGCGGGACCAGTACAGGCCGACCACCGCGAGGATCGCTCCCCCCTGGATGATGATGTTGAAGTCATCGACCGCGTCCTTCATCTCGGGCTTGTCCAAGCCGAGGAGCGCGGACGTCAGGATCAGGTGTCCCGTCGAGGAGATCGGAAGAAACTCGGTGATCCCTTCGACCAAGCCGAGGATGAGAGCGTGCCACCACGTCATGCGGAGTCCTTCCTGCTTCCACCCCCCGCGCCCGGCCCGGACGCGACGGCGAGTGTAGCAGCGAGCGGATGCTCGATGCTTGAGATGGCCCGATCAGCCCTGCACGTCAAGCGTGCGGCCCGCGAGGATCGCTGTCGCCGCTTGGTTGCGGTCCGCCGGATGTCGGTAGAACGCGAGCGGGCCGCTCAACGGCGATGTCGAAGCCGGCGTCGAAACAGGGTTTGCCGGCGCGGCGACCGTCCCCGCGACCAATCCGCGGGCTTTGGCGCCTGCTTCCGGCATCGCGGGACGCGCGGGCTTGAGGGAGTAGGAGCTTGCGGCGTCGTGATGGTTCGGCTGGCTGCGTGGGGAGATGCTGCTCAAGGGGCCTCCGAGGGCAAGGTGCCACAGGGATCGGAGATTGGCCGCCGCCCGCACCAGTCGAAAGCGAGATTCGCATTCTCGGACGCAACCAGGTCGGATCATGCCGACGATCGGGCATTACTTGAGCAGTTCGAGGCACTGTTTGCCGAGGTCATCGCCGCGATTGGTCGCCCAGTCCATGGCGGTCTGGCCGTTGGCGTCCTTGGCGTCCTTGCGGGCTCCGGCTTCGAGGAGCATCTTGACCACGGCGGCTTCGCCCCGGTCGGCGGCCCGCATCATGGGGGTGACGCCCAGCTCGTCGGCTTTGTTGGGGTCTGCTTTGGCGTCCAGAAGGAGCTTCACGGCTTCGGCCGGGGCGCCGTCCTCACAGGCCGCGTAGAGAGCGGTCTTCTGCTCCTTGTCGGTGGCGTTGAGGTCGGGGCTGGTGACCAGAATCGCGCGCACTTTGGCGACGTTGCCGTCGCGGGCGGCGAGCAGGAGGGCCGACTGGCCCCACTTGTTTCGGAAGGAGGCGTCAGCGCCCTTGGCAAGCATCGCTTCGACCGTCTCCGCGGGGCCCTTGGCGGCGGCGAGCATGAGGGGCGTCCAGCCTTCGACGGACCGGGCGTTGACGGTCGCGCCGCCGTCGAGGAGCGCACGGGCGGCGGCGGCGTCGCTGAGGGTGGCGGCGAAGAAGAGAGCGGTCCAGCCGTCGCGGGTGGCGGTGTCGGGCTTGGCCCCGGCTTTGAGGAGAGCGGCGACGGCGTCGGCTTTGCCGGCCTGGGCGGCGAGCATGAGGGCGGTCATGCCCGGCTTCTGACCGGGGACGGCGTCCTGAGCGGCTTCCAGGTCCGTCCCGCCCTTCGCGGCTTCCTGAAGGGAAGCGACGTTGCCGGACTTGACGGCATCAAAGACACCCTGCGACTTGCCCGGGGATTTGGCGGGAGTCTCGGCGAGGCTTGAATTCAGCGAGGTTGTCCAGAGGTACATACCCGCGCTCATCGAGATGAGGAGGACCAAAAGCACCAGGAGCGGGACGGCGGATCGGCCAGGTTCGCTTCGCATCGCAAGCCTCCACGAGACGGGAATCGGTCGGACGTGACGGGTTCATGGTAACACGCCCTCGCCGGTTTCGGCGGGGGCTGGTGGAAAGCGGGTGCGGTCGCGGGCGGCTCACGGCAGGACTCGGAGGTCATCTGCGTGGCCGAGGAAGCGAGCCCGGGCCAGGAACGCGGCGAGTTCCGGGGCTTCGCGGTCTTCGTGCGCGGCGGCAAAGCCGACGAACCGGAGTGCCCGCACGCCTGTGAAGCGAGAGAGGCGGTTGATGGCGGCGTCGGGCGTGAAACCTCGAGAGGCTGAGCCGGACGGCGCGATGAGCATGCGGTAGGTCGCAACAACGTTGAGACGTTCGGCGGCGTGGACGAGGTTCTCGAGTTCGTCGCCGGTCGCGATCAGGATGGTTTCTGCTGAGCGGAGGGCGGAGTCGAGCGACGAAGCCTGTGCGCCGGTTGATCGGACCACCGAGGTGTTCGTGATTGGATCGTTGGTAGGCTTCTCTCGCAAGGGATGTGGTGGGAGTCGGGTGGCGATGTGGTGGGGTGAAGATCGGGGGACCGATGCCGCCAACCCTCGCTGGCGCGTCGGGCTCTGAAAGCACTACTTCGTGACCGTGCGTTGCTCGATGCGTTTGACGCTGACGGTTTTGACGAGGCGGTCGATGTAGTTGCCGGGAGTGTGGACGCGGTCGGCGTCGAAGGCGCCCGTCGCGAGGATGTCTTCGACTTCGGCGATGACGAACTTGGCGGCGGTGGCCATCATGGCGTTGAAGTTGCGGGCGGTTTTGTTGTAGATGAGGTTGCCGAATTCGTCGGCGCGAGCGGCTTTGACGAGGGCGAGGTCGGCGTAGAGGCCGGTTTCCATGACGTATTCCCGGGTGGTGGCGGCGGGGGCGGAGCCGGACTTGCGGTTGTGGTGCTTGGTGTCGTCGTAGGGCCTGTAGAACTGCTTGGTTTCTTTGCCTTCGGCGACGACGGTGCCGACGCCTGTGGCGGTGAAGAAAGCGGGGATGCCCGCGCCGCCGGCGCGGATGCGTTCGGCGAGGGTGCCCTGGGGGTTGAACTCGATCTCGAGTTCGCCGCCCAAGAACTGCTTCTCGAAAGTGGCGTTCTCGCCGACGTAGGAGGAGATCATCTTCTTGATCTGACGGGTCTCGAGGAGCAGGCCCAGGCCCCACGGGGTCGGCTGGTCCACGCCCGCGTTGTTGCTGATGCAGGTGAGGTGCTTCACGCCGGTGTCGCGGAGGGCGACGATGAGCTGTTCGGGGATGCCGCAGAGGCCAAAGCCGCCCACCATGACGGTCATGCCGTCGAAGATGATGCCCCGGTCCTTGAGGTCTGAGAACGCGGCGGAAGCGGTGGGATGCACTTTGGTTGCCATGGCCGAGGATAGGCTCCAGCGGGCTTTGTCAAGGGTGTGGGATTCGGGGTGTGCACCCGCTTGGGCGGACCCGAGCAATCGACGCCGGATCTTGTGGCGGGAGGGGCTCTCGGGTATGCTGGCTGGCGGAGGTTCCGTCATGGGCATTGCTCGTCGCTCTAGCGTGGTTCTGATGATGTGTCTGGCATCCGGGGCCGCTTCGGCTCAGGTCTTCACGGTGATCGACTCGATCCCGGCGGTGGGGCCGATTCCCTCGGCGGCTCCCGGGCCCAGGCCGACGGCGGGGACGCCGGTGTTCTCGGATCATCCGCGGCTGGTGGCGATGCTGGCGGGAGCGCCGATGCAGGACCTCTCGCGGCCGCTGGGCGAGTATGGCTTGCGCCTGCGGATCCCCGGACCGACGGGCGCTGAGGTGGAGTGTGTCGTCGCGGAGTCTCCGGTGATGGAAGCCGGGCTTGCGGCCCGGTTCCCGCAGATCAGGACGTACATCGTCGCGGCGGTTGACGGGTCGGCGACGGGCCGGCTTGAGGTTTCGCCGCGCGGGATGACGGCGATGCTTCGGACGACGTCGGGCGAGGCGTGGATGATCGATCCGGCGTGGTCGGCGGATCCGACGGTGCTGGTGTCGTACCACATGCGGGATCTGCCGGGCGGGACGGACTGGGTGTGCGACACGCGGGTGCATGAGCACGACCACGCGGAAAGCGAGCCCGCGGGGTTTGATCCGCGCGGGACGCCGCTTCAGGACCGCCGGACGGTCCGCGTCGCCATGGCGTGCACGGGCGAGTACGGCTTGCACCATTCGACGATCCAGGGCAACTCGCCGAACACCGCCGATCCGCTCGCGGCGATCGTGACGGTGATCGGCCGGACGAACGTCGTGTATGAAGCGGACATCGGCGTGCACTTCGACCTCGTCGCCGACAACCACCTGGTCGTTTTCTCCAATCCGGACACGGACCCGTACCCGACGACGTGCGACGGGCTCGGAGGGTCGGACTGCTCCGGACCGCTGCTGGGTGCCAATCAGGAGGTGCTCTTCAACACGTTCCAGAGCAACGGCGGGTATGACCTCGGGCACATCGTGACGCGGATTGCGGGGGGCGTGGCGTACCTGCGCGATGTCTGCGGCGGCGGTGGCGGTGTTTCCGGGATTCCTCGCGGCGGCGATGTCGATCCCTTCTCGGCGCTGGTGGTGATCCATGAGTTTGGGCACCAGTTCGGCGCGAACCACACGTTCAGCGGGACGCGCGGACGCTGCGGCAACAACGCCCGCCTCGCCAGCGCGTGGGAAGCCGGCTCGGGCTCGTCGCCGATGGCGTACGCCGGCGGGTGCCCGGTCGGGGACGCTCCGCCCTCGGACAACATCGTGCAGTTCGCCGACCCCTTCTTTCACCACGGAAGCATCGAGGAGATGAAAGCCTTCCTTCCCGACGCGACGTGCATGGGCACCGTCGCGACCGGCAACCACATCCCGGAATTCACGCAGATCACGCCCAACCGCGCGATCCCGCCGGGCACTCCCTTTACGCTCACCGCGGTCGCGTCCGACCCGGACGCGGGCAGCGTGCTGACGTACTCGTGGGAGCAGTTCGATAATGGCGTGCGGCGTCCGCTCGAAGGGGAAGGCTCGGAGGACAACGGCGACGGGTCGCTTTTCCGGATCTTCACGCCCACGACGGCGAACGCTCGCACCTTTCCCAAGCTCGCCGATGTGCGGAGCGGCGTGCCCACGCCCGGCGAGAAGCTCCCGACCGTCACCGGCGTGACGCGCGACTTCCGCGTGGTCGTCCGCGACAACGACGCGGGGCTCGCGGGGGCGAGCGTGATCTCTCCGATGGTCTCGCTCACGATCGCGGGGACGGGCCCCTTCGCGGTGACCGCGCCGACCCAGGGACAGTCGATCGCGAGCGGAAGCCGCGTCGTTCGCTGGTCGCGCGGCGGCACGCAGAACGCCCCGATCTCGACGTCGCAGGTTCAGATCAGCTTGTCGCTGGATGACGGCCTCACGTTCCCGTTCGCGCTGGGCCAGTTCGCCAACAGCGGGCAGGCGACGGTCACGCTTCCGAACCGCTCCTCGAGTGTCGCCCGCATCCGGATCGATCCGGTGGGCAACATCTACTTCGCGATGTCGCGGCCGTTTACGCTCGTCAATTCCTGCCCGGCGGACTTCAACGCGGACGGGTTCCTGGACTTCTTCGACTACGACGCGTTCGTGACGTCGTTCGAAACCGGCGAGGGCCCGTCCGCGGACTTCAACGGGGACGACTTCGTCGACTTCTTTGATTACGACGCGTATGTCGCGGCGTTCGAAGCGGGGTGTTAACCGTCGGCGCACGCGAAAGGCGGCCGCGAGTTCGCGACCGCCTTTCGTGCGTGTGCAATCGTGCTGTCCGAGGCGCGATTACTCGATGTTCAGGCTGGCGAGCCACGCGCCGAACGACGTCTGCAGGTCGGACTGCCGCTGGCGGGCGGCTTCGATCTGC
>VYKP01000724.1_pt1 | contig 10594 bp, 8 predicted proteins | sample 5114551 | NCBI WGS metagenome assembly VYKP01 (sample SAMN12291777, study PRJNA351875) | freshwater metagenome | isolation source: freshwater lake | place: USA: Michigan, Baseline Lake | collected 2013-08-09
GTTGTATCCGTTGCTGATTTGTTGGGAATCGATGTTGAAGCAGTGAACTTTGCAAAAGAATATCGCGAACGTGTTTTTGCTGATTTCTTGAGAGAGTACGCGGCAGGCCGAACCCCCAATCCTGATGTGTTGTGTAATGCAGAGATTAAGTTCAAGGCATTTTTAGATCATGCAATCAATTTGGGGGCTGATCTCATTGCCACCGGGCACTATGCCAGAGTTGAACGCCATGCCAATCGCGTTCAATTGCTTAAAGCTACTGATCTTAGTAAAGATCAGAGTTATTTCTTACACCGCTTAACACAAGCCCAATTATCCAAAGTCTTATTTCCACTTGGCGGTATTACGAAAAAAGAGGTTCGTGAGATTGCTGCAGATTTGGGCTTGCCCAACGCTCGTAAGAAAGATTCAACGGGGATTTGTTTTATTGGGGAACGTCCCTTTCGAGAATTTTTAAACCGCTACTTACCGAGAGCCCCAGGCCCGATCTTGAGTGTCGATGGTAAGCACTTAGGTGAGCATATGGGCTTGGCATTTTTTACTTTAGGGCAACGCAAGGGAATTGGCTTGGGCGGAAGCCAAGACGGAACGGGTGACGCTTGGTATGTGGCCCGTAAAGACGTTGCCAATAACACCCTCTATGTGGCACAAGGTCACGATCATCCTTGGCTATTGAGCGAACGGTTGGCGGCAATCGATGCCTCGTGGATTGCTGGCCATGAACCACCCTTTGGTCAATACAGTGCAAAAACCCGTTATCGACAAGAGGATGCACTGTGCGCGATTACAGCGGAACAGGATAATTCTTTTGAGTTGCAATTTAAGGCAGCACAATGGGCAGTCACACCAGGTCAGTCAGCCGTTTTGTACCAAGGGGACGTTTGCTTGGGTGGCGGAATTATTGTTCGCTAAGGATTACTGCGCTGGCGGGGTAGTCTGTTTAAACGAAGTACGTTCCGATAATTGTGCAAAATGCGTTGCAAGATTTGGATATTTAGTTTTCCAATCAAGTTCAGGAAACCGCAATTCAAACCAGCCAAGGGCACATCCGAGGGCGATATCTGCAAGGCTAAATTGATTGCCATGGCACCATTTTGAGCTGCCTAAACTCGTTGACATGGTCGCCATACCTTGATGCACTTTGTGCATTTGTCGGTCAAGCCACTTTTCGCTTTGTTCGCCCTCACCCCGAAATGTTTTTTCAAGGCGCACCAAAATGCCAGCATCGATTATTCCGTCAGCCAATGCCTCCCATGTTTTCACTGCAGCACGCTCTCGTCCAGTGGCAGGGATCAGTTTGCCGACTGGGCTTAAGGTATCGATGTATTCGGCAATTACTCGTGAATCAAACATAGCCCCACCATCGTCCATGAGTAAGCATGGAACCTTGCTAAGTGGGTTGAATTCCGCAATGGAGGTACCCGAATCCCAAACGTTTTCAAGTACGAGCTCGGCATCAATCTTTTTTTCTGCCATAACAATACGGACTTTGCGAACAAAGGGACTGGTTAATGATCCAATAATTTTCATAAGAGCGCAGTATAGCAATCTATGAGACTCGTCATAAACCCATTAAAATCAGGTTTTGAACACTTTGTAACGAGAACCCCTTGTCCACGCTAACTTCATTAACTGCACTATCGCCACTGGATGGCCGATATGCAAAAAAACTGGATGCGCTACGTCCTTGGTTATCCGAAGCAGCCTTTATGCAACAACGGGTTGTTGTCGAGATTCAGTGGCTTTTAGCCCTTAGTGAGGCCAAGTTAGCCAATATTCCTAAAATTGACTCTGCCGATGAGGCTTTCCTCCTTCAGCTTGCAAGTGATTTTTCAGAGGAAGATGCGCAGCGCATTAAAGACATTGAGGCGATCACCAACCATGATGTCAAAGCGGTGGAGTACTGGTTGAAAGAAAAGGTCGCTAAACGTCCAAAATTATTAAAAGCGAGTGAGTTCATCCACTTTGCCTGCACTTCAGAAGACATTAACAATACCTCGCACGGTCTCATGCTCAGGGGCGCACGTGATCACGTATTAATTCCGCAACTGCGATTGATTTTGAAAGCATTAAATGAGCTGGCGGTTCGGCATGCCGCCACTCCAATGCTCTCTCGAACCCATGGTCAGCCAGCATCACCCACGACCTTGGGTAAGGAAATTGCCAATATGGCAAAACGTTTAGAGCGGGCGATCCAAACCATTGGTCACGTCGCACTGCTTGGCAAGATGAATGGTGCGGTTGGTAACTACAACGCCCATTTAGCGGCTTATCCTGAGTTTGACTGGGAAGAATTTGCCAAAGGAGTCGTTGAAAAGCGTCTTGGTTTGGAATTTAATCCCTATACGATTCAGATTGAGCCCCACGACGGTATGGCTGAGTTATTCGATGCCATTGCTCGAGCCAATACAATTTTGTTGGATATCGATCGGGATTTCTGGGCTTATATTGCGCTTGGCTACTTTAAGCAAAAAACTAAAGCGGGCGAGATTGGTTCCTCTACCATGCCCCATAAAGTCAATCCGATTGATTTTGAGAACTCTGAGGGTAATCTTGGAATTGCAAATGCACTCCTGCGCCACTTAGCTGAAAAGCTTCCTATTTCACGATGGCAGCGCGACCTTACTGACTCAACCGTCTTGCGTAATTTAGGCCCAGCATTTGGTCACAGTGTGTTGGCATATGACAGTGCCCTGCGCGGACTTTCTAAATTAGAAGTGAATGAGGCCGCAATTGCATCTGATCTTGATAATTGCTGGGAAGTTTTGGCTGAGCCTGTTCAGACCGTGATGCGTCGTTACGGAATTGAGAACCCCTATGAGCAGTTGAAAGATTTAACTCGGGGTAAGGCGATTACTCGTGACGTATTGCATCGTTTCATTAAAACCCTTGCGATTCCTGAGCCAGAGAAGAAACGCTTATTAAAAATGACCCCCGCTTCATATACGGGCAAGGCAGCTGAGTTAGCATCGCGATTGAAGTCAAGTAAGCGTTGAGTCGATCCAAACATCCGATTGTGCATTATCCCTTTGGCCTCTATTTTTTGTATGAGGCAATTTGGCATTTATTAATACCGTTTGTCATTTTGCGCCTCCTGTGGCGTAGTCGCCACCATCGGGGTTATCGTCAACATATCGCTGAACGTTTTGGATTCTATGGAGCAAAAAAATTACAAACTCAGCCGATATGGATTCATGCTGTTTCGGTGGGGGAAACGCATGCAACCCAAGCCTTAATTGAGAGACTGCTCCATGAAGGTCACCCTGTTATTTTAACGCACATGACTCCAACAGGGCGTGAAGCGGGTAGCGCACTTTATTGGAAAGCAATTCAGCAGGGTCGACTCCAGCAGGTTTATTTACCCTACGATATTTGTTGGGCGATCGAGCGCTTCCTAAAGCGTTTTCGACCCCAACTTGGATTGCTGATGGAAACCGAGGCATGGCCAGGTTTTGTATTTCGGGCGCACCAGATCGGGATACCCCTTTTTCTAATCAATGCTCGCCTATCTGAACGTAGCTTTAAACGCGTGCAGAGTTTTGGGCAGGCAGGGCAGATACTCTTCCAATCGTTTAAAGGAATTTTGGCTCAGTCAGGGCATGACGCAAAGCGCTATCAAGCTCTAGGCGTTAAGAATGTTCACATCGTTGGTAATATGAAGTTTGATATCGCCAGTCAACCAGAAACACTCGCTCTCGGAATGCATTGGAAAAATGCGATTCAAGTCCAAGGCCGGTTAGCAGTTTGCGCTGCAAGTACACGAGCCGGTGAAGAGATGATTATCTTAGAAGCTTGGAAGCATATCCTGACAACCAACAACTGGACGAGCCCACCGTTACTGATGATGGTGCCGCGCCATCCAGATCGCTTCTCTGAGGTTGCTGATCTCATTTATCAATCGGGGTTGGCTTTTGAACGCCGCTCAGGCATGAGTGATCCGCGTTCCAGTGAAGAAGTAGACCCATCCTTGCATTGGGCAAAAATCGATGTTCTGCTTGGTGACTCAATGGGGGAGATGGCGGCTTACTACGCTGCTAGTGATTTTGTGGTGATGGGCGGTAGTCTTTTACCAACCGGCGGACAAAATCTCATTGAGGCATGTGCAAATGGTTGCCCAGTGATTTTGGGGCCGCATACTTATAATTTCCAGAAAGCCAGCGAGGATGCCATTGCTTGCGGCGCAGCGATTCGAGTGACCGGTGATTTGAATTCAGAGTTAATAAACGCCTTGGCTAAAGCGATCGAGGAACTACTGGTCAATAATGCGGAGCGTAAAAAACGCACAGATTACGCCCTTCATTTTGCTGCAGAACATCAAGGTGCAACCCAACGAATCTTAGATCAGCTTAAACCTGCGCTCCAAAATTAGGATCATCAGGCCGATTATTTTCATTAGGTTTGCGATCTGCTTTGATGAGGTCTTCGCGCTTAATACCAAGCCACATTGCAATCGCAGCGGCGACGAATACCGATGAATAAATTCCAAACAAAATACCAATCGTGAGCGCAAGAGCGAAATAGAAGAGGGATGGCCCACCAAAAATAAGCATCGCAACCACCATCATCTCGGTGCTGCCGTGGGTGATTACAGTTCGGCTGATCGTGCTCGTAATTGCGCTATCAATAATTTCACGGGTATTCATCTTGCGCTGTTTACGAAAGTTCTCACGGATTCGGTCAAAGATCACCACCGACTCGTTCACCGAGTAGCCAAGAACCGCTAATACAGCGGCCAGTACGGAGAGCGAAAACTCCCATTGGAAAAAAGCAAAAAATCCCAAAATGATTACGACGTCATGAAGGTTGGCCAAAATACCAGCGACAGCAAATTTCCATTCAAAACGGAATGCAAGGTAGATCATGATGCCGATCACGACAAAGATAAGAGCTTTAACTCCGTCAACAGCAAGCTCTTTACCAACTTGTGGCCCGACATATTCAACACGCTGTAGTTTTGCCCCAGAATTATTCGCTTCTAGTACTTGCATCACGGCACTGCTTTGCTGCGCTGAAGGAATGACCTGACCCGTTTGATCTCGCTGAAGAGGCAAACGAATCATGATGTCGCGTGAGCTTCCAAAGTTCTGAATTTGGGTATCGGTGTATCCAATTTTGGCAATCTGATCACGGATTGAGTCAAGTGGGGCAGTTTGGGGATAAGTAATCTCCATGACCGTCCCGCCAGTAAACTCAATTGAAAGATGCAAGCCCTTTTGCCAAATAAAAAAGACCGCAGCGAGAAATGTAATAAATGAAAATGCATTGAGTAACAATGCATGACGCATGAAGGGGATATCTTTGCGGATTCTGAAAAATTCCATGACCTATTTCCCCTCGGGTCGCCAAACTTGGCCAATTGAAATCGATGGCAATTTCTTCTTTCGCCCATACCAAAGATTGACGATGCCACGCGCAAAGAAGACTGCTGAAAACATTGAAGTCAGAATACCGAGGCAATGGACAACTGCAAAGCCTTTGACTGGACCGGATCCAAAGGCAAGTAATGCAATGCCAGCAATCAGCGTGGTGATATTGGAATCCAAAATCGTGGCCCACGCTTTATCAAAACCAATGGCAATGGCCGTCTGCGGAGCTGCGCCATTCCGAAGTTCTTCACGGATCCGCTCATTAATAAGAACGTTCGAGTCAATCGCCATACCAATTGCTAATGCCATTGCTGCAATTCCCGGTAAAGAGAGGGTAGCTTGCAGCATCGAGAGCAGGGAAATAAGTAAAACAATATTGACGCCCAGGGCGATGACTGAAAAAAATCCAAACAGTAAGTAATACGCAATCATGAAAATCGCAATGGCGGCAAACCCATAAATGAGCGATTTAAATCCCTTCTCAATGTTTTCAAGCCCTAGGCTAGGGCCAATGGTGCGTTCTTCAATAATTTCCATTGGTGCAGCTAAGGACCCGGCGCGGAGTAGGAGAGCAAGATCGTTTGCGCTTTCAGTGGTTGGTTGCCCAGTAATTTGAAACTTGGAGCCAAACTCACCTTGAATCGTTGCAATGGTCAGCACCTCGCCCTTACCCTTTTCAAACAAAATCATACCCATGGGTTTACCGATGTTCTCACGCGTTACTTCTTGCATGACTCGACCGCCAGCCGCATCCAGTGAGATATTGACGGAGGGACGCTGGTTTTGATCAAAGCCTGCACTGGCGTCGGTAATCCGATCGCCTGTGAAGATCACGGATTTTTTAAAGACCCCAAGGCGGTTCTCACCATAACGAAACACATCGGTACCCGGTGGTGGAGTCTCATTTAAGCCAATGGTTGAGGCGACCGGGTCAGCGAGGCGGGATTCTAAGGTTGCGGTACGACCAATGATGTCTTTGGCGCGGGCAGTATCTTGAACGCCTGGCAGTTGAACAACAATCCGCTCGGACCCTTGTTGCTGGATGACCGGTTCCTTGACCGCTAATTCATTAACTCGTTTATTGAGGGTGATGATGTTTTGCTTGACGGCATTTTCTTGAACTTCTTTAAGTGCACTGGCTTTAAACCGTCCAACCAGTTTGGCACCATCGGCCACTTTTTCAATGAACCACTCGAGTTCGGCTTGGGGACCTGCCAGTGTCGAGCGAGCAGTATCCGCTTCTGAAGTCGATCCAAAGCGAATCATAATCGCGTCACCCGCACGCTCAATGCCTTGATGACGAATCCCTTTATCACGCAGCTGTCCCCGCATATCAACTTGCAATAAGAAGTAGACGCCGCCACGTAAATCCAGGCCCAAAGGCATGGGAAGGGCATTGATTGAGCTTAACCAGTTTGGAGTATTAGAGAGAAGATTGAGCGCAACAATATAGTTTGGCTCTTTGGGATCGGCATTGAGCTTTTGATTAACTAAATCGCGCGCCTTGAGCTGCGTGTCGGTATTTTCGAAGCGAATCTTGATGCTGCCAACATTCCCAGTTCGCTCATAAAAAATCCCAGTATTTTTAATACCCGATTCGTTAAGCAGTGTTTCGATCCGCGATTGAGTGGTTAAATCGACCTTAATCGTGGGTTTAGCTGCGGAGATTTGAACGGCAGGCGCCTCGCCAAAGATGTTTGGCAAGGCATATAAAAAGCCAATGGCAAGGGCTACCCCAATGACAAGGTATTTCCAAAGGGGGTAGCGATTCATAGAGCTGGCTTACTGGGCACCAATCATGGTGCCCTGATTCATTAAACGGATTTAATCGTACCTTTTGGAAGAACGCTGGTTACCGCATTCTTTTGCATTTGAACTTCGGTGCCTGGTACTAATTCAAGCGTTACGTACTGATCTTTAACTGCAGTCACTTTACCCAAAATGCCGCCAGCGGTAATGACCTCATCACCAGCTGCAAGGGCCTCGAGCATGGCTTTGGTCTCTTTTTGGCGTTTCATTTGTGGACGAATCATGATGAAATAAAGCACCACGAACATCAGAATTAAAGGAATAAAACTCATTAATCCACCAGCATCGCCACCGGCAGCTGGCGCACTTTGCGCAAATGCATTGCTAATCAACATCTTGGAGCCTCCAATTAATTACGACACGTAAGCCGCAATTCTAAACCGTCTGGCTATTCATTGGGATTTTGAGGGAAGTGCTTTCCTAAAAAGCCTTAGTCTTGGTGGGGCTCAATCCCGCGTTGACGCTGATGGTGGAATGAGGCTTTAAATTGGGAGAAAACCCCCTCTTTAAGGGCAGATCGAATGCCTTCCATGAGCTCTAAGTAGTAATGAAGATTATGGATCGTATTTAACTGCGCCCCTAGGATTTCATTGGCTTTTTGGAGGTGATGCAAATAGGAGCGGGTAAAGTGGCGGCAGGTATAGCAGCTGCATTGCATGTCAATCGGTCGATCATCGTCGCGATAGCCAGCATTACGAAGTTTGAGATCCCCAAAGCGGGTAAATAGCCATCCATTTCGGGCGTTGCGCGTTGGCATCACGCAATCAAACATATCAATTCCCATACTGACCCCAAGCACCAAATCTTCAGGGGTTCCAACTCCCATTAGGTAATGCGGCAAATGCTTAGGTAGGCGTGGTCCCGTATGACTTAAGATGCGTTCAAATTCAGGCTTGGGTTCGCCAACAGAAAGGCCGCCAATTGCAATTCCATCAAAGCCCTGATTTGCTATACCCGCAAGCGACTCATCCCGAAGTTTTTCATACATGCCACCCTGAACGATTCCAAATAGGGCATTACCGGTTTCGAGTTCTCGAAAGCGCTTGATCGAACGTTCACCCCACCTTAAGGAGAGTTGTAAGGATTCGTTTACGGATTTTTCGGAAGTCGGCTGTCCATTGGTTTCATAGGGTGTGCATTCATCAAATTGCATGGCAATATCGCTATTGAGCGTTGCCTGAATCTCCATGGATACCTCTGGGGACATGAATAATTTATCGCCATTAATCGGTGAGGAGAAAGTTACGCCATCTTCCGTAATTTTTCGTAAAGCACCCAAGCTAAATACCTGGAAGCCCCCTGAGTCGGTCAAAATTGGTTTATCCCAGCCCATAAATCGATGCAGGCCACCATGTTTACGAATTACATCTAGGCCGGGTCGCAACCACAAGTGAAAAGTATTGCCCAAAATAATTTGGGCTTGCATTTCCTTGAGATCTCGCGGGGTTACTGCTTTTACTGTGCCATAGGTTCCCACTGGCATAAAAATAGGCGTTTGAACCTCACCATGAGGTAGGCGGATTTTTCCAAGGCGGGCATGGCTATCCGAGTCCTCCTGGATGCTGGTGAATTCAAGTGGGCTCATGCACGTATTGTCTCAGGTTCGGTGCAAAAACATGGCATCGCCATAGCTAAAGAATCGGTAGCGTTCGCGAATCGCATGTGCGTAGGCGTTGCGAATGGCGTCTACTCCAGCAAATGCACTAACGAGCATTAGAAGCGTCGACTTTGGCAAATGAAAGTTAGTGATTAATGCATCGACAACTTTGAACTCAAAGCCGGGCGTGATAAATAAATTTGTTTCACCTTCGAGAAGGCCGCTGATGGCATAACTTTCAAGCGTTCGGATGCTGGTAGTACCAACAGCGATTACCTTGCCTTGATTTTGTTTGGTACGTTCAATGGCCTCTAGCGTATCTTTGGAGATCGAGTACCACTCATGGTGCATTTGATGCAGCGCCAAGTCTTCGTGCCGAACCGGAGTAAAGGTCCCGGCGCCGACATGCAAGGTGATTGCTGCCATTTGCACGCCATGATCGCATAGGCGCTTTAGTAAGGCTTCGTCAAAATGCAATCCTGCGGTCGGTGCTGCAACGGCTCCAGGCTTTTGCGCCATGACGGTTTGGTATCGGTTTGCATCCTCTTCATCGGGGGTGTGGCTGATGTAAGGGGGTAATGGTAGCTCACCATAACGTTCTAAGACAGCCATTGCATGATCCGGAAAAATGACTTCGTAAAAATCGCTATTGCCACCCAAATTAACTCGACCATTGACCACGAGTTCTGGAGGAGTTTCGGGCGCGACCAAATCCGAATGCGCGAGAAGCCGAATTTTCCCACCCGGTTTTGGAACCTTGGAGGCGCGAATTTGGGCAATCGCTTGATTAGGCCCTGTAATTCGCTCGATTAATACTTCAACGTGACCGCCTGTTTCTTTTCGCCCAAACAGACGAGCTGGAATGACGCGGGTGTCATTAAAGATGAGGAGATCATTTGAGTCAATTAATTGGACAATATCGGTAAATGAACGATCAATGCACTCAGGTCCTCCATCCGCACTTTTGCCCAGTTCCAAAAGACGGCTGGCAGAGCGTTGTGCAAGTGGGTGCTGAGCAATTAGCTCAGGCGGGAGGTCGTAGTTGAAGTCGGATAATTGCATGGCATTACTATCGGTGTTGGGATTCTAACCATGAGAACCAAGTCCAACACAAAAACACCTAAAACACCGAGCCTTGAGGGGTCTACAGACCCTCTCGAGAAAATGGGACTGACTACGCCTGTTGCATTAGCTTTCCATCTGCCCATTCGTTACGAGGATGAAACCAAGCTGTGGTCGATTGACGAGGCCTGTGCATTAGGGTTTCAAGGACCCGTTCAAACGCAAGGGCGAGTGATTCGTAGTCAGGTGGTTTATCGACCCCGTCGACAACTGTTGGTTGCGATCGAGGACGATACCGAAGTCTTAAATCTTCGTTGGTTAAATTTTTACCCGAGTCAACAAAAGCAAATGGCAGTTGGGGTGCATGTACGCGTTCGTGGGGATATTCGGGATGGCTATTTCGGTCCAGAAATGGTTCACCCGACGGTACGCGTGGTATCACCGGATGCACCGCTCCCTAAAAGCCTAACCCCAGTGTATTCGGTGGTTGCTGGAGTGAGTCAAGCCAAAATTCGTAAGGCAGTGCTCAATGCTTTAAAGGATTCTCGTCTAGAAGAGTGCTTAGCCGAGACAATTCCAAAGAGCGCTTTAAGTCCTGCCGCACAAAGCGTGATGCAGTGGAGTCTTCGTGATTCCATTCATTATTTACATCAGCCACCCGTTGATGCCGATACCGAATCGATTGTTGAGCGGACTCATCCTGCTTGGCGTCGCGTGCAATTAGAAGAACTTCTAGCGCAGCAAATTTCTTTAAAGCAAG
>VYKP01000650.1_pt1 | contig 10588 bp, 9 predicted proteins | sample 5114551 | NCBI WGS metagenome assembly VYKP01 (sample SAMN12291777, study PRJNA351875) | freshwater metagenome | isolation source: freshwater lake | place: USA: Michigan, Baseline Lake | collected 2013-08-09
CTTCGCCAGCGTCATCGTGATCGCCGCCGTCAGCGTCGTCTTGCCGTGGTCAACGTGACCAATCGTGCCGATGTTGCAGTGCGGCTTCGTGCGTTCGAACTTTTCCTTGGCCATGGCCAAAACTCCTGACCGCCAAAGGCGGGTTGTTCGTCAAAGGGTGAATGGAGCGGGTAGACGGGATCGAACCGACATCCTCAGCTTGGAAGGCTGCTGCACTACCATTGTGCTATACCCGCGCGAACGTCGCGGAACCTCCAGTGGAGGGCCGCGTCGGTCCGACCCGGTGCCTCGCCCTAGCCTGTATCGAAACCGGTGGTGGGGGAAGCAGGACTCGAACCTGCGAAGCTTACGCAGCGGATTTACAGTCCGCCCCCTTTGCCGCTCGGGACATTCCCCCGCCCGGGTTTCGAACCGGCCAGAACCCGTCGAACGCGCCCGTCAAAGGCGCATCCGCACAAAGGTCTTCGTGATCCGGCAACGCCTGGGATAGAGGGAGCGCCAGACCCGAAAGCCCTAGGGCCCCAAATCGGAGCGCGTCTTATAGTGTCGGCGAACCACGAACGCAACGACCGGAAAAGCGGGAAGAAGCCGCCCCGGAAACCGGTCTCCGAGGGCCCGCGCACCCGGCCTCCCGGCCCGGCTCAGGGCTGGTCTCCGGCGGTCCGGGCTACCGGAGGCCTCGGGCCGCGCGCGGCCCGAGGCAGGCTGGATCCGGACCAGGTGCTGTGGGGGCGCCATCCAGTCCTGGCGGCCCTGGCCAACCCCTCGCGCGAGGGCCGAGGTCGCCTGTTCGCCACCCCTGACCGCGCCGACGAGCTGATGCGCGAGGGCCTGCTTCAGGGCCGCGAGGTGGAACGGATCGAGGCGCGCGAGCTCGATCGCCTGCTGCCCCCAGGTGCCGTGCACCAGGGGCTGGCCTTCAAGGTGGCACCGCTGGAGGGAGTCGCGTTCGAGGCACTGGCCGAGCCGGCCGAGGGCCTGATCGTGATGCTGGACCAGCTGACCGATCCGCAGAACGTCGGGGCCATCTTCCGCTCGGCGCTCGCCTTCGGTGCGCGCGGGGTGATCGTGCAGGACCGCCACTCTCCGGTGCTGGCCGGGGCGCTGGCCAAGGCGGCGGCGGGGGCGACCGAAAGGTTGCCCTGCGCCCGGGTTGTCAATCTGAGCCGCGCGCTGGAGACGCTCGCTGATCTGGGCTGGCGGGCTGTGGGGCTGGATGGCGGTGCCGAGGCGACGCTTGCCGAGGCGCTGGACGCCCGCCCGACTGTTCTGGTCATGGGCTCCGAAGGTGAGGGCTTGCGCCGACTGGTGGCCGAGCACTGCGATGCGCTGGCGCGCATCCCCATGCCGGGCGGCTTCGAGAGCCTGAACGTCTCCAACGCCGCAGCGGTGGCGCTCTACGAGGCCAGCCGGCGGCAGGCCGGTTAACCCACGCCATCGAGCACCAGCCGCAGGCCGAGGGTCTCGGCCAGGGCCTTGGCCCGGCGCCGGGTCTGTTCACCCAGCAGCAGGTCAGCATACCCTGGCGAGGCCGTCAGCTTCAGCTGCTCGCCATCGAGGGCGATGGCGGCGTTGGCCAGCAGCTGCGGCGACCGTCCGGACAGATCGCAGGCCAGCCGCAGGGCCTGACCCAGCGCCCGGGCCCTCCGCCGGCCGTCGTCATCAAGCAGGCGCGCCACCAGCTCCGGCTCCGGCGTTACCTCCGGTCCACCGTAGCGGCCGTTCAGCACCGCCGCGAGATAGGCCCGCTCGCGATGGGTCTGGCCGGGGATGGGGCTGCGCAGCACCTGGTCGAACACCAGCTGGACCCGATGGTCGGGGTGCAGCCGCGCGCCCAGGTCGGCGAGCCGGCAGGCGGCGGCGGTCAGAACCGGATCCCGGGCAGGCCCGAACAGGGCCGGCAGGGCTGCGGTCACCGGGGCAAGCCACGCCTCCAGCGCCGCCGGCAAATGAGGGGACACGCCCTGCCGCGCCCCCAGGGCGGCGCACCCCGCCAGCAGGGGGTCGGCGTCGCTGGCCCCGAGGTGCTCAAACAGCAGTCCCTCGCGCAGTCCCCAGGCGGAAAAACTGACCCGCTTCAGCCCCAGCTGTTCAATCAGTCCCTCCAGCACCAGCGCGGCGTAGGGCAGGGTCTCGGCGCGCTTGCGCGACACTCCCGGCAGCTTGTCCAGCGAGGCGCGGGACTGGCGCGCCACGAGCCGCGCCACGTCGAGGGCGTCGGCGGCGTTCATCGCGTACTGGTGCACCACGCGCAGCGGATAGTCGCTCAGAGCCATATGGACCTGGGCGAGGCTGCGCCATGCGCCACCGACAGCGTAAAGCGCCTCGGTGGCAAACGGGGCGGCGGCCGGCTTCAGGCGTTCGGCCGCGGTTTGCCGCAGGCGTTCGACGTCAAATCCGTCGCTCCGGGCGAGGGCGAAGGGGCCGAGCGCAAGGGTCACGCCGTCGCCGATCCGGCCGCCGGCGACGCGCACCAGCTCGAGGGATGCCCCGCCCATATCAGCCACCACACCCATGGCGTCCGGCGCTCCGGCGACGGCGCCGAGGGCTGCGTAGCGCGCCTCTTCGGGGCCGGAGAGCACCCTCACCTTCAGCCCGGCAGCCCCCGCGACGTCATCGCAGAAGTCCTGGCCGTCCACCGCATCGCGTACCGCGGCAGTGGCGGCGACCAGCGCCGCTTCGGGCACCACACCCTCCAGCACGGCCGCAAAGCGCCGCAGGGCGGTCATGGCCAGACCCACGCCCTCGGGCGACAGCCGGCCACTGACGCGCAGGTCGCGACCGAGGCCGGCCAGCACCTTCTCGTTGAACACGGTCCAAACGGCCCGCCCCTCGACCCGATACAGCACGAGGCGCACCGAGTTGGAGCCGATATCGATCACCGCCACCTCGCGCGGCGACGCCCCCGGATCGAGGATCACGACGCAGGTCGCTCGTAGCGCAGGCGGCCGGGCAGGGTCTTCACCTTGCGCCCGCGGCCGGACAGGCTGGGATTGGTCATGAAGTACTGGTGCGCCGAGAATGGCCTCATGGGATCCGGGGTCTGCCGGACGTAGGTCCCGTCGGGCTTCAGCTCCCAGCTCTGCACGTCGTCCTTGAGGTTCGCGACCATGATCTGGTCCAGCACCTGGTCGTGCACCGTCGGGTTGGTGACCGGGGTCATGATCTCCACCCGGCGCTCAAGATTTCGCGTCATCCAGTCCGCCGAGGAGATGAAGACCTTCGCCTTGTCGTGCGGCAGGTCCCGGCCATTGGCGAAGCAGACCACGCGGCTGTGCTCAAGGAAACGACCGATGATCGACTTGACCCGGATGTTCTCGCTCAGTCCCTCGACGCCCGGACGCAGACAGCAGATGCCGCGCACCACAAGCTCGATCCGCACCCCGGCCTGGCTCGCCCGGTAGAGGGCGTCGATGATGTCGGGATCGACCAGCGCGTTGATCTTGGTCCAGATCGCCGCCGGCAGCCCCCTGGCCGCTGCCGCCATCTCGGCTTCGATCAGCGTCAGGCGTGGCATAGCCGGTGATGTAGTTGAATACCCGCGTGGCGTCGCGGGCCAGAACGGGGTCCGACGAGAAAAGCGACAGGTCCGTATAGATCCGGGCGGTGATCGGATGATAGTTGCCGGTGCCGAAATGGCAGTAGGTCTTCAGCGCTTCGCCCTCGCGCCGGACGACAATGCTTAGCTTGGCGTGGGTCTTGTACTCCACGAAGCCGAACACGACGTGGACGCCGGCCCGCTCCATGGCCCTGGCCCAGCGCAGGTTGGCCTCCTCGTCGAAGCGGGCCTTGAGCTCGACCAGCGCCGTGACGTTCTTGCCGTTCTCCGCCGCCTCGATCAGGGCCGCCACGATCGGGCTGTCCTTGGACGTCCGGTACAGTGTCTGCTTGATGGCGATGACGTTCGGGTCGCGCGCCGCCTGGCGCAGGAACTGCACCACCACGTCGAAGCTCTCGAACGGGTGGTGGATGAGGATGTCCTTCTCGCGCACGGCGGCGAAGACGTCGCCGCCCTGGTCGCGCACCCGCTCGGGATAGCGCGGCTCATAGCCAGGGAACTTCAGCTCGGGCCGGCCGTAGGCGATGAGCTCGCTGAGCTGGGCCAGCCCCAGCATGCCATCGACGATGACCACATCCTCCGGCTCGGCTTTCAGCTCCTCCACGATGAAGTTGCGCAGGTCCTCGGGCATGCCGGCCTCGATCTTGACCCGCACCACCGAACCCAGGCGGCGCTGCTTCAGCGCCTCCTCGAACTCCATGACGAGGTCTTCAGCTTCTTCCTCGATCTCGATGTCGGAGTCGCGGATCAGGCGCAGCACGCCCGTCTCCTCGACCTCGCAGCCGGGAAACAGATGGTCGATGAACAGCAGCAGCAGCTGTTCCAGAGGGATAAACCGCCGGCGCGGCCGGGTGGCGCGCGGGCTGGCGGGCAACTCCCAGAAGCGCCGGACCTGCGTCGGCACCGGCACGAGGGCGTAGAAGCGCCTGCCGTCCCGGTTGCGCTTCATCCGCAGGGCGAGGGTGAAGCCGAGGTTGGGCAGGAAGGGGAAGGGGTGGGCCGGATCGATCGCCAGCGGCGTCAGCACGGCGAACAGCTGCGACAGGAACTCCGGCTCCAGCCGGTCGCGCTCGGCCCGGCTCAGGCGCGAGGCCTCGACGACCTCGATGCCGGCCTCGGTCATCTCGCGACGCAGGGCGCGCCAGCGCTTTTGCTGCTCGATCATGAGCTCGCCGGCGGCGCGGTTGACACGCACGAGGGTTTCCTCCGGCGTAAGGCCGTCGGCGGAGACAACCCGGACCCGCTCGCGCACCTGCCCCTTCAGGCCGGCGACGCGGGTCATGTAGAACTCGTCGAGGTTGTTGGCCGAGATGGACAGGAACCGCACCCGCTCCAACAGCGGGTGCGCCGGGTTGGCCGCCTCCTCAAGCACCCGGGCGTTGAACAGCAGCCACGACAGTTCGCGGTTGAAGAAGCGCTCCGGAGCGGTGGACAGCCCGGGGTCCAGCGCCAGCCGTGGCGCGCGCGAGGCGGGTACGGCGGCCCCGGTCGAGGCGTCGGAAACAGCGGCGTCGCTCATGGTCCGCTTGTGGAGCCCCTTGGCGACAGCCGCAAGTCCGGGACGGCGTCTCACGCCCCATCATCGACGCTCACCCCAGCCAGAGCGGCAACGGGTCAGGTGCCGGCCTCGCGGCAGCAGTTCCGTTCGCAGCGGTCACCTGGCGTCCCGGGGGACGTGGATTGGCAGGACGACCAGGCCGTCAGCGCCGGCCTGCCTAGAGCCCTGAGGGCCTCGCGGGCGGCGGCGCGTGTCGGAGGGCGGTCGAGTGCATCGAGGCGGGCGGCGATCTCCGCGGCCGCTTCGGGAGAGCGCTCGATGCGGCGAACGAGGTAGGAGATGACCTCGCTCGGGAAGACCATGTGCCGTTCCGCCAGTCGCGCCCGCAGCACGGCGGCGAGAACATGATCGTCCGGTGCCTCGATCCTCAGCACCCGCAAGGCGTCGAGTCGCGAGCGCAGGTCCGGGAGCCTGGTCTCCCAAAGCCGGGGTTCGGTCCGGCAGACCAGCAGCAGGGCCCCGCCGCCGGACTGGGCCAGGTTGATCAGATGGAACAGGCTCTCGTCTTCGGCTTCGGCGGCGCGGTCGATCAGGAGCGGGCGGCCCTCAAGCTCCAGCGGATCGATCAGCGCGACTTCTGCCCCGTGGGCGGCCACAGCCCCCACGCGTTCGGCCCAGGCGGCGGCCAGACGACTCTTGCCGGCACCCGCCGGTCCCGCCAGCGCCAGAACCCGCTCGTCGCCGCGCGGATCGGTGGCCGGCCAGGTGGCGAGAGCAGTGGCGGCCACCTGGTTGCAGTCAGACAGGATCAAGGGCCCTACGACCGCCGGTTCCAGCAGAAGCGGCAGCTTCAGTTGTGACATGACGCCAGTGTCGGCCATCAGGGATGTCTACCAGAGGCTTGGCCGCGCGAATCAGCGCCCCGGCCCGCGATCGTGGACAAGGCGCGTCGGCCTGTGGATGGCTTGCTTGACAAGGCGGAGGGTTGATGCGCCCTACGCCGCTTCCGCCGCCTGCGGCGACCGACACCCTTCCCGCTGAGCCGAAGACCTGACCATGCACGCCTATCGCTCCCACACTTGCGGCGCTCTCCGGCTGACCGACGCCGGGGCCCAGGTTCGTCTGTCCGGCTGGGTCCATCGCAAGCGGGATCACGGCGGCCTGCTGTTCATCGACCTGCGCGACCACTATGGCCTGACCCAACTGGTGCTGTACCCCGAAACGCCGGGCTTCGCCTTGGTCGAGCGCCTGCGCGCCGAGAGCGTGGTCCGCATCGACGGCGAGGTGGTGGCGCGCGAGGCGGATACGGTCAACGGCAACCTACCGACCGGCGAGATTGAGGTTCGGGTCAGGGCGGTGGAGGTTCTGTCGGAGGCCGCCGAACTGCCGCTGCCGGTCTTCGGCGAACCGGAGTATCCTGAGGAGATCCGCCTCAAGAACCGCTTCCTCGATCTCCGTCGCGATAAGCTGCACCGTAACATCGTGCTGCGCTCGAAGGTGATTTCCTCGATCCGACGTCGCATGGTCGACCAGGGCTTCCTTGAGTACCAGACCCCGATCCTGACGGCGTCCTCGCCGGAGGGCGCGCGCGACTTTCTCGTTCCGTCGCGCCTGCATCCCGGCAAGTTCTACGCCCTGCCCCAGGCACCGCAGCAGTTCAAGCAACTGCTGATGGTGTCGGGCTTCGATCGCTACTTCCAGATTGCGCCGTGCTTCCGCGATGAGGACCTGCGCGCAGACCGGTCCCTGGAGTTTTACCAGCTCGACGTCGAGATGAGCTTTGTCACGCAAGAGGATGTTTTTGCCGCGATCGAGCCCGTCATGCACGGGGTGTTCGAGGAGTTTGCCGAGGGCAAGACGGTCGACGCCTATCCGTTCGTCCGGATCCCCTATCGCGAAAGCATCGCCAAATACGGCACCGACAAGCCCGACCTGCGCAATCCGATCGAGATGCAGGACGTCTCGGAGCATTTCCGTGACGGCGGGTTTGGCCTGTTCAACAAGATCCTCGCGGCTGATCCCAAGAACGCCGTCTGGGCCATCCCGGGGCCCAAGGGCGGCTCCAGAGCCTTCTGCGACCGCATGAACAGCTGGGCGCAAGGGGAGGGGCAGCCGGGTCTGGGCTACATCTTCTGGTCCGACGACCAGGGGGGCTGGGGCGGACCCATCGCCAAGAACCTCGGCGCGGAGGCGACCGACGCCCTGATGAAGGCCGTGGGCGTGGGCCAGGGCGACGCCTGCTTCTTCGCGGCGGGCGATCCGGCGGTGTTCCACAAGTTCGCGGGCAATGCGCGCACCAAGCTGGGGCAAGACCTGGGTCTGATCGCCGACGACGCCTTCCGCTTCTGCTGGATCGTGGACTTCCCGATGTTCGAGTGGTCGGACGAGGAAAAGAAGGTCGACTTCAGCCACAACCCCTTCTCCATGCCGCAGGGCGAGCTGGAGGCGCTGGAGACCAAGGACCCGCTGGACGTCCTGGCCTATCAGTACGACATCGTCTGCAACGGCTATGAGCTGTGCTCGGGCGCGATCCGGAACCACAAGGCCGAGATCATGCTGAAGGCCTTCGAGATCGCCGGCTATGACTCCTCGGTGGTCGAGGAACAGTTCGGCGGCATGCTGAACGCCTTCCGCTATGGCGCGCCGCCGCACGGCGGGCTCGCGCCCGGTATCGACCGGATCGTCATGCTGCTGGCCGGAGAGACGGCGATCCGCGAGGTCATCGCCTTCCCGCTGAACCAGCAGGGCGAGGACCTGCTGATGAATGCCCCGACCCGGGTCGGCGAGCGTCAGCTAAAGGACGTTCACATCCGCCTGGCCCCGCCGATCAAGGTCTGATTGGCGGAGGTTCAGCCGCCGTTGGCGACGAGATCGCGGGGCGGCGGCGACGGCCTCGGCGGCCGGGCGGGAATGACCATTACGGGCCGCCCGCCACGGCAGACTCGCACCTCCAGGCCGCGCGGCACGCGGGTCGCACTGTCGCCGCAGGCCGTGTTGAGCTGCGCCTGGGTCAGGTTTCGCGCCCGGCCCAGGTCCGTCCCGCGGAAATCCGCGCGCCTGAGGTCGGCGTCGCGGAAGTCTGCGCCTGCCACCCGGGCATTGCCGAAACGCGCGCCCGACAGGTTACTGTCGCGGAACGAGGCACCGCTGAAGTCGCCGTTCGTGAGATCAGCACCGGTCAGGTCCGCGTCGCGGAACGAGGCCCCGGTGGCGCGAACCCGCTGTAGGTTGGCCCCGAAGATCTCGCTGACGTCGAACCGTCCATCCCGCAGGTCGCCCCCGGAGAAGTCGGCCCCCAGAAGATCGGACTCGCGCAGGTTCACGCCCCGCAGGTCGCCGTCACGGAAACGCACGCCCTGGGCGTCGGCGTAGGACAGGTCTGCGTCGCGAAAGACGGCCTGGCTGAAGTCAGCTCCCATGACCGATACGCCTCGCAGGTCGGCGCGGCTGAAATCGCTGCCGGAGAAGTTGGAGCCCAGCAGTTCGGCACCTCGCAGATTGGCCCCGACGAGGTTGGAATCCGTGAAGGTGGCCCCGACGAACGACGCGCCGGCGAGGTTCCGGCCCGACAGTTCGCAACCGCGGCAGCTGCCCCCGAAGGAGACCATGCGCGCGACGTCCCGGTCCTGCTGCAGCGACACCTGCCCGGCCTGCGCGGTCCCGCCGAGGGCCAGAACGGCCACGGCACCGAGCCACAGGGGGGAACGAGCGACGGATGTCATGGTCTCTAGATGCGCCTGTCGCCCCGACAGGCCTACTTAAATCGTCGTAAGATTGAAGGCCTTCAGCAGGTTGGAATGTGCAGGCCGGCCGGCAATCGGGTGGCCGCGTCGCCGCAGGCCGGGTCCAGAAGCGCCTGACTCAGGCCACGGGCTGTGGCCATCTCGGCTCCCGAGAAGTTTGCGCCCGTCAGGGTCGTGCCGGAGAAGTTCGCCCCTTCCAGATAGGCTCCGACGAAGCCGGCGTTGGTCAAATTGGCCCCGCTGAAGTTCGCGCCGCCAAACACAGCGCCGTAGGCGTTGACGTCGCGCAGGTCGGCCCGCGCGAGGTTGGCGCGGTTGAGGACCGCCAGCGACAGCTCGGCCTGACGAAGTCGCGCTCCCGCGAGGTTCAGGCCGCTGCGCTCGAGGCCCGTCAGATCCGCCTGGAACAGGTTGCAGCCGGGGCAGGCACCGCCGCCGCGCACGCGCGCGATCTGGGCGACGTTCTGAGCCTGGGCCGGGGTGCCGCCCGCGGCGACGAGGGCGAGCAGGACGGCGGTGATCGCGGCGCGGCGACGGGTCATGGCGGGCTCCTCCGGCCTCATGATCGCGGTCGGAGTTTACCATTCGCTGAAGCGATCAGCCGGGGGATGCGCCTCCCGCCGCCGCGAGCCGGGCGCGGAAGTTGTCGCTGAGCGGCAGGGACTCGCCGTCGCGGGCCCGGACATAGACCATGCGCACGGCCACCAGCAGGGTCTCGTCGCGGTGTATGTCGATGGCCAGGGTAAAGCTGGAGCGGCCCGGCCGCTCCGGCGCGACGCTGATGTCGAGCAGATCGTCGAAGCGCGCCGGGGCTCTGAACTGTGCGTGGGCGTCGACCGCGTAGCACTCCTGCAGATCGGGCATAGTCGACTGCAGCATGCCGATGCTGCGGAAGAACTCGGTCCCGGCGACGTCAGCGTAGACGAATTAGTTCGGGTTGAAGACCACACCCTGGGGGTCGACCTCGCTCCAGCGCACACGCAAGGTGTGACGAAACGGGGAAGGGGCGGCGCTCATGCACCGCTCAGCCCTGCATCGAGGGCGCAGCCCCGCAGGTGTCGCACACCCATCCGCCGCCCTTGTTCTGCAGGGCCAGGTCGCCACAGGCCGGGCAGGCTTCCGCCTCGACATTGGCTGCCGCAGGCGTGGCCTGGTCGCGCCGGCCGAACGGTAGTACCACCAGATTGTCCGGTGCAGCTCCGCGAGCAAAGCCCTTCGAGATGTACCGGGCGGCCGGGACGGGTTCGGTCGCGGCCCCGGCTCCAGCGACAGGGGCGAGGTCATCCGGACTGAGAGCGTCGGGGTCGGCATTGGCCAGTTCGCCGCGCCCCAGATAGGACACCCCCAGCTCGCGGAAGATGTAGTCAAGGATCGAGGTCGCGGAGCGGATCGAGTCGTTGCCGGTGACGCGGCCTGAGGGCTCGAACCGGGTGAAGACGAAGGCGTCGACGAACTCGTCGAGCGGCACGCCGTATTGCAGGCCGATCGAGATGGCGATGGCGAAGTTGTTCATCAGGCTGCGGAAGGCGGCACCCTCCTTGTGCATGTCGATGAAGATCTCGCCGAGCTCGCCGTCCTCGTACTCGCCGGTGTGGATGTAGACCTTGTGGCCGCCGACGGCCGCCTTCTGGATGTAGCCCTTGCGGCGGTCGGGCAGCTTGCGACGGGCCCGGTCACGCTCGACGACGCGCTCGACGATGCGGGGTTCCGGGGCAGGTGCCGGGGGCTGCACCGGCGCGGCGGCCGGCCGCGTCTCGCCGGGTTCCGGTAGCGCGAGTTTCAGGTCGG
>VYKP01000328.1_pt1 | contig 10547 bp, 13 predicted proteins | sample 5114551 | NCBI WGS metagenome assembly VYKP01 (sample SAMN12291777, study PRJNA351875) | freshwater metagenome | isolation source: freshwater lake | place: USA: Michigan, Baseline Lake | collected 2013-08-09
ATGGGTGGCTACGACGTGGCCGAGATGGGCGCGGTCGTATTCAATCTCTGAGTGCCCGGCGGTAGACGTCACAGGAGGACAGGATCAAGCGGTAGGGAAGACGGCCCGCAAAATAGCGGTTCGGAGCACGACCGAGTGGATACGGCGCAGAGACGGCTTCAGCCGCCGCCCAGCATCCTCCGCAGCACCGCGACGACGCCGCCCTCGCCGACGAGCAGCAGCTGTACGATGGCCGCCGGCACGACCTCGATGCGCCCGAGCCGCTCGTTCGCCTGCTTCCACCTTTCGGCGCAGACCGCCTCGTGCACGGCGAGCTTCGTCGCCACGTCGTCCTCGCTCATCGCTTGATCCCCCGTACCTTACAGACGCTCGACGATCCGGAAGGCCCGGTTCAGCAGGGGGAAGTTCCCGCGTGCTGCTGCAGCGTCTTCGCCGGGGGCGTTCATCGCACCCCAGATGGCGCGGCGGTTGCGCTCCGCCATGGTGTCGGTGAGTTCCGCAATCCAAAGCGTATCCCGCGCCGCTCCAAGGCGGCGGAGCATATCGCGATGCTGGTTGCGTGCCTCGGCGGTGGAAAGCGCAAATAAGGTGAACGCCGGCAGGCGCAGGGTCCCGTTCGCAGGCAAGAGGTTTTTGCAACGCTTTGTTGTTGACCTTTGGCATTGAAACTATCGGGGCGCCCCGGAGGCCTCTAAGGAAGAATTCCGATCTCATCGAATTTCAGTAATCGGTGTGGGCAGACGCTGCCCCATAAAGCTGAAGGGATAACCTTCACGCACCAAACGTGATCCCCTCTTTTTTGTACATTTCCTTCACAATACGGAGGATCAGGCCTATCTCCGGAGAGCGATCGCTTTTCCGCGTACTCATGATGATCGGCGAAACGGCGCCAGACTCATCAAGCCGGCGATACACGACATTATCCCGCCGGAGCCGTTCGACAGACCCCGGGACAATGCAGATACCCGTATCTGCAGCGACCAAGCCAAGCGCCGTCTGCAATTCACGCACCTCATGCACTTGCTGCGGCTTGATATCGCGTTCACGAAATAGCGCCAGCACCTGGTCCGCATAGCTCGGCCGAGGTGATTTTGGATAGACCACCAATGCATCATCCGCGAGCTCTGAGAGCTTCAAAAGGCCAGTACGTGAAGACAGGCGGTGGGTCAGCGGCAAGGCGACGCATAGCGTTTCATTGCGGAGCACCGTGCGCTCAATCGTCGCATCGTTGAAGGTTATGCGCCCAAAGCCGACATCAATGCGGCCTTCCTTCAGCGCTGCAATCTGTTCCATCGTTGTCATTTCAAGCAGCGTAAGCTCGACCTTCGGACGCGCGACGCGGTATCGTCGGATCACTTCCGGCAGATACCCATAAAGTGTGGACGCTACGAAGCCGATACCAAGGCGGGTGAGTTCCGCATCGCGCAGTCGTGCGACCATGGCCTTCATCTCATCCATGCGATCAAGCATCTGTACGGCCTGTTCGAACAGAACCCGTCCCGCAGCCGTCAGGTCGAGGGGCCTGCTCGCGCGATCAAACAAGGCGAGGCCGAATTCATCCTCAAGCTGCTGGATCGCACGGCTCAGCGGCGGCTGAGCGATGCGCAGCTTTTCGGCGGCGCGGGTGAAGTTCCGCTCCCGGGCCACGGTGACGAAATAGCGGAGCTGCCGTGAGTCCACGATACCCCCCAGGTATGGTTGTGACCCATTTAGTATTGGAAAGGCGCTGAGGAAAAGGGGCATCTGGCCTGGACGGAGGAAACAGATGCTGAATGCGTCAACCCAGGCACTGAAGCCCATACCCCCAGTGGGGGCAATCGGCCAAGGTCTCGCGCAGACCCAAGCGGGCCGTGGGGTTGAGGACATCTATCTTTGCCTCTGCAACGCCATCAGTGACACCCAGATCGCGCAAGCTTTCCGTGGCGGCGCCCGCCGTCCCCGCGATGTCTATGCAAGCTGCGGCTGCCGCGCCCAATGCGGCCGTTGCGCTGCCGATATCCTAAGCGTCATGCGCGGCCTGTCCGCTGCGGCGCTCGCGACCCATGCAAATCCGACCAGATAGGAGAACGTCCATGCTCGATAGCGTCCAGACCACTGTGGACTCCGCACTTGAAGATGATGCTGCAAAGGGCGTCTTCCGGGTAGCGCGTGACATTTTCACCGACCCCGAAGTGTTCGAGCTTGAGATGCGCCACATCTTCGAAGGCAACTGGATCTATCTGGCGCATGAAAGCCAGATCCCGAACAATAATGACTACTTCACGACAACGATGGGCCGTCAGCCGATCTTCATCGCCCGTAACCGGCAGGGTGAGCTGAACGCCTTCGTCAATGCCTGCAGCCACCGCGGCGCGATGCTCTGCCGCCATAAGCGCGGCAATAAGGCGACCTATACCTGCCCGTTCCATGGCTGGACCTTCAACAACAACGGCAAGCTTTTGAAGGTGAAGGACCCCAACGATGCCGGGTATCCCGAAAGCTTCAACAAGGATGGCAGCCACGACCTGACCAAGGTTGCGCGTTTTGAAAGCTATCGCGGCTTTCTGTTTGGCAGCCTGAACCCCGATGTAAAGCCGCTGACCGAGCATCTGGGTGAGGCGACGAAGATCATTGACTTGATCGTGGACCAGTCACCCGATGGGCTCGAAGTGCTGCGTGGCGCTTCCACCTATGTCTATGACGGCAATTGGAAGTTGCAAACCGAAAATGGCGCCGATGGTTATCACGTCAGCGCCGTGCATTGGAACTACGCCGCCACGACCAGCCGCCGCAAGGAAGCCGCGCAGGCCGATACCACGCGCGCAATGAGCGCTGGCGGATGGGCGAAGGGCGGCGGCGGCTTCTATTCCTTCGAACACGGCCATCTGCTGCTTTGGACCAATTGGGCAAACCCTGAGGATCGCCCGAATTGGGAGCGCCGTGAGGAATTGGCTGCGCAATTCGGCCAGGCGCGCGCGGATTGGATGGTAGGCCGCAGCCGTAACCTTTGCCTCTATCCCAATGTCTATCTGATGGATCAATTTTCCTCGCAGATCCGGACCTATCGCCCGATTGCGGTGGATAAGACCGAAGTGACCATCTACTGCATCGCGCCAAAGGGCGAACCGGCGGAAGCCCGTGCGCATCGCATTCGCCAGTATGAGGATTTCTTCAACGCATCCGGTATGGCGACACCGGATGACCTTGAGGAGTTCCGCGCCTGCCAAATGTCCATGGGCGCACGCGCCGCACGCTGGAACGACATGACGCGTGGTGCGCAACACTGGATCCCCGGCCCCGACGCGGCGGCTCAGTCCATCGGCCTCAAGCCGCTGATGAGCGGCGCAAAGACCGAAGATGAAGGGCTGTTCGTCGTGCAGCACAAATATTGGCAGGAAGCGATGCAGCGCGCGCTTTCGGCCGAGCCCGGCAAGACCGAAGGCTGAGGAGAAACGCCATGTCCATCACCATCGAAGCCCCTGCGCGCAACAGCTTCTCGATTCAGGATGCCACTCAATTCCTGTATCGCGAAGCCCGCGCCCTTGATGACAAGGATTGGGATGCCTGGCTTGCCCATTACGCGCCGGATGCCGAATTCTGGATGCCGTCCTGGGATGATGACGACAAGCTGGTAACGGACCCGCAGACTGAAATCTCGCTGATCTGGTATGGCCACAAGGGCGGGCTTGAAGATCGCGTGTTCCGCATCAGGACCGAGCGCAGCAGCGCGACAAGCCTGCCGGAACCACGCACGTCCCACAATATCAGCAATGTCGAAATTCTGGATCAGGCGGGCGGGCTGACAAAGCTTCGCTTCAACTGGGTGACTTACAGCTTTCGCTACAAGACGACCGACACCTATTTCGGCACGTCTTTCTACACGATTGATACAAGCGGGAAGCGGCCGCTGATCCGCAACAAGAAAGTCATCCTAAAGAACGACTACATCCACCACGTCGTTGATATCTATCACATCTAAGAAAGACGCGGGGGAAAGAGAAAAGCCATGGCTTACAGCATCGCGCTTAACTTCGAAGATGGCGTCACGCGTTTCATTGAAGCGCGTACCGGCGAGACCGTGGCCGATGCGTCTTATCGCCTTGGCATCAACATCCCCCTCGATTGCCGCGACGGCGCCTGCGGCACCTGCAAATGCCGCGTAGAGTCGGGCCGCTATGATGGCGGCAGCTACATCGAAGATGCACTTACAGAAGATGAGGCCGCATCCGGCTTGGCGCTGGCATGCCAAATGCGCCCGGAAAGCGACCTGGTGCTTGCAATCCCCGCTTCCTCGGCCGTCTGCAAGACGGCGGGGCAGAGCTTTGCAACGGTGCTCCGTGGCGTGGATCGGCTTTCAGAAACCTCTATTGCCTTCACGCTTGAAGCTCCGACGGGTCTTAGCTTCCTGCCCGGGCAATACGTGAATTTGCGCGTGCCTGGCACGGATGAGCATCGTTCCTATTCCTTCAGCTCCACGCCGGGTGATTCAACCCTGTCCTTCCTGGTTCGTGACATTCCGCGCGGCCGGATGAGCACTTGGCTGCGTGAGGCCGCAACCCCTGGTGAGGCGATGGACTTCACCGGCCCAGCCGGTAGCTTCTATTTGCGGGAGGTGAAGCGGCCGCTGCTATTCCTGGCTGGCGGCACGGGTCTTGCCCCGTTCCTGTCCATGCTTGGCAGGCTGGCCACGGTAGGTACCTCGCAGCCCGTCCATCTGGTTTATGGCGTCACCAATGATGCTGATCTTGTGGGTCTGGCTGAGATTGAAGTGCTGGCTGCCCGCATCCCCGGCTTTACTTTTTCCACCTGTGTCGCGGCTGACGACAGCGCCCATCCGCGCAAGGGCTATGTCACCGCGCATGTCGCGCCCGAGCATCTCCATGGTGGTGAGGTGGATGTCTATTTGTGCGGCCCGCCGCCGATGGTGGATGCGGTTCGCACTTGGCTCACTGCGCAGGGCGTGACACCCGCTAATTTCTACTATGAAAAATTCTCCCCGAGCGGTGCCGTCACCGCAATCGGCGAGAGCAACCGGCAAGTGGCGTGAGGCGGTGATGAGAAGCTTCGCAGGCCGCTTTGCCGGTAAGACAGCAATCGTAACCGGCGCCGCGCAAGGTATCGGTCGCGAAGTCGTGCTGCGCCTGGCGCGGGAAGGCGCCAAGGTCGCGCTGGTGGATCGCTCTGAACTGGTTGAGGAAGTGCAGCGAGACGCAGGCGGTGACTCCATTGCCATATCTGCCGACCTGGAAGGCTTCTCTGGTGCCACTAACGCGGTGGCACGGGCGCAGGAGACCTTCGGGAAGGTTGATATTCTTGTAAACAATGTCGGTGGCACGATCTGGGCGAAGCCCTTTGCGGAATACGAGGAAGCGCAGATCGAGGCGGAAATCCGTCGCTCGCTTTTCCCAACGCTCTGGTGCTGCCGTGCCGTCTTGCCCGCGATGCTGGAAGCGGGTGGCGGTGTGATCGTCAATGTTTCTTCAATCGCGACTCGCGGCGTGAACCGTGTTCCCTATGCCGCGGCCAAGGGCGGTGTAAACGCGATCACCGCCTGCCTTGCGATGGAATATGCGGAACATGGCATTCGTGTTTGCGCAACCGCTCCTGGCGGCACTGAAGCGCCGCCGCGCCGCATCCCACGCAACGCGGCGCCCCGCAGCGCAGATGAAGATCGCTGGATGCAGCAGGTGGTGGACCAAACCTGTGCGTCCAGCCTCATGCATCGCTACGGCACGATTGAAGAACAGGCGGCCGCGATCCTGTTCCTGGCCTCGGACGAGGCTTCCTACATCACCGGGGTTACCCTGCCTGTTTCGGGCGGGGATCTCGGCTGACCATCCTGACCAACCAACCCCTAACGGAGGATTCTAAGATGACCGACAGCCTGATGGATACGAAAGAAGTCAAGGACCTGCTGATGAAGGTCAGCAACCTTGGTGATGGCACTGGCGATGTGCGCCTGAAGCGCATTGTGCATCGCGTGGTTTCCGACCTGTTCCGCACGATCGAAGATTTTGATGTGCAACCCGATGAATTCTGGTCCGCAATGGCCTATCTGACGCGGCTTGGCCAGGCGAATGAAACCGGCCTGCTGGTACCGGGCCTTGGGCTTGAGACGTTCCTTGACCTGCGCCTTGATCAGGCGGAGCGCAAGGCCGGCCTGGAAGGCGGCACGCCGCGTACCATTGAAGGCCCGCTTTGGATCGAAGGTGCGCCCCTTTCAAAGGGTGAAGCGCGGCTTGATGACGGTACCGAGCAGGGCGAGGTGCTTTTCATGGATGGCCAGGTGCGCGACATGAATGGCAAGCCAGTGGCCGGCGCCATCGTTGATGTGTGGCATGCCAATACGCTTGGCGGCTATTCCTTCTTCGACCCCAACCAGGCGAAGTACAATCTGCGCCGGCGTATCGAAACCGATGCGGAAGGCCGCTATCGCTTCCGTTCCATCCTGCCCGCCGGCTATGCCTGCCCGCCGAATGGCGTGACGCAAGAATTGCTCGATATGCTCGGTCGTCACGGCCACCGCCCCGCGCATATCCACTTCTTCGTCACCGCATCCGGCTATCGCAAGCTGACGACGCAGATCAACATTGATGGCGATGAATATCTGCATGATGACTTCGCTTTCGCCACACGTGATGGCCTGATCCCTCAGGTGCGCCGCGTGGATGATGCCGAAAAGGTGCGGGCCAAGGGTCTGAATGCGCCCTATGCCGAAATCACCTTCGACTTCGTGCTGCACAGCGATAGCGAAGCGGCGCCCAGCACTATCGTGAACCGCGCGCACGCCCCGGCGGGCTGATCGCGCGGCCTTCGCGCCGCTTTCTCCCAATACCGAATCGTGCTGGGGCCATCAGCCCCGGCGAAGAACCAGGCGGCGCGATTTGCGCGCCGTCTCCCCCGACTGCGTCCTGAGTGGAGCCACCCATGCCTGACAGCCCCATCATTATCCCGGCCGATCTGCGGCGTGACCTGACAATCCAGGCCATTCGCAGCACTATCGTTGATGTGCCAACCGTGCGTCGGCACAAGCTTTCGTCCCTGTCCGTCACGGCGCAGAGCTACGTCATCGTCGAGGTTCGGTTGGCAAATGGAGCCGAGGGTATCGGTGAAGCGGCAACCCTTGGTGGCCCTCGTTGGAGCGAGGAGAGTGTTGAGGCCATCAAGGCCAATATAGACGCGCATCTTGCTCCGGCATTGGTCGGCCACCAGGCGACTAGCTTTGCGGTTGCAGGCGCCTTGCTTGATGGCGCGGCGAAGCGCAACAACGCGGCAAAGGCAGCGATTGAAACAGCGCTGTTCGACGCTGTCGGAAAGACGCTTGGTGTACCGGCCTATCAGCTTCTTGGCGGTCTGGTGCGCGATAGCGTCCCGGTGCTCTGGACGCTCGCCTCGGGTGATCCCGCGCAGGAGATTGACGAAGCCGAGGCGAAGCTCGCGGCCCGACTGCACGAAACCTTCAAGGTCAAAATTGGCGCGCTGGCGCCCGAAGCGGATCTGGCGCGCATGCGCCGCCTGACCGCGGCACTTGGCAGCCGCGCGCGCTTCATTGTGGATGCAAATCAGGCATGGGACGAAACAACAGCTAATCGCTGCCTGCCGGTACTGGCGGAACTTGGCGTGACGCTGGTGGAACAACCACTGCCGGCCTGGAACGTCGCAGGCATGGCGCGCGTGCGGGCACGGTCTGCGGTACCCCTGATGGCGGATGAATGCGTCTTTTCAACCCATGACATGCTGGGTGTGGCGCAAAGCGCTGCGGCCGACGTGGTGTCACTGAAGCTTGTGAAGCATGCTGGGCTTTTGAACTTGCATAAGGTCGCGGTAGTGGCCGAAGCGGCTGGCATTGGGCTTTATGGCGGTTGCCTGCTGGAAAGTTCCATCGGCGCCGCGGCGCATTTGCATGCCTTTGCTGGCCTGCGCGACCTTGCCTGGGGCTGTGAGCACTTCGGCCCGCAGATCCTGACCGATGACCTGGTCGAGGAACCGCTGCGCTTTGAGGATTTCCGTATTCATCTGCCATCCGGCCCTGGTCTTGGCGTGACGCTCAATCACGACAAGCTGCGCCGCTACGCGCGCACCTGAGGAGAAAATTCAGTGCTCTATCACGTCAGAATGGATGTGCGCGTGCCGCATGATGTTGATGCCGCGCGTTTTGAGGCGCTGAAGGCCGCGGAGAAAGCCCGTGCCGAGGCGCTGCAACATGAAGGCAAGTGGCGCCATTTGTGGCGGATCGCAGGCGCCTACGCGAATTACAGCGTTTTTGACGTCACTGATCATGACGAATTGCACATGATCCTCAGCACGCTGCCGCTCTTCCCCTTCATGGATATCGAAGTGACGCCGCTCGCGCGTCATCCTTCGGCAATCGCTATCTGACCCACCCGAACGACATCAACAGAGAGAGGAAACGACCATGAATACGACCCCAAATATCTCAAGGCGCCTGCTGCTTACCGGCGCTGCAGCCAGCCTCACTGCCGGCGCCTTGGCGCGCCCGGCTATTGCCCAGGGCGCCGCGCTCCGCATCGGGCTCATGCTGCCCTTCTCGGGCACCTTTGCCTCGCTTGGTGAGAATATCGCCGCAGCGTTCGAGATGTATCTCGCCGAAAAGGGCGGCAAGCTTGGCGGCCGTACGGTCCAGATCGTGCGCCTTGATGATGAATCAGACCCCGCGAAATCAGTCCAGAATGTGAACCGCCTGGTGGGTCGTGAGCGCGTTGGCGCCATGGTTGGTACTGTGCATTCCGGTGTTGTCATGGCGATGGTGCAGGCATCGCGTGAGCGCGGCGTGCCGCTGATCATTCCAAATGCCGGCAATGCCGCTGCCACGCGTGAGCTTTGTGCACCGACGATCTTCCGCACATCCTTCACCAATTGGCAGCCCGCCTTCGCCATCGGCAAGTCACTTGCCGATCGTGGTGTGCGCCGCGCTGCCTGGGTGACCTGGGATTACGCCGCGGGCAAGGAAGCAACCGAGGGTTTCCGCGAAGGTCTGCGTTCTGGCGGTGCGGAACTTGTGCGTGAATTGACGCTGCCCTTCCCAGAAAACAATTTCCAGCCAATCCTGGCGCAGATCGCTGGCCTTAATGTGGAGGCCGTTGGCGCCTTCTTTGCGGGCGGTGGCGCAGTGCAGTTTGTGCGCGACTATGCCTCAGCGGGGCTTAAGGACCGCATTCCGCTTGTGGGCTCAGGTTTTCTCACCGAAGGCACTCTCACCGCACAAGGCGCCGCCGCTGAGGGTGTGCGTACTGCCTTGCACTATGGCGATGGCATCGAAACAGAACGCAACATCGCCTTCCGCCGCGCCTTCCGCGAACGGACCGGGCGCGAGGCGGATGTCTACGCCGTGCAGGGTTATGATGCGGGCCAATTGCTCGCGGCAGGGCTTGAGGCGACACGCGGAGACATTACCGCTGAACGCGCCTTGGTCGCAGCGATGCGCAACGCACGCATCGATAGCCCGCGGGGTACCTTCACCCTGTCGCCGCAGCATAACCCGGTTCAGGACATCTACCTGCGCGAAGCGCGCGGCGGCCAGAACCAGGTCGTTGGCGTTGCTGCCGAGAAGCTCGCTGACCCCGGCACTGGCTGCCGTATGCCGACAGCCTGATTTGCCGCAAGACAGGGAGGAATAAACAAATGTCTGGCTTGGCCGCGCAGCTCTTGAATGGGCTGCAATACGGGCTGCTGCTGTTTCTGATCAGTAGTGGCCTTACCTTGATCTTCGGTGTCATGGGCGTGATCAATCTCGCCCATGGCAGCCTATTCATGATCGGCGCCTATATCGCTTTCATTATCTCCGGTGGCACTGGTTCGCTGTGGCTCGCCTTGCCGGCTGCGGTGCTGGGTGGCCTGGCCTTTGGGGCGCTGCTTGAACGCGGTCTTTTCCGGCGCTTCTACCATCGCGAACACCTCGATCAGGTCTTGCTCACCTTCGCGCTGATCCTGCTGTTTGAGGAAGGTCGGTCCATGTTGATCGGGAACGACTTTCATTCCGTTCCGGTGCCTGCGGCGCTGGATGTGGCGGTGCCGATGGTGGGGGATTTCTCCTATTCGGCCTATCGGCTCGCGGTGCTGGTGGCGTGCCTTGTCATTGCGGGGGGGATGTTTCTCGCGATTGAACGCACACGCATCGGTTCCGCGATCCGCGCGGCCGCAGAGAAACCCGAAATGGTTGATCTGCTCGGCCTCGATGCGCGGCGCATCCATATGGTGGTTTTCGCGGTGGGTACAGCGCTTGCGATGCTGGCGGGTGCGCTCGCTGCGCCCTTGCACTCGGTCTATCCGAATATGGGCCATGGCTTCCTGATCATCTGCTTCGTTGTCGTGGTGGTGGGTGGTGTGGGTTCCATCGCTGGCGCCTTCTGGGGCGCGCTACTGATTGGCGTGGTGGATACGCTGGCGAAAGCCTACCTGCCGTTCGCTTCTGGTCTTGCTGTCTATGTCCTGATGGCTGTCGTGCTGCTTTGGCGGCCAACCGGCCTTTTCGCGAGGAGCTGAAGCCATGCTTACCGTTGCCGGTCGTACCGGATCCATTCTGCTGGGCTGTGCGGCCCTCGTGGTGG
>VYKP01000967.1_pt1 | contig 10508 bp, 11 predicted proteins | sample 5114551 | NCBI WGS metagenome assembly VYKP01 (sample SAMN12291777, study PRJNA351875) | freshwater metagenome | isolation source: freshwater lake | place: USA: Michigan, Baseline Lake | collected 2013-08-09
GGGTGTGATTAGACAGCACCAAGAGCTCGATGCGTTAATTGTTCCAGAGTTAGATCGCCCCCTAGCCGAGCTGTCCCCAGTTGAGCATGCTGCGATGCTTATTGGTACTTATGAGTTAGCAGCTGATCTTTCGGTACCCTACAAGGTTGCAATCAATGAAGCGGTCGAGCTAACAAAAACTTTTGGTGGCACCGATGGCCATAAATATGTGAATGGGGTTTTGGATCAGCTTGCCCAAAAACTGCGGCAAGCTGAAATCGTCGCAAACTAAACGCTGCCGCCTAACCGACGAGTAACGTTACGTAATTCTTCGCGCTCTAGAAATACTTTGTGCGTGTAAGTGCCCACCCCACTTGCTGCGCTTGGCGCACCGAGATAACTCTTTAAGCCATCCTCAAGTGATCCTGCTCGGGCAATACAAGCTTTCAAGATTAGCGCACCCACCCGAATGTTCGCCTCAGGAATAAAGGCTGCTAATGGGCCTCCATAGGGCTCAAATTTGTCGTGATGAACATGGGTTCGAACTTGCATTAATCCTTGCGCACCCGCGCGGCTCTCAGCACGTGGGTTTAAGCTGGATTCGGTGGCCATCACCGCCAAGATGAGGGTTGGATCTAAGTTGACCTCTTTACTGACCACCATCGCCTGATTTACATAATGAAGGGTATCTTCAAACGAAATCCGAAACTTTTTAGCCAAATGCTCGGCAACCGCCCGACGCTCGTTTTCGGAGCGCAATATTGAACGATCTACTGCGCTTAAGTCGACTAAATGCCCTGGGATTTGAGATGCAGGTCCGGCAATGGAGGGAATACTCTGGGGATTTGAGCTCCAAAACTTGAGCTGATTTGCCGACTCATCGGCAGTCAAGATTTCCGCACTATCAGCACCCAGGATCAGCGCACGCGCTTCAGCAGGAACCAAGAAGTGGGCAAGATCAAAGATGCCGGCACCGGTCTTCGGGCCAATTAGCCAAATTGCAAGAATTGCGGCAACCAATATCGCAAATACACGTTGGCCGAACCTGGCGAAAGAACTTGTCACCAAATGACGATTAATCCAAATTGTGTCTAGCAAGTTAAACGGTTTCATTGTTTGGGTCACACAAAATACGAGGAGTATTAGAAGCAGACTCTATTCATATTGCAGTGCAACAACTATTGAACATGCCGAATCTTAGGAACCGCTATATATTCTGTCAAGAATAAAGAAATGTTTTTATATAACTAATAAGCCATATTATCCGTTTAAACCCTAATATGATGCAGCGCTTAATATAAAAAAATCAATTAATACAATGGCTTAATCAAGTTAGTCTGCACTCATTCCTCATCATGAAAAAATCATCTATTACCGATTTATTTTCATATTTTGAAAGAAAAAGTGTCAATTAAAAACTACCTATAGGCTGTCAACTTCGTTATACCTACTAGCTATAGTAGTTTTCAATATGTATTGTTCGCTCTGAAGCCAATACAAATTAGTGCACCGCCATTTGTACTTCACGATTTTATTGGCCCTGATTTTTGGACCAATAGCCCAAATTAATCTTGCATGACGGTTGGGATTACACTAAAGACCAAGACACTATCACTCCAAAAGAAATCACCATGAATGCACCCGATTCAATCGCAAATATCCGCACACTCCTAAAGAACCCCCGTCTTTTTCATGAGGATGCCCTAATTAATGGCCAGTGGGTCAAAGCCTCAGAAAACGCTCGATTTGCGGTTTCCAATCCCGCAACCGGTGAAATCATTGCCAAGGTTGCTAACTTGAATCGCTCAGATGCTCAAGAGGCGATCTCCGCGGCTGAACTGGCTCTGAACGCCTGGAAGGGCAAGCTGGCAAAAGAGCGTGCCCAGGTCATGCGCAAGTGGTTTGAACTAATTCTGGCCAATGCCGATGATTTAGCGATGCTCATGACCTTGGAACAAGGCAAACCTCTGGCTGAAGCCAAAGGTGAGGTGATCTATGGAGCCTCCTTTGTGGAATGGTTTGCCGAAGAGGCCAAACGCGTCATGGGAGCAATTCCAGCAACCACATGGGGTGATAAGCGTACCCTTGTCTTAAAACAAGCCCTTGGGGTTTGCGTCGCCATTACACCCTGGAACTTTCCGATCGCAATGATCACTCGCAAAATCGCGCCGGCAATGGCAGCAGGATGCACCATTGTCATTAAGCCCGCAGAGCAAACTCCGCTGTCAGCCCTAGCGATCGCAGAGCTCGCCCAACAAGCGGGTGTTCCGCAAGGGGTCATTAATATCGTGACCGCCGATGCCGAGCAATCCATTGCGGTTGGTAAGGTCCTTTGTGAATCCCCAACGGTGCGTCATCTATCCTTTACCGGATCGACGGAAGTGGGTCGCATTCTTATGGCCCAGTGCGCAGCAACGGTTAAGAAGCTCTCCCTAGAGCTTGGCGGTCATGCACCCTTCATTGTTTTTGAAGACGCGGATATTGATGCTGCTGTATCTGGTGCGATGAGCTCTAAATACCGTAACGCGGGGCAAACGTGTGTCTGTGCTAACCGGTTTTATGTTCACAAAAATGTTCATGATGCCTTTGTTGAAAAATTAGCCCTTGCAACTAAGTCAATCAAAATTGGTAATGGTCTGGAGCAGGGGGTTTCTCAAGGGCCTCTCATTGACCAAGCTGCCATTGAAAAGGTTGAACGGCATGTTGCCGATGCGTTGAGCAAAGGTGCGCGACTTGTAACTGGTGGCAAACGTGCAAGTCTGGGTGGCACATTCTACGAGCCAACGGTTCTAGCCAATGTCACTAACACCATGCTCATTACCCATGAAGAAACGTTCGGCCCTGTAGCTCCAGTCATACCATTTGAGAATGACGATGAGGTCATTCGGCTAGCCAATAGCAGTCAGTTTGGCTTGGCATCTTACTTTTACAGCCGGGATATTGGTCGGGTTTGGAAGGTAGCTGAAGCGCTAGAATTTGGAATGGTAGGGGTCAACTCCGGACTCATCTCAAATGAAGTTGCCCCATTTGGTGGGGTAAAGCAATCCGGCCTAGGGCGCGAGGGTAGCTCTTGGGGAATCGACGAGTACCTTGAAATGAAATACGTTTGCATGGGTCTTTAAAGCTCAGACTTGCGATAGAGTAAATCCCAAACCCCATGGCCTAATTTGAGACCACGATTCTCAAATTTGGTCAGTGGGCGATACGAGGGCTTATCCACAAAACCCTCATGCATCCCCTGTAACTGCTGGACTGTCCAATCGATACCGCCGATGATTTGGTCCTGATCGATACCCAGAATGGCTCCTAAACGAACTTTTTGGGTTGATTGATTTCGTAGTTGGCAATGATGATTAAGAACCAGGAGCATTTGCTCAGCGTAATGCTGCCAATCGGTTGCCAGATGAAGATAGCCATGAGGCTTCAATCGGGAAACTAGCAAATCGACAAACTCCTTTTGAATCAAGCGGCGCTTATGGTGACGCGTTTTATGCCATGGATCGGGAAAGAAGATATGAACTCCATCGATAGAATTGGGTGCGATCATCTGCTCGAGTACCTCAACAGCATCGTGGGAAATCAAACGAAGATTACGAAGATCTAGCTCACCAATGCGCTTAAGAAGCGCGCCAACCCCAGGCTCATGAACCTCAAGACCTAAAAATATATCGTTGGGACGAACTTGTGCAATCTGAGCGGTGGACTCCCCCATGCCAAAGCCAATCTCCACAATCCGCGGAGCGTTCTCATATGTCTCACCAAAAACTGACCAATCAAATAATGTATCTTGAAAAGGCAGAAGAAATTGATTGCCTAAGGTTGCAATCGCATGTTCTTGAGCAAGCGTAGTACGGCCTGCCCTACGAACGAATGAACGAATCCGGCGCAGGTACGACTGAGAATCAGACACGATATTCACCTATCGTATTATTTTGAATCGTCTGGCATATCCCAACTCGTTGAGCGATAGGCAAAGACAACTTCAACCAAGATAAGTGTTAGAGAAACCACAAATGAGACCAAACCCGCAACAAACGTAATCAGAACATAACCCACATTGACTAATTTACCTGCGCCAGTTTGCAACAGAAATAACTCTAAGACGGTTAAGGAAATTAAAACACCCGCCAAGACATCAAAGAAAATGGCCAGAGTACACAACCTTCCCCTGGTTTTGAATTCATCAATCTCTTTCTCATAATGGGTCCTCAGTTTTTGACTGAGTTGATGATCGCCGTATAGCTGGTTCTGAATAAAGCGCATCCGATCTACATTACGCGCCAATCTAGCTGTAATCGCAGCAACCAGGGTGGCGACAGCCGTTAGGAGGAAGACGGGTGCTAAGGCCAACTGAATATTGGCTTGTATAGCATCGATTGAAAGGTTCATATTTTTTACTCTACAACTATCAGTTAGACCAAGCGACAAGGCCAGTGTACGAGGTCACCAAAACTAAAACGCCAAAAATAATACGATACCAAGCAAACGGAATGAAGTTGTGATGCGCGACATAATGAATCAGCCAGCGCACACAAATAAATGCTGAGATAAAAGCCGCGATAAATCCAACCAAAAGCGTGGGTGCAAACTCACCAAAACCAAATTGTTGGGATGAGTTTGCAATCTTCATTAACTCATATGCGGTTGCCCCACCAATCACTGGGATTGCCAAAAAGAAGGAGAATTCGGTTGCAACGGCTCTAGGTAATCCAAAGAGCATCCCACCAATAATGGTCGCCCCTGAGCGCGAGGTACCTGGTATCAATGCCGCACATTGAGCCAATCCTACTTTTAGGGCATCAAGCGCAGTTAATTGGTCAATGCTATCGATTTGCCTCATGGTTGATGCTTTGGTTTGGCGATACTCAGCCCAAAAAATTACAAATGCACCCACAATAAATGCACTTGCCACAGGGACTGGTGAAAATAGATGGGCTTTGATGAGCTTACCAAAAATCAGACCAAGCCCCATAGCTGGAATACAGGCAATGACCACATAACCGCCAAAATGGCACCGAATTGGATGATGATCTCGAAGGCCTTACCCCGCTCATCATTAAAATTTAAGAGATCCCCCACTAAGATTAAATGCCCAGTACTTGAGATGGGTAAAAACTCGGTTAAACCCTCAACGATTCCTAAAATAAGGGCCTTGAATAAAAGTAATGGATCCATAAGTGTTAATACTAAAGCCTTAAACCCCAAAACCCTTCAATTTAACGTTTAGGCTTAAACTTCGAAACATGCATTTGAAGAAACGATTTCCGATTCTTACTCTTATTGGAATGGCTGGATGGATAATATCTAGCCAAGCTTGGTCACAAGCCAATCAAGGATCAGTAACCGTAACGCCAGCAAATAATTCTTTGCCCAAGACCTTGAGCCCTCAAGACCTCCTAAAGCTTGAGGTTCCTCCACAAACTGCCATTCCGACGCCGCCGATCTCATCGAACTTAACGGATCCACAAAATCGCAAGGCGCTTGAAGGTCGAACCATGGACCTTCTTAGCCTTTATCAAGAAGCCGCATTTAACGATCCAGTCATCAACAGCGCACGCTTTAATTTAGCGGCCCGAAAAGAACTCTACTGGCAAGGTCTATCAGTGCTGCTACCCCAGGTCTCGGCTAACCCAACAGCAACCCGGTTTTTTCAGCATGGCGAAGGAAATAACCGAATTTTTGATCAACGCAGTTATACCGTGACGCTGACCCAGCCAGTCTTTAACTTAACCGGGATGCAACTTTTTAAACAAGGCGACCTCAACAGCAAAATCTCCGATCTGCAGTTCTATCAGGCCCAACAGGATTTGGTCATTCGAGTATCGCAAGCCTATTTTGATGTGCTGACGGCCCAAGACAATGTTGAACTCTTTAAGAGTAAAAAGGAATTAATTCGTCAGCAATTGCAGGCTGCAAAAGCGAAGTTTGAGATTGGCTCAGCTACGATCGTCGATGCCAATGATGCCCAGGCACGCTTTGATGTCGCCAATGCTCAAGAGATTGCTGCTCATGCAGACCTAGTCGTTAAACGCGGGGTCCTCGAACAGCTAATTGGACATCCCGTCAAGCATATTAAACCGATGGCAAAGGATGTTTCGATTGCAGGTGTTGTAGCTGATCCAAGAGCGCGTAATAAAGATACCAAGGGGGTACCAATTGCAGAAAGTGTCAGCCCCAAACTCCCTCCAGGCCAAGCATTGGAAGATTGGATTACCCAATCTGAAAACGCCAACTATGGGGTGCTGGCTGGTCAACTCAGTGTGCAATTAGCCGAGAGTGTGTACAAAGCCTCCCTCGCCGCAAACTATCCAAGTATTAACTTTGTGGGGACTGCGGGTTTTAACCAATCGAATGGTTCTGCCCTGAACTTTAACCCGCTACCTACTCAAAATATTTATAACAACACCTTAGCTTTGCAAATGACCTTGCCGATCGTGTCGGGTGGTTTCAACATGTCCGTCATTCGTCAAAACGCAGCACTTTTTGATAAGTCAAAAGCGGATTATGACAACCTACGACGCACCGCTGCCCAGGCAACCCGTCAAGCATTTACTGGATTCTATGGTGGCTTAGCCACAGTCAAGGCATTAGAAGCAGCTGAGAAATCCTCGGCTACCGCGGTGGAATCAAGCAAGTTAGGTTACAACGTTGGCACCCTCATTAACATCGATGTCTTAATTGCCTTAGATACACTCTTTACCACGCGCGCCTCTCTCTACAAGGCGCGCTATGACACGATCATGAATGCTTTGCGTCTCAAAGCTCAGGCTGCCAATCTGTCCGATGAGGACTTGATTGCCATTAACGCCCTGCTACGTTAATCGTTTAAGATGAGATTAAGCGCTCAATTCCATTGAGCACACTCTCAATACTGGGTGGTTGACCAATATCACCTAGATTAATAACTTGGTTAGACCAATAACCCTCTGTTTTCCAAAGCGGGGAGTCGCAATAGATTTCAATGGTGGGGCGATCCAATACTGCGGCCAAGTGAGTTAAGCCCGTATCCACACCGACTGTTAATCGGGCATGACTAGTAATCTCAAAGTACTGCATGATGGAATAAGGTGGGGGCACCATAGCACCACAATCACCACCACCAATCCCTTCAACAATCTGCTGGCTTATTTTTTTCTCGTTGGGACTCCCCCATGGAAATACTGGATGTAAGCCCCGCTCTAATAAAAACTTCCCAACTGCAATCCAGCCTTGGATATCCCACTGCTTTGCAGCACGGGCGCTCGCGTGAAAACATAAAACGTAAGGCGTTTTTAAATCCTTTGCAATTTCAGGACTTAAATCTTGATTGGTAAGGTCTTTTACAAAAGCCTCTGGGTAGAAGTTGGGAATTGACGAACGGGGAATCGGAGCAATATCCAAAGCAGAACTCAGAAGATAACGTGAGCGATCAACTGCATGGCACTTTCTAGGTACAGTAACCGAGTCGGAGTAAAACACTCTAGCTAAAGGCTCATAACCAGAAAATTCGGTCGCATTCGCAAGTCCGGTAATTCTTCCAAACTGGGTACGATGTGCAAACTTTGCCACCACTGCCGACTTCATTAACCCTTGCGAATCAATAATCACGTCGTATTGATCTTGCTGTAAAGCATGAATAAATTGGCTCAATTCTTGCCAATTCGTTGTGCTCAGAATATTTTTTTTCCAACGCCGTAAACCAATTGGAATAATCCGGTCAATCCCTTTAAAAGTATTGGTTGATTGAAGAGGCTTTAAAAGATCGACATATGCCTCCTCGACCACCCAATCGACTGTGGCATTTGGATAATGCTGCCGAATGTCCCAAACGATCGGTAGATTATGGAGTACATCCCCTAATGAAGATAGCTTGACCAGTAAAAAATGAGGGGATTGCGCTTGCAACATTTAAAACTTGGGCGCCTCATCCCAAAGCAGGCCCGCTGAGTCTTTCGCATTGAGTTGCGGTGCACCGCCAATTTGATCAATTGGCCACTCAATTGCAAGGGTCGAATCATTCCAAATCAAGCACCGCTCACTACTTGGATCGTAATAGTCGGTTGTTTTGTACAAAAACTCAGCATATTCAGATAAAACCAGAAAGCCATGAGCAAAGCCAGGCGGAATCCAAAGCTGGAGATGATTATCGGCGCTGAGCTCAAGACCAAACCATTGACCAAAGGTGGGGGATGATTGTCGTAAATCGACTGCGACATCAAAAACTGCACCGCGCGTCACACGCACTAACTTGCCCTGGACATGCTGGGTTTGATAATGAAGACCTCGCAAAATGCCTTGCTTTGAAAGCGAATGGTTATCTTGCACAAAAGGAGTGTTAATGCCCGTTGCAGTTAAAAACTCCTGCTGATTAAAAGACTCATAAAACCACCCTCGCTCGTCACCAAAGACTTTTGGCTCAATCACCAATACATCTTGTAAGGGTGTTTTTTTGGCTGTTAACTTAAGTGGTGATGACATATTCATTAATGAAACTCAGCGAGTATTTTTCGCAAATACTGCCCATAACTATTTTTACTCAGTTGTGCGGCAATTCGTTCTACGTCTGCTGCGCTGATCCAATCATTACGGTAGGCGATTTCTTCGGGGCAGGCCACCATTAAACCCTGACGCTTTTGCAGCGTAGCAATAAATCCGGCAGCATCGAGTAAAGAGTCATGGGTGCCAGTATCTAGCCAAGCATAGCCGCGGCCCATGATTTCGACTTCAAGTTGATTTTGATTTAAATAGACCCGATTGACATCCGTGATCTCAAGTTCGCCTCGGGCGCTTGGTTTAATGGAGGCAGCTATATCACATACTTGTTCATCATAGAAGTAAAGACCAGTCACCGCATAGTTACTTTTGGCTTGCTTGGGCTTTTCTTCAATGGAAAGTGCGCGGCGCTGATCATTGAATTCCACTACGCCATAACGCTCGGGATCGTGCACATGGTATGCAAAAACTGTTGCGCCATGACTCTGCTCAGATGCTCGTTGAAGCTGGTTAACCAGTTCATGCCCATAAAAAATATTATCACCTAGTACTAGCGTACTCGGCTGGTGATTGATAAATGATTTTCCCAAGATGAATGCTTGCGCCAATCCATCTGGTGATGGCTGAACCACGTATTGAAATTGAACACCCCACTGACTTCCATCCCCCAAAAGCTCCTGAAAACGGGGGGTATCGTGCGGGGTAGAAATAATCAAAATTTCCCGAATCCCCGAGAGCATCAAAGTCGTTAAGGGGTAGTAAATCATGGGCTTGTCGTAGACTGGCATCAGCTGCTTTGACACTGCTTGCGTCACTGGATACAAGCGAGTACCTGAGCCCCCAGCAAGAATAATGCCCTTTCGTTGAATACTCATGAATCAGCCTTTTGCATCGAATATGTGCATCTTAAACCATGCGCCAGTTCGATTAGGATTAAAACATGCCTTGCGACTTTAAATTCAAAAGGTATGACTCCACGCTTACTCTCCAATCTTGGGCAAGTAGATTTTGGTAACTTGGTAAGGCATTAGCTAGCTTACGCGTACACAACTGAGAGTTCATCGGTCGCCTTGCGGGAAGCGGGTAACCACTTGCCGGAATCGGATGAATCTGATCCGCATCCAAGGCAAACTGTGCGCCTAGCGATTGAGCATGCTTGATCACAAACTGCGCAAGCTCATACCAACTGGTGCGACCTGCTGGAACAGCGTGATAAACACCAGATACCCATTGAGGCTCTTGAAGGACTGCGATAGTAAGCTTTGCCAGCCAATCCGTTGAGGTTGGCACACCAAACTGATCGGCAACGATATTGAGCGAACTTTTCTCCTTGGCTAATCGCAAAATCGTACGTATAAAGTTTGCCCCGTCACCATATACCCAACTCGTTCTGAGGATAGAATATTGACCACTTGCTTTATCTACTTGCATTGGCTGGGAAGCAAATGCCTCAATAATGGCCAACTCACCAGCATATTTACTCTTGCCGTATACGCTTAGCGGCATGCAGAGATCACTTTCCACGTAAGGTGATGATTTCATCCCATCAAATACATAATCCGATGAAAAATGGATCAACTTTTTATGATGAGTAGCACAATACTCAGCCATTGCCTTCAGGGCCAATGCGTTTACTGCGAATGCGGTTTCTTTTTCGTCTTCCGCCTTATCAACTGCCGTGTAGGCAGCGGCATTGATAATGCAATCAGGGTTTATCTCGCGATGGCATTCAAGCACAGCACGACTATTCAATAAATCACATTGTTCTCGACCGACAAAAGTAGTATCACTATCGCTGAGCGCCAACCGAAATGCCCTGCCAAGCTGACCGTCTTTACCAAATACAAGATTTTTCATGGGAAATTAGTTGTATTGCTTTGCAACCCAGTCACGGTAAGAGCCAGAAATAACGCCCTCGACCCAATCTTGGTGGTCTAGATACCATTGCACCGTTTTTTGAATACCAGATTCAAAGGTCTCTTTTGGCTTCCAACCCAATTCATTCGCGATCTTCGAGGCATTAATCGCATAGCGTCGATCATGGCCAGGGCGATCTT
>VYKP01000331.1_pt1 | contig 10502 bp, 8 predicted proteins | sample 5114551 | NCBI WGS metagenome assembly VYKP01 (sample SAMN12291777, study PRJNA351875) | freshwater metagenome | isolation source: freshwater lake | place: USA: Michigan, Baseline Lake | collected 2013-08-09
GCGCATCCGTCAGCTCGTACCGCTTCACCCTCATCCCGGACCTCCGCCAAAGCGGAGACCTATGAATCACGCATCAAGGCCCGCGTGAATCCCTGAATGTGGATTGGACCTAGTCCTCGCGGCCGGCAGCCTCCAGCTGCGGGTGTCGCCCGCCGGGTACTTGTCATCCTTCTTGTCGCCGAAGAAACGCTGTCGGGTCTCGACGTCGCTGACCGTGATATCGATGAACTTTCTAATCTTATCTTCTAGTTCCGCCTCAGTGAAATCTACAGCCAGACCGTCTCTGGCTGTGATGACGCCCTTGCTAGAGGTTGGAAACATCTCGCCAAGGGAGAAGCCGGTATCGTAAAGCTTCACCAACTGGGCGTCGAACGGCACGAAGAAATAATAGGGTTCTGCCGCCTCCAAGCGCTGCCATTTCATACCTTGAAGCGAGGAAGCTAGACGCCCCTCCTTCGCCTTTCGAGTGCCCCAGAGATCGGCATGAAAAACCTTCGCGAAGCCCTTTTTCGATTGTGCTGATCTACGCGTCGCGACCACCAGCGAGACACCTTGCTTGATGTCGAAAACGTTCTTGTCTGCGCTACCGTCGGGAGATTTCTCTTTGCGATTTGAGTTTCCATGAAGATTGAGGACATGGATGTTGTCGAAGCTCTTCAGTAAATGCCATCGCATCGCCCGGAAAGTAGGATTGTCGAGATAGCCGTGGTTGGTGATGAACCCCAGTACGCCCCCTGACGGATTCTGGGCGATCGTGTGTTCGGCCATGCGAATAAACTTGACGTAATCGTCTTGAAGCCAATGCTTCCGTTCGCCGAAATGCTCGCCATCAACATATTTGTAGTCCTCAATGAGACGCGTGATCCAATCGCCGTTGTTCTGTGAAATGCCCGAATACGGAGGGTTGCCGATCACGCACATGATTGGCGACTGCCGCTTCACCTCGCTGGCTCCGCGCGCCTCTTCGGCCAAGGGCTGGAAGAACAGGTCACGGACGTCACGCTCGGCCGGTTCCAGCGCATTGGTCAGCCAGACCGACAAGCGCGGCGGCTTCGCGCTGGGCCTGTAGCCGCTCTCGGTCAGCTGCATGTCCAGCTTCATGTGGCACATGGCATAGCTGGCCATCAGCAGCTCGAACCCGTGCAGGCGCGGCAGCAGGTCCTGCTCCACGTATCCTGACCACTTGCCCGGCGCCCGCGCCTTGACCCGGTCCGCGATCAGCTGGACCGTCTTGGCAAGAAACGTGCCAGTGCCCGTCGCGGGGTCCAGGATCTGAACCCTGTGCACCTGACGTTTTTCGGTGACCGGCTTGCCGGTCTTGGGATGGTTCGTCCCCGTGTCCCAGTCCACCGTGACCTTGGACGTATCGGCCAGACCGTCGGCCAGGCCGAACTCGGTCTTCAGCACCTCGTCCACGGCGCGGACGATGAAGTCCACCACCGGTTCGGGCGTGTACCAGACGCCCCGGCTCTTGCGCTTCTTCGGATTATAGGCGGCCAGAAAGTCTTCGTAGAAGTGGATGAAGGGGTCGTTCCGCGCTGTGAACTTGCCGAAGTCCTCGAACAGCGAATGGGGATCGCTGGCCCGCATCAGCTGGACCAGATCGTCGACGATATAGGTCAGGCGCTTGGGCAGGGCCGGACCCGCCACATATTCAAACAGCCCCTTCAGAAACGGGTTCGACGCCGGCAGCTTCTCCAGCGCCTCCTGCCGGCTGAAGGTCGACAGATCGTCGTCGTGAAACCGCGCGGCGAACATGCCGTAGGTGATCGTCTCGGCATAGATGTCAGCGAACTCGTCCGGCTCCAGCGCCGGCAACAGGTTGGCCTTGAAGCTCCTGAACTGGCCGCCGAGGGCGGTCTTGAACTCCGGGTCCTCCTTCAGCGCCAAACCGATCTCGTCCTTGATGATCGCGGCCTTGGCCGCCATCATTTCCGCCAGCTTGGACGCCGAGCGCACGCTGATCGGCTTCTGCTCTGCGAACAGGCGCAGCTGGCGTTCCAACTCCTCGAACGCCTCCGGCTTGGGCTGCAGGCCCATGACGAAGTCGGCGATCGAGACGAAATGAACGCTGACACCCTCTCGGATGAACTCGAAGTCCACGCCGTTGGTGTAGATGAGGTTGGAATAGGCCTTCTCGTATCGCCGCCGCTGCTCGACCGAGTAGCCCTTCAGCCTGATGACGTCCTTGTCGACGTCCTTGGCCTCGGCCCAGCCGATCGGCACGCCATCCCGCTCGAACAGGAAGTCGGGCATGCCCGCTTCCGACTTCTTCGGCTCGTTGACGACCGTCAGCTTTGGGTCGATCGACTGGAACAGCTCATACAGCGCGGGCCGATAGCTGTGCTCCGTGGCCCGCCCGCTGGCGAACTGGGTCCGGACTTTTTCGAGGTAGTTTGAGATCAGCATTTTTTCCCCCGCCGTCGGCACGACGTTAGCCGCTCGCCGTCGCCCCCACTAGCGATCCAAGCGCCTGCAACCTGCACCACAGGATGGAACGAGAGAGGCTCGTCGACGCCGGCGAGGCTGCCCGAAATCGCCGTAACGTCGCCCACCGATTCAATCTATCAGGGCCGGGAGAATTCCTCGGGGGTTGTGATCTTCCGCACAGAAACTGCACAGAAACCCCCGAAAAAGGCGGTGTTTTGCACAGTTATTCGTTCATTTTTCTATCGTCTTTTCAATGTTTTAGAGGACATTCCGGCTCGTTCACACCGAGGGGGTCACAGGTTCAATCCCTGTCGCATCCACCATTCCTCCCGACATCGTCAGCTGCCTCCCGCCGCCCTTTCAGCCGGCCCTGCCGCCCGGCGGGATCACCGCGCCGTGGAGGTCACGCGCACGGCCACCTCGTTGCGCCGCAGCGGCGGGACGGTCCAGGGTGGATCGTAGAACCAGACGACCGGCTCGCCGTCGGCCGTCCACGTGCTCGCCTGCACCGCCGCAGCGAGCTCCGCCTGCCGGGCGGCTACCGCCTGCGTTCCGGCGAGGCCGGAGAAGCGCAGCACGGCATAGGACTCGGGCGGGAGTTCCACGAGGGAGACGGCGGGATCCCGAGGAATCGGCAGGGTCTCCATCGTCCAGGCACCGGGCATGAAGAACTGGATGACCCAGCGACCTGAGCCGGCGGGCCCTTGGGCGACCGGGGCGGTCATGGCGATGCTGCGGGAGCCCGCCGGGCCCCCGGGCTCGGGGGCCTGGGCGACGGGTGCCGTCATGGCGATGCTGCTGCGGCTCGTGTTGTCCCCGAAGATGTAGCCGGCCAGCCTCTGGAAGCCACGGTTGCGCGCCGCCTCGCTGGAGCCCGTGACCACAGTCTGGGCCGCGATTCTCGGGCCATAACGGCGGATCTCCACCTCGCCGATCCGCTCGACGACCGTATGGGCGGGCTCCTCCGTGCCCGAACGTAAGCCAACCGTCGAGCACCCGGCGGTGAGAAGCGCCGCCGCGAGGCCGAGCAGGCTCGTCTTCTTCATGGTCGATCCTTCCAGAGGGCGGGCGCGCTTCCCGCATTCATCAGGGCCTACCATCCCGCGGCGGGAATGGCGCATCGCCGGACGTCGCCCTGGTGTCGCATTGACAAGGTGTCGCAGTCGGAGGTCCTGCCGCCGCCGGGTCATCGACTCCCCAAGCCGCATCCAGTTTCCGGTCTTGAACGCTCATCGCCACACCCCTTCACCATCACCGCTTGCAGAGACTTGACGACTACCCCTGATGATCCGCTTCGAGGGGCCTCACCTTATCTTCCGAACAGTTCGGTGCCCACATCACCGAAGGAGACTTCGCGGCACACTCTCGTCGAGATGCCACTGGCCGCTCGGCCGAGGTCGGCTGGCGCACAGGTTGCGCGCGACCTGCAACCCGATCTTCAGGACCCATCGGCGGATCGTCTCGCACGAAACACCGAGGCCACGTTCTGCCGGGCGTTCCTCGGCGGCGCGACAGCATAGCTTGAGGCGCAGATATTAGTATAATTGAAGCAACTCGCACCCCTGAGAACCCCCGAAATCCCCTCGAAGCTCAATACTCCGCGAAGTTTTGACTTCCCCCGCGACAAAAACCTCGCAATACCGGCCATCGCCAACCATCGATCGCGGTTGGGGATGATGTTGGGGTTACATTGCGGCTCGGAATATTACACCGCCTGAAGGATGCCGCCGTACGGTCGGCAGGACCTGGACTAACTGCAGACGGAGGCGGCCTATACATCTCGGTCCGTCCGAGCGGCGCCCGAAGCTGGCTGTTCATCTGGCGCCGCGGGCGAAAGCGGTTCGAGATGGGCCTCGGAGGCTACCCCCTCACGACCCTGGCTGAAGCCCGCAGGCTAGCGGCAGAGGCCAGGGTCCTCCTGGCTCAGAAGAGGTGCCCACTGGCCGAGAAGCGGGCTGCAGCTCCGAAGGTCCTTCCGCCGACGACGTTCGAGGACGTGGCCCGGCAAACGATTGAAAGGTTGAAGCCGTCCTGGCGCGGCAAGACCGAGGCCCAGTGGACCCGCTCGCTTTTCAAGTATGCCGCCCCCCTGCTGCGGAAGAGGCCAGCTGAGATCACCACCGAGGACGTTCTGGCCGTTCTGGAGCCCCTCTGGAAAAACCAGCACAGCAGCGCGCAGAAGTGCCGGTCGCACATCGAGGCGGTGCTAGACACCGCCAAGGTGATGGAGCTGCGCGACGGCGACAATCCCGCCCGCTGGGAAGGCCACCTCAAACTCCTGCTGCCACCGGCGCGGAGGCTACTCCAGGGCCACCACCGCGCCCTCCCCTACAAGGACGCTCCGGCCTTCTGGAGAGCGCTCCAGGCCCGCGTGGGGATACCCGACAGACTGCTTGAGTTCATCCTGCTGACCGGCGTGCGGTTCAACGAGGCGGCGGGGGCGCGCTGGGAGGAGATCGACGGCGACATCTGGACGGTCCCGGCCGAGCGGATGAAGGGCAAGAAGGCTCATCGCGTCCCTCTGACGCCCCCCGCCCTCGCTGTACTCGAACGCGTGAGAGGTCTGAACGACGACATGGTCTTCAACCACCGGATCTCCGCCCCCACCCTCTACAAGAGGCTCGAGCTCTGCGGAGTGGCGGACAAGACCACCATACACGGTCTCCGATCCTGTTTCCGGGACTGGGGTGGCAATGAGACGGATCATCCACGCGAGGTCATGGAGGCCGCCCTTGCCCACACCGTGGGGAACGAAGTTGAGCGAGCCTACCGACGGGAAGACGCCCTCGAAAAGCGCCGCCGGCTGATGGCGGACTGGGCTGACTATCTCTGCCAACCGCCCCGTGATGGCGTGCTCGCCAGCGACCTGCCTGAGCCTGAAGGAGCAACCGCATGACGAGGACCTTCACCCGCGCCGAGCTGCATGCGCTCGTCTGGTCACGGCCGATCGCCCACCTCGCCAAGGACTTCGGCCTGCCTGACGGGGCGCTCCACAATGTATGCGTGAAGCACGCCATCCCCAAACCACCGCCCGGCGGGTGGACACGGCACGCCGCCGGCAAGGCCGTGAAGGTGACCCCCCTGCCCAACCCTGAGGTCGAAGCGGTGATCCGGATCCAGGGGAAGGCGCCCAACAATGAACCGTCGCCGGTATCGGCCGCCCACGAGCAGGCCCGGGCCCGGACTACCCTCGGCGCTCCACCCGCAAAGCCAGATCCGATCGTCGCAGCGACCATCGTAGCCCTCCGAAAGGCAAAGCCAGCGAGGGACGAGATCCTGGTTCGGTCTAGGGGTAACAGGCTGCTGCGGTGCGAGGTCTGTCCAGCGTCGATCGATCGCGTTCAGCTCATGCTTGAGCGCCTCGCGGCAGCAGTGGGCGCCCAAGGGTTCCGCCTCGTCGCGGCCGACGATGGCGCGGCCTTCATCGGTGATACTGTGTCGGTTGGCGTCTCGCTCAAGGAAGTCGTGAAGCGCAGCAAGCATGTTCCCACGCCAGAGGAAGCCGCTGCGTTGGAGGCATGGAGACGCAAACAAGCGGCGGCCTTCGAAGCTACCCGTTATCCTGTCCCCGTCCTCAAGCGGCCGGACATTCCGGAGTGGGACACTGTCTCGACCGGCCAGCTCCGCCTCGAACTGGAGCCCGTCCAAGTCGTCGGCAGCGACCCCCCCCGGCGTTCGTTCAACGACGGCAAGCATCAGCGTCTGGAGGACCTGGCCGACGAGATCGCCGTGGCCATCGTTACAGTAGCGGCCGCGAAGGTGGATACCGCCCGCAGAAAGGCGGAAGCGGAACAGGCCCGGCTGGACGCCCGGCAGAGGCGGCTGGACCGCCTCCGGGCTGCACATATCGAGGAGCGCCGCCTCAAGGGCGTAAACCAGTTGATGTGCGAGGTGGCGGAACTGTCGCAGCTGAAGCAGCTCCTCGCTCAACTGCAATCTGCGCCTGCGCCCGACCCCGGCTCGCGGGTTGCAACCATGCTGTTGTGGGTCGAGGACCGCATCGTCGCGCTGGAGGCCAGCCTGAGCCCCGCCGAGCTCGAGGAGCGCCTCTCGATCAATAGCCTTTTCGGTGACAGGGACGACAGGGACTTCACGCCGCCCCTCGGATTCTAGCACTGCCGTTCGGCTGCAATGGGACCCGCGGAGACCACCTCCGAAGGGCAATCCCAGCGAACGGCCTTGCGTCCATGCCCCTGGCTGGAGAGGACCTCTCTGGGGATCAGCCAGCTTCATTCGTGGGGCAGCCTTTCGGGGATGCGCTGGCCCGTGGGGTCCCAGCGCTTGGTGAGCTCGTAGTGCAGGATGTTTCGACATCCCTTGGTCTCGCAGCATCTTTTCAGCTGCCAGAGCGGGTCGAGCGGGCGTTCGAGAACAACTTCGGCGACGGCTAGAAGAACAGTCTTACGCCCGTAATACTCACGCGGATACTTGACGCACGGAGAGTCGAGGTATTGGTCCTCGGGCCACACCATGCGGGCGAAGTCGAGATCGAGGTTGAGTTCGCGGATAAGTTTCATGGGGCGAGTTTGGTCGAGCCCGGCTGGCGGGGGGAGTCTGAACTCCGCGGAGTTCAGCAAATCGACGCTAGGGCCGGTTTCCGGCCCGTAGAGAGGAAAGAGGGGGTGTCCGCTGGTTTCGGGGATACCGGAGGAGGGCTCGTACGGCCTGTACGGGCCGGAAAACGGCCTTAGCGTCGACTTTAGCGGTGGGGGTGCGCCGTCGGTGTTGACCAGCAGGTGGGCGGTCGATCGGACGGGGTTAGCCGGCGGAGGCCAGTCGAGCAGCCCGAAATGCCCGCGCTGACTGGGTTTTGGCCAGGCTGGGGCCAGCGGTTGGGCTGGCTGAGGTTAGCCGACCGGGGTGGGGGCCAGCAAGGGTTCAAACGCAGGCTGGGCTTGGGTTTGAGTGAGTTTTGGGGAGCTGAGAATCGCTCGCAAGTCGATATAAAACGAAATTCCCTTTTCCCCTTTAACCAACTCCCCTATTTTACCGGAGTTTTTTCTATTCTCCTTACTTTTATTACTACTTCCTCCCTAGTAAAGAAGAAGAGTAATATATATCGACTTAGGAGAGGCTCCACCGAGCCCGAACCCAAAATAATCCGTTTCAAATCAACATCTTAACAGGTTCCGAGCCCCAAAAGCCAGCCAGAAGCCCCAAGCCCGGCTGGCCCAATCACCCAACCTGTCTGGCCCATTCGCCCAGCCGGCTGGCGACAAGCCCAAGCCCGGCTGGCGAAATGCCCAAGCCCGGCCGGCCTGGCTCAGACTACCTCATACAACTGGCACGAGAGATTGACATCGGCCGAGATGAGCTGTTGGGCCCGCCTCTCGACCTCCCGGAAGTCCCCCAACGTCTTGATGGCGCTGAGACGGTTGGACCCCTTGATCTCGTGGCACGCTTGAGTCCACATACTATATATGGCCCATGCCGCCTGCTCATCGAGACCCGGATGGCCCCAGATGACATCTTGCACGATCGGGTCCAGAGCCTTGCCCTTGGTCCAGCGACGGAGGATCAGATTGCCAAGCATAGTGACAGTACCCCCAAGTAAAAGCACCCGCACCGGCGAGGCCGATGCGGGCGCATGGGTGATATGAGGTGCGGGTGCTGGTGCGGTTACCGGGCCGCCTGGGCCGCCGAGCGGGTCAGGAATGGGCCACGGATGTCGTCAGCGACAATCCACCAGCCCTCGGCGTCGCGTTCGATCACCAGCCTCACGGGTGCCTTGGGGGGCGCGACGGGGCCGTCTGACAGGATTCCGGCGCTACTCGGCTATGGTACGTCGCTCAAACGCCAGCCGCCTGGCCGCGAAGCCGTACACCCTTTTCTTGGGCCAGAGTGCAGCGCAGGTCGCGCACTGACCGAGATTCTCCCAGGAAAAATTTCCGTTACGGAAGTGCTATCGGTCCAACCGACCTCAGGCTGCGGTTACCGTTCGCCGCTGCGCCGACAAGATCGCATGAGCGGCACAGAGCGACAGAACGCCAGCCCCGTGAGGTAAGCCGCTAGCCGAAGGCATATCTGCCAGTGAACCTGCACCACCGGCGATGAGCAAGGACGCCAGTGCCGCCAGCTGCCCCCAGCCCGCAGTTTGGACGTCGCGCCTAGGAGATGCCAGCCTCATTAGCACTTAGGCTCGAGCCCACACCACCGCCGAAGCGAAGCGCCGCCCGTGGCACTTGCGGCACGGCCCCCGCACCCGCTGGCCGAACTCCAGCACCCCGGTCGCGCCATTCCCGCGTCGGGTGGCGATCAGGCGCTCGATCGTCTCCTCAACGCCCCGGGTCAGCGTCAGGCCGCAGCCCTCGCATCTGAGCGCGATCAGCGCCTCGGGATCACAGAGGTAACCGACCAGCGGCACGCCCTGGGGGTAGGTCTCTGCGGAGAGCTTCAGGCGGCACCCGAGCGGGTGGCGGCACTGGAGGAGGTGGGTGAGCCAGCCCGGCGTCTGGCGGCCGTGCCCGGCCCGCACGAGGCTGTCGAGGTCAGGCTCGACCCGCCGCCCGCAATCCGGTCGCCCGCACCTTTAGAGGAGGTTCTGGCCCCTCTGGAGCGCGCCGAGCAGGTCGGGGATGGGCGCGATCCGCTCCGGGACCAGCTCAAGCCGCCAGCCCCGGGACCACATGCTGCGCGAGGCGTGCGAGCCGCTGGCGCTCGGCCTGCGCCACCTGTCGGGCGCGGCTGATGTTGTGACCCATGCGTTGTGTTGTGACCCATGCGTTGGCAGCCCGGTCCCGCGATGCGAGACGCCTCCAGAATCTGACCGACCCAGATGGAGCGGTGGCGTGCGAAGGGGCGGCGCAAAAAACAAAGAGGAAACACCGCGGGGGAGACGCCCGGCTTGGTCGGTCGGGTCTGGGCTCGTAGCGGACGTTGGAAAGGTCGGCTATCCGGGGCCGCCCGCGGACTCGCCTCGGCCGGTCGGCCGTATCGGGACGCAGCCCGGGGACCGCGGGACGAAGCGGCTTGCGCCCCTCCGCCCCCTCCATTCCCTTAACGCCAGAGGCCCGGATCGCTCAACGAAGGCGTAACCCCGCGAGGGGCAGGCTGCCGGGCGGCGTAGACGCAGCATCGAGGGAGTATCGATGAAGCACCTTATCGCTCCGGCGCTTTTCTTCGCGGTCGCCCTGGCGTCCACATCCGTCCAGGCCCATGCGCGCCTGCTGTCCGCAACGCCGGCCAGCGGCGCGACGGTCGCGGCGCTCAGGACGGTCAGCCTGACCTTCAGCGAGCGCTTCGCCGCACCCTTCTCGACGGTCGAGATCCGGGACGGGCAGGGCCGGACCGTGCCGGCGACTCGCAGCGTGTCGCAGGACGGCAAGACGCTTGTCGCGACGGTCGCGGCCCCGTTGCCGGCCGGCGCCTACCGGGTGACATGGGCCATCGCCGCCGCTGACGGTCATCGCATGACGGGCGACTACAGCTTCACCGTCCGCTGAGATGCCGGTCGAACCGGCCCTGGTGATGCTGCGCTGGCTGCAGTTCGCGGCAGCCGCCGTAGCGCTGGGCCTGCCCCTGTTCGAAGCGTACGTCGTCCGCGCCGGCTCATCGTCGTCGGCCCGGCGAACGGGGATCGCAGCGGGAGGGCTGCTGGCCTGCGCCGCCGCCGCCGGACTGGTCGCCCAGACCGCGCTGATGGCCGGGGGCTGGACAGCGGCGCTGAGCCTTCCGGCGCTGGAATATGTTCTCCAGTCAACCGGCCCGGGCCTCGCCCACGGGGCGCGCGCCACCCTGGCCCTCGCCGGGGTCGCCCTCCTCCTGATCGGCCGTGACGATCCGCGGGCACCCCGGCTGGCGGTTGTGGCGTTCGCCGGCGCCACCGCCGGCTTCGCCTGGAGCGGTCACGGCGCCTCCAGCGAGGGGGCGGTCGGGGTGATCCATCTGCTGGCCGATATCGTCCATGCCGTCGCCGCTGCGGTCTGGCTGGGCGCACTGGTCGGCTTCTGCCTCAGGCTCGCACGTCAGGAGCCGGACACGGTGGCGACGGCCCGGGCGCTGACGCAGTTCGCCGGCGTCGGCACGGCCGCCGTCCTCGCCCTGGCGCTCAGCGGACTGGTCAACGCCGCATT
>VYKP01000332.1_pt1 | contig 10493 bp, 10 predicted proteins | sample 5114551 | NCBI WGS metagenome assembly VYKP01 (sample SAMN12291777, study PRJNA351875) | freshwater metagenome | isolation source: freshwater lake | place: USA: Michigan, Baseline Lake | collected 2013-08-09
GCGGCAATCAGTCGGCGGACTGCCCGACGCTTCACTGGATCCTGCGCCGGGGGCTGCGGCTGAGGCTGCGCTTGGGCCATGTGGGAAAGACAACGGTAAGGAATGGCGCCGATCCTATCACCCGAGTGCCCCTGGCGGGGGATCCCGACATGACGTTCGGAAATCTTTGCCCACTCGAAAGTGCCGTGCTATCCTTATGAATTCCTTGCAAAATAATCTTCAGTCGGAGAAATCAATGGCCTTGGAACGTACCCTTTCGATCATCAAGCCCGATGCAGTCGCGAAGAATGTGATCGGCCAGATCTACAGCCGCTTCGAGAACGCCGGTCTCAAGGTGATCGCTGCACGCATGACCCAGCTCTCCCGGGCGCAGGCCGAAGGCTTTTACGCCGTCCATCGTGCCCGTCCGTTCTTCAACGACCTCGTCACGTTCATGATCTCCGGCCCGGTGATGGTTCAGGTGCTCGAGGGCGAAGGTGCCATCGCCAAAAACCGCGAACTGATGGGTGCCACGGATCCCAAGAAGGCCGACAAGGGGACCATCCGCGCCGACTTCGCGGATTCCATCGATGCCAATGCCGTGCATGGTTCCGATGCCGCCGAGACCGCCCGCGAGGAAATCGCTTACTTCTTCCCGGCGCTCGACGTACTCTCCCGCTGATGCCCGTCAATCTGCTCGATTTCGATCTCGCCTCTCTCGGCGACTGGCTCGCGACACTGGGCGAGAAGCCCTTCCGCGCACGCCAGGTGATGCGCTGGGTGCACCGCACCGGCGTCACCGAAGTCGGGCAGATGACCGATCTCTCGAAGGCCCTCAGGGCGAGACTCGCCTCGGAGGCTGTGATCTCGACGCCCGCCGTGCTGAAGGATTCCACGGCCCCCGACGGGACGCGAAAGTGGTTGCTCGATGTCGGTATCGGCAATGGCATCGAGACCGTATTCATCCCGGAAACGAATCGCGGCACGCTCTGCATCTCCAGTCAGGTCGGATGCGCGCTGGAGTGCGCGTTCTGCTCCACGGGCCGGCAGGGTTTCAACCGCAACCTGACGGCGGCCGAGATCATCGGTCAGCTGTGGTTCGCGAATCGCTCGCTCGGCGCGGATGCCGCCTCGGGTCATCGTCCGATCACGAATGTCGTGATGATGGGCATGGGTGAACCGCTCGCGAACTTCGATGCTGTCGTGACGGCGATGCGTGTCATGCTCGACGATCACGCCTACGGCATGTCGCGTCGGCGGGTCACGCTGTCGACGTCGGGCATGGTCCCGTGGATCGACCGCCTGCGGGAGACGCTGCCCGTGTCGCTGGCCGTTTCCCTGCACGCACCGGACGATGCCCTGCGGGATCGTCTCGTGCCCATCAATCGCAAGTGGCCGCTGGCCGAACTCCTCGCAGCGTGCCGGCGGTACGTCGACGGGGTCGCGGTCCTGCCCGGTGACGGCGCCGACGACGATGACGATACGGACATGTCCTCCGCACCGGTGGCGCCGGCCCCAGGCGTGAAGTGGCAGCGCAACGCCTCGCCGCGCGACTTCGTCACGTTCGAGTACGTGATGCTGAAGGGCGTGAACGATTCGCCGGCACACGCGAGGAAACTGATCGCGCTCGTCGACGATCTGCCCTGCAAGTTCAACCTGATTCCCTTCAATCCCTTCCCCGACGGCGGCTTCGAGCGCTCGGGTGCCGATGCCGTCCGTGCGTTCCAGGCCATCTTGCTCGAGGCCGACTTCGTCGCGACGGTGCGCAAGACCCGGGGACAGGAGATCGATGGCGCGTGCGGCCAGCTGGCGGGGCAGGTGCGCGATCGTACCCAGCGCGCCAGCCGCAGAGACGGAGCGACGACCAGCGCATGAACGTCCGCATTGACTCCCTGTCCCGCATCGCAACCATCTTCACCGTGCTTCTCGCGCTGGCTGCGTGCCGCAGTTCCGAGCAGCGCAGCGGCAACGACATCGATCCGGTCGGCAGCCGCCCGCGTCCGCAGCAGCAGCCATCCCCCGCCAGCCCGGCCGAGCGCGCGCGGGCCCACACCGATCTCGGCGTGAGTTATCTGCAGATCGGGCGTTTCGCCGTGGCGCTCCAGGAGTTGAACGAGGCGCTGGTGGCAGATCCGAGCTTCGTTCCGGCGCACAATGCACTCGGTCTCCTGCACATGGAACTTCGCGAGGACGACAAGGCGAAGGCAAGTTTCGAGAAGGCGCTCCGGATCGACCCGGCAGATTCCGAGACGAACAACAATTTCGGTCTCTTCGTCTGCAATCGCGGCAAGCCGAAGGAATCCATCAAGTACTTCCTGGCCGCACTGAAGAATCCGCTCTACGCGACGCCCGAGGACTCCTACGTCAATGCCGGCATCTGCTCGCGACGCGCCGGTGACGTCGACTCGGCGCAGGTCTATTTCGAACGGGCACTCGCGGCGCAACCCAATGACGGACGCGCGCTGGTGAACCTCGCGCAGATGCATCTCGAGCGCAAGCAACTGAACCTCGCCCGCGGGTATCTCAATCGCTACATGCAGAGCATCAAGTCTCCCGATGCCGGAACCCTGATCCTCGGCGTGCGGATCGAACAGGCGTTGGGTGACCGGTCGGCGGTGATGTCCTACGGCGCGCAGTTGCGCGAGAAGTTTCCGGATTCACCGGAGACGCGGCAGTTCAATGAGGGAAAGTACGAATGAACGATGTGGTGCTCGACGGCGGCTCGACCGAGCCGGTCGATCCCGAGCGGACTGTCGCACCGGGCGCGCTGTTGCGCGAGGCGCGCGAGCGTCTGGGTCTCAGCCTCGCGGACGTCGCGCGGCACCTGAAGCTTTCCCAGCGCCAGGTGGACGCGATCGAAAAGGACAACTTCGCCGCGTTGCCCGGGCCCGTCTTCGTACGCGGGTTCATGCGCAACTACGCACGCCTGGTCGCCCTGGACGCGTCGGTGCTCGTGGCCGCCGCCGAGGCGACACCGGGCTTTCCGTTGCCACCTGCGTCGGCCACCAGCCAGACCGTCTCGCAACCGGTCATCTCCAGCACGGTCAACGCGAGACGTGATGGTCCCCGTGGCAAACGTGCCTGGTGGCCCGTGACCGCCATTCTCATCGTGGCCGCGATCGCGTTGATCGTGTTCCGCGGGCGGGAGACCACGGTCGAGCCTGCGCCCACCGAAGTGTCCCTCGCCGTGCCGACACCGGAGACGCTGCCGTCGCCGTCGCCCGCCGCCACGGATGCGTCGGCCGTACCGGCCAGTGCTGTCCCTGGCGTCCCCGTCGATTCCTCTTCGGGTTCTGTGGCGCTGGCCCCTGCCGTCAGTGCTGCGACGACCGCGACCACGGTGCCGGCGAATGCCACCCCGAACACGGTGCCCACCACGTCCACGGCGACCGCTGGCACGAGTGGGCCGTCCTCCGCATCGTCGAGCACGCGTGGTGACCCGACCGCCGCTGGTGAAAGCTTCGCGTCGGCATCGGTCGGCGGTGGCGCGGGCAGCGGTGAGGTCAGGTTGAATTTCGCCCGCGACGCCTGGGTCGAGGTGAAGGATGCCACCGGCAGCATCGTGTTCTCGCAGTTGAACACGGCCGGGAGCGAGCGCGTCGTGCGCGGCCAACCGCCGTTCCAGTTGGTCGTGGGCAACGCCTCCGGTGTGAAGGTCACGTACAACGCCCGCGAGGTGGATCTCGCGCCGCACACGCGCACGGACGTGGCGCGTATCACGCTGGAGTAGGGACGTGTCTTCCGGTCCAGTTCGTCGTCCCTCCCGTCAGGTGCGTGTCGGTCAGGTGGCCGTCGGTGGGGGTGCGCCCATCGTCGTCCAGTCGATGACCAACACCGACACCGCGGATGTCGAGGGAACGTTCCGTCAGGTGATGGATCTTGCTCTCGCGGGTTCCGAGGTGGTCCGCGTGACCGTCAACACCGTCGAGGCCGCCCGCGCGGTGCCCGTCATCCGCGAACGGCTCGATGCGGCCGGGTGCGGTGTGCCGCTCGTCGGCGATTTCCACTTCAACGGCCATCGCCTGCTCACCGAAGTCCCCGACTGCGGGGTCGCATTGGCGAAGTACCGGATCAATCCGGGCAACGTCGGCAAGGGATCCAAGCGCGACGAACAGTTCGCGACGATGATCGAGATGGCGTGCCGCCACGAGCGCCCGGTCCGCATCGGTGTGAACTGGGGCAGCCTCGATCCCGAACTGCTCGCGCGGATCATGGACGAGAACGCCCGTCTCCCGAAGCCCAAGGAAGCCGCCGAAGTCACGCGGGACGCGCTGGTGGTCTCGGCGCTCGAGAGTGCGTCGCGCGCAGAGCAACTCGGCCTGCCGCGTGACCGTATCGTCCTGTCGGCGAAGGTGAGCGGCGTCCAGGACCTCATCCGGGTGTATCGCGATCTCGCTTCGCGCTGCGACTACCCGCTGCACCTCGGCCTCACCGAGGCTGGGATGGGCTCCAAGGGCATCGTGGCGTCGACCGCCGCGATGGCGGTGCTCCTGCAGGAAGGTATCGGCGACACGATCCGCGTCTCACTCACGCCCGAGCCCGGAGGCGATCGCACCCGCGAAGTGGTCGTCGCACAGGAGATCCTCCAGACGATGGGCCTGCGCAACTTCGCGCCGATGGTCATCGCCTGTCCCGGGTGCGGCCGCACGACCAGCACCGTGTTCCAGGAACTCGCCGCGCGGATCCAGAGCTATCTCCGGAGTCAGATGGTCGTGTGGCGCGAGCGGTATCCGGGGGTCGAGTCGATGCACGTCGCAGTCATGGGCTGCGTCGTGAACGGCCCCGGCGAGAGCAAGCACGCGGACATCGGCATCAGCCTGCCCGGCTCCGGCGAGTCCCCGGTGGCGCCCGTCTATGTGGATGGCCGCAAGACGGTCACGCTGAAGGGTGCCGCGATCGCCGAGGAGTTCCAGGCGATCGTCGAGGAGTACGTGCAGAACCGGTTCGGGGCGAAGGGATCGCAGGGCACCAGCGAATCCACCGGGGCGGGCGCATGAGCCGCTCCCTGCGATCACGCAAGGTCGAAGCACCATGAGCGAGCCGATCCAGGCCATCCGGGGCATGAACGACATGCTCCCGGAGGAGTCGCCCGTCTGGGAGCGCTTCGAGACCATCGTGCAGGCGTGGCTCCGTCGCTATGGCTACCGGCAGATCCGCATGCCGATCCTCGAGCGGACCGATCTGTTCGTCCGCTCCATCGGGGAAGTGACGGACATCGTCGAGAAGGAGATGTACACCTTCACGGATCGCCTGAACGGTGACAGCCTGACGCTGCGCCCGGAAGGGACGGCATCCTGTGTCCGCGCGGCCTTGCAGCACAACCTCCTCTACAACGGCCCGCAGCGTCTCTGGTACGCGGGCCCCATGTTCCGGCACGAGCGCCCCCAGAAGGGACGATATCGGCAGTTCCACCAGGTCGGTGTCGAAGCCCTTGGCCTCGGCGGTCCCGACGCCGATGCGGAACTGATCGTGATGGGCGCCCGTCTCTGGCGGGACCTCGGTCTCGATCGGATCGCGCTCGAGATCAACACGCTGGGCTCTTCGGACGCGCGACTGCGCTACCGTGCTCGGCTCGTGCAGTACCTCGAGCGGCACGTGGATGTGCTCGATGACGATGCCCGTCGGCGGATGCACACCAATCCCCTGCGCGTGCTCGACAGCAAGAACCCGCACATGCAGGCGCTCATCGAGGCAGCCCCGCGTCTGCTGGACGACCTCGACGAGGAATCGCTCAGGCATTTCGAGGATGTGCAGCGCCTCGTGCGCCTCTCCGGCGTCGAGTTCAGGATCAACCCGCGGCTCGTTCGCGGCCTCGACTACTACAATCGGACCGTGTTCGAATGGGTGACGGACGCCCTCGGAGCCCAGGGGACGGTCTGTGCCGGTGGTCGTTACGACGGGCTCATCGAACAGATCGGCGGGAAGCCGGCGCCCGCGGCCGGGTTCGCGATGGGCATCGAGCGGCTGATCGCGTTGATGGCCGGTCAGCCGGCGCCGACGCCCTGGCTCGACGTGTATCTCGTCTGGAGCGGTACGGAAGCCGAAGCGCACACGTGGCGGGTTGCGGAGCAACTGCGCGACGGCGGGCTCAACGTGTTCATGCATCACGGTGGTGGCAGTTTCAAGTCCCAGATGAAGCGCGCGGACGGCAGCGGTGCCCGATTCGCGGTCATCGTGGGAGACGACGAGGCGCGGGCGGACGAGGCGACTCTCAAGCCGTTGCGCGAGCAGCGGGAACAGGCGCGGGTAAGGGTCACAGACCTCATCGCGCTCATCAAGGGGTAGGGCAGACATGGCGGTTTACGATCTCGAAGAGCAGGAAAGCATCGATGCCCTCAAGGCCTGGTGGGGGCAGTACGGACGGCTGGTGATCGCCGCCGTTCTCGCGTTCATCGTCGGTGTGGCCGGGGTGCAGATCTGGCGGCACCAGAAGGAGCAGAAGGCCGTGGCCGCAGCGACGGCCTTCATCGCGCTCGAGGAGGCTGCCAACGCCGACGATGCCAAGAAGTCCGTGGAGCTTGCGCGGAAGATCGCGGCGGACTTCGACGGGACCACCTACAGCGCCCGCGGTGCAGTCCTCGCGGCGAAGGTGAGTTTCGAAGCTGGCGACGCCGCGACGGCGGCCGAACTCCTGAAATCGGCGGTGGCGTCCGCGAAGGAAGAGCCCATCAAGGCCCTGGCCAACCTGCGTCTGTCCGCGGTCCTGCTCGATCTCGGCAAGCACGACGAGGCGCTGGCGGCGGTGAGTGCACCGCCCTCCGAGTCCTTCGCTGCGCTGTTCGCGGATGCGCGAGGTGACATCCTCGTGGCCCAGGGCAAGGTCGCCGAGGCGAAGGTCGCCTACCAGACGGCACTCGACAAGCTGCCGAAGACCAACGGCTGGCGGAACGTCGTCGAGATCAAGCGCGACGCGCTCGGAGGCCAGTGACCATGCGTGGCCTGCGCGGGCTCGTCCTGTCAGTGGCAGTGCTGCTCGCCGCCTGCGCGGAAACCGTGGTGCCCCCGGCAGAGCTCACCAACTTCAAGCCGGCAGTGAAGGTCAAGGTGGCCTGGAAGACGGGGATCGGCGATTCGGGGCCCTACGTCTTTTCGCCCGCCATCTGGGAGGGCGACTACTTCGCCGCCGACACCGATGGAAAGCTCGTCCGCATCGATGGGGCCAATGGCCGCATCAAATGGCGTATCGATACCAACGAGGTGCTTTCCGGAGGCGTGGGCGCGCGCGACGGACTTGTCCTCGTCGGTACCAGTCATGGCGAGGTGCTGGCCTACGGGACGGATGGCAAGTTCCGCTGGCGCACCCGCGTGTCGAGCGAGGTGCTGAGTCCGCCGAAGATCGCGGACGGGATCGTGGTTGTGCGCTCGGGCGATGGGCGCATCGTCGGGCTCGACGCGGCGACCGGCGCGTCCGCGTGGGAGTACCTGCCCACGATGCCGCCCCTGATCCTGCGGGTGGCCACCGGCGTGACCGTGCAGGATGGCGTCGTGTATGCCGGATTCCCCGTGGGGCGCATGGTGGCGCTCCGACTTGCCAACGGCACCTTGCTCTGGGAAACCGCGGTGGCCCAGCCGCGCGGCGAAACCGAACTGGAGCGTGTGACCGACGTCGTCGGACCGCCCTTCGTCGATGCCGGACAGGTGTGCGCCATCGCGTACCAGGGCCGCATCGGTTGTTTCGACGCCGCGCGCGGCTCCCTCACATGGGCCCGCAATGCATCGAGCGTCTCGGGGCTCGCAGCCGACGACAGCGCGTTCTTCTTCGTCGACGAGGTCGCCACGGTGTTCGCCGTCGACCGGGCCAGCGGCGCCAGCCTCTGGAAGCAGGAGGTCCTCGCGCGGCGTAATCTGGGTTCGCCGACCCGGATCGGTCGCAATATCGTCGTCGGTGATTTCGAAGGCTACGTACACGTGTTCGATGGCGAGGACGGACGCCTCGTCGGCCGCACCAGCACGGACGGCGGCCCGATCACTGTGGCGCCGATTCCCGTGGGCGAGGGCAAGTTCCTCGTCCAGACGCGGGAAGGCAATCTCTACGCGATGACCATGCGCTGATCCGGGTGACCAACTCCTTGCAGGTATCGAACCCATGAAGCCGACCATCGTCATCGTCGGCCGCCCGAACGTCGGGAAATCCACGCTCTTCAACCGCCTCACACGCAGTCGCGACGCCCTCGTGCATGACCAGCCGGGCCTCACCCGGGATCGGCACTACGGACAGGGGCGCGTGGGTGGAAAGCCCTACATCATCGTCGACACCGGGGGCCTCGAGCCGGTCGTGAAGGACGGCATCCTCCACGAGATGGCCCGGCAGACCCGGCAAGCCGTGGACGAAGCCGACGCCATCATCATGCTGGTCGACGGCCGCCTCGGACTCTCCCCTCACGATCGCACTGTCGCGGAGCAGCTGCGGCGCACGGGTCGACGGCTCTGGCTCGCCGTGAACAAGGCCGAGGGGATGCGTTCCGAGAACGCGGGCGCCGAGTTTCACGAGCTGGGTCTCGGGACGCCGCTCGCGATCTCCGCGGCACACGGCGACGGCGTCAGGGAGCTGATGGAACTCGTGCTGGGCGAACTCCCGTCCGTGCCGGAAGAGCCGATGACGCGGCATCCCCGGATCGCCGTGGTGGGTCGGCCGAACGTCGGCAAGTCGACGCTCGTGAATGCGATCCTGGGCGAGGAGCGGATGATCGCCTTCGACCAGCCCGGTACCACCCGCGACAGCATCTACGTCGATTTCGAGCGCCACGGGAAGCCGTACACCATCATCGACACTGCAGGCCTTCGCCGCCGCGGGAAAGTCGACGAGGTGGTCGAGAAGTTCTCGGTCGTGAAGACCCTGCAGGCGGTCGAGGACGCCAATGTCGTCGTGCTCGTCCTGGATGCCCGCGCCGAGATTGCCGACCAGGACGCCCATATCGCCGGCTTCGTCGTCGAGGCAGGTCGGGCGCTGGTGGTGGCCATCAACAAGTGGGATGGCCTGATCGGGGAGGCGCGGGAGCGCGTGAAGCGCGACTACGCCCGCAAGCTTGCCTTCCTGGACTTCGCCAAGGTCCATTTCGTTTCTGCGTTGCAGGGTTCCGGCATCGGGGCGCTGCTCGGATCGGTCAATGGTGCGTACGCCGCGGCCATGGCCAAGCTGCCGACGCCCAAGCTCACCCGGGTGCTGATGGAAGCCGTCGCGCGCCAGCAGCCACCAAGGCATGGCCTGACCCGACCCAAGCTGCGGTATGCCCATCAGGGTGGGTCGAATCCTCCGCTGATCGTCATCCATGGCACCGCCCTCGACGACATGCCCGCCAGCTACAAGCGCTACCTCGAACGGCGCTTCGTGGAAGCCCTGGAACTCCAGGGGACGCCTCTCAGGGTCTCTTTCCGCCAGGGCAGCAACCCGTTCGACCGCCGGGACTGATCGTCACGTGCCTCATCGTGTGTTTGCACGGGTGCAATTGGCATGAACGTCGGCCAAACGCGCCTTAACTTGGCGCCGGAATTGAAGTAGAGTCATTTCGAAGTTCGTCCATCACTTTCTCCCCGGGAGATCCGACCATGAGTGGCAAAGGGCAGTTGCTACAAGACCCGTTCCTGAACACGCTTCGCAAGGAGCACGTTCCGGTCTCCATCTACCTCGTCAACGGCATCAAGCTGCAGGGCCAGATCGAATCGTTCGACCAGTACGTGGTGCTCCTCAAGAACACGGTCACGCAGATGGTCTACAAGCACGCGATCTCGACCGTGGTGCCGGCGCGGCCCGTGAATTTCTCCAGCGACCCCCCGGCGGAGAGCTGAGATCCCGGTCCCGATGAAGTCCCGCGGGATGCCGGGTTCCTTCCGGCGTCCGGTTTTCGCCGCTGGCCAACGGCCAATCGTCGTCGCGGTGCCGAACTAGCCGATGTTCGAGCGTCCCAGCGGTGGAGACGACGCCGTCGTCGTCAGCCTGATGAACGGGCAGCCGGAGGCCGAGGCGGCTATCGCCGAGTTGCGCGAACTCGCCCGGAGTGCCGGCGTGAAGTCCGTCGCCGAGATCTCCGGTCGATCGACCCAGCCGAATCCCGCGACGTTCGCCGGCAGCGGCAAGGTCACCGAGATTGCCGACACCATCAAGGCGACGGGCGCCGGCCTGGTCATCTTCAACCACGAACTGTCGCCCGGTCAGCAGCGCAACCTCGAGCAGGCGCTCGGGTGCCGGGTCCTGGACCGCACGACGCTCATCCTCGACATCTTCGCGCAGCGGGCCCAGAGCCACGAGGGCAAGCTCCAGGTCGAACTCGCGCAGCTCCAGCATCTCGCCACGCGGCTCGTCAGAGGCTGGACCCACCTCGAACGCCAGAAGGGCGGCATCGGGCTTCGCGGGCCCGGCGAGACGCAGTTGGAGACCGATCGCCGGCTCCTCGCCAAGCGGGTCAAGTACCTGCAAGATCGGCTCGCGAAACTCCGCAAGCAGCGGGACGTCCAGCGCCGGCAGCGGGACCGCAACGACATCCCCTCGGTGTCTCTGGTGGGTTACACGAACGCCG
>VYKP01000597.1_pt1 | contig 10475 bp, 12 predicted proteins | sample 5114551 | NCBI WGS metagenome assembly VYKP01 (sample SAMN12291777, study PRJNA351875) | freshwater metagenome | isolation source: freshwater lake | place: USA: Michigan, Baseline Lake | collected 2013-08-09
CTGCCCGTTCTTCGCCCGCGCGGGCATGCGTGAGCACATCCGCGGCCCCGATCGGTTCTCGCAGGAACTCAAAGCGTGGCTTGCCACAAAGGGCATCCGCGCCGCGGATCTCATCGACGCGGACCGGGCCGCGCGGGCGCTCAAGCGGCCGGGCGTGGAAAAGCACCTTCGCTGGTGGTGCGGCAAGTCGTTTTCGACCATGCGGTCGGCACATCGCCCCCTTCCCGCGCTCGCGGCCATCGTCGCCGCGCGGGTCTGGGGCACGAGACGGGCGTACACGTGGGACGCTCAGCACATTGACGGCGTGGAGACGCCGGGGAGGAATCGTGGGGGATCGCAAGCACGTTCGCAAAGCTCGCAGGACCAAAGCCGCTCGCGCGGCCGACATTGATCAGGACATCATCCGCTCGGAAACCGTGGATCTTCAGAAGCCGCCTCGAACGCCGGACCAGCTCCACGCTTGGATCCGCGAGCACCTGGAGCTCGACCTGCCGCGAGAAGCCGTCATCGACGGCCACGCGGCTCCCTTCTCGTACATCGCGTGGACCTTCTTCGGGTCGCCCGCTCCCAAGCCCGACGACCTCCCGGGAGTGCCCGACGCCGTGGTCTGGGCCAACCGCGGCGGCGGCAAGACCTTTCTTGGTGCCGTCGCGACCACCCTCGACCTGCTCTTTCGGCCAGGCATCGAGGTCCGCATCCTCGCCGGAAGCATGGACCAGGCCCAGCGGATGCACGCGCATCTGCGCGCGTTCTTCGCACGCCCCACGCTCGCCGGGTTGATCGAGGGCCGCGTCACCGACAAGAAGCTGCGTCTGGTCAACGGGTCGGTCGTTGAGCTTCTCTCCCAGTCGCAGACCTCCGTCCGCGGGACGCGCGTCCAGCGGGTTCGGTGCGACGAGGTTGAACTCTTCGATCCCGACGTCTGGGATGCCGTTCAGCTGACGACGCGGTCGAAGGTCTGCGGCGAGCGCACGGTCCGCGGCGCGATCGAGTGCCTCAGCACGATGCACGTGCCCCACGGCCTGATGCATCGCCTCGTCGCTGAAGCCCGCGAGGGCAAGCGCAAGCTCTTCAAGTGGGGCGTGGTCGATGTGCTGGAGCGATGCGTGCCCGAACGCAGTTGCGGCGTGATCGAGGCTTCCGCCGACGGCGTCTCGCTCCCGGTGCTTCAGCCCGAGGGGGGCGGGGCGTGCGTGCTTTGGACGGAGTGCGCTGGCCGGGCCAAAAAGCGAGCGGGCAACGAGACGGGCATCGGCGTCGGTCACATCGCCATCGACGACGCCGTCGGCATGAAGGGCCGCGTCTCGCTCACCGTCTGGGAAGCCGAGATGCTCTGCCTGCGGCCCAAACGCGACGATGCGGTGCTTCCGGAATTCGAACCCAAGACGCACGTGGTTTCGGAGATCCCCGGCCTTACGGGCGGCGCCGCGAACGAGAACGCCGACCTCCGGTGGGTGGGCGGGATGGACTTTGGGTACCGTTCGCCGGCCGTCGTGCTTTGGGCCGTCCTCGATGAACTCGGACGCGTCTGGGTCGTCGATGAGCGGGTTCGCAAGGGACAGACCGTTGCCGAGCACGCAGCCGCGATCCACAAAGCGCCCTGGCCGACGCTCGCGTGGATCGGCGTCGACCCCGCCGGCAACGCGACCAACGAGCAGACCGCGGACAGTTCGGCCGGAGTGCTCCGCAAAGCCGGGCACGTGGTGAGATCTTCAAGAATCCCCGTCGCTCGCGGGCTTGAGCTGATCCGCCAGCGACTCCGCCCGGCGGACCTGGGGTCGCGTGGCGCGGGCGGCCCGACGCTTTATGTGCACGAACGGTGCCGCGTGCTGATCGAGTCGCTGGAGCGGTACCACTACCCGGAGCGGGACCCGGAAAGCACCGACCCGGTGAAGGACGGGCACGACCACGCGGTTGATGCGCTCCGGTACCTGATCCAGAATCTGGACGCGCCGCGCGGAGCCAAGGTGTGGAAGTACGCGTGAGAGCGAGATCAGCGGGCGGCGATCCGGGGCATCAACTGCGTGATGAGCACGAACATCAGCACGGCAAGCCCGGCGATCGAGAGCACGATCTGTGCCGTCATAATCAGCACGTTCCGCCAGTAGTGCTCGAACGTGTGGACGCGGATGGCTTTGTACGCGACGGAGACGAAGAACGCCAGCGGGATGAGCGTGAAGTACCACCACGACTCGATGTTGAGCGGATCCAGGAACGGCGTGTAGGCGAGCATGGCGTGGTTCATGGCGGTGGGGGAGGGGCCGCGGAATGCGAGGAACGGTGCGTGGGCGGGACGGGATCGGAGAGAAGGTCAGATAAGCGTGGGGCGGCGGCGGGTCGGGAAGCCGGCGTCGATCACGGCGATCACGTTCAGCATGCCCGCGATCGCGGTAAAGAGGATGCCGACGTCGAGAGGCTTGCCGATGGCTCGCTTGTACTTGGAGACGACCGGGTCGGGCGTCAGGCGGACGCCGCCCGAGGTCATTTCCTTGAGGTTGTTCTGGTGGAAGTGGTCGATCGCGAAGGTGACCGGGCCGACCATGAGCTGGCCCAGGAACCACCAGTCGTTCTCTTTGCGGTCGATGACGGAGATGCCGCCGATCAGGATTCCCGAAGCGTAAAGCCCGAGAATGCCCGCTCCCACCAGCACGCCACGCTTGCGATCGCCCGCGACGACATGTCCCAGGCCCGGGAGCGCGGCACCGGCGACGAGCGCGATGGGATCAAAGCCGGTGGAGAGTTCCGGGGCCGATGAAGCCGCCGAGGCGTGGGCGGAGTTGGAGTTGTTGGAGTATTCAGGCATGGTGGTGAGTGCCGGTAATGTATCGCGGATCGAGACTCCGAGGCGGTGGACCCGGTTTCCGGGTCGGGTCGCGACGGGGATTGGACGAAAAAGTCCGGTGGGGGGGAGTCCGCGGGTGTGGGCTCATCGGGTTCGAAGGTCGGGGTGGGTTCGAGGATCGATTCGTACTTCTCTCTCGAGTTTGAGGGCTTGAAAATGATGATGAACACGGTCGAATGTGAAGCATGGACGATTGACGGCGGCGAGGCCGCCGGCGGTGTGGCGGTCGAGGATCGGCCCGCGTCGCCGTTCGGCCCGGCGGATGACCAGAGCGCTTTCCGCACGCTCACGCCCGTCGCCTATGACGAGGAAGAGGGCGAGGACGAGGAATTCGAGGACGGTGAGTTCGACGACGAGGACGAAAGCCTCGGCGAGGACGGCGAGAGCTTCGAGGACGACGACGAGGACTTCCTCGACGACGAGGACGAGTTCGACGACGAGAAGGACGACTCGAAGGACGATGACGACGATGACGACCTTTAGGCCTGTGACGGCTCCGGGAACCCCGGGCCGCGACGAACGGGTCGCCTGAGGGACAGATCACGCCGATACCACGCCGAGCCGGGAGCGCCCCGGGTCGGCGTTTTGTATCTGGAGATCCACCCATGTCCAAGAACCAGCCCCCTTCGGGCTCACCCCGTGTCGCTCCCGCCGGAGAAGCCGCTCCGGCCGCTTCCTCGCCGCAGCCTCAGACCCCGTCCCAGCCTCAGACCTCCGATGAATCCGCGGCCGCCAAGCCCGCGTGGGCCGACGGGTACGGCGGCGTCGTCGATCGCCGTCTGGGCATCGATCGCCGGGTCATCGAAGCCGGATTCACCGGCCTTGAGCGTCGCCGCGGCGCCGGCCGCCGACTCAGCGAGTCCCAGCGCGAAGCCGAGGAAGGCCGCATGACCAAGGAGCAGTTCCTGTTCCTCGTCGCGGTCGATGAGTTCAAGAAAGCCAACCAGACCCAGTTCCCCACATGGACCGACGTGCTTGAGGTCATCCGCTTGCTCGGGTACCGCAAGACCTGCTCGAGCGAGCTCAACCTCCGCCGCGCCGAGGACTGGCTCGAACCGTCCAACGCCTCGTCGAACGTCCGCCCGCCCCGCTGGGCCGAACGCTTCGAGACCCGCAAGCGTCCGGCGGCGTGAGACCGTGAAGATTCCGAGAAACGAAAAGAGCCGCGTCACCGAGGGTGGCGCGGCTCTTTGCTTGATGGGTTCGCGTTGGGTCGAGGCTTAGCGGCCGCCGGGGGCGCCGGGGACCGGGATGTTCCGGATGGTGTCGTAGGAGGACCGCTTCACGTCGGCGTCGAGGCTGACGTAGCGGCCGCCGCGAGCGGTGGGGACCGCCGTGGTGGAGCCCCAGTAGGGATACCCGTTGACCTGGCGGTGCATGTAGTCGGGAGCGTTGACGAGAAGCGTGCCCTGCCAGTAGGTGATCGAGCCGCCGTCGCCGCCGCCGTCGGTCCACTGGTCGGGCTCGACGAGCGAGGTGATCAGGTCCTTGACGGACTTGGCGAGGTTCTCGCGCCGCATCGGGTCGGCTTGGCGCTGCTGGTTGTTCTGGTTGTTCTGGCCGAAGGGGCTCTGGCCGCCGCCACCGCCGCCGCCACCACCGCCCGTGTTCTGGAAGGCGGCTTGGAGGTCAAGCTCGGGGACATCGGTCTTGTCGCGGACCTCAAAGAGCATGTCCGTGATGTCGTAGGACTCAAGGCGGCGGAAGCGGTTGAGGGAGGTCTTGAGGCCGATCTGGATCGAGCCGCCGTCGGTCATCTGCCACGTCGCGGCGCTGGGGGTGGTCGTGGTGCCGGTGGCTTTGTCCAGGACCTTCTCGAGAAGCGAGAGGAGGGTCATGTTCTTGGCCGAGAGGGTGATTGAGGTTTCCTTCTCGAGGCCGGCGCCGGTGTTGTCGGTCCAGAGGACTTCAAAGTCCGCACCCGAGACATCGCGGATGAACGTGATGCACTGCTCAAGGGTGTTGTCGGCGAAGTCGGCGGAGACGACCTTCATCATCTTGGAGAGAGCCAGCGCGCCGGGGTGGACCGCGGTGGCGGTGCCGGAGGAGAAGGTGGTCGAGCGGGCGGGCTCGGCGGCTTTGGCGGGTTCCGCCGCAGCCGGAGCGGCCGGAGCGGCTTTGGGGTCCGGCTGAGACTGGGCGAGAGCCGAGGCGGCCAGACCGAGGAAGGTGACGAGAACAGCGGCGTGCTTCATGAACCAGCTCCTTGGGCCAAAGACATGGCCAGTGTACCCCGCAACGCCTCCACACCCTTGCGGTTCGGGCCGGTTTCGCTCGGAAACCCGCCCGACGGACCGGGCCCGGCGTCCTGCCGGATCCGCGGTGCTCTGGCTTGGATGTCGGGGACGGGGTCGTTCATTGCGAACAGGCCCCGAAAATCCCGGTCCAAGTCCGTTTGCTGAACATCTATGACTGACTGATCGCCCGACAGTTCCCATCGGGTGCGGAAAAAGGCAGGATGAGCGCGATTTCGAAGCGACCGACAGATCCGCGTGAAGCCGGGCTGCGGTGCTGTCGATGTTCTCGGGGCAGGCAAAGTCCCCGGGATTTGGTCTCTCAGGCTCGAAAGTCTGAAAGGGTCCCGGTGCCTGACGGATTGATGAGGAGCAGGAGCGTGCGCACGGGCGACCGGGCACGCGCCGGCGAAAGGCCGAGGGATCGGCTTTGCGGTTTCGCCACCGCCGCGAGTGTTCGCGGCCATGGCGCCTGACTCACGGATACGAGACAAGGAGCTTTTGAGAATGACGTGCACGACCAACAACGGTTATACCCCCTCCGGCACCGCGGGCTCGCACTGCGCCCCGTTCAACACCGGCGTGGGTCAGACCCCGGGCTTTGTGGGGACGACGGGCAATCACCCGACGGGCACCGGCTATCCGACCGGCAACACGTTCCCGACCGGCGCGTACCCGACGGGCAACAACCCCTTCTCCCCGTACTTCTCGACGCAGAGCTTCTGGCCGACCGGCGCCTTCACCGGCCCGTCGACCGGTGAGCCCTTCGGCACGCCGAGCTTCTGGCAGGCGTTCCAGGCGTTCTGCGCGTGGACGAACGCTCAGAACTCCGTGAACGGCAACTTCACGCCGTGGTTCAACCAGTTCCCCGGGTTCACGGGCAACGTGACGGGCAACGTCACCGGCCAGAGCACCCCCTGGTTCGGCAACCAGGGCGTGACGCCGTCGTTCTTCGGCGGGTTCAATCCGTTCTTCGCTCAGAACACCTTCGGCCAGAACTTCAGCCCGACCTTCGGCAACACTTACGGCCAGAACTTCAGCCCGACCTTCGGCAACACGTTCGGCACGCCGAACTTCTTCAACGGCTTCACGAACGGGTACAACAACGGCTTCACGCCTTTCTTCGGCCAGAACACCTTCAACGGCTTCACGAACGGCTTCAACCCCTCGGCCTTCGGCTTCAACACGAACGCGACGCCCTTCTTCGGCGTGACGCCGTGGAACTTCAACTCCTTCGGCAACGTCTACGGCCAGCCGGTGAACCCGGCGTTCTTCGCGCAGTTCTTCACCCCCGGCTTCAACTCGACCTTCGGCCCCAACTTCACGAACACGGCGTTCTGGAACCAGAACGTTCCGTACGGCTACGCGACGCAGAACACGCAGAACTTCCGCGGTCTGGGCCTGGCGGCCTGATCGGGAGTCCTTTCCAAGCAAGAGATCGGGCGGGCGTCCTCTTCGAGGGCGCCCGCTCTGTTTTTCACGCGGGTTCGAGCAGGACGAGCCACTCGAGGTTCCCGCTGAGCTTGCTCCCGCCGCGGATGGGAGACTGTGTCTCGCCGAGGACGCGGACGCCGGCTTGCGGGAGAGCGTCGATCACCGTCCGGGCGATCGACGCGGCCTGACCGTCGTCGAGAACTCCGCCGCGGGGGAGCGTGATGCCGAGGGGCTTTGCTTCGTAGTGCGGCTTGACGAGGGCGATGATCCGTCCGCCCGGCGCAAGCCAGCGGAGAGCGGCCGGGACCGCGAGCTTCGTCGGCGTCCAGCTCACATCGAGGGTCGCCAGTGCGACCGCCGCCCGCGGCGCGACGTGCAGGGCGTTCTCCCGTTCCATCACCGTCACGCGCGGATCCTTGCGGAGCGTCCACGCCAGCTCTCCGTACGCGGTGTCAACCGCGAAGACGTGAGAAGCCCCGTGACGCAGGAGGCAATCGGTGAAGCCGCCGGTGCTGCACCCCAGGTCGACGCAGGTCAGGCCGGTGACATCGACGCTGAACTGTCGCAGCGCGTGCGCGAGCTTGAGGCCGCCCTTGGAGACGTAGGGCTTGGGCTCGCCGGCCGGCGGGGTGGATGGAGAGCGGTCGGATGGCGAGGGGTCGGGGCTCACGCGTGGGCCGAGGGGACGCCGACGATCGAGATGCCAAGCTCATCGGCGCGGGCGATCATGGCCCGCTTGTCGAGCATGATCACCTCGCCGGCGGCGAGAGCGAGGCAGCCACCGCCGTTGCGAGCGAGGTTTTCGATGGTCGTGACACCGACGGTGGGCACGTCGCTGCGGCGGTCGTGGCCGGCGCGAGCGGCTTTGACGAGTGTCCAGCCCTGTTTGCGGCAGAGCTGGCCGACGCGCTCGATCATGCGGTCGGTGCCCTCGACGGCTTCGACGGCCATCGTGTCGCGTTCGCGGACGGCCATGGCCTGCCCGACGTCGAGGCTGAGCATCTGCTGAAGGATGGGCCAGGCGAAGTCGATGTCGCCGCGCTGCTCCTTGGAGGGCATCGTCTTGGTCATGACACCCGGCGTGGACATCTCGTCGGGGATGGGCGCGGTGGAATCCAGCAGCGCGACGCCGCAGCGGTCGAGCTCGTGCGCGATGGCAGAGAGGACGGCGTAGGAGCGCTTGTCGTGGCGCAGGTGGCGGTACCAGGCCATGAGGGTGCGCCAGTCGGGGATGTAGCGCAGGATCCGGAACGGATCGTGCATGAGCTTGGCTTTGTCGACCTTCCCGACCATGATGGCGTGGCGAACGCCGAGCTTGGCGAGAGCTTTGCCCCAGCCGCCGACCTTGAGGAGGCCGACTTCCTGGAAGCTGGCGCAAAGGCCGGGAAGCTCGGGGTCGAACTGCTTGGCGAGGCCGAGGGCGTGGACGGGGTGTCCCGCACGGCTGAGGCTTTTCGCGATCACGATGGGGAGTTGGCCGCCGCCGGCGATGAGACCGATCGCGGTCGGAGGCGGCGGCGGCTCCGGAAGCACGGTCAAGTAGGCTGGTACCAACGCGGACATCGCGGCTTGCTATCCCTTCTGTCGGACACCCATCCGTTCCCCGAGACCAGATGATACTCGGGCGAAACCGTTCGCGGGTTTGGTTTTTGGATGGATACCGAGGACCGGGGAAGTTTATGGATGCTAACTCGAGGAATTCCAGATCGCTCCGCGGTCAATCTGGTATCGGACGTTCCGGGCCCAACGCTGTCGAAGTTCCGCTCGCGATTTCGACGATTGAACCGGCATGAGCCATGAGGAGAGCCAACAGCAAGCCAGGCCGCACGCGCGGGTGCATTTCCTGTGTGCGGGTCGGATGGTGACGGTGACGGAAGGGCGAGCGGCCGGGGCGATTGCGCGGTGTCCAAAGTGCGGAGACGCGACCGTGCTTCCGCCGCGCGTGGCGGATGAGCCTGCGTGCCGGGCGTTTCAGATTCAGTGCGGGCGATTGGTGGGGTAGCGGGCGCCTTCGCGTGAGCGCGGCGGTCCCGAGCTTTGCGGGAATGAAGAGCGGGAATGGGTCGCGGCTTGCCGCGCTTCGAAGGCTCGCTGCAGCGAGGAGGGAATCCCTCGCGGGAAACCGTGGGTACACTCGCCCATGGCCGGGATCTTCAGCAGTTCGTATCCCATCTCGCGTTCGACGGGCCGCTGCGCGGCGACGGGGCGTGAGTTTGCTCCTGATGAGGCGATGGTGGCGACCTTGGTGGAAGCCGAGGGGCGTGAGGAGCTTCAGCGGCTTGATTTTTCGGTCTCCGCGTGGGGCGAGGGGGCGCGGCCGGGCGCGGGCATGAGGCTCTTTGCGAGCTGGCGTGCGACTCACCACGCGGGGGACACGAAGAAGAAGCTGCTGCTCGGGGATGATGAGCTTTTGGATTTGTTCGAGCAGCTTGCGGGTTCGGATCAGCCGCGGCAGCGGGCGTTTCGGTATGTGCTGGCGCTGCTTCTGGTGCGGCGTCGGATTTTGATTTACGAGGGTCAGCAGCCGGGGGTGATGCGGGTGCGCGAGAAGCGGCTTGCGGCGGAGACGCCGGCGCCGATCGTGGACGTCGTGGACCCGGGGCTTGATGACGAGACGACGGCGGCGGTGATCGAGCAGCTTGGCGAGGTGATCGGTGCGGAGTGAGGCGCGGCGAGTGGTGGCGGGCGTGCTTCTCGCGATGGTCGCGGTGGCGGGTGGGTGCGGCGCGATCGGGCAGCGCAAGCCGACGGAGCCGAGCGAGGTTCGTCGCCGCCCGCCGAAAGCGGCGGAGTTCATCGCCAAGCACAACGAGCGGGTGGCGAAGCTCAACAGGCTTTGGATGCGGACGGAGCTTTGGCTTCGCGGGACGACGCCGGAGGGCGAGAAGCTTGACGAGGTGACGGAGGGTCACCTGATGGTGGAGCTTCCGCGGAATCTGTCGCTGACGGTGAAGAAGCTTGGTGAGACGTACTTCGTGCTGGGGTCCAACGGCGAGCGGTACTGGTGGCTTGACCTTTCGCGGGAGGAGCGGCCCGGGCTTGCGGGTGAGCACGCGAAAGCGACTCGGGAGCGGGTGAAGCGATTCGGGCTTCCGGTGCTGCCGCTGGATCTGATCGAGCTTCTGGCGATCACGCCGATTGATCCTGCGGTGGAGGGGACGGCGCAGACGCGGTGGGTGTCGGAGAAGGAGGGGGAGATCGTGTTCGCGGTGCCGGGGGGTTCGCGGGCGATCCGGTTTGATGCGAAGACGCTTGAACCGACGGCGGTTGAGCTTCGGGATGAGAGCGGGTTTGCGGTGGTGTCTTCGGCGATGTCGGAGTTTGAGCCAACGCCGATCCGCGGGGAGCCTGGGCTTACGCCGAAGTTTCAGCGGAAGACGGACATCGTGCTCAATGAGCTTGATGGCGTGGGCAAGAGTGGGACGCGTGTGCGGGTGACGATCACGGCGTACGACGCGGAGAACAGGCCTCTGAACCCGGCGTTGTTCGATCTGCCCGAACTTATGAAGCGGCACCGCGTGAGCGTGGTGCGGTCGGTGGATGAGATGGAGCTCCGCCCGTGATGAAGCGGATGGTCAGTGTGGCGGTCGCGTTGCTCGCGGTGTTCGCGGTGGCGAAGGCGATGGCGCGGCAGGCGCCGCCGACGCTGCCGTCGGCGGGTGCGCCGCTGATGACGGAGGGGCAGCGGCGATCGTCGGGGCTTCCGATCTCGCACGCGTGGATGGTTCGCGAGCGGGCGCGGCTTCGGACGAGCGAGCCTTCGCTGTGGCAGGTTTACCACGTGCCGCCGCGGCGGTCGGTGACGACGGACGACGGGTTGGCGCATGGGTCGCCGGACGGGTCGCTCCGCGTGTCGGCGCAGCTTGCGCGGAGGCCGGAAGCGATCGCGGCGTGGAAGAACGAAGCGACGTTCATCTTCGAGCCGGTGCCGATCGATGAGAGCAAGCCGAACGGGCCGGCGGTGC
>VYKP01000333.1_pt1 | contig 10471 bp, 9 predicted proteins | sample 5114551 | NCBI WGS metagenome assembly VYKP01 (sample SAMN12291777, study PRJNA351875) | freshwater metagenome | isolation source: freshwater lake | place: USA: Michigan, Baseline Lake | collected 2013-08-09
TCGACTTCCGGCGGACCGATCGGGCTGCGACGAGAACCCCGGCGTTCGCGTCGTGCTCTCTGCCAAACCTCTCGAACTCTCTCCGACTCTCGGTTGACGCACCCGCCGATTTGACGCGGGGTTGCGATCGGTTCCCCAGCAGTCGTAACGCCCACGAGAACAGAGTTGGGGCCGCCTGCGCGGTCGTCGTACCATCCGCCTGTGAATCGAATCCTGCACCAATCCATTTTCAAGGCGGTCGTCTCGATTGCCACCATTCGAATCGCGACATTCTGGACGAAGCAGCATCGGGCGGATGGCCAAGTTCAAGCTTCACGAACGACCACATCTGGAGTCGCTTGATGGCGGAGGCATTCAATGTCTACTGCGACGAGAGTTGCCACCTGATCCACGATCAGTCGAAGGTGATGGTTTTGGGCTGTGTATGGTGCCTCACAGATCGCGTACCTGAGGTCGCTTCCCGCCTTCGGGACATCAAAGCTGAGTTCGGCCTGCTCAAGCGTGGTTCAGAGTCTGCGGGCCGAGGTCCTTTCGAACTCAAGTGGCACAAGGTCTCACCCGGCAAACTGGACTACTACCTGCGGGTTGTTGACTACTTCTTCGATGACGATGACCTGCATTTTCGCGGCGTGGTGATCCCGGACAAGTCGAAACTGGACCACGCGGTATTCAAACAGGACCACGACACGTGGTACTACAAGATGTGCTTCACGATGCTCGAGCCGCTGATCGATCCGAAGCATCGATACAGAGTCTACCTGGACATCAAGGACACACAAAGCGAGGTCAAGCGGCAGAAGCTGGAAGAGGTACTTCGGAATTGTCGGTATGACGCCGCTGGGAGCATCGTTGAACGCGTCCAGCAGATTCGCTCTCACGAATCGGAGTTGCTCCAGCTCGCCGATCTCCTCATCGGTGCCGTTTCTTATCAGAACCGGGGTCTGCAAACCAGCTCGGCCAAGACCGAGATTATTCGACGCATCCAGAAGCGATCGGGAAAGACGCTTGCCGGAACGACTTGGCTGCGAGAGGCGAAGCTCAATCTGCTAGTATGGCAAGCATCCGGGGGTCGCCCGTGAGCGGTGACGGTGATTGGATTCCAGATCTGCTGGAGTTCGCGGGCGACTGGAACAAGTTCGTTGACGATGTCTATGAGTGCTTTTGCGATGATCTGGTTCGCGGACAGGTGAGCTATTGCGGGAAGCGTGTTGGTGTTCGCCGTCACCCTGAATCGCGCGGCAAAGGCCATGGCTTTTGGCACTGCGTCTCAGAGGGTGGCCTAGAGGAAGAGCGCACGCCTGATCTGGAGCGATGCAGACGGGTTGGGTGGATCCGTGCGGTCATCGAGAACTCGGATAAGGCGGAGGTTGAGACTTGGACCAACGTCCGTGGAAGTGAGACATGTCACCTCCTCTGGTATCGGGAGGAGTACCTTGTGGTGCTTGTCGATCGCGAGGGCTACTTCCTGCTCAAGACTGCGTATCGAACAGACCGACCGCATACCAAGCGGAAGCTCCGCGCAGAAGCCTATCTCGCCAAAAATGGCTGACGCCGCCCTTGCGGACGGCGTCGGATACTCCTTCCACGCATGGTGGATGAGCTACCCAATAGTATCGGGTCTGCCCCCCCTGCGGTCAAGAGAATCGCCAAAGGAACAGGGCGAGGGATGGCCAACGCTTGAAATTGTCCAAAAGCAGCAGTATTTCCGGACTCGGCTGCCTTGAGCGGCCCGCATTGACTCACCGTTCCGATCGACTCCGGTCCGCCACGGTCGGAACCGTTCGCGTAGATGGTGTTTGACGCCCCAGCGGCGGGCGGACACAACCCCTCATCGCTGGCCCCGCGCTCTGTGGGACTTGCGCACGGAGGCACGAATGACGATCGATCCCTCGGAGGCGGTCGAGCGCGATGATCTCGCGCCGACCAAGCGACTGCACATCATCGCCGCACTTCTGGCCGAGGGCGTGCGCCGTCGGCGAGCCGACGCATGCCGCATGGGCGCGAATCCGCCGCACCAAGAAAGAGAGGCCAATGGACTTGAACTGGTTGAAGCGGCTCGCCTTGATCGTCCGCTGGATTGACGCCTTGCGAACCGGAGAGTCCACATGCCCGATGACACCGACATAACGGTCGTCGCCCTCGGCCGATTGACCGTGCCCGAACTGAAGCAGCGCTACGCCGAGGTCTTCGGCGAGCCCACGCGAACGAACCACAAGCAGTACCTCGTGAAACGGATCGTCTGGCGGATTCAGGCGCTCCGCGAGGGGGGCCTTTCGGAACGGGCGCGCCGCCGCGCTGTCGAACTGGCCGACGACGCAGAAGTCCGGCTGAGCGCCCCGAGATCGCCACTCAAGGGACCGGGCACGGTCATCACGGCAGCGTTCGACGCGGGACGCCCCGCCGCGTTCCCCAAACCGGGCAGCGTCATTCGCCGCGAATACAAGGGGAAGGTGATCGTCGTGCGGGTACTGCCCCGCGGGTTTGACTACGAGGGCGAGGTCTACCGCTCGCTTACGGCCATCGCCCAGAAGGTCACCGGGGCGCACTGGAACGGGGTCAGCTTCTTCGGGCTGCCATCCGCACGTGGCAAGAGGGGATCGGAGGCGGACGAATGAGCAAGCGAACGGAGCCGACAAAGCCCACCGCGCGGGTGCGGTGCGCGATCTACACCCGAAAGAGCACGCAGGACGGCCTTGAGCAGGAGTTTAACTCGCTGGACGCCCAGCGAGAAAGCGCCGAGGCGTACATTGCCAGCCAAAAGGCTGAGGGCTGGCAGTGTCTCCCCGATCGGTATGACGACGGCGGATTCACGGGCGGCAACATGGACCGCCCCGCCGTCGCCCGATTGATGGCGGACATCGAAGCGGGCAAGGTGGACTGCGTGGTGGTTTACAAGGTGGACCGGCTCAGCCGCTCGCTGATCGACTTCGCCCGAATGATGGAGCTGTTCGATCGGAAGAAGATCTCGTTTGTCTCCGTCACTCAACAGTTCAACACCACGCAGTCGATGGGGCGGCTCACGCTCAACATTCTGCTCTCGTTCGCGCAGTTCGAGCGGGAGATCATTTCCGAACGCACGCGGGACAAGATCGCGGCGGCGCGGCGGAAGGGCAAGTGGTCGGGGGGCCGCTCTGTGCTCGGGTACGACGTGGACCCGATCACGAAGAAGTTGGTGGTCAACGCGGACGATTCGGAATTGGTCCGCGAGATCTTCCGCATGTACCTGCAACGCCGCTCGCTTCTTGATGTGTGCCGCGAGTTGAACCGTCGCGGTTTGACGACCAAGGCCGTCAAGACGCGCACGGGCGGTGCGTACGGCGGCCGCGTGTGGGATAAACCCGCCGTGCTCAAGGTCCTCACCAACGTCCTCTATCGCGGGAAGGTTCGGTACAAAGCCGAGACGTTCCCGGGTGAGCACGCCGCGATCGTTGATGAAAGCCTCTGGACCAAGGTCCACGAGTTGCTGCGATCGAACGGGCGCTCCGGCGGAACGCTCGTGCGGAACAAGTACGGCGCGCTGCTCAAAGGACTCGTCCACTGCGGCCCTTGCGGCCTGTCAATGGGACACACCACCGCCAACAAAGGCAAGGAACGCGTCTATCGCTACTACGTCTGCTACAAGGCCCAGAAGCAGGGCTGGGACGCGTGCCCGTGCAGGTCCCTTCCTGCCGAGCAGATCGAGGGCTTCGTGGTCGAGCAGATCAAGCGGATCGGCAAGGACCCAGCGTTGCTGTCGCTGACGCTCGCAAAGTGCAGCCAGCAATTGGCGCACAAGCGGGCCGAGGCCGAGCGCGAGTTGGGCGTGGTCGAGCGGGAACTCGCCAGCCTCCACGCCGACCTTGGCCGCACGGCGGGGGACGCCGCCACCGACGGGCACGCTGCCGCCCGTCTGGCCGACCTCCACCAGAGGGTACAGGCGGCGGACGACCGGGCCGCCGCGCTCCGGCGAGAGATCGCGGACGCCGACGCGGGCCAGATTACAAAGGCCGAGGTCGATGCCGCGCTCGGGGAGTTCGACGGAGTCTGGTTGCGGCTGTCTCCGAGGGAGCAGGCCAAGTTCATGCGGATGCTGGTCCAGCGTGTGGACTACGACGCGACAAAAGGGGCGGTCTCAATCACGTTCCATCCGCTCGGCCTGCGCTCAATAGGCCAGCGGGTCGGCGAGGAGGTGCCAGTATGAACAACGGCGTGACGCTCGATTTCACGGTCCACTTCACCACGGGACGCACGGGCCAACGGGTTCTCAAGGCCGGGGAGAAAGCGCCCTCCCCCGCCGCTGCAGAGGGGCGCGTGCCCCGCGTCTCCCGGCTGATGGCCTTGGCCATCCGGTTCGACAACCTCGTCCGTCTCGGGGAGGTTGCTGATTTTGCCGACATCGCAGAACTGGGGCACGTCACCCGCGCTCGCGTGAGCCAGATCGTGAACTTGCTGAATCTCGCTCCGGACATCCAGGAGGAGATCCTCTTTCTGCCGCCGGTAGCGGGTGACCGGGACGCCGTGTCCGAGCGCGAGGTCCGGAGCATCGCAGGGGAGCCGGACTGGGGTCGACAGCGTGCCCGTTGGCAGCTGGCCAAACGAGCCTGATACCCGCTGAACCACCGTGATAAACTTGATCATCGGAACCCAGGTTCCGACCGGGAGCAGCACTGTCCGATGAGCGAGTCGATTGTTTTCATCACTGTCGGTCAGGATGAAACGCCCCTCAGGGGCGGCCTGCGCTACGGGGGTGAACGCTCCGTGGCGACCTATGCACTGCTCGCCGCACCGACGACTGCCATCGCCGAGCTCGTTGTCGCTCGGCTCAACCATCAACACGGATTTCCGGAGATGGCGGGGACAGACGACTGGCGGGAGTTCTCTTTCAAGCAAGAAACGGAGCTGACGCCCCGAGAGGTGGCTATGGCTCTGGACCTGAACGATCCCGCGTACCCCAATGACGGGCGGCACCCACCCTGGCTGGCCGAGATGGTGACCGCCGCCAAGTCGGCGATGACCGACGTGGTGAAGCATCGCGCCACTTCCCCCAAACACGATGATCCCGCGCACGTTTTACTTGGGTCGGGCGCGACGCCGAAGCCATCGATGCTGGTCAACGAGACAGCGACGGCCAGCGGCAATACGCAGGCGACCGACCGCGTGAACGACCTTCTCCGTGCAGTTGAACGTCATCGCCTGATGTTTCTGTACTGGGCGGCGGCGTGTCGGCGTAACCCCCTCGCCGTGAGAAGTCGCACCGGCGTGAATGAGCGTGTGCTGCGCGACGACGTTCGCGGCTGGAAGGAGATGGTGGAGGCCATCGACGCGGAAGGCGCATTCCTCTGGACGCACCGAAAAGTGCTCGACCGATACGCGCAAGAGGCCATCGGCATGTTCGGCCCGGGCGAGGGATCGCGGCCCGGTGAGCCCGACGAAAGCGGCCGAAATGTTCCAGTGGATGGCGGAACCTACCCGTACTGGTCGATCGATGAAGGCAGCACGAGCTACCTCGAAGAGTCGAGCGACGCGATTCTGGAAGCATCTCGCTCCTTGGCTGAGGTCAGCAAGCACGAGGCTGTCATCGCTTTGGTAAAGGACGCAATCGCCGTGGCACGGCCTGAGCACCATGACCGTTGGTACACCAACGTTGTCGTGAAGTGGTCCTACCTCTCATCGCTCGATTCGCTCATCTCGCGCATCAAGGCGGTCCGTGTGGAATTTGCACTGCCGCCCCGCACAGAGAGGGCACACTCACCCCAACCCGATGTGGTGAGGCCCGATGCCCAGAGCGTGGCGGATGTCGTTGTGCTGTTCATGGTCACGCGCGACCTCGTTCGGATCGGCCGCGAGTACCCGGACGCCATGCCTGAGGCCGACCACAAGGCTTGGGTTGACGAGGTCGCCGCCCAAGCCAACCTGATCCTGACGCGGCCCGGCTTCGAGGGCATCAAGACGTTGCTGAAAGGTCCGACGCTCCTGGATGTTGATGTCCCGGAGCGATTCGGCATGCTGATGTCTGCAGCAATGATGGCGCACCCAGCCATGGCATCGCCCGCGGGAACGCCCGCCGAGATTCAGGCGACCGTCGAGAAGGCCATGCGAGCCTGCCAGGAAACGGCGTCCCCGCACATCAAGGAACAGATGTCTCGGCTCGCCAACCTCATGGTGGTGTCGTGCCGTTGTCCTACCGGCACAGCAGTGAAGGACTTTGCCGCGCCCGCACGGTTTCTTCAGATGCTCCATCGCTACTGGATGCTTGCCAGCGCGATGGTACAAACGCAAGCGACGTGCCACGTCGGTTTCAGCCCTCATCCGCTGCTCCACCTGATCGAGAACATCCGTGATCGTCTGAACACATGCTTCGCGCGCCTCGCGCACCTTGACGATGCCGCCGATGCCCAGCACTCCTGCGACCAACTCGTCGGCATGCTGACCGAAGGCGACATCGACACTCTGTCGGCGGTTCCGGAATGGACCAACGGCGAACTTCAGAAAGTGGAGCGGTTCATCGCACGGGCGCGGCTGAAGGTCGGTCCGCGTGAGTTCGATCTGACTGCGGCGGAGGAGTTCTTCATCAAAAAGTGCGAGCACCTGATCGCCGAGCACGACAAGCGTGTGCGGGCAACGTGGAAGCAGAAGCTGTCCCGAGCGGATGCGCAGGCGGCGGCGCGCAGGCCCGCCGAGGAATCGTCCCCGACACCGCCGGGCCCCGGAGCTGCGGCGCGACCGTCATGGACGCCGGAGCAACGGATAGAGCGGATCGGTCCGCTCTTGTCCTCCCTTGTTGCAGCGGACAACGGGATCATGTCGCTGGGCGCGAGATTGCGTTCGTTGTCTGCGCGCGGCAACGCCGCGAACACGTACGCCCTCACCGTGAAGATTCAGCAGCAGCTTCACAAGTGGATTGACCCAATCGTTCAGCATCTGACAGACGCCGAAACCGCGAGCAACGGCGTCGGGCCGCATCTAGTTGGTCTTATCGCGGAGCCGGTCGCATGGGAGGTTGATACGCGGCTCGCGATTCGCACTCTCAAAGATCAGCTTATTGGTCTTATCTGCTCGAACGGCAGCGAGAACGAAGAGTCATTCGTCGTGAGCGCGGCAAGCCGCCTCTGTGACAGAGGACAACGCCTCCAGGCGGCATTCGAGGCGCTCGAGTCGCAGGCAGTGCCCAATCGACCGATTGCGTCCTCGAACGGGACGAAAGCAGCTCCAAATGCCCAGCCGACACCAAGCGTCGTGCTCGGTCGCCCCGGCGAGCCCTGCACTGTGAATGGCAAGCAGAAACGGGCGCTAACCGACGGTCAACACGCGGTCGTGCAGGCATTGATCGACGCGGGTGAACAGGGAATGAAGAAGGACTCCATTCAGGGCGTTCGGGCGAGCGCTCTGCGGATGCTCGACGACCTGCGGGCAGATCCAGATTGGGCGACGGTCATCGTCAAGCCCGGTCAGACAAACGGTCGCTATCGCATCCGGTTGGGCTGACCACGACGTACACCTCTGAACACCTTTGAATCAGCGTGTGTGCACGAACATGCACCGCCTACGCGCGGAAACTCTGGTCCTCATCGTGATAGTGCGATGACAAGCCAGAAAGGCCGACGCCGTGATACCACGCCCCCGACCACCCGATCCGCCTCTCGCCGCTGCCCCGAACGCGGAGCGCGGTCCGTAGCGCCCGACACCCTGCACACCGACCTCTGCCGCGCCGACACCGAGCCTGATCGGTCGTCAGCAGGCGCGGCTCTCATCTCGTAATCGCCAGTCAACCCCGACCGCTCTCAACGTGGCCCTGCGCCCCGGCGCTGTGGCTGCGCCCATGAAGGACTCGCCAGCATGCAAATCGACCCCAAGGACCTCCAGTTCACCAACATCGTCATCTCCGCAAAAATGAAGAAGCTCCGCCTCCGCGGCATCCTGCGCAGAGACGAGCTTGAACCCTTCGCCAGCGAAGTGCTGGCACGCCTCTTGGCCGTGTGGGAGTCATACGACGTCAACCGCGGTCCGCGCGAGGCGTTCATCAACACCGTCGTGAGCAACCTTGTCGCCTCCCTCCTGCGCGAGCGGCACGCGCAAAAGCGCCGGGGCAAGACCCAGCCGCTGGATGGCGTCGCCAACGTGCTTGAGGATCGCGCGAGCTGCGACGGCAGCCAGGAACACGTCATCAACCTGCGGATCGACCTCGCTAACGCCTTGCCGCTCTTGACGCCCTTCCAGCGCCAGATCGCGGACCTCCTCCAGCGGGACGCGTTGACGCCGGTGGCCGAGCAGCTGGGCATCCCCCGCCGGACCCTTCGTGACCAGTGCGCCCGTATCCGGGAGGTCTTCCGCGACGCCGGTCTTGAGGAGTACCTGTGAACACGCCCGCCACTCGCTTCCCCATTCGCGTAGATGTGCTCAGGAGGCTCAGCATGACCATCAAGGACGAACGCTCTGGCCGTTCCGTGTACCGCATTCAGTTCACCGACAGGACCGACATGACCGCGGTCGAAGACACCTTGCTCCTCGCGATTCTGTCTGTCGGCTGCCTGCACGGGGAGTCTGCCGTGCGTTTGGAGGCCGGCTACGCCATCGACGTCGATGAACGTCTGGTGGTACTCGACGCCGGTGCCCCGCTCGCGCTCGCCGTGGCGCGGGTGTTCGTCGGCATGTGCTCGCACGAACTCGGGAACGACGCCTTCCGCGTCCTTCGTGGCGAGGGAACTGTCCCGAAGGAGGTTGCGGTTGCATCGTGACCAGCGAATCATTCGGCAACGCGGAGCCTAATGACCCGACGGCGGGCCGCGAGACATCCTCAACACGCGCGGCGCTCGACCCGACCCACATCCCCGCAGCCCTGCGTGAATGTCCGCAGTGGGTGTGCTGGAAGTACATCACGCGGGGGGACAAGCGGACCAAGTGCCCCGTCAACGCGCGGGGCGGCGGGCACGCGGATTCGACTGATCCGGCGACCTGGGCTTCGTTCGATGATGCGGTTGCGGCGTGGAAGACGGGCGGATACGCCGGGATCGGCTACGTCTTCACTGCAGACGGCCCGTTCGCCGGGGTCGACTTGGACGGGTGCATCGACGACGCCGGGAACATCGTCTCGCCCGCACGCGAGATCATCGACACGCTGAATTCCTACACGGAACTCTCGCCCGGCGGGCGCGGCGTGAAGGTGTTCATCGCCGCGCGCAAGCCGGACGGCATCGGCTGCAAGTCCAAGGCCATCGCAGGGTTCAAGGAAACCGAGGTCTACGACCGGGATCGCTTCTTCACCGTCACCGGACAGCGGGTTCCGGACACTCCCGCTGAGGTCGAGGAGAGGCAGGCCCCGCTTGATGCCCTGTGCGTTCGGCTGTGGCCGAAGAAGCGTCCCCCGCACCTCAATGGCACCATCGCGGCCGCCGGATTCAGCGGCGACGACGAAGCGTTGATACAAAGGGCGGGCGCGGCCAAGAACGGCGACCGCTTCAAGAAGCTGTGGGCTGGGGACACCTCGCTTCACGCCGATGATCACAGCAGCGCGGATCAGGCCCTCTGCAACCAGCTGGCGTTCTGGACCGGCAAAGACGCAGCCCGCATGGACCGGCTGTTCCGGCGTTCGGGCCTCTTCCGCGACAAGTGGGATGAGAAACGTGGCGAGCTCACCTACGGGCAGGAGACGATCGACTGCGCCATCGCCGACTGCACGGAGACGTTTTCGCCCCGCCGCCGCAGCCCGACCCCAACCGGAGCATCTGTGTCGAGCGATCCGCCCGAGCCGGACGAAAGCGATGACCTTCTCGTCCCGCTCGGTCATAAAGACCCGGGGACGGGCCGGTTGGTGCTCTCGCCCCGGCGCACGCTCCCCACCGCCGAGGCGTATGCCCGCGAGTTCAACCAGCACGCCGATGGCCGGACGCTGCACGGTTACGGCGGCCTGCTCATGGAATGGCGCGGCAACCGCTACTGCCAGGTTGAGGAAGAATGGCTCAAGCAAAGGCTCCAACCGTGGCTGCACAAGGCGCTGCGATATGTGCTCAACAAGCAGACGGGCGAGATGGAGTTGGTGGACTTTGAGTCCAACCCCACGACGGTCAGACAGGCGCTCGACACCATCCGGGCATTCGTTCACCTGCCTGCGTCGACGGCCTCTCCCTCGTGGCTCGGCGACGGCAAGGACCGCCCGTCCGCCCTTGAACTGTTGCCATGCAAGTCGCTGAACCTGCATATCCCGACAGGGCGCGTGCTCGCCCCTACGCCTGCGCTATTCACCATCAACGCTCTCGATTTCGACTACGACCCCAACCCCGAGCCACCCGAGCGGTGGATCAAGTTCCTCGATCAATTGTTCGGCGACGACTTCGAATCCGTGGAGCTGCTCCAGGAGTGGATGGGCTACTGCCTCACGGGCGACACGAGCCAGCAGAAGATGCTGCTACTCGTGGGGCCGAGGCGGTCGGGCAAAGGCACGATCGGACGCATCATCACTCGGCTCGTCGGGGCTGGCAACGTGGTTGGGCCAACG
>VYKP01001575.1_pt1 | contig 10433 bp, 13 predicted proteins | sample 5114551 | NCBI WGS metagenome assembly VYKP01 (sample SAMN12291777, study PRJNA351875) | freshwater metagenome | isolation source: freshwater lake | place: USA: Michigan, Baseline Lake | collected 2013-08-09
CCTCACCAGGGGTAGCCACGCTACCAGGATTACCCGGCGTGTTGTTGTGTAAAACATAAAAGTACTGCTCGATCTGGTTAACGCTTTTACCAATCGTGCCCGCATCATCGGTATTTAATGGCTCAAATGCATAGACTGGTCTTGGCAATCCAGTCAAGACCAGAATCAGCAAAGCATATTGAATCAACGAGAACAAACGCATGAACAGCAATACCCTAAAAGCTCCAGTTTACAGAGCCAGATGTCAATTTAATGACCTAGGAGGTCTTACGTAAACGCAGAATGAGTAATGCCACGATACCGGCAAGCATCACGTAAAAAGAGATCTGCACTGCTCCTTTGCTATGCGCATACATGATGCTGGAGTAAGCCAAGTAAGCACACGAGGCGCAGAAGATCAGTGGTGTGATGGGGTAGAGGGGAACACTAAAGGGACGAGCAGAGCGATCTTTAAACCGCAATACAAATAAACCAATACCTACCAATAACAAGAAGGTCCAAAAGACCGGGGCAGTAAATTCCACCATGGCTTCAAAGCCATCGCTTTGCAAAGCACCAAAGCTAACCAAAGCCAGACTGATGACACCCTGAACCAGATACGCAAACGTGGGCGTGCCGCGGGAAGATTCCCATTGACCCATTTTGCTAAGACCATCCCAGTCTTCACCCATGGCGTAGTTGGTGCGGGCCCCCACAATCATGGTGGCATTAATACTAGTGAGCGCAGCAACCGCTACAAATAAACCCAGTAATTTCTCACCCACAGGGCCAAAGACTAAGCCCAATAGATCCGCAGGGGCGGCTTTACTACTGGCTAGTGCTTTAAGACCAAGTCCATTAATAAGGGCAATATTGACTAGTAAATAGATGATGGTAATGACCACCAAGCTGATCACAATGACGCTCACAATTGTTTTGCTAGTGCCTTTGAGTTCAGCTGAGATGTAAGCGGATTCATTCCAACCGCCAAAGGTGAGTAAGACAAAAACCATTCCCAGGCCAAGCATGCCCAGTTGTGGGGTGCTGCTAAACATGGGAGGGTTATCAACCGCAGGTGGAGCATTTCCAAACAAACCAAAGCCAGCAACTACGATGGCAACTAAACCAGTTACCTCTAAAACAGTGAGTACTGTTTGCACATTGGCCGACGCATGAATACCAATCAAGTTAATCAGTGTGAGGGCAATCACAATAAAGAATGCCCAATAAAGCGAAGAATGAGCCCCCAGAGGTAACACCTTGGTCATGTAGTCACCAAACACAAAGGCCAACAAAGCAATCGAGCCAGTATTAATGACCATCGCCTTAGCCCAACCATACAAGAATGAGACATTCTTGCCATACGCACGGGTCAAGAAATGGTAATCCCCGCCTGCATGAGGATAGAGGGTGGCAAGCTCAGCGTAGCAAAGTGCACCCATCAGTGAGATGAGTGCGCCAGCGACCCAAATGGAAATAGCCCAGCCAACGTCACCGGTGATACCAGCCACCATCGATGGAGTTTTGAAGATACCGGCACCAATGACGATGCCCACAATAATGGCAACAGCCCCAAGGGGGCTGAGCAAACGAAGAGGAGAGGCGCTAGAGCTAGCGCCTTCAGAACTTCCCATTGACAGACTTAACGGCGCTTACCGGTTACTTCTGTAAAGGTTGTACCGCCTTTGTCTTCGCCCTTTAACTGAGAGCCATTGACAGTAACTTTCACTGAATGCAAATTGTTCTTGCGATCAAGATAGCCAAAACTCAGTTTGTCGCCCTCAAGGGTTGGATTAAGGATTGGTTGTGATTTGCCACTGATGGTGAGATTGCCACCAACCCGTTGGTAACGTTGAGACAAACTGAGGGTGCCTTTGCCGTTTACATCAACACCATCGAGTTGCCATTCACCAGCCACATTGGCAGGAACGACCCAGTAGTAACCTCTTTGGCCTGCATCAATTTCCTTATCGGCTTCCCAATCGCCCATCGTGAAGGCGTGCGAGACCACACGAGTACCGGGTTTCATGGCAAGAATGATGGGTCGCAAACGTAAATTCAGATCGGGTAACAAATACATGGTCACGACAGTTGCTTTGCTAAAGTCTTCTTTAAAGATATCGCCATTAATGATTCGGACACGATCACCCACCCCCGCACGATTCGCATTGCGTTGTGCAAAGGCTGCCATATCGGGATTGAACTCAATACCAACAGTACGCGCACCGAAATCTTTGGCAGCTGCAATCGCAATTCTGCCATCACCAGCACCAAGGTCATACACCAAATCATTGGGACTCACTTTGGCAGTCTTGAGCATTTGGGCAATCAACTCATTGCTAGTTGGCATCCAAATCACATCTTTGCCTTCCTGACCCAAACGAGGCTGATACTTGTCATCACCCACATCGGCAGGGAATTGAGCAAACGAAGAAATAGAAAGGCTTAAACCAATTAGTAGAAGCCAAGATTTGAGGAATTTCATGAAATCTCCAACACAGTTTTTGTTATGAAAACACTATTTATAACAGGAGTTTAATAAATTGCCCAAAAGAGCCCAAGGCAGGGGATAGTCCATTAAAATCAGTCATCCCAACTGCCCATAGCTCAGCTGGATAGAGCAACGGCCTTCTAAGCCGTAGGTCGCAGGTTCGACTCCTGCTGGGCAGGCCAATAATTGGAAATTTTCAGTAGGTCAGTTGGCAGAATTGTGACCAGATTAGCTAACCAAGATGCCGTGTGGAGTGGGGCTGTCTCGCCGTGACGGATCCTGGAGTCAATTGGCATCTGTTGGAACATGACGGAATTTGTCGGAAAACCCGACAAATTAATGTAGAGCCATTTGTGTTGGCTTGATCCATCTTCGTACTTTTATTCCATGGCATAGAGTGGTCCTCCTATGCCAAAAACTGTAAAGTATGTGTCCGGTATAAAGTGTTAACGATGTGTCAGGATGTGCAGGAAATTTCTAGTGGTTTGATTGAGTGCATTGTGAAGGGATTGGTCACCTTGTGAACCGTAGGAGTGGGGCTGGTCAACCGTGAGGGATCCTGGAGTCTATTGGCATCCGGTGGAACATGGTGGAATTTGTCGGGAAAACAGACAAAATAATATCTAAATAAAAAAAGCCACCCTTAGGGTGGCAAATGGAGACAACATGCATTCAAAGTCGCACAGCAACTAATTAACCAAAATTTAATATCAGCCATAGAAATTCAATACAGCAATAATTTTTTCCTCCATATTAGTTAATAACTTAGGTGTTGAATCCTGGAATCTCAGGGAATTATTGCCAATCTCAATACTTGCGTTTAATGAATTTTTTTCCACAAATGACATGAAAATCGTCTAAATCTAACTTATCTTTAGGCGTATGCTCATTCTCAATCTCATAGATATTTCCATCTTCAATGAGTTGGAGTTTTTGAGAAATTCCATAACCAAATGCCCTAAATCTCAGTTCAAATTCATCAGGACTAATATCTCGGGAAATTTTGAAAAATGACACAGAGTCTGCTTTCGTCATTTTTTTATTACCCCAGGGTATGGGAACAGTAACTAGTGGCTTTGGATTGAGAAGGTCAGATTTATTTTTTTCAAATAAAGTCATCATGCTGTTCAAGACAAGCTTAAATAATTCCGGAGCAGTAATCTGTTTGGGAATCGGAAAGGCATGAATACCATTAATTCTGCCTGTATCTATGAGCTCATCAAGCTCATGCAAAGTGGTAGCAAATATTTCATCACCTTCATAAATTGCCATTTCCAATGACGCAAATCCAGGCCTAGTAGGTGGGCCTGAATGAAAATTGTATGCACCATAACCTAGTTTTTTTATAACGGTTAGAGGGACAATTAGGCCACTAAGGTAAGCGATTAAACGTGATTTTCTGAGGAGTTCCTCTGGTAGCTCAACCAGTTTTACTAGTTCTTGGATTAACGTCAATATTATATATACATTTGACATACAAATAGATTCTACCTGTTAAATTTTTTATACCAGTATTTCCCCCATTTCAATAGATATACGAGAATAAAAGTACCTAAAAAATTGGCAGAAAAGGTTAAGAGGATCTGTTCATAGCCATTTGGCTTATTCATGGCAAAAAAATACAAATTTCTAAAAATTGCAGTAAAAACTGAATGTAGCAAAACTAAACAAAACAATTGAGGAAAAGTAACTCTTTCAAAGAAATCGCCCACATTGGTAATTTTTTGCCAGGCCTTGTAAGCAACTAATGGGGCAAGAGAGGAAAGTATGCCGAGTGAAACGGCATCTTCATAACTAAAGCCTCTAATATTGATTCCACCCAGAATATAGCCAATGCATATTCCAAATACTCCAGGCCAGCCAAAAAGAATAACTGCAATGAGTCGAATTCCCGATAACCAGTAGATTGAGTATATGAATTCACTAACTTGTAAGAACCCAAAATAATTTCGATTTAATGAATCAAGCAATAGCCAAATTACGGCAATCGATCCAACGATCAATACATTTTGGAAGAAATTATTTTTCAATTTATTTATATATCATTTTTATATATATATTTTAACTATAGAAATTAGTTGGGTTGAACTTTTTTCTATTCTTGATATCATCAAAAATATAACAAGTTCATATGATGTCAAAAAACCCTGTACTTTCAGACGCATATATCCGCTTCACTAAATTTATGGAGGCTGTTGAAAAAGCACCAGGATTTCCCTTGCTGGATGAGGTAGAGAAGAAACTTTTGCAGAGAATTGCAGTTCAAGAAAGCTCTAATATCCCAGTTCTTGTCGGCGATCTGGTTTTCTCAAATCCAGCTGGCTCCCCGGCAACGATTAATCGTCGACTAACTGGTCTCCAAAAAAAGAAATTGATTCAATATGTAAGCGATCAAGATGGTCGAAAAAAGTTTATTAAGCTTACTAAGAAATCAAAAAACTACTTTAATAAATTAGGTGAGGTCATAGTCCTCGCGGGTCGCAACTGATTTCATTTAAAACATCGATTTCCGTTTTAATGCTTTTGACTAAAAATGTCGGTTTTCCCGACAAATATTTTCCGGTCGTCCAAACCCTAATCTGATCGTAAGCTAGCAAGCGTCTATCCCAAGGGCGCTGACCGTGAACAATCTGCAATACCTATTCAATCAAGCCGCTACCATCCAATCTCGAGCCATCCATCTCCTTGATGGAGCCATCGTTCTTTACAAAAGATCTGGTAGTAGTCAATGGCAATGCCGTTTTCGACAAGATAATGGCTCATGGTTCGTTGGTAGTACTGCCAGCGATCAAGTGGCTGAAGCCAGTACCCGAGCTATTGAACTACACCAAAAAGTAGGGCAAAGATCCAGCCGCGGTGATCCCGTTCGAACCCGTACTTTTGTTCAGCTAGCTAAATCTGAATTGGTTTTGCTAAATGATCAGCTTGCCACAGCAAAATCCAGTCAGACTATTCGTGATCACATCTACGTACTGGAACGCTACTTAATTCCATTCTTTGGGTATTTAAACATTAGTGATATTACCCGTGAACACGTGGATGATTTTGATAGTTGGCGAATCGTTCAGATGGGTCGAGAACCCAGTGCCAGCACACAACGTCATCACGCTACCACTTTCAATCGAGTCATAGCCAGAGCTGATCAGGCTGGTTTGTTAAATCGCCACGCCAAACCAATCACTCTGAATGTGTCAGGTGCCAAACCTGAATCCCGACCCAGTTTCAGTAGTGAAGAGATCGATAGGCTATTAGATTTTATGCCCGAATGGGAAATGAAGAGGCGGACAGGGCGAACTCAGCGATTCCATGACATGGCCAGGCTGTGTCGTTGTTATGTGGAGTTCTTGCTGTATACCGGTATCCGCCAAGGCACTGAATCCATGCCAGTTCGCTGGAAAGACATCCAATGGCATCGAGTGGATAATAAGCAGTACCTAAAGATTTGGGTGTCAGGCAAAACTGGGCCGCGTTACTTGATTGCTCGAGCGTCTTTAAAGCGGACGCTGGAAAGGCTCATGCATTGGCAACAACTGCCGTACGAATCCTTGGATCAATTAATCAAGGCAGGACTAGATCGTCAGGTGTTTACCATGCCTGCGGGAGATCAGCCCTACAGCATGCAAGGGGTATTTCGCAGGCTATTAGAAGATGCTGATCTACTGCGTGACCCCCAGACCAATCAAATCCGTACTTTGTATAGCTTGCGTCATACTTACGCCACCCAAGCCTTGGCCACTGGTATGGATATTCATACCGTGGCTAGGCAGATGGGTACTTCAGTTGGCATGCTGGAAAAGCATTACTCAAAGTTAACTCCTATGATTTGCGCGGAACGGTTGGCTTAGAAATTTTTATTGCTTTATTTCTAAGCACTTATTGGAGAGCCAAAGGTATTAACTCTGACATCTTGACGGCTATACTATCCTTTCCTGGTAGCGCTAAATTCTCTGACTTGTCATAAACAGCGTTAAAAATCAGCGTACATTCCTTGGCTAGATCCCAAGTTTCACCGTCCCCGAGATAAATCACATGAATCTCATCTTTATCTTCTGGCATAAATTTCTCCTAATTAAGTTGACTCACATTAATCAAATTTTTGCTTATGCAGCTTGAGATAGTTCATCATTAACGGCAATTGGATTTACCTTCCACTGAGCCATTCGATACCACTCGTCAAAGCGTTGTTGAATCGATTGTTTTTCAGGTAATGCATAGTCTTTGAAAATATCAGCGACCACTTGTTTTTCCTGTCTCTACAGCGCTAATATGGTTTTTTAACTCTGAGAGTTCATCGAGAATAGTGTTCAATGATTTCAGTAAATCATCATTTAAATGTAAACAGCCCATAACGGTATCGCTGAATGCCAATTCAATAGTTATATTGAGTTCGCAATCCTGATCAAGACGAACTACATGGGTAAACCCACGATCGTTGTATGACTGAGATTCAAAAATACCTCGTCTTTTTAAAAAGAAGAAGTTATTGATTGGACCTAATTGCGAACTGTAATGCCCATGCCGTTGATACACGTTAATTCGTTTTGCGTCAAAAAGATTCTTAATCTTTTTTTCATCTATCGATGATGTGACATCGTCAAGTGCAAAAAAGATAAACTTTGCTGAAGTTGAGTTTCCAATTAATGAATGCATATTAGGCTCCTAAAAGTTTGCAACGTGGAAAGGGAATAATCTTGGACTTGACGGATTGACGGTCTGCTACTGGTCTTTTGTCAGTGAAGTCAGCCCAAGGTTCTTTGGTTGTTGAAGATAAAAAATTGAATCCACTTTTAGGTGGATAAGGCGATTGATTAACAGGTGAGCCATTGGAAATATTTGGCTCATCATCAAAAGTAAGACTGATAGTTACTATCATGGTTTTCATTGTGATTCCTTTCAATTGGTATTAATAGACTCAGGTTGAGAAGTGGACTTGTTGCGCTTGGATTCGGCGATATCAAGATCAGTAAAGATGGTTCTAGCCGATCCTCTTGCCGCTGACACAATCCCAGCAATGGCTTGACTAGCCAGTGCAGTCCTGCCATTGCTTTGATAGATTTCATTGATCCTTTGAACCCAATCTGGCGTGGGAGCTGCATTGAGATCTAATAGGATGGAGCGGTTTAAAACACCCTTGTCAATCTTGTCGAGATTGTTGGTGGTGAAAATAAACACCACATCTTTACGATTCATGATGGATTTGAGGGATGCTATGGCTGCTGAGGTTAGTAAATCAAACTCATCCAAGATCACATAGTGCAAATTGCTCGTGTTCCAGCTCATAAATGACGTACGGTCTTGGATCTGGTTGATCATTTGCGTACCGTTTTGACCTTGGGCGCAAGCTAGATACTCATAGTTAGCCTGGGTACTATCCACGATCTGTCCGGCTGTTCCTGACTCGAGGAAATTGGTGGTTTTGGCAGTTTCCAGCCAACCTGGTAACAGCTCCGCCATGGTGGTCTTGCCTGTGCCATAAAGGCCGTACAGAATGATTCCGCAGACTCCGTTGGCGGGAAAGTTAATGGTGCCATCGATGAGGTACTCCAAGCGATCGCGTGTGACCTTTTGAAGCACAAAATCATCCGGCTTTTGCGGTTTTGGTATTACAAGTGCCATAGTTTTCTCCTTTATATGGCTAACTTGCTTACTCCATGACCTACAGTTACACCGCGGTTAATCAGGCATTGACTGCCTGTTTGACTGCTTGATCGCGTACGTTCGCATCATTAGCAGCCTCTTGCTCGGCTTTGCGTTTGGCTTGTTGCTCTTTATCGAGCGTGACCAAATGCACCAAAGCATTGGTAATGAGGCTACCGTTTTGCAACACATACTTGACCTGAAAGCTACCATCGGGCTCTCGGGTTGACATCAATAGCACCGCACCCTCATAAGCTGCCTCATCAAACACAGCATTTAAGCTGTCGTTGTGGAGCATGCCTAGGCTGGGGGCACTCATCAATACCAGACCTTGAGTCTTTTTGGCTTCTAGAGTTAGGCCATTAGGGCTCTTCTTGCGACGAACTTCTTCAAAGCCACCGGCATTGCGAAAGAACTCTGGAATACCAGAGGATGGCACCATCTGTTCATCTGCAATCCGTAAAGCTGTGGCATAAGCAGATACACGACGGCGATCATCACCAAATACGCAGCGCACAATCTTGACCATCAAATGCGTGGAGTCTTTGTATTTGACTCCGTTATCCGTGCAATAGGTATTAAACGCCCGTTTGAGAGCAAGTTTTTCCGCAGTCACACCCTTCATCTCTAAATAGAGGGCGTAGCATTGCTGGAAAATCTCATACAACTTCTGGTTACTACGAGCATACTCGTTTTGTTCCCAGTTCTTGCGTTGTGAAATCAGCCCATCAAAAGCAGTCTTGATTTCATGCTTGGTCTTATCACCAACTCGTACCGACAGTTTGGGAGTGGTGTCGGTGGCCACTTTAGGTACTTCTAGGGTTTGATCCATAGGATCCTCCTTAATGAATAAAAAATACGGTTTCTTTAAAAATCAAGAAACCACCAAAGTCGGGAAACCCGACGAACGGTCATGAAATAAACAAGTTTTTAAAGAACGGTGTAGCTGATAAGGAGGATTGCACCAAGAACTGATGCATTTGGCATTAAAAAGAATCTTTGTTAGGATTCTTTTAATGGAAGAAAAATCTTTAGTAGATCTTTTTAAACTTTACGATTATGAATTTGATAAAGTTTGTAAAGACTTAAGAGTCAAGAATACTCCTTCATGGAGAGATCGATGGCTTTATCGTTTTATGTCGATTAATCCTATATATAAATTCTTTCCATACGAAATTTTTCTAACTACTTTTTACAGTGATAAAAAAATAATTGAAGAAAAAAGAAAATTAGTTGGTAAATTAAAAAAAGAAAAAGAAATTATTTACGATAAAAATTTAAGTGAAAGTTTGAAATTTTTTTTCTATCCTACTATTTTTCTTAGCCCAAAGCTTTATAAAAATTTTTCAGAATGGTGGTTTCATTGCGCGAAAGATTTTTTATACAAAACACCAAAGGTTGAAGTTTTAAATTTTTTTAAAGAAGGTTATTATTTTAAAAATTTTGAACCCAATTTTTCTCAAGAAAAATTAAAAAAACTCTGGATGGAGTCAAACGAAACTGAATTACAAAAAATCCAGGAAAGTGCATCCTATACGTTTACATTGTTAGTACCTACCTTTGGAAACAGAACTAAGATTCTTAACGAGATTAAATCTCATTTAAAAAATCTAAATAATGAGTCTGAAAATTTTTTGAAATCAAAGATTTCTAAAAAAACAGTCCTAGATTCTTTTAGTCTTCTGGAAACAATAGTTCAGCAAGGTAACATTGAATTATTAACGCTTGCGGATCGTGCAAATATTTTAGAAATATCGCGAATGAATATTTCCAATTTATACGGGAAGAGTAGCATCGACAGCGTCAGATCTGGTACTTCAAGATTAAAAAATATCGCAAAAAAAATATTTGAGGCTTCGAGTTATGGAGTTTTTCCATTTTTTGATGAAAAACTTATGCAAAGAAATGATTACGTTGAATTTTTTCTCAAAAATAATCCTGATTTACTTTCAATAGAATCATTTAATTTATTACGAAAAAACTTACCAGATCCTGAGGATATGTATAAGGTAATAAAAAATGACTTGATTAGTTTGGGTAATGTTATCTATGAATCTTAAATTAACTCCACTGCATTGCGTTTCTGCTCGTCGTTGACATCAATATATCTCTGTGTAACTGAGATATTTTTGTGTCCCGCAAGACTGGCTAAGATTCGCACACCGATGCCTTTGTTAGCTAAGGTGGTGATGAAAAACTTCCTGCCTGAATGGCTGCTGCCGCCACTGATCCCCACATTTTTGTAGAGTTGATAAAACCATACACACAAGCCGTTGGGGGTAAATCCCAAGCGATTGCCCGTGTGAAAGAAGGGCACATCTGCATC
>VYKP01000335.1_pt1 | contig 10417 bp, 9 predicted proteins | sample 5114551 | NCBI WGS metagenome assembly VYKP01 (sample SAMN12291777, study PRJNA351875) | freshwater metagenome | isolation source: freshwater lake | place: USA: Michigan, Baseline Lake | collected 2013-08-09
CTAGCCCCTGGCCCCTAGCCCCTAGCCCCTAGCCCTACGCCAGCGTCTCGACGTTCCCGCACACCGGGATCGCCTGGCCGCTGATGTGCCGGCCGGCGTCGGAGGCGAGGAAGAGGGCGGCGTTGGCGATGTCCTGGGCCGTGACGAAGGTGCGCATGGAGACGTTCTGCACCATGCGGTGCTTCTGTTCCTCGAGGCTGATGCCGAGCGCGTTCGCCTTCGCGGCGGCGACGCGGTCGATGCGGTCGCCGGCCACGATGCCGGGCTGGATGCAGTTGACGCGCACATTGTCCGGTCCGGCTTCGATGGCGAGGCTGGCGGTGTAGCCGACCACGCCCCACTTGGCGGCCGCGTAGGGCGACCGCAGCGGAAATCCGAGTCGGCCGGCGGTGGACGACAGGTTGATGATGCTGCCGCCGCCGGCGGCCTTGATCATGGGCATGGCGAGACGCGTGCAGTAGAAGAGGCCGTTCAGGTCGACCGCGATGCAGCGGTTCCAGTCCTCGATGGAGATGTCCTCCACCTTGCCCGTCGGCCCGGCGATGCCCGCGTTGTTCACCAGCACGTCGAGGCCGCCGAGATGCTTGCGCACGTCCTCGAACAGGCGTTCGACCTGTGCGGGATCGGAGACGTCGGTGACCGAGGCGGTGATCGACGGATACAGCGTCGCGAACTCCGCAAGGGCCGCCGTATCGACGTCGCAGATGTGGACGCGCGCGCCTGCGTCCGCGAAGGTCCCCGCGATGGCGCGGCCGATGCCGGCGGCGCCGGCCGTGACCAGCACGCGCTGGCCCGTCGCCGAAAAGTCCGGTTTCATGTGTCCTCCCCCACGTGTCGGTATGTGCCCCGGGAGCGGAGCAAGCCCGGGATTCTAAACGCGCGTCACAAGTGAGGGCGAGATGTCGTGCACACCGCAGGGCGGCTCGTTGCACAGATGGACCTCCACCGTGACGTGGTGGAGTCCGGGGAGGTCGTCGATCAGGGCCTTGTAGTGGTCGGCCGACCGCGGGTGATGCGTGACGATCGACACGATGGCAGCACGGGCGTCCCCGCCCAGCCGCCACAGGCGCAGATCCGCGACGCGGTTGTCGGCATCGGATTCCACCCGCCGGGTGATCTCCGCCTTGAGGTCGACGCTGTCGTCCGCATCGAGCAGGATATGGCTGCTCGCCTGCATCAGGCCCCAGGCCCACCAGGCGATGAGCAGCGACGCGCCCATGGCGACCAGCGGGTCGAGCCAGCGGACGTCGAGCCACAGGCCGGCGACGAGCGCGGCGATCGCCAGGATCGACGTGAGGGCGTCGGCCACCACGTGGAAGTAGGCCGCCCGCAGGTTGTGGTCGTGCGCCTGATGATGAACGTGTTCATGGCCCTTGCAGGCGTCGGTGTGGACGTGGCCATGATCGTGCCCGTGGCCATGATGGTGGCCACCCAGCAGGATGGCGCTGGTGATGTTCACCGCGAATCCGATGACCGCCACGATCAGGGCGTCGCGGAAATCCACCGGTTCGGGGGAGAGGAGGCGTTCCACGGACTCGAACGCCACGAGCACCGCCACCACCGCGAGCAGCAAGGCGCTCGAGTAGCCCGCGAGCGCTCCCACCTTGCCGGTGCCGAACGAGAACCGCTCGCTCGTTGCATGCTTCCGCGCATAGGCGTAAGCGAAGGCGGCGATGCCCAGCGCGGCCGCATGCGAGCCCATGTGCCATCCATCGGCGACCAGGGCGAGGGAGCCGGTCATGTAGCCGGCCGCCAGTTCCACCGCCATCGTCGCGAGGGTGAGGTAGAGAACGATGCGCGCCCGCTTCTCGGACCGGGCCTGCTCGGCAGGAACGGGCACCTTGGGTTGCCGCCATTGCTGGAGCGGTGGCGCCTGGCGGATGGCCTGATACTGCATCGGGGTGTCACGGTTCATGGGCGCGATCTTGGGGTGTGCGCGACCGACCGCCTATCGGTGTATCGGGTGCGGCAGGAGCATCGGGATCATCGGGCGCCGACCCGCTGCGTGACGCAGTGTCGGCAACACGGTTGCAGTATGGCATGGAACGAAGCGACCGGATCGGCGTGCCCGGGGCGACGCCGGACGGATCGGGTTCAGCCGCGCGCGACTGCCCGGCGCGGACGGCCGGTGACAACCTTGTGCTTCCGGGGGTCGTGGGTCTTGTTCGTCGGGGAGCAGTCGGCGCACAGGCCCTTGATCGTGAGATCGATCTCCTGCGGCGTGTAGCCTGCGGGGAGTTCCGGGGTGAATCCGCGACCGAGATCGTCGAGGCAGATCACGCGGTTGCAGCAGTTGCACTTGAAGTGGGCGTGATTGTGGGCGCTGGCCGCACCGGCCACGTTGAAGCGCCACACGCGGTCGTCGCCCGAGATCTTGTGGGCGAGATTCTGTTCCGTGAGCCAGTCGAGGACGCGATACACCGTCACCCGATCGATCCCCGAGGCCTGGGAGAGCCGTGCCTCGATCTCGCCGTGGGTCAGGGCCGCCTCGGCTTTCAGCAGCGTCGCAAGTATCTCGATACGCGCGTTCGTCACCCGTTCGCCGGTCGTCCGGATCATGTCTTCTGCGGTGACGCGAAAATTGACTGCCATGGCGTTTCCTTGACTTGACGAACTGGATTTTCTCATGGGGGCCACAGGGTGTCCAACCGTAAGCCTATCAACGGAGCGTCCGGACTTCCCCTGTGGATCGGGATCTCACCCTGCTCGCCGCATTGTCCTCCGAATGGCGCCTGGGGGTGCCCCTCGGCTTCGCGGCGACCGTCCGTCATGCCGGAACTGGAATAGCGTTTCGGGACTGTCCCGTGGGAAGGTCGGGACGTTCGTGATTCCTCATAGAGATGCGCACCATGTTCCGGTTCGAGTCAGACACTGCGCTGCAGCGGGTCCCCGTGACGGTCCTGGCCGGGGCGCGGGGCACCGGCAAGACGACACTCGCGAATCGCATAGCGAGCACGGGTGCAGGACCCGTCGCCATCCTCGCGAACGAGGCGGGGAAGGTGGTGCCGACTGCCGATGTGGTCGAAATGATCAATGGCGCGCTCGTCCCACACGCGGTCGGATGCCTATGCTGCGTGACGCGGTCGGGTCTGGTGGATGCCTTGCGGCGACTCTATGCCGCCCAGACCCTGCGGGACGACGCAACCCCGCTCCGGCGGGTTGTCGTCGAGACCGCCGACGGGGCCGACCCTGCGCCCGTCATGCAGACTCTCCTAAACAATGCCCTGGTGACGCAGTACTTCCGTCTCGACGGCCTCGTCACGGTGCTGGATGCCCGCAGAGCCTTCGAAGATCTCGACGCGGGGGGGCGCTGCCTCGCGCAGGTCGTCATGGCGGCCCGGGTCGTAGTGACGCACGGGGGTGGCCTGCCCGCGGATCATGCGACTGCGCTCGAAGCCCGTCTCCGCTACCTTGCGCCGCTCGCCGGCATCCAGATCGCTTCGAACAGTCACGACATCGATGCCGCCGGGCTCGTCGGATGCAGTTATCCGGACCGGATCGCCGCCGGCGCGCCCCTCTCGGACTGGGTCGGTGCCTCCCTGCTGGATCGAGGATCCGGCGCCCTGGAGGGCGGGCTGCACAGCTTCGCGATTTCGATCGGTGGGCCGGTGGAATGGGACGCACTGCATGGGTGGCTGAACGCCGGGATGCGGATCAACGGTGACGTCATGCATCGGGTCCGGGCCGTTCTGCGCGTGGTCGGCCAACGCCTGCCGGTCGTCCTGGAATGCGTGCGCCACGTCATGCGTCCGCCGGTTCTGGTGGCGGGGGATGCATCGGGTCCGGAACGATCCCTCCTGCATTTCGTCACGCGGGATCTCGATCGGGCATCGGTGGAGGCGAGTCTTCGGGAAGACCTTCCGCACCTGGTCCGAGTGGCCCGCGAGCGACAACAGCGGCAGTTGCGCGCCATGGCGGATCCGTCGCTTCCCGCCTGAAGCGCTTCCGGGTTTCAGGTGCTTCTTTTCACGGCGCGCGGCAGGCGGCGCAGGTGCCCTTTAGTTCCACGACGGCGGCGCTGATGGAGAACCCGACCCCTCTTGCCGTGCTGGTGAGTCGGTCCATCACGCGATCCGAAGCGAGTTCGGCAGTGTCTCCGCAGTCCGTGCAGATCAGAAGCTGGCAGGCATGGTGGCGGCGCGGCTGCGTGCACGGTACGAAGGCGTTCAGGGTCTCGACGCGATGCACGAGATTCTGGCCGATGAGGAAGTCGAGCGCCCGATACACGGTGGGTGGTCCCGACTCCTGGCCGACGGCCAGCAATCGATCGAGGATCTGATAGGCCGTGATCGGCCCGCGCGCGCGCGCGATCGCCTCGAAGACTCCGCGGCGCGCCGGCGTGAAGCGCACGTTGCGCTCTGCGCAGAGTGCGGCGGCCTCCGAAAGCAGCGCGGCCCGCCCACCGGCCGGTGCCGTCACCCCCGACACTTCGTCCACCACGGCCCGCTCGTTGTCGATCATCGCCATTCCTCCTGTCCGCCGGTCCGATGCCAGTCGATTGCAATGGTGTTTCCATGGGCGCGGGACGTAGTGTAGGTGTGTGTGCAATCACGTTGCAAATGACGTCGATGGTGCATCCCGTCGGAAACCAAACGCAAAGGGAGAAAAGACATGGAAGAGCAACGCGGGGATCCCCGGCCGCAGATCGACCCGGACGCCGCACCGCAGGGTCCGGCAAGCGTCCCGGAGTCGCCGGCGCGACGCGAGTTCATGCGTGGCGCCGCGGCGGCCACGGCCGCGGTCGGGGCGGTGACGGTGGCGATGCACGAGCTCGATCTCGTTCCGAGTGCCGAGGCAGCGGAGGGCACGATCGACGGCACGCCCATGGCGGAAAAGTGGTGGCCGTCGCGCTGGGGCCGTGACGACGAGGTGGGGGCCACGAACTGGATGGGGCCGAAGACCACGATGGATGCGGTCTCGCTGATCCGGACGGGCAAGGTCTACAGCCTCGGACGCGTCTACGAGTTCGGCATGCCGTTGTTCGGGCAGCGAGCCTGGGTGCTGCGCATTCCCGGCAATCCGACCGGCGGGGCCTATGGAAAGAACCAGACGATCTGGCACGACGAGATTCTCACCACCGAGATCGGCCAGGTGGGAACGCAGTTCGACGGCCTCGGACACATCGGGTGCCGGACCGGTGGTGCCGGCGAGAAATCGAAGGAGGTCTACTACAACGGTTTCACCGGGGAGGATCTGCACAACGCCGGGAAGGGTCCTGGAGCGACCTCGGGGGCCTATGGACTGATCAAGCTCGGAGTCGAGAACGTGCGGCCGTTCTTCTGCCGGGGCATCCTGTTCGACGTGGCGGGGCTCAAGGGCCGCATGCTCGAGGTGGGCGAGGAGATCTCCGTGGCAGACCTGAAGGCGTGCCTGCAGCGCCAGGGCATGAGCGAGGCGGACATCACGCCGGGGTGCATGGCGTGCTGGCGCACCGGCTGGGGCGAGAACCTCTGGATGAAGGACAACGCCCGCTTCAATTCCGGTGAACCCGGCATCGGGGTGGAGGCGGCCAACTGGCTCGCCGCGAAGGGCATCTCGGTCGGCGCCGCGGACGTCTGGGCCATCGAAGTCGTGCCGAATCCCGATCCCAACCTGGCTTTCCCCGTGCACCAGATCTTCCTCACGCGGAACGGCATCCATATCCTCGAGAACATCCGCCTCGACCATCTGGCGGCGGACAAGGTGTACAAGTTCGCGTTCGTGTTCTCGCCGCTGCCGATCAAGGGCGGTACGGGATCGCCGGGCAATCCGATCGCAGTCGCCTGACGAACATCGGCGACGGGCGGGCCTCGTGCTCCCCGTCGCCGATGCGAAGGGCCCCCGGTCAGAGATCCATCGGTGCCACGAATGCCCGCCCGTTCGCGCAGCCGCCCATCAGCTGCTGGCCATCCGCGGACCACGCGAGTGCGGTCGTTGGCGATCCGCAGGCGCGCTCCAGCTTCACATCCAGCGGATGACGGCCGAGACTGGAGAGCACGACACTGCCATCGCTGTGCCCGATCGCGACGAGCGGCAGCGTCGGATGGCACTGCACGACCGTGACGATCGCCTCGGACAACGGACCCACCATGCGCGGTGGCCGGCCCTCCGGTCCACCACCATCGAAGGCCCAGCCGACGGCTGCATCGCCTCCGCTCGTGACGAGCCAGGCGCTGTCGGACGACCACGAGAGCGCTCGCACCTTCGCGTAGTACCCGCTCATGCGCATGTCTGTCCCGTCGGCCAGCCGCCAAACGTGCACCTCCTTGTCCTGGGTGCCCGTGGCCAGGAAGGACCCGTCGGGGCTCCACGCAATCCCGAGGTGGGAGCCGCCGTAGCTGAGCCGTCTCGGAGCTGCCGCCGGGTTCTCGGTGTCGTGCACGCTCGCGCCCGTGTAGTGCGACGCCGCGAGCCAGCGTCCGTCCGGCGAGAACGCGAGGCCGGCAACGGTGCTCGGATGGGTGGAGAAGCTCATCGCGCGGACGCCGCTCGGATCGAACACGGCCACTTCCCGACCGGCGGCGACCGCGAAGCGCCCGTCCCTGGCCAGCCCGACCTGCTCGCCGGCGCCTCCCTCCAGGTGGGCCATGACGCGCGGCGCGGCGTCGTCAGCTACGAGAACGAGATCCTGACGGTCGGTGGTGCACCACCACGCATCGCCATCTGCTGCAGGCCACACGTGGTGGACCTGCGCTGCCCCCGTGGCCACCTCGAACAGCTCCGGGCTGTCGGGCAGCCGACCGAGGCACAGACGGCCGTCCGCAAGCGCGAAGGCGAAGCGACGGCCGTCGTGGCTCCAGGCGACCGACTCCACGTGGGCCCCGAGGGGCCAGCGCAGCAAGGTGGGCGGTGGCGGGAGCGCCACTCGCACGCGGGCTCGGGCAGCAGGTGCTTTCCTCGACACGAAAGTCTCCGAAACGGTGTTACCGGATTCTACGTGCCACACAGTTGCGCTGTCATCGCCGAGGCGACACAATCGATTCGTTCACAACCATCGTGGAGCATCCCGGATGTCCAAGCGCATTCCCGTCACCGTCCTCACCGGATTCCTCGGCGCCGGCAAGACCACGTTGCTCAATCGCATCCTCACCGAGAATCATGGCCAGCGCATCGCGGTCATCGAGAACGAGTTCGGCGAGATCGGCGTCGACCAGGACCTCGTGATCCGCGCCGACGAGGAGATCTTCGAGATGAACAACGGCTGCATCTGTTGCACCGTGCGCGGCGATCTCATCCGGATTCTCGGCAATCTCATGAAGCGGCGGGACCGATTCGACCGGATCCTCATCGAGACCACCGGCATGGCTGACCCCGGACCGGTCGCCCAGACGTTCTTTGTCGATGACGACGTGCGTGCCGACCTCGCGCTGGACGGCATCGTGACGGTCGTCGACGCGCGGCACGTCGAGCAGCACATCGACGACAGCGATGAGGTCCGGTCGCAGATCGCGTTCGCCGACGTGATTCTGCTGAACAAGATCGATCTCGTTCCGCCGGAACGGCTCGAGGCGGTGGAGGCGCGCGTGAGGGCGATGAACGGCCACGCCCGCGTTCGCCGCGTGATGATGGCCGCAACCCCGATGGCAGAAGTGCTCGATATCGGTGGCTTCGATCTCGATCGCGCTCTCGAATTGAAACCGGCGTTTCTCGAGCCCGAGTATCCGTTCGAATGGGCCGGCATCTTCGATGTTCCGGAAGATGGGGCGACGCTGGTCCTCGACCCGGGCCCGGATCCGGTGATGAACGCCTTGCTGGTGCCCGTGAGCGATGGCGCGCTGCCTTCCCTTGCGGGTCTCGCCGAGGACGTCTTTCCACTTTTTTCGGCCGATGCGGTGAGGGTCTTTGCGGGGGGCGTCTTGCCCCCGTCGCGGGTCCTTGCCGGACTGTTGCTGGACGGCGTCCGCGAGCATCGCTTCGATCTACCCGCGCCGACGCGGGTGGCTCGGATCGCATTGTTCACCCAGCATCTCCCGGAGGAGTTCGCGCTGCGCCTGGTACGTTCGGACGGCACGGTGCTCGAACCGCTTGTGCAGACGTGCTTCTCGGCAGCCCACGAGCACGCCGCGGACGTCACGTCGGTCGGCATCGAGTTCCACGGCGCCCTCGATGGTGAGCGGGTCAACGCCTGGCTCAGCCGCCTGCTGCAGACGCAGGGGGCGGACATATTCCGGATGAAGGGCCTGCTCGACATCGCCGGCGAACCGGAACGGTTCGTGTTCCAGGGGGTGCACATGCTCTTCGACGGCAAGCCCGGTGGTGCATGGGGCACCATGCCTCGCACCAACAGACTCGTGTTCATCGGACGGAATCTTGACCGCGCCCAACTGGAACGGGAGTTCCGCGCCTGCGCGAAACAATGAGCAGTCCGTCGCGTGTCGTCCGACGTAGGCGGCGTCAGTCCGAGCTTCGTACCCGATGCAGTAACCAGGCGTAGGCGCTGCCCACGGCAACCACGAGACCCACGCCCAGGCCGAGCAGTGCGCCGTCCGGCAATTCCAGACCGGGCTCGAACTGGCGGGCGATCCCGTAGCCTGCGACGCCGAACGACAGGCCGACAATGATCCAGCCCAGGGTGCGTCGGAAACGCACCGCCTCGCCGTGGCGCGCGCGCCGCAGGACGCTCGTCAGCAGACGACTGTCCAGAGTGTCGGTGACGGCCATGCCTGCGGTGAACGCGAGACCCATGCCGAGCGCGAGGAGGGGGCCGTGACTCGACGTGGCGACATAGCCCCACGCGGCTGCCTGGGTGGCGGTGTCGAAGACCAGTCCGAACAGGACGCCCACCGTCACGATCGCCAGCGGATGGGTTGACTGCTCCAGGCGTGCCGCAAGCAGTGGAGCGCTCGAGCCCAGCGACCGGAACTCACCGGGCTGCAGCAGCGCACGAAGGTTGAAGGTGCCCACCAGCAGGAGAAGCCCGATAGGGACCCACGTCCCGAACGAATCCAGCGCCTCCGGAAGCATCTGTTCCCGGCTGAGCAGGCTGACGACCACCGCGATCACCGTCACGAGACCGCCGTGGCCCAGGGAAAAGAGAGTGCCGATCCAGGGCGCGAGCCCTGGTCGTCGCTGCTCGGCGCGCAAGGTCAGACCGTCGATGACGGCGATGTGATCGGGGTCGAATCCATGGCGCAGTCCCAGAACGAACAGCAGTCCCAGGCCGGACCACGAGTAGAGCTCGGCGTTCGGCATGTCGGGTCCGGCGCGTGACGGGGTTGTCTGCAACGCGGCGCCTTGGCGAAACCGCGCCGCATTTCATTGTCCAACTCTTGTGACGCCGACTCTAACGTGGCCGCGCAACACGTGCAACCCAGTTGCGCCAATGGACCCTGCCAGACTGCGTGGCCGATGGGGACGTGCATCGGGTGCCGCCTTCGCCGGCGGCACCCGATGCCTCAGCGCTTGAAGCCCCCGCGGATCCAGTCGACGCTCTTCATGCCGTCGGGCGGGCTGATCTGGTCGGGCGTGTAGTACTTGACGTTCGTCAGCGTGGGCTTGCCATCCACGATGCGGATCGTGCCGTAGGGCACGTGCTGGACAGCCTGGTGGCCCTTGCCGAGCGACATGTCGACGATCCCGGCGACCGACTCGAACTTCAGGAACTCGAAGGCCGAGATCACTTCTTCTTCGGTCGGGGCGGCCTTCTTCGCCTTCAGCGCCTTCTCGTACGCCGCCTTGGCGCCTAAGAACGCGGTGGCCATGTGGTACGACGAATACACGGCGGTCATCTTGAACTGGTCGCGGTATGTCTTCGCGAACCACTGGTTCAGCTTCGTGGCCGGTGCGAACGGACCATTGGGGCCGCGGGCGCCGATCATGGTGCCGTCGGGCAGCTGGTTGCCCAGCCGCTCGAGGATGGTGTCGCCGCAGATGATGATGTTGGGCGACTTCTTCAGCAGGCCGCGGGGGGCTGCCTGGAGGATGTAGGCCTCGAGGTCACCGCCCCAGAGCGAGTTCTGCATCAGTTCGGCGCTGCCGGTGGCGAGCGCGGAGATCTCCGTGTTGTACTGCCCGGCACCGAGCTTCGGCGTGACGTTGGTGACGATCTGGGCTTGCGGCTTCAGCTGCTTGAGGGTCTCGGTGAAGTCCGACCAGGCATCCTGGCCCCACGCGTAATTCGGGTTGATGCCGGAGAACTGCTTGAGGTTGGGATACTGCTCGGCGACGTAGCGGGCGGCCGCGACGTTCTCCTGGGTGGCCATCGTCGTGGTGCGGAACACGTACTTGTAGCTGTTCTCTTCGAAGATCCGGTTGGTCGAGCAGTCGAACAGGACGGTCAGCTTCTTCATCTCCTCGGCGACCGGCGCCACCGCGAGGCAGTCGCCGCTGGAGATCACGCCGATCACCAAGTCGACGTTCTGGCGGCTCACCAGGTTCCGATACTCCGTCACGACCTTGGTCGGCCCGCCGGCCTCGTCCACGTAGACCAGTTCGACGG
>VYKP01000336.1_pt1 | contig 10393 bp, 9 predicted proteins | sample 5114551 | NCBI WGS metagenome assembly VYKP01 (sample SAMN12291777, study PRJNA351875) | freshwater metagenome | isolation source: freshwater lake | place: USA: Michigan, Baseline Lake | collected 2013-08-09
GGCGTGGCAAGCTTGGCGCGGCGCTGACCGCGGCGGGCGTGAAGGTCTGGCCAAGTGAAGGCAATTTCCTGCTGGCGGATTTCGGCTCGGCAGAAAAGGCCAAGGCTGCCGATGCCGCGTTGAAATCGCGCGGGCTGATCATGCGCGCCATGGGGGGCTATGGGCTGCCGGCGTGCCTGCGCATCAGCATCGGCACGGGTGAAGAATGCCAGATGGTGGCGGATGCGATTGCAGCCTTCATGGCGCAACATGGCTGAACCGCTGTTCAATCGGCTGTGCCTGGTTGGCATTGGCCTGATCGGGTCTTCCATTGCGCGTGTCGCCAAGAAGCGCGGCGATATCGCGAAGACGATTGTGGTCACCACGCGGCGGCCGGAAACGCTGGTGCGCGTGCGTGAATTGGGCCTGGCGGATGTGGTGGAAGCCGATGCCGCGCGCGCCGTTGCAGGCTGCGACGGCGTGATTTTCTGCATCCCCGTCGGTGCCTATGCGGACGCCATGCGCCATATCGCGCCGCATCTGGCGCCGGGAGCGGTGCTGACCGATGTCGGTTCCACCAAGGGCAGCGTGGTGCGTGATCTCTCCCCCCTGCTGCCGGCGGGTGTGCATCTGGTGCCGGCGCATCCCATGGCGGGGACCGAATATTCCGGCCCCGATGCGGGTTTTCCGGAATTGTTCGAAGGCCGCTATTGCATCGTGACACCCCTGCCGGATAGCGACCCGGCGGCGGTCGAAAAGGTGAAGGAGTTGTGGCGGCGCTGCGGTTCCATGATCGAGACCATGGACCCGGTGACGCATGACAAGGTTGTCGCCATTGTCAGCCACCTGCCGCATTTGATTGCCTTCACCATTTGCGGCACGGCGGATGATCTGGCGGAAGAAACCAAGGAAGCCGTGCTGAAATTCGCGGCTTCCGGCTTTCGGGATTTCACGCGCATCGCGGCATCCGATGTGGATATGTGGCGCGATGTGTTTCTGAATAATCGCGAAGCGGTGCTTGAGATGCTGTCGCGCTTTGCGGAAGACGCGCATGCCTTTGGCCGCGCCATTCGCTGGGGAGAGGCCGGCTTCATTGAAGACCGCATCAAGCGCGGGCGGAAGATCAGGCGGAGCCTGATTGAACGCAAGCAGGCGTGAACTAGAGCAGATCACGTTCAGATGGAATCATCTGAACGTGTGAAGATGCTCGAAAAAAAACGAGGTAGAGCGGATTGCGTGAACCCATGTGAACGCAACATGCTCTAACGGGCGTTTGCCTTCAGCACTTCGCCTGCCAGATAAAGACTGCCCGCAATCAGCACGCGGCCAGGTTTGGCGGTGGCGGCGATTTTACCGAGTGCTTCCGTGATGGTTGGGCCGGGTTCGGCGATGCCGCCACTCGCGGCGATAATGTCAGCGACAGGCATCGCCAAATGCTGACCTGGTTCAGCCACCGCATGAAGGCTGGTGGCGAAGGGCAGCAAGGGGCGGAGGAAATTTGCACTCGCCTTGCCCTGCTTCATGCCAATCACAAGATGCAAAGGCTGATCACGCCATTCGGTGAAATGCTGCGCGAGCGCCTGCCCCGCCCCGGCATTATGCCCCCCATCAAGCCAGAGCGAAAAACCCGCCGGCAGCAGCGCAGCCAAGCGCCCTTCAAGGCGCTGCAAGCGCGCGGGCCAGGTGGCGCTGGCAATCCCGCGCGCAATCGCTGCATCACTCAGCCAAGGCAAGCCAGCGGCGCGCAAGGCCGTGATCGCAATGCCGGCATTGTCGGCTTGGTGAGGGCCGATCAGGCCGGGTGGCGGCAGGCTCAGCACGCCGGAGGCATCACGATACTGCAAGCCATTGGGGGTGGCGTCACAAAACCATTCCCCTCCACGCCTGAGCAGCGGCGTGCCGCGTTCGCGCGCCGTGTTGCTGATAACCTCCAGCGCTTCGGCGGCTTGTACACCCGTGGCGCAGGGCACGCCCGGGCGCATGATGCCCGCTTTCTCGCCCGCAATCTTGCCAAGCGTATCGCCCAGGAAATCCATGTGATCCATGGAAATGGACGTGATGGCCGAGGCCACCGGACGCGGCACAACATTGGTCGCATCCAAGCGCCCACCCAGGCCCACTTCCAGCACCAGCAAATCAGCGGGCACGCGGCTGAACAGCACGAAAGCCGCTGCCGTGGTCACTTCAAACACGGTGATCGGCGCGCTGTCATTCACCGCTTCCACTTCTTTCAGTGTCGCGGTCAAAGCCTCATCCGTCACGCAGTCGCCCGCCAGCCTGATACGTTCATGAAACCGCACCAGATGGGGCGAGGTGTAGACATGCACGCGCTGCCCCGCAGCCTCACCAATCGCGCGCAAGAAGGCGCAGGTGGAGCCCTTGCCATTCGTCCCCGCCACATGGATCACAGGCGGTAGCTTCCGTTCCGGATGGCCGAGTTTGGCGAGCAAAGCCTCCATCCGGCCCAGGCTTAAATCAATAAGCTTGGGATGGAGCGCGTGCAGACGCTCCACAATCGCTTCAGCGCGGGACAAGGGAATTACGGCGCCGGCGCCGCGGCGGCTTCGGCTTCCTCATCGCTTTGCGCAAGTACCGGCTGGCGCAGCAATGAGATAACGCGCGCAAGGGTTTCACGCATCTCGCCCCGCTTCACCACCATGTCCAGAATGCCATGTTCCAGCAGGTATTCGGCGCGCTGAAAGCCCTCGGGCAGTTTTTCGCGCACGGTCTGTTCAATCACCCGCGCGCCGGCGAAGCCGATCATCGCCCCTGGTTCGGCGATTTGGATATCGCCCAGCATGGCGAAGCTTGCGGTGACACCGCCGGTGGTTGGGTCGCACAGCACGGTGATGAAGGGCAGGCCCGCTTCCTTCACCATGCGCGTGGCAATCACCGTGCGCGGCATTTGCATCAGGCTGATGGCACCTTCCTGCATGCGCGCCCCGCCAGAGGCGGTAAACACGATCAGCGGCGCATCCTGCAACACGGCAAGCTTGGCGGCGGTGACAATCGCCTCACCCACGCCGGCGCCCATGGACCCGCCCATGAAGGCGAATTCAAACGCGGCCACCACGGCGCGCTGCCCGTTGATGGTGCCGTGTGCGACGGCCACGGCATCATCCATGCTGGTCTTGGTCTGGCTTTCACGCAGCCGATCCGCGTAACGTCGCTGGTCCCGGAAGCGCAGCGGGTCCGCTGGCGCCTTGGGCAATTCAATGCGCGAAAAACCGGGGGCGAGTGTGGCTTCCAGCCGCTGCGCCGCACCGAGCCGCATGTGGTGCCCGCAATGCGAACAAACGCGCAAAGCCTTTTCCAGATCGCGATGAAAAATCATCTGCTGGCAGGATGGGCAATTATGCCAGAGGTTTTCCGGCGCTTCCCGCTTGAACAGGCCCTGGATCTTCGGCAGGGCCCAATCGCTGATCCAGTTCATGGCATATCCTTAAAGCTTGGGCCTGCGGCCCCTATGGCGTGGAATTAGCCCAAATGGGCCGCTTGGGGAAACCCGGCTTTATTCCCTGGGCTTTTCAGCGCTTTCGGGCTTTCGCGGTGCCTCGGCCGCATCCCGCGCCCGCGCCTGGGCCTTGCGGCGGCGCAGATTCTCCCGCAGTGCGGCGGCCAGCCTTTCTTCGCGGGAAAGGGCTTGCTTTGGCGGAGTTTTGCCTTGCTTTTCCATGGGGCTGGCAATTGGCAGCAGCCGCGCCTGGCATCAAGGGGTTGCGGGACGCCCCAGGCTGGGGCTAAGGGAAGCCGCGCCTGATGGGCCTTGGCTGTTGTAGCTCAGTGGTAGAGCACTCCCTTGGTAAGGGAGAGGTCGAGAGTTCAATCCTCTCCAACAGCACCATTTTCGGTCATCGTCTTTTCCTGATCATTCAGGCTTCAGGCTGATGAGGGCATCAGGGAGGGCGCGCCAATGCTTCAACCTGCGGCAGTGATGCATCTCCCGGATGTCATCCTGAACGAATTTATTGAAGTCTGATAACGTTAGCGAGTTGTATTTTGATGGAGCGGGTTGTTCATGCGTTCCCATTGTCACTGAATTCACCAGAGTGAGCGCGTCACAATAACAGCGCTTTAGCCGAGCAGCTTCATCTGATGCGCGGAGCTTTCACCAAAGGAGTTTGGAGTTCTACATGCAACCCGCATATTCTACCATTGCCCAACCCATATTGGTTGAAATGCCGCGGGCAGCGATTGAAATCGGTGCGTCCGATGGCATTCGGCTATTACTAACGTTCGTTTCACGGCAATTTAGCGCCGCCGATACGCGAAGCCCGCCGGAGCCATGCGCTTTTAACGCTGATAATGCGGCCTTATCACGATACCTATACAGGCTTGGTCTAGAACAATTCTTGCTCAGATGGATTGTGGCTTTTCCAACCCAGCCTCTGCGCAATGGGGGAATGTTATGCGAAGCTCGGATTTGTCGGAACAACTTCTTGTGAAATCCCTGAAGCCGGCCGGTAGGCGCGAAACCAATGAGGTTGACAAGTTTGTTGGTGACCGCATCAGGCATTTCCGCGCCATGACGGGAATCAGCCAACAGAAGCTGGCGGAAAGCCTGGGGGTGACCTTCCAGCAGCTGCAGAAGTATGAGCGCGGTGAAAATCGCATTGGTGCGGGCCGGCTGCTCATGGTGGCCAATGCGCTTGGCATTCCAATAACCTTCTTGCTTGATCAGGACGCGCTTGAGCAGCAGAAGTCAGGCGCGCCAGCGCCCCAGTCGGAAGGGCCGGAAGCGGCCAGAGATGCCTACAGTATTGGGCGTGCGTTTGCGCAGATCACCGATCCGGAAGTCAGACGTTCAATCACGACCCTGGTGCAAAGTCTGGCGCAGAGGACAGAGGCCAATAAAGGCTGAAAATGCCTGTACTGAAAAGCAAAATTCGAGAGGTTTTTTTTGATATTCAGGGAAACCCTGCGGTATTGTCCCGGCCCGTCACGCGCCAGCAATATGTTCAGGCAAAACATCATCCCAACCGATCGCTGCGGGCAATAATTGTGCTTCCGTAATAGTGCGCGCCAATGCCGGTATGGCTTCAATTTCCTGGCGGCTGAAGCTGCGCTCCATGTGCATCGCCGCAGCCCAAAGCCGCAGGATCGCCAATTCAAGCTCAGGCGTAACGAGTTTGTCACCCAGGATGTCTTCACCGTCGCGTGGCATGGCGCTGTTTCCTCTGCATGGAATAACATCAGTCTAGGCGAAATTTTATGCAAGACAACATTTTTTTACAGATTTCTTCAGCTGTCATAAGGGTTTTTTCTGATTAAAATAGACCGTCTTTCATAAGACAGCGCGGCTCTCCGCCGTAAGACATGCTTCAGGGCCCGATTTGAATTCTTGCTTCAACCCTTGGCGGGATCGTCACGTTCCTTGGCGCGTTGCGTCTTGCGAAGCCCGACCGCGTAATCGCCAAGTTTGCGATGCGGGTCCTTATTTGGGCGTACCACGGTGTGGCGGAAATCATTCCACTCAGCCTCACCAAAGCCTGACAAATCCTCGATGATCGAGAAATTTTCCGCCGCTGCGCCATAGGCCTCCTGCGGGAGGGGCTGCACTTGCAGAAAAGGGAAGTTCGGGTCGAATTCGATCGGGTGATGCGTGCGTGTCAGCCGTACATTGATGAAAAGCGGGCCGAACCAACTGCTGGTCTCCACAATGCCTTCATAGCATTCATAGCCGCGATTGCGGACAAAATTGGCCGGCGCACGAATCAACGCGGCCCATCCAGGTTTGGTGCGCATGGCAAGGCCGCTCCAGATCTGCACTAGGCCTGGTTCGATGAAGCTGCTGAGGAAGGGCGGCGAATAGCCCTTGATGTCTTCTGGTGCGGCGTCATCGAAATGTGACGCGAAGTTCGGGAATTGCGCCGTGGTGAGCGGAAACCAATCCTCCACCCCATCATAGGTCCAGATCACGTCTGAACCATCCCACATGAGCTTGAAACCAATCGGCGGGAAAATGTACCAACCGAAGGAAGACGCGGTCGTCATTGCTTCACAAAAACGGAAAGCGCGCGTTGGCATGGTGCCGGCGGCCGCACGATCGGCGCGCTGGGGCGGGCGCGCCGTCGGGATCATCCGGTAGAAGGTGGCAAGCGGCGCTTCCGCTTTGCGAGGTTCAGTCACGGTCCAGCCTGTCCTGCGGTTCGGGGCTCAAGGGAGGTGAAACTCTCCCCCGAATTCCCCCAAAGCGCCATCCGGGGCGACATGCCCCGGACGCCATCGGGCTCGGGCTCAGCGTGGCAGGCTCGGCGCATAACCACCCAGACGAACCTTGCCAGCATCGGCTACCGCTTCGGCAGAGATGCGCACCGGCGGCAGGCTCGGCGCCAAGGCACCAAAGCGAACTTTGCCGGAGTCAATGGCAGCATCGGCGGACAGGCGCACCGGCGGGAGGCTGGGCGCCAAGGCCCCAAATCGAACTTTGCCGGCATCGGTGATGGCTTCGGCGGAGATGCGTACCGGCGGCAGACTGGGCGCCAACGCCCCAAAGCGAACCTTGCCAGCATCGGCCACCGCTTTGAGGGAGATGCGTACCGGCGGCAGACTGGGCGCATAGCCACCCAGGCGAACCTTGCCAGCATCGGCCACCGCTTCGACGGAGAGGCGCACCGGCGGCAGGCTTGGCGCGAAGCCACCCAGGCGAACCTTGCCGGCATCGGCGGTCGCGACCCCGCCAAGGGAGACCGACTTCATTGAAGGAAGTTGTTGCATGCGCATGCCGTTCATTTTAGCATCTCCTGTGTTGGGTTACGATCTGAAGACTACCAGAGGTTGAACCGAAACCGGTGTAGAGCGTCGATACGGAGTAGCTTGGTGCCTTGGCGTGAAAGGGCTGTGAAGCGGGCATCAGCGCAGCGTTAAAAAAACGCATTTGGGCGTGAAATAGCGCTTGCGAAGTACAACCACAGGTTATAGGCTGGTTGAGTAACGTCCCTTAAGGACAATCACAGGGGGTGGCATTGGCGCAGCAAAATGCCCATCAGAACAACCTTGTGGCGCTGGATGTCGGCGCCCGGCAGGCGATTGTTCGCATCCACCTCCTCGGCGCGCTTCGGGCTATCAGCTATCTGGGTGAGGATTTGGTGCCCCGCGGCCGCAAGGCCCGAGCCATTCTGGGTTATCTTTGCCTTCATGCCGGGCAGCGGGTGCCAAGGGCGAAATTGGCGGCCCTGCTCTGGGATCGGGTGCCGGACCAACAGGCCCGCGCCAGCCTGCGCCAATCGCTGCGGGAATTGCTGCTGGCCTTCGGCCCCTTGGCGGATGAGGTGCTGGAAACAGATGCCGAAATGATCCGGCTGAACCAACGGGTCTGCTGGGTGGATAGTGCAGCCATCCTGGCCGGCCCCCATCCGGCCAATCTGCTCAGGACCGACCTCGCGGCGCTCTGTGAAGGCGAATTGCTGGAGGATTTGAACGGCATCTCAGAAGCCTTTGACGAATGGCTGATGATGGAACGCGCACGCTTCGCGACCGAAATCACCGCGGTGTTTGACGAGGAGCTGCACCAGATCGCCCAGGCCGATGTTCCCGCCGAAAGGCGCGCTGGCCTGGCGCGGCGGATCATTGCCTGCGAGCCGACCCATGAAGGCGCGAGCCGCATCCTGATGACGGCCTTGGCCGATATGGGGGAAAAGGCGCAGGCGCTGCGCGAATTTGAACGCTGCCGTATGGCGATGCGTAGCCGGTTGGAGGTTGAACCCGCAGCCGAGACCAGGGCGCTTTACGAAAGGCTGCGTTCAGCGCCAACACGCCCAAGGATCGAGAATCGGCATGTCACCCAGGCGCAAGGTTTACCACGCGCAGGCAGTGCCGTTTCTGCGCCTGCTGCATCGCGATTGCGGATTGGTGTTATTCCCTTCCAGGCAACAAGCGAAGAAAATGCCCAACTGGCCTTTTCGCTCAGCCAGGAAATCGCCTCGGCCCTCGCTAGGTTCCGCTGGTTTGATGTGGTGGCCGCGCTGACACCGCAGCCGCAGATGGCGCAATGGGATGAGGCTTTTCTCCGCGCCAAGGGCTGGCATTACGCGGTGGAAGGTAATCTGATCAGCGGGGCGGAGAAGATCAGCATCAGCATTCGGCTTTTGGATATTGGCCAGGATATCCGTCCGGTCTGGAGTGATCGGTTTGAACTTGCGACCACGATGATGGATCAACTCCATGACCGTGTTGTGGCGCCCGTGGTTGCACGCATTGATCCAGCAATTTTGTTCATTGAAGGACAGCAAAGCGCTTCTCGCTGGTCGAGCGCTACCAGGCTGGTGGTACAGGCACTGCCCATGTTTTTTGCAATGCAGCGGGCGCCCTTTGAAAAAGCTGGCGAGTTACTTGACGAAGCGCTTCGGCTAGACCCGCAGAATGCCAAAGCAGCAGCCTGGAAGGCGTTCTGGTATGGATTTCACACGGGCCAAGGATGGTCCGCCGATCCTCGAGCGAGTCTCGAGAAGGCTCGTGAATTAGCATCTCAGGCGATACGGTCTGACCCGGAAAATGCCGAAGCGTTTGCTATTTGTGGGCACATGTGTTCTTTCTTTGAAAAAGATTATGAACTTGCCCAGCATTACTTCAACATCTCACTTCGATTGAATCCAAACATTACCTTTACGTGGGCAATGAGCGCGGCCACCTTCAATTATGCGGGTGATCCTGATGCTGCGCTCCAACATCTTCAGCGCTACACCGCGCTTTCAAGTTTCGATCCCAATGCTTATTTTGGCGATACGATTTACACAACGACCTATGTTCTCAAGGGCGATTACTTGGCAGCCTATCGCTTTGGGAAGCGCGCTGTGCGTGCCTGCCCGGATTTTTCGAACAGCTATAAACATCTCATCGCCGCACTTGGTCATCTCGGCCGCCCTGATGAGGCGGCCCCCTACATCCAAAAGCTCCTGCAACTGGAACCGAAGTTCACCATCGCGCGCTTCATAGGGAGTTACCCCTTTGCCCGCCAGGAGGACCGCGACAATTACGCGCGCGGTCTGGAACTGGCCGGCGTACCGAAGGGCTGAAATCTTGCGCTACGCATCCTCTCCCGCGTGATTGAGGCTTAGCGTGTCGGCCCATGCCCAAAGCGCCACGACCGGAACCATGACGAATACGAAACTGCAAGGCACGCTCTGGGCCGCGCTGACCGTCATTGTCTGGTCAGCCTGGCCGGCCTTTACGCGGCTGGCGGTTACCGAATCTGTCACCCCCGCTGATATTGTCCTGCTGCGCTATGGTATTGGGGGCTTGATCCTGCTGCCGGTGCTGTTGCGGCTGGCAGGTTCCATGCCGCGCCATGCTTGGCGTGAAGGTCTCTGGTTCGCGCTGCTGCAAGGCGCGCCGCTGGCGATGCTGACGGCACAGGGCCTCGCTCTTGCTCCTGCGGGGCATTTGACACTTTCCACCGGCCTCATGCCGCTCTTTACCAGCCTGCTCTGCTTTTATTTCCTGGGTGAGGCGATTTCGCGTTTGCGCAAATATGGCCTCGCGCTGATCACGCTTGGCGCGCTCGCCATTGGTGGGGTCAGCCTTGCCAGCATCCATCTTGATTACTGGAAGGGTGATATCCTGTTTGTTTGCGCGGGTATTTTGGGTTCCACCTATCTGCTGCGCATGCGCCGTTCCGGGCTTTCCGCGCTGCAGGGGGCAGCCTTGCTCAGTGTCTATTCCATGCTGATCTATTTCCCGTTTTTCGTGCTTTTCTTCTGGGAATCGTCAAAGCTCACGCAGATCCCAACCTCTGACCTGCTGTTTCAGGGCTTTTATCAGGGCGTGCTGATGGGCGCTCTGACCATCTTCTCGCTCGGCCGCACCACCATGCTGCTCGGCGCGCCGGCAGCGGCGATGAGCCTTGCCTTGCTGCCGGTGGCGAGCTTCCTGCTGGCGTTCTTCATCCTGGGCGAAGTGCCGAGTCTGTTCGAAATCCTGGGCGCTATCGCGATCAGTGTGGGGGCTTTTCTTGCCGCGCTATCGGCGCGGATCGGCAAGGCGGGCTGAAGCCAACACGTTACACCTTGATGGAAAGGCTTGATATCGTCGCAAAAGGATCATTCGACGCATTGGCTGCATTTGCCGCCGCCTTGTTGGCTTCCGCCATCAGGTAGCGCTCGGCAATCGCACGCACCTTGGTCAGGTCCTTCAAATCCGCGAGCTTCAAACGAGAGGTGACGGCCCTTGCCTGGGTTTCTACCGGCTGGATGGCAAGCTGATCCGGCAGGCCAAGAGCCCCCAAGACCACACGGCGCAGCACGCCATTGCCCAGGATATCATAGACCGTCTTCACGGTTTGCGCATTCTCACTGAAATAAATGGCATTCGCCATGCCTGGATTGGTTTCACTCAAGCCGGTGCGATACTCATATTTCGTGAAGCCATTCGTCAGAATATCCAACATCTTCGGATCGGAAAGACTGCCAAGGCGAAG
>VYKP01000337.1_pt1 | contig 10390 bp, 16 predicted proteins | sample 5114551 | NCBI WGS metagenome assembly VYKP01 (sample SAMN12291777, study PRJNA351875) | freshwater metagenome | isolation source: freshwater lake | place: USA: Michigan, Baseline Lake | collected 2013-08-09
GACCGCGCTGCGCCGCCGGCCGCCCGCTTTGATCCGCTGGCCGGCGAGCGGGCCCCGACCAACGCATCGGGCGAACCGGCGGCGGTGGCCAAGCTGAAGCGCCGTCGTCGCCGTCCGTCCAATGGCGGCCGAGGTTACGGCGACAAGCGCGGCTGACGCGACTGCAAGGGGCCGGTCCCGCCACGGCGGGGCTGGCCTCAGCCGTCTGAAGAGACAGTCATGCCGGTGGCCGACAGGGCTGTGCGGAGGGTCTCGGTCGCCTCGGCCACCGCGGCGGCGTTGCGGCCACGCACGACCAGGCTCGTGCCGATCTCTCCCACCGTACCGTGGCCGAACGGATAGCTGCCGAGACTGAGGTCGGGGTGGGCTGCGGCCACGGCGGCAAGGGGGGCGGCGACATCGCCCTCGCCGACGCCGGAAACCCGGAGGCTGCGGGCGTGCACGACTGCCCCGGTGCGCAGGCGCGGAGCGACGTCCTCCAGCATCGCCTGCATGATCTTCGGCACCCCGGCCATGACGAACACATTGTCCAGCTGGAAGCCCGGCGCGTCGGTCACTGGATTGGCGATCAGCACGCCGCCCTCGGGGATGCGCGCCATGCGCCGGCGGGCGGCGTTGAACTGGTCGCCATAGCGCCGCGCCAGAAGCGCAAGGGCGTCCGGATGCTCCGGCAGCGCGACGCAGAAGGCTTCCGCCACCGCGTCGGCGGTCATGTCGTCATGGGTCGGGCCGATGCCGCCGGTGGTGAAGACGTAGTCGTGCGCGGCGCGCAGGGCGTTCAGCGCGCCGATGATCTGTTCCGTACGGTCGCCGACGGTGCGCGCCTCCAGCAGGTCGATCCCGAGCGCCGCCAGAAACCGCGCGATCGTGTTCAGATTGGTGTCTGCCGTCCGGCCGGACAGGATCTCGTCGCCGATGATCAGGACGGCGGCGGTGGGGGCAGGGAAGGTCATTCGCGCCAGGTCTCCAGTCGCAAGCCGGGAATGCGTTCAAACTCCCTCGGGTTGGCGGTGACAAGCACCAGGCCCCGCCGCAGGGCCTGGGCGGCGATGAGGGTGTCGTAGGGGCCGATCTTGCGCCCGCGTTGCTCAAGGTCCCGGTGAAGCTCGCCTGCGCAGACGGCGTCCTCGGCATCGAAGGGGTAGACTTCGCTGACGCCGGTCAGGAAGCGTGCGAGGCGCTCGTGCCCGTTGGGGGAGGCCCCGCGCAGGACGCCTAAGTGAAGCTCGAAGAGCACCACCGAGGACACGCCAAGCAGGCCGCGGCTCTGCGCTTCAATCAGGCGGGCCCTGAGGCGGCCCTGAGGACGCCGGAAGGCGTCGATCGCCACGTTCGAGTCGAGGCTATACATCCTGGTCGTCGTCAGGCCAGTCGGGCGGCGGCGGCATGGGGGGCTGCTGACGACCTTCCGGCATGAACGGTTCGTCGGCGAACTCGTCCAGTGCCGCGAGCCAGGCCTCGGCGCTTTCGAACATCGGCTCGAGGATGATGCGGTCGCCGTCGCGGCGGACCCGCACTCGGTCGCCCTTGACCCGGAACGCCTTGGGCAGGCGGACGGCCTGGCTGCGGCCAGTCATGAAGACGCGAGCGATGGCGGTATCGGACATGCCCGTCCTCCGGTATGCATCAATGATATATATCTTTCGCCGTCGGCTCGCCAGATGATCTTCCCTTCGCCCCTTCGGCGCGCTGTGCTGCTGCGTCGCTACAAGCGCTTCCTCGCCGACGTCAGGCTGGAGGATGGGACCGAGACCACGGTGCACGTGCCCAATCCCGGGGCGATGCTGGGCCTGACGACGCCCGGTTCGGAGGCGTGGCTGTCGCGCTCGCCGGACACGAAGCGCAAGCTGCCGCTGACGCTGGAGCTGATCGAGGCGGAAGGGGGTCTTGTCGGGGTGAATACCATGAACCCCAACCGCATCGCCGAGGCGGCGATCGCTACAGGGGCCGTGCCCGAGCTGACAGGCTACGCCGGACTGGCGCGCGAGGTCCGCTACGACGTCGACAGCCGCATCGACCTGCTGCTGACCGACCAGGAGCGAGCTCCAGCATACATTGAGATCAAGAACGTCCACTTCCTGCGCCGGCCGGAGCTGGTTGAGTTTCCGGACTGCCGCACCACGCGCGGAGTGAAGCATCTCGGGGCGCTGGAGCGGGTGGTCGAGGCGGGCGGTCGCGCTGTCATGCTGTTCGTCATCCAGCGCATGGACGGGAAGGCCTTCACCACCGCGGACGACATCGACCCCCGCTACGGGCCGGCGCTCAGGGCCGCGGCGGCAGCAGGGGTTGAGGTTCTGTGCTATGCTTGCCATCTGACTCCTGAACAGATCCGTCTGGATCGCCGATTGCCGTGGCTGCCCGAAGGTCGCCACGACGCCTGACGCCCGGAATTGCCTGATGTACGAACCGCAGGACCTCGACGCCGACGCCCCCATGCGGTCCGCCACCATCCGCCTGCACGGGCCGGAGGACTTCGAGAGCATGCGCCGCGCCGGCCGACTGGTAGCCGAGGCGCTGGACATGATCACATCGCATGCGAAGCCGGGTGTAACCACCGGCGAGATCGATGACCTGATCCGCGAGTTCACTCTCGATCACGGGGCCCTGCCGGCCTGCCTCGGCTACAAGGGGTACGAGAAGACCGTCTGCACCTCGATCAACCACGTGGTTTGCCACGGGATACCGGGCGAACGGGTGCTGAAGGACGGCGACATCGTCAACATCGACCACACGGTGATCGTCGACGGCTGGCACGGCGACTCCAGCCGGATGTACGCCATCGGGGACATCAACCCGCGCGCCCGCAAGCTGGTCGATGTGACCTATGGGGCGCTTGAATTGGGTCTGGCGCAGGTCAAGCCGGGCCATACCTTCGGCGACATCGGCTTCGCCATCCAGAAGTTCGTGGAGGTCAACCGCATGAGCGTGGTGCGCGACTTCTGCGGCCACGGCATCGGCCGGGTGTTCCACGACAATCCGAACGTCCTGCATTTCGGCCGCAAGGGCGAGGGGGCGGTGCTCAAGCCCGGCATGTTCTTCACGGTTGAGCCGATGGTGAACCTCGGCAAGCCGCAGGTGAAGGTGCTGTCCGACGGCTGGACCGCCGTGACCCGCGACAAGTCCCTTTCGGCCCAGTGCGAGCACACCGTGGGCGTCACCGAGGACGGGGTCGAGATCTTCACCGCCTCGCCGGCCGGCCTGTTCCGCCCGAACTGAGCCGTTGGCGTCCTCCCGGTCGCCGCGTTAGCCTGACTCCGGCAGAGGAGGGGCGCATGGACGAGGAGCGCAAGGAGCCGACCCCGGGCGACCGTCGCCACCGCCCCTTGCCTCACCACGTCGGGCATCGCGAGCGGCTGCGTCGGCGCGCGCGGGGGGCCGGCCTGAATCACCTGCCTGACTACGAGCTTCTGGAGCTGTTCCTGTTCCGCAGCCAGCCCCAGGGCGATGTGAAGCCCCTGGCCCGGGCGCTGCTCGACCGGTTCGGCTCGCTGGCCGCCGCGCTGGCCGCCTCTGTCGAGGACCTCATGACGGTTCAGGCCCCGGACATCCGCGGGCGCATGAAGGGCGTTGGGGCAGAGACGGCGCTCGACCTCGCCGCGCTGCACGAAATCGCCCGGCGGGTGACCCTCGAGGAGGCGGCCCGGCGGCCGGTGATCAGCAGCTGGACAGCACTGGTGGCCTATGTCCGATTGTCGCTGCAACACGAACCGCGCGAGCAGTTCCGGGTGCTGTTCCTCGACAACCGTAACCAGCTGTTGCTGGACGAGGTGCAGAATCGCGGCACCGTCGATCATGCGCCGGTCTATCCGCGCGAGGTGGTGCGCCGGGCGCTCGAGCTGTCGGCGAAGAACCTGATCATCGTGCACAATCACCCGTCCGGTGATCCGACTCCCAGCCGTGCCGACATCGACATGACGCGGCAGATCGTGGAGGCCGCCCAGGCCCTGGCCATCACCGTGCACGATCACCTGGTCGTCGGCAGGCAGGGCGTGGCCAGCTTCAGGCAGCTGGGCCTGATGTAGGTCCCGGTTAAGTTTTGCGAGCCATAATCTGGTCAAACCAGAGTTCTTCGAATGCCTCTGTCCGCCGAAGCCCTTTATGCCGACCTGATCGCCGCGTTTCCCGACGCAGAGATTCTGATCGATGATCTGGCCGGGGACGGCGACCACTATCGCGCGCGGGTCGTCTCGCAGGCCTTCGCCGGACAGCCGCGCGTGCGTCGGCATCAGGCGGTCTATGCAGCCCTCAAGGGCAAGATGGGCGGCGAGTTGCACGCCCTGGCCCTGACCACCCTGACTCCCGCCGAAGCCGCTGCAGGAGGCTGAGATGCGCTACCGTCCCTTCGGCCGCGGCGGCGGCGCCCTGTCGAGCGTCAGCGTCCGGCTGGGCGTGGCGGCGGCGATTCGCGGGCCCGACTTTGTTCGGAGCCTGATCTATGCGGCGCTCGAGCAGGGCGTGAACGCCTATGTGCTTGAGAGCGCCGATCCGGTGCTGGCAGGGATGGTTGGCGACGCCCTGTCGGCGGTCGAGCGGGAGCTGGTGACGGTGGCGGTGACCCTTGGCACCGGCGATGGTCGCCGCGGCTCGCTCCGGGACTTCTCGCCCGAGGGGCTGACCCACGCCATTGACCGTGTGCTGAATGTCTCCGGTCTGGGCTGGATTGATGTGTCCCTGCTGGACCAGCCCAGCGAGAACGAGTTGCCGCAGATTTCGCTGCAGGCGCTCAAGGCCCAGCGCTCGGCCGACCGTACCCGGATGCTCGGCGTCGCCGGCGACGGGGAGGTGATGGACGCTTACGTCTCCACCGGCGCCTTCGACGTCCTGGCCACGCCCTATCACGTGAACGCCCCATGGTCGGTGCGCAGCCGGATCCGTGCAGCGCGAGAGCGCGACATGACCATCCTGGCCTATGACTTCTATCCATCCGTGCTGTCGCGCGGGCAGCGAGTTGCGATCTCTGCGCCACCAGCGCGCCGGGGACTGTTCGGCTTGGGATCCAGCCGCGGGGCCCCTGACGCGGCGGCAGGGTCGGCCGACGCCTTTGCGTTTCTGCATTGCGTCCAGGGCTGGACGGCCGAGCAGTTGTGCCTGGGCTTCGTCCTGACCGATCCGGCGATGACCTCGGTGATGGTCGATGTGGATACCGTCGAGCGCCTGAACCAGATCATCGACGTGCCCGAGCGGGACCTGCCTTCGGGGCTGGCGGCGCAGATCGAGATGGCGCGGGTGCGCAGCGCCGCGGCCTGACAAGTCCGGGAGGTTCGTCCGGTGGCGCTTGACCCGGAAGGGGTGGGCGCCTAGGTCCGGCGGCAACCGCAAGAGGGCTTCCCCGTGACCGACGCTGCCGACAACCCCGTCCACGCCTTCATCGCCCGGACCATCACCGAGCATCCGGTGGTGCTGTTCATGAAGGGTGTGCCGGACCAGCCGCGCTGCGGCTTCTCCTCGCTGGCGGTGCAGATCCTCGACCACGTCGGCGCGCCGTTCGTCGGGGTCGATGTGCTGCAGGACGAGGCCCTGCGCGAGGGCATCAAAAGCTTCACCGACTGGCCGACCATCCCCCAGCTCTACGTCAAGGGCGAGTTCGTCGGCGGCTCGGACATCGTGCGCGAGATGTTCCAGTCGGGCGAGCTGCAGGCGCTGATGGCCGAGAAGGGCGTGGCGCTGGACGGCGGCGAGGCCTGATGGGGCGCAAGGCGCTGCAGCCCCGGGCGGACCGCGAGATCTTCGTGGTCCCGCTTGAGGTCCGGGCCGAGCACATCGACGCCAACGGTCACGTCAACAACGTGGTCTACGTCGGCTGGCTGCAGGAGGCCGGCACGGCGCACTGGAACACCCGGTTCGACGAGGAGACGCGCGCCCGCTGGTCGTGGGTCGCGCTGAGGCATGAGATCGACTACCAGCGCGGCATCGGCCCGGACGCGACCGGCGTCGTCGCCCGCACCTGGGTAGGGGATCCCGAGGGGCCGCGCTTCAATCGCTATGTGCGGATCGAGGACGGGGAGGGGCGGCTGTGCGCCCAGGGCGTCTCCGAGTGGTGCCTCGTCGACGCCCGCTCGCTGCGGCCCCATCGCATCCCCGCCGACTTGGTGGCCCGGTTCGGGCGCTGAAGCGGACACCTGCCCCTCAGGGCAGGCGGATCGCATTCATCAGGCGCACGGGGTCGCCGGCCTCGAGGCCGAGCTCGGCGTAGGTCCAGCTGACCTCGACGCCCTCCGGCACGATGGCGCGGCAGGGATCGGGACGCACCCGCTCCAGAGTCAGGGCGGCGGGACGGTCGCCCACCAGCCGGACCTCGAAGTTGGCCGCGGAGGTGCAGCCGTTGGAGTCGACGCGCGCCACCAGCCGGCCGTCCTCGAAACGGGCGGACCGTACGGTTTCGTCGGCCTCGCCGATCTCGTCGACGGCGGCGGAGGCGAGCTGGACGGTGACGTCGCGCTCGCCGCCTTCGCTGGCGTAGATCACGCAGCCGCCCAGCAGCGGGGCGGCGACGGCGATGAGGGCGAGGCTCCGGATCACTGCTCGGCCTCGGCGGCGCCCTGGTGCACCACGCGGGTGGTCGGCTTCTCGGTGGCGATGATGATGCAGCCCGCCAGCATCGGGGCGGACAGGGCGGTGATCACGGCGGCGATCAGGAAGCGGCGCATGCGGGGCTCTCCTTCGGCATCCTAGCGTCGCCCAAGAGTGGCGCGAACAGACCGCGGAGACACGTTAACCTTTGGCAATGCTACGCCGGAAGGTCGAGGCGATGCACCTGCAGCCCGATCGCAAAGACCGATGTCCCGGTCCCGTCGCGCACGATCCGGATCTTGTTGACCCCGGGCCCGAAGCCAGCCGGCGTCCAGCTGCGACCGCCGTCCCGGGTCTCAAGTCCACCAGGAACGGCACCGATGTAGCCATGATCGGCATCGACGAAGCCGACGCCGAACGCCCTGACCCGCGCATCGTCGATCAGGGGCATCTCGGTCCAGGTCAGGCCGCCGTCCGTTGTCCGGGCGAAGTAGCGCGCGCTGACGGCAGGGTCCGGATTGTAGCTCTGCAGGGTGACGTAGCCGACCTCGGGCGTCGGGAAGCTGGCCTTCCAGGTCAGTTCCCAGGGACGCGAGCTCTCGTGAACCGTGGACCAGCTTCGGCCGCCGTCAGCGGTGCGGAGGATGCGGGCGCGCGATTGGGTGACGTCGCCGTCCGTGGCACCGCAGATGAAGCCCACCTCGTCGGACACAAACAGCACATCTAGGATCATCGCGGTCAGGGAGGACATGTCGTCCGACGCCCAGGTCTCGCCAAGGTCCCGGGACGTGGCGAGAAAGGCCGGCGTACCGACCCTGCCGCCGGCCCGCAGCGTGACGCGGTGGTCCAGCACGCCAGCGTTGATGAAGGGCTGACGGTGAACGTCGATGGCGCAAATCCCCTTCACGGCGGGGCCGTCAATAATCACCGGCTCCCAGCTGAGGCCACCGTCGCGTGTACGATAGAGCGGTGTCGCGTCCGTCACGCCCGGAAAGTAGTCGGGCCCGATGTTACCGAGGAATCCGAGACGCTCGTCAACAAAGCCCAGCGCCCGCACGAAGGTGCCTGGCCGGTCCAGCACGCGCGTCCAGCTGTCGCCGCCGTCCTGCGTGGCGAACAGCTTGCCCTGGCCATTGCCGTACCAGCCGGTCCGGCGGTTGACGAAGGCGATGTCATCCTGCTTTCCGCGATACGCCTCGGTCGGCAGCTGCACCCATTCCGGCGTTCCGGCCCGGGCGATCCCGGGCGAGGCCAGAGCTGCGCTCCCGGCCATGATGAAATCGCGTCGATCCATGTGAAAATCCCCGTTGCATCGGGATATGGAAAGCCTGCCTTACAGTCGACGCAAGTGAAGCTTTGGTCACTTACGCGAAAGGGCCCCCGGATCGCTCCGGGGGCCCTGTCCGTGTCTTGCCGTCGGGTCGATTACGAGGCGTAGTATTCAACCACCAGGTTCGGCTCCATCTTCACCGGATACGGCACGTCGGCCAGTTCCGGGGCGCGCACGAAGCGCACCGAGAAGCCGCGGTCGCCCAGCTCCAGATAGTCCGGCACGTCGCGCTCCGACGACTGCTGGGCTTCCAGCACGAGGGCCATGCTGCGCGACTTCTCCTTGATGGAGATCACGTCATCGGCCTTCACGCGGTAGGAGGCGATGTCCACCTTCTTGCCGTTCACCAGCACGTGGCCGTGGTTCACGAACTGGCGGGCGGCCCAGACAGTCGGCACGAACTTGGCGCGGTAGACGACCGCGTCCAGACGGGCCTCAAGCAGCGAGATCAGGTTCTCCGAGGTGTTGCCCTTGCGACGTGCGGCCTCGGCGTAGGTCCGCGAAAACTGCTTCTCGGTGATGTTGCCGTAGTAGCCCTTGAGCTTCTGCTTGGCCTTCAGCTGCAGGCCGAAGTCCGAGACCTTCGACTTGCGGCGCTGGCCGTGCTGGCCGGGGCCGTAGGAGCGCTTGTTGACCGGCGACTTGGCGCGGCCCCACAGGTTTTCACCCATGGCCCGATCGATCTTGTACTTGGCGCTGTGGCGCTTGGACATATGCTTCTCTTCGTCTCGATGCGGCCCGGTCCCTCCCCGAATGGAGGGACGATCTCAACGGCGGTTCACGCATCACCCGTGTAGAAGCCCGCGCACAGCCGGGGCTGGCGCGAGGAAGCCGGCCTTATGCCGACCCGCCTTCTTCAGGTCAAGGGATCAGCCGGCCGGCTCAGGTCGTGGCCGCGGCGTACAGGGCGTTGACCTTGTTCCAGTTCACCACCGACCAGAAGGCGGCCAGGTAGTCGGCGCGGCGGTTCTGGTACTTGAGGTAGTAGGCGTGCTCCCAGACGTCGGCACCCAGCACCACGGTGCCCTTCTCGTCGGCCACATCCATCAGGGGATTGTCCTGGTTGGGGGTCGAGGTGACCTTCAGCCTGCCGTTCTGCAAGATCAGCCAGGCCCAGCCGGAGCCGAACTGGCCGGCCCCGGCGGCGTTGAAGGCGGTCTTGAAGGCGTTCATGCCGCCTAGGTCACGGTCGATGGCGGCGGCCAGCTCGGCCGAGGGCGCGCCGGTCTGGCCCTGCGGCGCCAGCAGCTCCCAGAACAGGGTGTGGTTCCAGTGCCCGCCGCCGTTGTTGCGCACGGCCCTGGGCAGGGTCGACATCACCGCGAACAGGTCCTCCAGCGACCGGCCCTGCAGGGCCAGGTCGGCGTCCACGGCCTTGTTCAGATTGTCGACATAGGCCTGGTGGTGCTTGCCGTGGTGGAAGGTCATCGTCTCCTTGTCGATGGCCGGCTCCAGCGCGTCATGGGCGTAGGGCAGGGGCGGCAAGGTGAAGGCCATCGGGCGACTCTCCGGGTCAGGGCTGAAAGTCGCCCACACATAGGTGCCCGCGGCCGGATGCCAAGCCGAACCTGTCGCCCGCCCCGCGGCAGATCAGCCCTTCAGCCGCGCCGCGTGGAACTCGAGGTGGTCGTCGATGACGCTGGCATGAAGAAGTAGCTGTGGTCGTAGCCGGGCTGCATCCTCAGGGTAAGGGGCTGGCCCGAGGCCCGCGCGGCTTCGACCAGCAGCTCCGGCTTCAGCTGGTCCGCGAGGAAGGGATCGGCGTCGCCCTGGTCAACCAGATGTCGTCGAACCGGCCCTTTGTGGCCCCGGCGGCGCTCAGCAGGGCGACGTCGTGGCGGGCCCAGGCGCTGCGCTCGGCACGCAGATAGGCGGTCAGGGCCTTCTCGCCCCAGGGGCAGCGGGTCGGCTGGCGATCGGGGCGAAGGCTGATACCGAGCGGAACAGGTCCGGGTGGTTAAGCGCCAGGGTCAGGGCACCGTGGCCGCCCATGGAGTGGCCGGAGATCGACCGGGTGCCGGTGGTCGGAAACGCGCGGTCGATGAGCGGGATCAACTCCTCGCCGACATAGGTCTCCATGCGGAAGTGCGGGGCACAGGGGGGCTCGGTGGCATCGACATAGAAGCTTGCGCCCTGTCCGAGGTCGGAGCCCGGATCATCGCCGACTGCCCCACCCTGAAGGTCCGGACCCCGGGGCGAAGTGTCCGGCGCGACGACGATCAGGCCGAGCTCTGCGGCGCGGCGATAGGTGCCGGCCTTGGTGGTGAAGTTGTCCTCTGTGCAGGTCAGGCCCGACAGCCAGATCAGCACCGGAAACGGCCCCTCGCCCGGCGGCGTGAACACCGACAGGGCCATGGGCGTGCCGGTCACGGCGCTGTCGTGCTTCAGGTAGCGCAGCACGCCGCCGTGGACGGCGTGGGTCTTTGTGACATCCATGCGCCTAGGCTTCGTACTCAATAAGGGGATTCCTCGCGCCGTTTGTTCGTGATTCACTCTTCTTGGATCGGAGGTGGATCATGGGCCGACATCTATACTGGCTGAGCGATGCGG
>VYKP01000342.1_pt1 | contig 10329 bp, 3 predicted proteins | sample 5114551 | NCBI WGS metagenome assembly VYKP01 (sample SAMN12291777, study PRJNA351875) | freshwater metagenome | isolation source: freshwater lake | place: USA: Michigan, Baseline Lake | collected 2013-08-09
GTACGAAGGTCAGGTCCGCGCCCGATCCGGCCTTTCGACCAAGCACGGCATCGGGCTCCCCAACGCTCCCGGCACGATCGACAGCGACTACCGCGGCGAGCTCCGCGTCGCGGTGATCAACTTCGGCAAAGAACCGTTCACGATCACCCACGGCATGCGGATCGCGCAGCTTGTGATCGCCCCGGTCGCCCATGCGACCATTCAAGCCGTTGAAGAGCTCGACGAGACGGTTCGCGGCTCGGGCGGGTTCGGCTCCACCGGCGCCTGACATCGATCACCGTCCGCCAGGAACGATGTCGATCTCGCGAACGATGTCGCGGCGGATCGCGCGGCGCTGCGTCGAGAGCGACTGCGGCCCGCTTCCGGTCGTCCACCGGAGCTCCTCGTTCACCTCCGGTCCGATGAGGATCCAGACCGTCGCCCGCACGGTTGCTTTCCCGACGAACGCGCCCACGCCCGAAGCGGAAGCCAGGCTCGCGTCGCGACCGGCGGAAGCCGGATCGAGAGTCACCATCGAAACGCCCTGCGACAGCATGACCTTGGGCCCCGTCAGGAACTGCTTCTCGAACTCGGTGCGGAGATCTTCCTGCGGGGGCGCGGGCAGCTCGATCACGATCCCCTCAACCGCGAACGAGACGCGTCCCTCCGGTGTCGGAGCCGAATTCCCGCGATAGACGCCGCGGACCGAGACCTCGAAAGCCTGCTGCACCTGCGCCTGAGACGGCGCTTCAATCCAGAAGTCCGCGAGCTCTTCGTAATAGCGCGAGACGAGCTGTTTGTCGAATCCCGGTTCGGAGACCCGGCTCTGAAGCCAGAGCGTCGCTGCAAGATCCAGAGACCCTCGCTGTGACCGGCGCTTGAGGAGATCATCCGCAAGCCAGCGAGCCTGACCCTGCGTCAGGGACCGCCGTGCGAGGACCTCCCACGACGTGCCGGCCGAACCCGCCGGCGCGTACAGCACGTGCCTGATCAGCATCGAGGAACTCAGACGCTCGGTCAGCCACCGGGCCGCGAGTTCGCGCGCCGTCACGGTTCCGATCCCAAGCACGCACAGAAGGAGCCCGATGGTGACGAGCCGCCTGTCGCCGAGTGGCTTGCCCGTACGCCAACCGCCGAAGAGACGCCAGTAGTGCCCGCACTCGGGACAGTTGACAAGCAGGCGGTCGCGTTCCTCGACCCGCTGATAGCCGCAGCGCGAGCAATGGAGCGAACCGCCCATCCGGTACGGCATTCCCTTTGCCGTCAGCACCAGCCCGAACGCGATCAGCCCGAGTTCCAGGATCCTTGGCAGGACGAGGATGAACCCGAACCCCAGGTCGAAGGATCCTGCGAGGGTGATGACGGTCTGAACCGCCGCGACGATGACCACGAGCAGCGCGAGCGACAGAAGCACCACCGACCAGGGGCGACGCTTGACGAACGGTTTGACGGCGAGGACCGCGTCCATCGGGTGCTGCTTGGAAAGATACGAATGGGCAGACCCGGGGTTCAGTCCGGGACAGGGAAGATGGTAGGAGAGCGGGCCCGACGTCCGGGAAAAAGAACAGGACCCCGCTTGGTCGCGGGGTCCTGTCGTTCACCAAACGTCAGTGAGGCTTACAGACCGGACGTGCTGGGCACGCCGTTGGTCGGGATCTGAACCTGCGGAGCGGGTTCGGCGATCGCCGTGGCCGTGGCGACCTGGGCCTCTTCGAGTTCCTCGGTTTCGAGGGACTCTTCGGCCGGGGGCTCGGCGAGGAGCTTGACCTTGATCTCCTGGAACGGGCGGAAGCCCGTGCCGGCGGGGATCAGGTGGCCGAGAAGGACGTTCTCCTTGAGGCCGATGAGCGTGTCGGTCGCGCCCTTGAGCGACGCTTCCGTGAGGACCTTGGTGGTCTCCTGGAAGGACGCGCCGGAGAGGAACGACTCGCTCTGGAGAGCGGCTTTGGAGATACCAAGGAGCATCGTTCGTCCCGTGGCGGGGCGAGCGCGCTTGGCCTTGGCGCCTTCCTTGCCGTTGGCTTCCGCCTTGGCGTTGGCTTCCTTGATCTCTTCCTTGGTCACCAGGGCGTTGAGGGGGAGGTCGGTCCCGCCAACGTCGGTGACGCGGTACATGGAAGCGATCTGGCTGTTCTTCTGCTTGAACGCGTACTTGTCGACGACTTCCTGCGGGAGCAGGTCGGTGTCGCCGGGGTTCTCGATCTTGATCTTGCGGATCATCTGGGCGAGGATGAGCTCGATGTGCTTGTCGTTGATCGTCACGCCCTGAGCGCGGTAGACGTTCTGGACCTCGTCGAGCATGTACTCGTAGAGCGCCTCCTCACCCTTGATCTTGAGGATGTCGTGAGGGACCAGCGGGCCTTCCGTGAGACGGTCGCCCGCCTGGATGAAGTCGCCGGTGTGCACGAGCAGGGTCTTGGCGGCGTCGACGTGGTGGTCCTTCTCGATGCCCGCATCGGAGATGATGCGGATGGTCATCTTGCCCTTGCGCTTGTCGGAGAGGATCTCGACCCGACCGCTGATCTCGGCCATGACGGCGGGATCGCGCGGCTTGCGGGCTTCGAAGATCTCCGTGACGCGGGGCAGACCGCCGACGATGTCCTGCGAGCCCGACGCGCCGCGCGGCTGACGCGCGAGCATCTGACCGGCTTTGATCGTCTGGCCGTCCTTGACTTCCAGTCGGGCCCGGGCGGGCAGGTAGTGGAAGTCGAGGATGTTGCCGGTCGTATCCGTGATGTTGATCGCGGGGTGCTTGTCACCCTTGTGCTCGATCACCACCAGGGCCTTCTGGCCGCGGCCGGCGTCCTCTTCACGGACGGTCTCGTCGATTTCGATGTCCTTGAACTGAACCACGCCGTCCTTCTCGGCCAGGATCGGGGCGCGGTGCGGGTCCCACTTGAGAGCCAGGTGGCCCTTCTTGACCTCTTCGCCGTCGGCGACGAGGAGGTACCCGCCGTAGGGAACCTTGACCTTCTCGAGTTCCTCGCCCTTGGCGTCAAGCACGGCGAGTTCACCGTTACGACGCAGGGAGACGAAGACGTCGTGACCTTCATCGTCCTTGGTCGCGACCTGTCCGCAGTCGCGGAGCTCGATCCGACCGGCGTTGGACGTCCGATACTCGGTCTGTTCGGCGGTCTTCTGACCGATACCGCCGGTGTGGAACGTACGCATCGTGAGCTGCGTTCCCGGCTCGCCGATCGACTGGGCCGCGATGATGCCGACCGCCAGACCGGGCTCCACCATCTTGCCGGTGGACATGTCCAGGCCGTAGTCCAGAGCCGAGCAGCCGAACCGGCTTTCGCTGGTCAGCGGCGAGCGGACGTGGACTTCCTGAATGCCCAGAGCCTCGATCGCGCGGGCGATCTCGGGGGTGATGACCTCGTTCTCGGAGACCACCTTCTGGTTGGTGCGCGGGTCGGTGATCGCGCCGACGCTGACGCGGCCGATGATCTGGTCGCGGAGCGGGATGTCGATCTGCTCGCCCTTGTACGTGGCACGCTTGCGGACGCCGCGCTTGGACCCGCAGTCCATCTCGCCGATGATGACCGACTGCGCCACGTCGCAAAGCTTGCGGGTGAGGTAGCCGGAGTCGGCGGTCTTGAGCGCGGTGTCGGCCAGACCCTTACGCGCACCGTGCGTGGAGGAGAAGTACTCGAGAATCGTGAGACCCTCGCGGAAGTTCGAGCGGATGGGGGTCTCGATGATCTCGCCGGACGGCTTGGCCATCAGGCCTCGCATGCCGGCGAGCTGCATGATCTGGCTGATGTTGCCTCGGGCGCCCGAGTCGGCCATCATCCACACCGGGTTGAGGTACTTCTTGCCGAGCTTGCTGTCGCCGGGGAGTTCGTTGCCCTCGCTGTCGCGACGGTCCTCCTTCAGCGTGACCTTGAGCTTCTCCGTGATCGCTTCACGGCAGTGCGACCAGATGTCGATCAGCTGGTTGTAGCGTTCGCGGAAGGTGATGATGCCGCGCTCGTAGTTCTTCTCGATGCGATCGGCTTTCTTCTGCGATTCGGCGAGAAGGTCGGCCTTCTCCTTCGGGATGCGCAGGTCGGTGATGCCGAACGACAGGCCCGCCAGCGTCGCCTGCTTGAACCCCGTCTCCTTCATGCGGTCCAGGAGATCGATCGTCGCCGGACGGCCGCAGTAGAGGTAGACGTCGTCGATGACTCGGGCGCACCCCTTCTTGCCCAGGGCGCAGTTGTAGAACGGCATCTCGGGCTCGAGAATGTCGCTGAAGAGCACGCGGCCCGCCGTCGTGATGACGCGCTTGTTCGCGGGCAGGTCCTTCACCGCGCCGGCCTGATCGTCCACGATCGTCTCGAACCGGTCCATGCGGACCACGATCCGCTCGTGAAGCTCGATCTGGCCGCGGTCGTACGCCGCCACCGCGTCGATGCGGCTTGAGAAGTGGCGCAGTTTCTCGACCGGGCGTTCATCCGGCGTCATGACCGTCATGAAGTAGACGCCAAGCACGATGTCCTGCGACGCCGCGATGATCGGCTTGCCGTTGGCCGGCGAGAAGATGTTGTGCGTCGAAAGCATCAGCACGTGGGCTTCCGCCTGCGCCTCAACCGAGAGCGGCAGGTGCACGGCCATCTGGTCGCCGTCGAAGTCGGCGTTGAAGCCGGTACAGACGAGCGGGTGCAGACGGATCGCGTTGCCTTCCACCAGCGTCGGCTCGAACGCCTGAATACCCATTCGGTGCAGGGTCGGGGCTCGGTTGAGGAGCACCGGGTGCTGATAGATGACTTCTTCCAGGATGTCCCACACGGCCGGGTCGCGACGCTCGAGCATGCGCTTCGCGGACTTGATCGTGTCCGCCAGGCCGTGCTCCTTGAGCTTGCGGATGATGAACGGCTGGAAGAGTTCGAGAGCGATCTTCTTCGGCAGGCCGCACTGGCTGAGCTTGAGCTCGGGGCCGACGACGATTACCGAACGCGCGGAATAGTCCACACGCTTACCGAGCAGGTTCTCGCGGAACCGGCCCTGCTTGCCCTTGATCATGTCCGTGAGCGACTTGAGCGGGCGGTTGGACGAGCCCAGGACCGGGCGGCGGCAGCGGTTGTTGTCGAACAGAGCATCCACCGCCTGCTGAAGCATCCGCTTCTCGTTGCGGATGATGACCTCGGGGGCGTTGAGGTCCATCAGCTTTTTGAGGCGGTTGTTGCGGTTGATGATGCGGCGGTAGAGGTCGTTGAGATCGCTCGTCGCGAAGTTGCCGCTCTCAAGGAGCACCAGCGGACGCAGGTCCGGCGGGATCACCGGGACGACGTCGAGCACCAGCCACGCCGGGTCGTTCTCGCTCTTGCGGATCTGCTCGACGAGCTTGAGGCGCTTGGAGAGGTCCTTGATCTTCTGCTTGCTCTTGGTCTCGCCGAGGTTCTGGCGGATCTGAGCGGCGAGCTCTTCGAGATTCGTCTTCTCGATCAGTTCGCGGATGGCGTCGGCGCCCATCATGGCTTTGAAAGCGTTGCCGTACTTCTCGACGTGGGTCCGGTGCTCATCCTCGGTCAGGACCTGCTTGAACTTGAGCTCGGTGTCGCCCGCGTCGGTGACGACGTAATCCTGGTAGTAGATGATCTTCTCGAGGTCGCTGGTCTTCATGCCCAGGAGCGTGCCAAGGCGGCTCGGCATGCTCTTGAAGAACCAGATGTGCACGGAGGGGCAAGCCAGGTTGATGTGGCCCATGCGCTTGCGGCGGACGCGGCTGTGCGTCACCTTGACGCCGCAGCGGTCGCAGATGATGCCCTTGTACTTGGTGCCGCGGTACTTGCCGCAGGCGCACTCGTAGTCGCGCTCGGGCCCGAAGATCCGCTCGCAGAACAAGCCGTCCTTCTCGGGGCGGTACGTGCGGTAGTTGATCGTCTCGGGCTTCTTCACCTCGCCGTACGACCACGCGCGGATGTCGTTGGGCGACGCGAGCGTCACCTTCACCGCGGAGTAGTCATTAACGCGTTCGTAAACTGTCTCAGCCATGATTCTGTCTCCAGGCGCCGTCGCTTTGTCACGCGAGGGCTGGGTTCGCTACTTGATCTGACCTTCCAAATCCGAACAGGATTTCCGACCTTGGGTGTGGCGCCGCTTTACAGCAGGCTGCCGCCCTCGGTCTTCTTCTTCTCCAGGCTCACGTTCAGGCCCAGACCCTTGAGCTCGTTGCAGAGCACGTCGAACGCGACCGGCATGCCGGCTTCGAGCTTGTTCGTGCCCTTGACCATGCTCTCGTAGATCTTGGTGCGTCCTTCGACGTCGTCGGACTTGACCGTGAGCAGTTCCTGCAGGATGTACGCCGCGCCGTAAGCCTCGAGCGCCCACACTTCCATTTCGCCGAAACGCTGGCCGCCGGTCCGGGCTTTGCCGCCCAGGGGCTGCTGCGTGATGAGGCTGTAGGGCCCCGTCGCGCGGGCGTGGATCTTGTCGTCGACGAGGTGGTGAAGCTTGAGGAGGTACATGAACCCGACGGTCGTCCGCTGGTTGAACGGCTCGCCGGTGCGGCCGTCGATCAGCTGGATCTTTCCGCCGCGGGGCATGCGAGCGAGAAGCTCGCGGTGGTGCGGATACGTCCCGGTCTTCTCGTAATTGGCGAGCTTCTCGTTGACGTGGTTGTTGGCTTCCGCGACCGCTTCGTGGACCTGCTCCTCGGTGCCGCCGTCGAAGACGGGCGTCACCGCCTGGAACCCGAGCACGCGAGCGGCCCAGCCCAGGTGCGTTTCGAGCAGCTGGCCGACGTTCATTCGGCTCGGCACGCCCAGCGGATTGAGGCACACGTCAACCGGCGTGCCGTCTTCCATAAAGGGCATGTCTTCTTCGGCGACGACGCGGGCGATGACGCCCTTGTTGCCGTGGCGGCCGGCCATCTTGTCGCCGACGCTCAGCGTGCGCTTGGTGGCGATGTAGACCTTCACCATCTCGAGCACGCCCGAGGGAAGCTCGTCGCCACGCTTCATGTGGCTGACCTTGCGGTTCTTCTCGGCTTTGACCGCTTGGATTCGCGGCCAGAACTGGAAGTAGAGCTTCTCGGCTTCGACCTTGGCTTCCTTGCTCCCCTTGATCCACTTGAGATCAAAAGTGTTGATCTGTTCGAGGATGACTTCGGGGATGTCCGAAGCACCGATCTTCTGACGGGTGTTGGGGTCGACGATCGGCGTGCCGATCGCGTCGTTCATCATCGAAGCCATCTGGCGGAAGAGGTCGATCGCCGCCGCGTCCATCTGTGCTTCGAAGTCGGCGATGTCCTTCTTGAGCTGCTTCTTCTGCTCTTCCGTCATGTGGAGACGGCGGGAGAACTTGCGAGCCCCGATGACGACACCCTCGACGCCCGCGGGCACTTCGAGCGAGTCGTTCTTCACGTCTTCGCCGGCGCGGCCGAAGATCGCGTGGAGGAGCTTCTCTTCCGGCGTGAGCTCGGTCTTGGCTTTGGGGCTGACCTTGCCGACGAGGATGTCGCCGGGGCCGACGCGCGTCCCGAGGCTGACGATGCCCTGGTCGTCCAGGTTGCGGAGCATCTTCTCGGAGACGTTGGGGATGTCGCGGGTGAACTCTTCGCGGCCGAGCTTGGTCTCGCGGATCTCGACGTCGTACGAGTCGATGTGGATCGACGTGAACGTGTCGTCCTTCACGAGGCGCTCGTTGATCACGATCGCGTCCTCGTAGTTGTACCCGTCGTAGGTCATGAACGCGATGAGGGCGTTCTTGCCGATGGCGAGCTCGCCGCGGAGCGTGCTGGCGCCGTCGGCCAGGATCTGGCCCTTCTCGACCTTCTGGCCGAGCTTGACGATCGGCTTCTGGTTCTGGCAGGTGCGTTCGTTGAGGCCGACGAACTTGCGGAGGACGTACTCATCGGAGTTGTCGATGATGATCCGCTGGCTGTCGACGAACGTGACGGTGCCGGGGTTCTTGGCTTTGACGCTCATGCCCGTGTTGGCACCCACGGACTTCTCGATGCCGGTGGCGACGCAGGGCGGGTCGGTCTTGATCAGCGGCACGGCCTGACGCTGCATGTTCGAACCCATGAGGGCTCGGTTGGCGTCGTCGTGCTCGAGGAAGGGGATCAGAGCCGCCGAGATGCCGACGATCTGCTTGGGGCTGATGTCGAGGTACTCGGCCTGGCCGCTGTCGATCTCGGCCAGTTCGCTGTTCACGCGGGCGAGGATCATGCCCTTCTTGAGCTTGCCCTCGGACTCGATGGCGTCGCACGGCGCGAGAACGGCTTTCATCTCCTCGTCGGCGCGGAGATAGACGATCTTGCCCGTCGCTTTCGCGTTGTTGACTTCGCGGTACGGCGTGCGGATGAACCCGTACTCGTCGATCCCGGCGTACAGGCCAAGGCTCGCGATCAGACCGATGTTCGTGCCTTCGGGCGTCTCGATCGGGCAGATGCGGCCGTAGTGCGAGATGTGCACGTCGCGCACCTCAAAGCCCGCACGCTTGCGGTTGAGACCGCCCGGCCCGAGGGCCGACAGACGACGCTCGTGAACGAGCGACGAGAGCGGGTTGGTCTGGTCGACGACCTGCGAAAGCTCGCTTCGGCCGAAGAAGAAGTCGATCGCGCTGCTGATGCTCTTGCTGTTGACCAGATCCGCGATCTTGGTCATCTCCTCCGGGTCCTTCACGCTCATGCGCTCCTGCACGGTGCGCTTGAGCTTGAGGAAGCCCTTGCGGAGCTCCTCCACCGCGAGCTCGTCGAGCGTGCGGAGGCGGCGGTTGCCCAGGTGGTCGATGTCGTCGACCACGGCCGCCGGACGGCCCGTCTTGGCGTCCACGCGGTTGCTGCGGAGGTCCAGCAGGTACTGGATGACCCGCAGGAAGTCCTCGGACCGGATAAACATCTGGTCTTCCGGCGTGTTGAGGTCGAACTTGCGGTTGATGCGGAACCGGCCCACGCGGCCGAGGCGGTAACGCGAATCATCGAAGAACTTCTCGACGAAGAGCTGCTTGGCCTTCTCGACCTGCGGCGGGTTGCCCGGGCGGAGCTTGCCGTAGATCTTCAGCATCGCCCGCTCGTACTCGGTGTCGGCTTCGAACTGCTCGAGCTTCTCTTCCGCGACCGTGTTGAGGATCAGCACGTCCGAGGGGTTCTGAATGACGCGGACCGTCTTCAGGCTGCTCGACATGATCTTGGCGGCGACCTCTTCACCGATCTGGCGGCCGACGTGGATGATCTCCTCGCCCGTCTCCTTGTCGATGATCGTCTCCGCGGCCCAGTGCTCGGGGCGGACCGCTTCGGCCTTCACGTCCGTCACCTCGTAGAACAGGCTGAGCAGAGCTTCCGTCGTCGAGACGCTCTCGTCCAGGCAGCGGAGGAACGTCGTCGCCGTCAGCTTGGTGCTCTGGTCGATCCGCATCGCCAGAACGTCCTTCTTCGTGACCTCGAGTTCGATCCAGGAGCCGCGCTCCGGGATGATGCGGGCCGAGTGGAGCGGACGATCGGCTTCGCTCGACAGGATCGAGAAGTCCACGCCCGGCGAACGGTGAAGCTGGCTGACGATCACGCGTTCGGCGCCGTTGACGATGAACTCGCCGCCGCCCATCATGATCGGGAACTCGCCGAGGAAGATCTCTTCTTCCAGCACCTCGTCGCGGCCCTCGCGCTTGAGGCGCACGCCGATCTTGAACGGATACCCGTAGGTGAGACGAAGCTCGCGGCACTCGTCCGCCGTGTAGCGGGGAGCTTCAAGCGAGTACGTGAGATACTCGAGGCTCATCGTCTCGTCGTAGCTCTTGATCGGGAAGACCTCGCGGAGCAGCGACTCAAGACCAAGCTGGGGGTTCCGCTCCTCGGGGTTCTTGCCGATCTGGAGGAATCGCGCGTACCCGTCGACCTGCACCTGCGTGAGGTCCGGCACGGGGAGCGCATCGCCCTTCTTTTCAAAGAGACGAATCTTGCTGTGGCCGTTGGGACTGTTGGGATACCACTTGGGAGAATTGCCGCTGGAGGTGGGGGTCGTGGTGCTCATGAATCCCTCGAAAGCGACGACAGCAGCCGCGCCGGGAATGATCCCGCCGCGGCTCATCGTCAAAGCCGTGTCTAATTACGCTGATACCTTCTTCACGCCGCTGGTTTTGCCCGAAAATTTGCCCGATTGTCTACACAGGATCGAAATCAGTGCCGCCCGATCGAAAATCTTGCCGCCAATTTCGTTCGCCTGCGGATGCTCCGGCCTCAAAACGCCGGCGGGCTCCAAACGGCTGAACCCACCAGTGTAAACACTGGACGCCGTTAAATCGACAGAATTCCTTGAAAATTCTGGCAATCCGCGTGCCAGACTGGCCCGGTCCACTCCTTGAACACGAACAAAAACAGACCGGACCGACCCATGAGGGCCGGTCCGGCGTCAAAATACACTCAAG
>VYKP01000344.1_pt1 | contig 10315 bp, 10 predicted proteins | sample 5114551 | NCBI WGS metagenome assembly VYKP01 (sample SAMN12291777, study PRJNA351875) | freshwater metagenome | isolation source: freshwater lake | place: USA: Michigan, Baseline Lake | collected 2013-08-09
GGACGTCACCCGAACGGGATCCGCCGGCTGATGGATTTCAGCTTCACACCCGAGCAGCGCGCCATCCGGGAGGCCGTGACGGCGTTGTGCGCGCCCTTCGACGCCGCCTACTGGCTGGAACGCGATCGCAGCGGAGGGTTCCCGCACGACTTCCATGCGGCCCTGGCGCGCGACGGATGGCTCGGCATCGCGATGCCCGAGGCGTACGGCGGTGCGGGGCTGGGAATCGTCGAGGCGTCGATCCTGACGCAGACGATCAGCGAATCCGGCGCGGGGTTCTCGGGCGCCTCGGCGATCCACATGAACATCTTCGGCCTGAACCCCGTCGTGGTGTTCGGGACCGATGAGCAGAAAGCGCGATGGCTGCCGCCGCTCATCCGCGGGGACGAGAAGGCGTGTTTCGCGGTGACGGAACCCGACGCCGGACTCGACACCACGCGGCTCACGACTTCCGCGCGGCGCGACGGCGATCGATACGTGCTGGATGGCCGCAAGATCTGGATCTCCACTGCGCAGGTGGCCGATCGCATGCTGATCCTGGCGCGGACCACACCGCGCGCCGAGTGCCGCAAGCCCACGGAAGGCCTGTCGCTCTTCTACACGCGGCTCGATCGCGCGCATGTGGAGGTCCGCGAGATCCCGAAGATGGGGCGCAAGGCCGTCGACTCGAACATGCTCTTCATCGAATCGCTGCCCGTGCCCGTCGCCGATCGCATCGGCGAGGAAGGCCGCGGCTTCGAGTACCTGCTGCACGGGCTGAATCCCGAACGCATCCTGATCGCCGCCGAGGCAGTGGGGCTGGGCCGTGCGGCGCTCGCACGCGCCGTCGAATACGCGGGCGAGCGCATCGTGTTCGATCGCCCGATCGGCCGGAACCAGTCGATCCAGCATCCGCTCGCGCGCTGCTGGATGGCCCTGGAGGCCGCGGATCTCATGGTGTTCAAGGCCGCGTCGAAGTACGACGCCGGCGAGCCCTGCGGGCCGGAGGCGAACGCCGCCAAGTACCTCGCCGCCGAGGCGTGCTTCCAGACATGCGAGCAGGCGATGCTCACGCTGGGCGGCATGGGGTACGCACAGGAGTTCCACATCGAGCGGTACCTCCGCGAGGCGATGATCCCGCGGCTGGCGCCGGTGAGCCCGCAGCTCGTGCTGTGCTACATCGCGGAGAAGGTGCTGGGGTTGCCGAAGTCGTATTGAGCGGGCCATGCTGTTGTAGGAGCGGGCCATGCCCGCGAAAGCGGTCGATGCAAGGAAGCGCTTCAACCGGAACAATCGCTTTCGCGGGCATGGCCCGCTCCTACAAGGTCCAACCCACCGCGCGTGGCGCTCCCATTGGGGGATCTACAAGGGGCCCTCCCCTTGTTCGTACTCCATGCGGCAAGCCGCCGCGGGCCATCGGCCCGAGAGGCGGCCATGGGCCCCTCCTACAAAACCGGCACTTCGGGCACGGAAGGTGAATGTGCCACGCCCTCCTACCGCCCCGAAAACGCCTCCGCGAACGCCGCCACCGACCGGTCGACGAGCCGCTCGAAGCTCTCGGTGAGATGCGCCGACATCCGGATGAGGCGCGACCGCCCGTCCGCGGGGTTGTCGACCTCCTCGAGATACCCCTCGTCGATCGCGCGCTTCACGTACTTCATCGCCGTCTGCACGCCCACGCCCTTCACGTAGCCGTAGGCATCCGTCTTCGGGACAGCCTCGCCGCCGCGCAGCCACAACTCGGTGAAGAGGCGCGAGAAGTAGACGTCCGACAGCCCGGTGGCATGGAAGGTCTCGACCCACGCGGTGTCGAGTTCGCGCAAGGCGAGGAGGAACCGCGTCCGCTGCTCGCGCACCGCAACGGCCCGGCGGCGGGGGCGCGGCGCACCGGCATCGGTCGCCGTGGCCGTGGTGGCAGCGCCGGTCCGCGCAGCAGCGCGTGACGCATTCCCTTGTGCTTTCAATGCAATGCACCTTCCGACCACGGCGAGAATTGCAACGGTACGAAATCTGCTTCCATTTTTACAGGTAAATTCGAAGTCGACTCGCCGACCATAGCGCCCTGCGCGAGCCGCTGCAACCGATCCGGAGGCCCACGATGTCCGAAGTCACCACCGACCTGCCGCCCGGCGGGCTGATGCGCGAGCGCGCCGGCACGGTACCCAACGCCATCGCCATCGGCTACGCGACGATCGGGCACGTCATCGCACTGTGGCTGCTGACCCAGGGAACGGTGGTCACCGTGATCGCCGGCGCCGCCCTCGCCGCCCACACGATGGTGATCGCGGCCTACCTGATCCACGAAGCCGCCCACTTCACGCTCTTCCGCGACCCGGCGCACAACCGTCGCATCGGCGAGGTCATGGCCTGGATCTGCGGGGCGGCCTATGTGTCGTTCGAGCGCATCCGGCACATGCACCTGCGCCATCACCGCGACCGGGCCGACGTCACCGTGTTCGACTACAAGGCGCTGCTGAAAAAGCATCCGGTGTTGCGTGGCACGGTCTACGCGCTGGAATGGCTGCATGTGCCCGCCGTCGAGCTGATCATGCATGCCCAGTTGCTGGTGCGTCCGTTCGTGCGCCCGGGCGAGCAGGACCGCCGGACGCGCGTGATCGTGATGCTCGTCTCGCGGCTTGCGCTCTTCGCCCTTCTCTTCGCCGCCTCGCCGTGGGCGCTGGCGGGCTACGCGCTCGCTTACTGGCTGTTGCTCACGATCCTCAATTTCTTCGACGCCTTCCACCACACGTTCCCGCAGTACTTCACCCACGACGAACACTTCAAGGTGCCGATGGAGGGCCGGGATCGCGCCTACGAGCAGGCGAACACGTACTCGAACGTGATCTCGGCGCGCTGGCCCTGGCTCAACCTGCTCACGCTCAACTTCGGCTACCACAACGCCCATCACGAGCGCGCGGCGGTGCCGTGGTACCGGTTGCCGGCCCTGCATCGCGAGCTGTACGGGACGGAACCCCAGGCCCTGCTGCCGCTGGCCGAACTGCTGAAGACGTTCCACCGGCACCGCCTGAAGCGCGTGCTCGATGACGACTACGGGTTCGTCGGCGCCGGGCCCGGCCGGGCGGACGGATTCGTCGGCGCGCACGGCGTGTCGTTCCTTACCGTCGTCTGATCCGTGGCCACCCGATGACGCTTGCCCTGCCCCGCGACGACGCGACCGATCGCGCCGCGGTGGCCGCGCTGCTGGCGAGCGGCCTGCTCTGGGGGCTCACCTGGATCGCGTTCAAGCACTTCGCGGCGCTCGGCTTGGCCGGCGTCACGTTCACCACGGCGACCTATGGCCTGCTCGGCGCGACGATGCTGCCGTTCGTGTGGCGGCAGCGCCGCATCTGGCGCCACCAGACGGGGCTGGTCGTGGCCATCGGGCTGATGGGCGGCACGGCGAACGCCAGCTTCGTCACCGCACTCACCTATGGCGAGGTGATGCGCATGATGCTGCTCTTCTACCTCACGCCGGTGTGGGCCGTGCTGGGTGGGCGGATCTTCCTCGGCGAATCGATCACCCGGCCGCGGGCCATTGCCGTGGGGATCGCCATCCTGGGTGCCCTGATGCTGCTCGGCGGGCCGCGGATGATTGACACGCCGCCGGGATGGCAGGACCTGCTCGCCATCGGCTCCGGGGTCTTCTACGCAGGCCAGAACATCGCGTCCCGCCTCGCCACGGACGTCCCCGTCGGCACGAAGTCGGCGGTGATCTTCGCGGGCTGCGGCGCGATCAGCGCGTTGCTGCTGCCGATCGCGGGCACCCCGTTCCCGACCGTCACGACGACGCTGATCCTCCAGCTCGCGGCGTTCGCCGTGATCTGGATGGGCGCCGCCAACTGGACCACGATGTACGGCGTCACGCACCTCGAGGCCGGGCGCGCCGGCGTGCTGCTGATCTTCGAACTGGTGGCCGCGGTCGTCTCGGCCCTGCTGATCGGCGGTGAGAACCTCGACCCCTGGGGCTGGGCGGGATGCAGCCTGATCGCCGGCGCCGCCCTGATCGAAGCGCGAACCACATCACTCACCGGAGCGGATGGACGATGAAAGAGACCCTCATGAACCGGCTCACGTGGCAGGAGTACCAGCACCGCGTGCAGCGCGACGAATCGGTCGTGTTCCTGCCGGTGGGCGCGACGGAGCAGCACGGCCCGCACCTGCCGCTCGGCACCGACCACATCCTGGCCGACGCCGTATCGCGCACGGTCGCCGCGAAGGTCGGCGGACTGGTGGCGCCGGCGCTGGCCTACGGCTACAAGTCGCAACCGAAATGCGGCGGTGGCCAGCACTTCTGCGGGACGACGAGCCTCGACGCCGCGACGCTGATCGGCCAGGTCCGCGACACCGTGCGCGAGTTCGCACGGCACGGGGCGAAGAAGCTGGTGCTGGTGAACGGGCACTACGAGAACCAGTGGTTCCTCATCGAGGGCATCGACCTCGCGCTGCGCGAGTTCGGCGGCACGCCGCCGTTGTCCGTGATGCGGCTGGAGTACTGGGACTTCTTCACCGCGCCCACGCTCGACACGATCTTCCCGGACGGCTTTCCCGGGTACGCGCTGGAACACGCGGCCGTGCTCGAGACATCGATGATGCTGCACTACCACCCGGACCTCGTGCACCTCGACCGCATCCCCGACGACGGGCCTGCCGACTTCCCGCCGTACGACATGTATCCGCCGCACACCGACTGGGTGCCCCCGTCCGGTGTGCTCTCGTCGGCCAAGGCTGCCACGCGCGAGAAGGGCACGATGATGGTCGAGGAACTGGGCGATCTCATCGCCGGCGCCGTGCGCCACGAGTTCGGCTGAGCGGGGGCGCGACCGATGCTTCCGTTCGACTGGCAGTCCACCGCGCTGGTGGTGATCGACATGCAGCGCGACTTCCTCGACCCGCAGGGCTACGCCGCGAAGGCGGGGCTCGACGTCTCGCTGCTGCGCGTGGCGATCCCCGGTGTCGCGCGCGTGCTCGCGGCAGCGCGCGAGGCCGGGCTGCTGATCATCCACACGCGCGAGGCCAACGCCCCGGATCTCTCGGACGTGCCTCCCACGTTCATGGAAGCCACCCGCCGCACGGGCGCTCCGGTGGGCAGCGAGGGGCCGCTCGGCCGGCTGCTGATCCGCGGGGAGTTCGGCGCCGGGATCGTCGACGAACTCGCGCCGCGCGGATCCGAGATCGTGATCGACAAGCCCGGCTTCAGCGCCTTCGAGGGGACGGCGCTGGGATCGATGCTCACGGCACGAGGCATCCGCTCGCTGATCCTCTGCGGCATCACCACCGAGGTCTGCGTCAGCTCGACGCTGCGCACGGCCATCGACCGCGGGTTCCGCTGCGTGACGCTACGCGATGCATGCGCGTCGGCGGACGTCTCCCTGCACGACGCCGCGATGCGCATGATCCAGGTGGAAGGCGGCGTGTTCGGTCTCGTGGGCACCGTCGACGACGCCGTGGCCTGGCTGGCGGAGGTCTGACATGAAGGGCGTCCGCGTCACCGCGCTGCTCACCGGCACCCACCGGTACGAGAAGACCCTCTCGACACGCCATCGCGGCGCGGGCGTGATCGTGCAGGCGCCGATCCTCGCCTACCTGATCGAGACGCCCAACGGCCGCATCCTCTACGACGTGGGCTGCGACTACGCGAAGATCGCCGATCCGCAGAAGCGGGCGCGCTACTTCGCCCCCGAGACCTTCACCTACGGCGCCCCGGACATGGATCCGTCGCAGCGCCTACCGTCACACTTCACCCGCCTCGGCCTCACCGCGGCCGACATCGATGTCGTGTTCCTCGGCCACCTGCATTTCGACCACGCGGGCGGCCTGTGCGACGTCGCCGGTTGCGAGATCCACGTGCAGGCCGACGAACTCGCCTCGGCGCGCGCGGAGGAGGACATGGGGTACTTCCCCGACGACTTCACCGGCGCGTACCGCTTCAAGGAGATGCGCGGCGAGTACGACATCGCGCCAGGCGTACGGGCCATCGCAACACCCGGTCACACCGCCGGTCACATGTCGATGTGGATCGAGCCGACGCACGGCGCGCCGATCCTCCTCTGCGGCGACGCCGCGGACCTCACCGAGAACCTCGACTACGAGGTGGCACCGGGTCTCTGCTGGCACGACCGCGAAGACCTGGCCATCGCCAGCATCCGCAAGCTGAAGGGCCTCGCCGCCGAGACCGGCGCGCAGCTTTGGCCCAACCACGATCTCGCCTTCTGGGGCGGGACGATGGCGGCGCGGGAATGGCACGGGGAATGAGGCGTCCCCGGAAAGCGGGGTCCCGTCCGTTCCCTGCATCGCCGACCAGATGAATACGCATTGCCACCGGAGTTCCGACATGAACCGCAGACGCACCCCGACCACGATCCTCGCCGCGCTGACGATCGCCGCCCTTCTTGCCCTCCCCGGCGCTGCCTCCGCGCAGGCCGTGAAGCGCATCAAGCTCGGCGTCGTCACGTGGATCGGCTACGGCCCGCTCTACATCGCGGAGTCCCTCGACCTCTGGAAGAAGTACGGCCTCAAGGTCCAGTTGCAGAACTTCACGGATCCGGCGCTGTTGCCTGGCGCCGTGATGGGCGGCGCGCTGGACGGCGGCTTCATCACGTATGACCAGCTCGTCGGCCAGGTGGCGAAGGGCGACACGATGCGCGCCGTGATGCCGCTCGACTTCTCGAACGGCGGCGACGCCGTCGTGGCGACCGTCGACATCAAGGACATCGCGGGGGTGAAGGGGAAGAAGGTCGCGTTCGCGCCGCTGTCGCCGTCGGACTTCCTGCTCGCGTTCGCGCTGCGCAGCCAGGGGATGAAGGACGCCGATGTCGAGGCGATCGGCGCCGGCCCCGAGGCCGTGCCGGCCGCGATGGCATCGGGCCAGGTGAAGGTCGGCGTCACGTACGAACCGATGGTCTCGCAGATCACGGCGATGGACGGCGGCAAGCGCTTCCACGTGATCTACTCGTCGAAGCAGTCGCCCGGTCTCCTGTCAGACGTGCTCGTCTTCACCGACAAGGCCATGAAGACGCGGCCCGACATGATCAAGGGCGTGATGCGCGGCTACCTCGACGCGCTGGAGATGATCCGCACGAAGCCGGCGGAGTCCGCGAAGATCATCGCGAAGGCCCTGGGCATCACGGAAGCGGAGGTGATCGAGCAGCAGGGGACCATCCACGCGCTGCCGCTGCCCGAGATGATCACGGCGTTCACGAAGAGCCCGGCACCGGAATCGTTCTACACCGCGTGCGCCGCCATCGCCGACATCCTGGAAGCCAAGGGTCAGATCCCCCGCAAGCCCGCCTGCGAGAACACGATGGACATGCGCTTCCTGAAGGCGCTCGCCGCCAAATGACTGCCGCCGTTCCCGACGAGTACCTCGGCGTCTGGCGCCGCCGCCTCCTGCGGACGCCGGAGCGCGACGACACCACCACTGCGGTCTTCTGGCTGCAGACGCCACGCTGGCATGCGGACATCCGCGTGTCCCCCGCGTGCCCGGCCACCACGGGCGCGCACGGGTTCGAGAGTCTTCCGCGCAGCACGCTGCTCGCCCTCGCGGCCCAGCAGGGCTTCGCCGGCGTCACCACCGTCGAGGGCGACATCTGCCGCTGGCATCGCCGCGTGGACTTCCAGCCTGCCTCCGGCTTCTCCGACGTCGGCCGCATCGTGTTCGAGACATCCGAACGCATGCTGGAGCACGGCGTGGAGCAGGACTACTTCGAGATCTGGGAACGCGTCCCGGGGTCTGTCGGCCCGTGGGCCGCGATGGCGTCGACGACGCCCGAAGGAGAGGTGTGGCTCTTTCGAAGCGGCGACCACGCCATCCGTGTCCGGCCAAGATCGCAAGTCCTGGCCCCCGCACCTTCGATGGTGGCGCTCGCCGCGGATGTCGATGACGACACCCTGCGCGGATGGCTGGACTTCGACATCCGCTACGCCGTGCGCGACGCCGGCGGCGCGTGGCGCGTGCGGCACGCGACCCTGCCATGGTTCGACGGCACCGCGCTGGACGAATCCGAGGTGCTGGAGGCCGCCTCCGACGGCGGGTTGCCGTCCGCTGCGAGACACTGGCACCCGCTCGATTGAGCAGGTGCCGGTGCGCGCCCGCCGATCAGCCGCGCCTGGAACGCTGCCGGGCGATCGACAGCAGCGCCAGCCCCGCGAACATCATCGCGTAGGTCGTCGGTTCCGGGATCGGCACGATCTCGAGCGTGAGCGTCGGCCGCAGTGACTCCACGGAGATCTCGCTCGCGCCGAAGCGCTTGGCAGTGCGCGAGACGGTTTCGTCGCCGACCAGAATCCAGCCGAAGTTCGTCGCCGGCGCATCCAGCCAGGCCTGCACGTCGGTCACGAGGGACGGACCCGTGGATCCGGCGACGCTGCTCCAGGTATAGCGGTCAGGACCACCAACGACGGTTGTGGCGCTCGGCGTCGCGACGAACCATCCGCCCGGTGCCGGTTCGCCATCTCCGTTGCGCCACTGGCGCGTAGCGTCACCGAAGAAGCGATGCGACCAGGTTGCATCGCCGGGTAGCGCCAGCGTGCCACCCCCGTTGGTGCTGGCGTCGGAGCCACCGGTACCCCAGTCGGCCAGCAGGCGGTGGAGCGTCATCGCCTGTTCGCCACCCGCCGCTCGGTCGACGGATATCGAGAAGCTGGCAGACACGACCTGGGATCCGGCAGGGACGTCGGCGAAGTCGAACACGAAGAGTGCCCGCCGCGGCTGACCGCTGGCGGTGTTACCGACGAAGGCGTACACGCCGGCGCTGCTCGCGGTGTCGTTGCTGTCGGCGAAGATCGTCGTGTCGCGCAGCGGGGTGAGGGACAGGACCTCGGCGCTCGCCGCGCCGACATGGAACGCGATGAGTGCTGTGATCGCGGCGAATCGATGGGAGAGATTTCTCATGGGCATCGCTCGGTGGTAGTCAGATGGCAAAAAAGGCGCGGACCGGAGTCCGCGCCTTCGTCACTGCGGGTCCTGCGACCCTCAGCCGCGCTTCGAACGCTGGCGAGCCAGCGTCAGAAGGGCGAGACCGGCGAAGACCATCGCGTAGGTCGTCGGCTCCGGCACCGGGGCCGTGTAGGCCAGGTCATCCATCACCGCGTAGGGGGCGGTGATCATGAGCCAGCCGATGTCGGCCTGGGACCGGCGGATGCCGTAGAAGGCGCCTTCGTTGTAGCCGTCGGCCGCCGTCGTGATGGTCACGCTGTGACCCTCGAGCGGATTGCCGTCCACGTCGAGCGCCAGCAGCTGCATCGGATTGCCGTCCGGCGTGCGGTGGTAGTTGAGGAAGCCGCCGACGGCATCCACGGTCTTGCCGTTGAACGAAATCAGCAGCCCGCCGATGGGCGCGTTGTGACCGGCGAAGGTCTTGCCGAGGCTCCACGCGCCGTTCTCGCCGAGCGCCCAGAAACCGTTGTCGCCGATCGACAGGCTGGCAGGCGGGAAGCCCAAGCCGGAGATGGTCACGTCGGCATTCACTGCCACCGGGGCCGGGCCGCCGAACACGGTCTCGAAATCTTCCGTGATCAGGCTGGCACCGAGGTCCATCGGGTCCATGACGAGCGCCGCGTTGGCGGCGGGGATGGCGAGCGCCAGGACGGCGGCCGCGAGGAGGTTGCTATGGGTCTTCATTGGGAAGGTCTCCTTGAATGGTATGGAATCGGGGCTCAGCTGCCGATGACGCCGCCGTCTTCCTTCGTGATCACGAGCACGGAGGAACGGGGGCGACGGGCGGCACCGTTCGGCACCGGCTCGCCTGCGCTGTTGGTCGGGAACTGGTTGCCGGGCCAGGCGCTGAACTGATCCGGGTCGGTGGCCAGCGCGTCTTCGCCGGGGTGCTGGATGCCGCAGAACATCGTGCGGCCGTCGGGCGAGGTGATCACGCCCGTGACTTCACAGTTGCGCGGGCTGGTGAGGAAGCGCCGGATCTCCTTGGTGTTCGGGTCGGCGCACAGCATCGTGTTGGCGCCGATGTTCACCCAGTCGCCAAGTGCATCGCCGGGCTGGTCGGTCTGGATCCAGAGGCGACCGAAATTATCGAACCAGAGACCGTCGGGCGCGCCGAAATCGGCACCGTTGATGTTGCCCTTGTAGCCGTCGGCACCCGCCGGGTTGTACGAGGCCCCCAGCGTCTTCGCGGTGAGCTTGTCGCCGCACTGCACGAACAGGTCCCACTCGAAGCCCAGCGCCTTCACCGTGTTGCCGTCCTCGCGCCAGCGGATGATGTGGCCGTAGTCGTTGTCGGGGCGCGGGTTCGCCACGTCCACCGGCGGGTTGGCGCTCGCGGCGCCGGACGACCCATTCGGGTTGTTCGACGAGGCCGGGTTGTTGCCGCGGCGGGAGTTGTTG
>VYKP01000559.1_pt1 | contig 10311 bp, 8 predicted proteins | sample 5114551 | NCBI WGS metagenome assembly VYKP01 (sample SAMN12291777, study PRJNA351875) | freshwater metagenome | isolation source: freshwater lake | place: USA: Michigan, Baseline Lake | collected 2013-08-09
CTCGCCTTTTCTTTGATCCGCCTCAAGCCGGGAAAACACCCCGATTTTTCTAGGGGTCTAACGGCTATGCGCCTTATCCAGCAAGCCTTTTAGTCGCCTTGTCACCCCTTGAAATTATCTTGGCGAATATCCCAACTACCATCAACGCGGAATAAAAATAAACAGCGTTTGTCGGGTGCGCCGGAAGCAACTAAAGTAATTCTGCCTAACTGTCCCCAAGAACCCCCTAAACCCCTCCTTGTATCGGCCCAACTGGCGCGATAAATTGTACCTTGATTGCCGGCCGGTCCGCTAACTCGGCGTAGGGTCGAATTAGCAGTATCGATGCTAACACCGCGAGTAATGGGAGTCCAATCCGTGACATTTTCACACTGGTTCCCTTGCACTTGTGCCACTTGAATCTGTTGGTTTTCACTTTCTGCCATGCACAAAGATAGGGGGTGAGAACCTCCTCCCGTGGCTTGATAACGGGTAGTTTTCCACTGTTGCGATATTTCAAAGGTGGCGATATTTAAGCGAATCCAAGCCATTAAACGATGATAAACAGAAAGGGCAATGGTTAAGAGAATTCCTAATAAAATGATGGTAACTAACATCTCGACTTGAGTTAAGCCAGAGGTGGATTTTTGCCGATTAAAAAGCTGTAGATGGCGGAAAGTCTTGGAAGAAAGGTCTAAGATATTCATGAGACTGATCTTGCCTTTTTATTTTCAATAGATTATGTGATTGGAAAGGAGCAACAATTAATTTGCGCCAAGATAATACACATAATTTCTTGCTGTTATTACGGACAAGATTGACAGTCATCTCTATTTTTCTGACACGGGCAAAAAAAAGTTATTTTTAGGCAAAAATAAGCTAGATTAAAGTATTTTAGGTAATTTTTTGGTCAATTTGGTCTATTTGCTTTGTTTGTGTAGCAAAATGTCCCACTAATGAATAAATCCCAATTGTCGTCTGGCCTCGAATAATCCGATGGCCACACTAACGGAAAGATTTAAACTTCTCACTCCCGGTTCTGCCATGGGAATATAAACCGTATGATCACATTGATCTAATAAATCTGCTGGAATACCGTCGGTTTCACTGCCAAAAAGTAGCCAATCTCCGCTTTGGTAGGTGTATTCCAGATAACTACTGCTGCCGCGCACAGTAAACCCGATCGCTCGTCCCCCGCTCTTTTTTTGATATGCACAGAAGTCATCAATTGTCAAGTGGTACACAAGTTTTACATAAGGCCAGTAGTCTAGGCCGGCGCGCTTGAGATAGCGATCGCTAATTTCAAAACCCAAGGGACCAACTAAATGCAATTCTGTCTTAGTTGCGGCGCAAGTACGGGCAATATTCCCCGTATTTGGCGGAATTTGCGGATTAATTAAAACCACTCTTAAAATCGGTTCAGTCATCATTTATCATTGATCAGCTATCAGTTATGAGTTATCAGAACCTGAGTCAGGCTGCTTGATTTGGTCATGACCAGGCCAAAACTCCCAGTGGCCAATCCGATAGCTTGCGGTATTGACAAATCAGGTAGATGGCCTGAAACCATGCACGACCACTGCTTGAGATATTTGTTGTTTAGCATTGTCTTTCACGATAATCCTTATCTTGATTCTCTCACTCCTGCTGGTGATTACTCACCTCTTGATCAAATAAGCTGTTGACTATCTAAATTACTCGTTCAGATTGCAGGGGAGCAGGGAGAAGTCATTCGAGCGTTTGTACTAAAATTTTCAATACGCAGTTTAAATTTAGTACAGTTTATCTGTGATAGTTGCTGATCGTCGCTATTTCTGCAAAAACGAGATGCACTGATCACTGATTCAAGACTGACAGCTGAATTCTATCGACGGATTAAGTCGCAATTGTCACAATAGTATTAAAGTAGAGGAAACACACTTGGAAATGTTTCCTTTTTTTAGTTTATTATTTTTCACCTCACTGGTCTAGGAAAGCTCAACTTTTCTCCTTGATAGAATGCTACTGACCGATGATCTACTTCTAGACTACCAACGTTGTCAACGCCGTGGGTTTTTAAATCTCTACGGCAATAGCCAAGAAAAAGACCCTGAGCGAGATTTTTTGCTTAAATTGCGCCAGGAGAGTCAAAGTCACGTTAAAAAAGTCCTGCAAGACTCCTATCCCGATTATTGTTCCCTGACTACCCCCAGCACTGATATTTTAGCCGCCGCCAGGGAAACGGAAGCTTTGATGGGTCAGGGGGTATCCTGTATTTATCACGGAGTCCTCTTACAATCTGGCTATCCCGTCTCTTTAACCGGTTCCCCGCATTTATTAATTAAACAGGCAGGAAAGTCAAAATTTGGTGATTGGGTTTATTATCCCCTCAATATTCAACTCGGTCGCCGTCCTAAGCCTGAATATAAGATGCTGGCTACTTTTTACGCCTATTTATTGGCTGGTATGCAGGGAGTTTTTCCCAATTACGCGGAAATTGTCCTACGTCGTCATAATCGCTATCGAGTGGAATTGAATCTCTGGTTAACTAAACTAGAGGAAATAATCAAAAAGTTCGGCGAAATGGTGATTAATCACCAAGAACCAGAAGTTTTTATCTCCCGTCAGCGTTGTAGTTTATGTCATTGGTATAGTCACTGTTATAGTATCGCCCAAGCGAGTCAACATCTTTCTTTAGTTCCAGGGGTGACTCCCAGTCGTTACCAATTTTTACAGTCTTTGGGGGTTTCCACTATGGAATCTCTGGCTCTTACCTGTCCTACCCGTATGGGGGAGGGGATGGGGGTAGAGGTGGCTAATCAGTTACAATTACAGGCCCAAGCAATTATTGAAAATCGGGCCTTTCGCAAAAGCAACGGGAAAACTGCTTATTTGTCTCCCCTACCGAAGGCCGAGATTGAATTTTATTTTGATATCGAAGCGGAACCAGAACAGAATTTAGATTATCTTTTGGGGATTTTACGGGTCGATTATCGTGGTAATACCCAGCAATTTTATCCGTTTTTGGCAGAAAAGCCGGAAGATGAAGGCAGAATTTGGCAGGAATTCTTAACCTTAGTCATGCAGGATTATCAAGCACCTATTTTTCACTTTTCTGAGTACGAAGTAGAAACAATTAAACGATTAGGTTATCTTTATAAAACCCCTTCTTCTTTGATTAATCAGTTAGTTTCTCGCTGTGTTGATCTGCACTATCAGGTAGTTAACTCGGTAACTTTTCCCGTGGAAAGTTATTCTTTAAAATCCCTCGCTAACTGGATTGGTTTTCAATGGCGCGATCGAGGAGTAAGCGGGGATCAATGCGTTTGGTGGTATGACCAGTGGTTAAAAACAGGAGATCGGACTTTATTGGCGGCTATTTTACGTTACAATGAGGATGATTGTCGCGCCACCTTTAGGCTAAAAGACTGGCTTGTAAACTTTTTAATTTGATTCTAAAGATTTATGACAAATAGGGAAGAATGTAACCGCTGCTACCCGTAACGGCAAAGGGAAAATGATAGGCTATGGATGTGAAGACAGTCCCCTCACCCAATGGTGATCCCCATGTTCTCCCCACTTTTTCCCCTTCTACTCCTACTGCTTTCCTTCCTTAGTTTTCTCTGGTATCAAAAGACCGATAATGATATTTTTAAAGCTCTTGCCGTTAGTAGTTTGATTTTTGCAATTATTTGGGGCTTAGTTCTCGTTCATTGGTCAATTCACCTGCTGGGACTGCTGTTATTGTTAAAATTCAGAACCCCCGCTTTCAGTTTGGTGCGCGTGCCTAGATGGTAATGGTTTGACCCTAATCTTCTAACTGTCCGGTAGGTACTTCGATCGCCTGTACATCGATCGTACCGGGAGGGGTGAGAATAATAAACTTACCCCCTTCCACTTTTAAAGGTTCACCACAGTTAGGACATTGGCATTCCGTGCGATTAAAACCCGTAAATTCGTAGCTACAGACGGGACAGCTATCTTCAACTAAATTGCGTCGTAACCACCAGCGAAAAATCCCCCAAGCAATCACAGGAGAAAATATCAAGAATGCCACGAGAATTAAAAAACTATTGACTAACCAACCTAGTCCGATCGAGCCTAACAACAATCCGACTAAAATCAAAGATAAGAAACAACCCAAACCAGAATCATTGACAGAATAGCTGCGGAAAAAGTTGTTATTCACGGCTCAACCCTCGATTCATCAAAGCTGCAATTATCTTTAACCTAACACACTCCCAACACATTGCCACGGTTAAATTTTCTTTTTTGCTCACCGGTTCCTCGCTCTCTTCTGCTTTGGGTTTAGTTTTGAGCGAGATTATCCGGAATAAACTACCTCAACCCGCTATGCTGAGGAGTGGGTAGTCTGCTGGCTTCAACTTGTTATAATAGTTACTGCCTATCCACCATATCTCTAAAAATCATGAGTGATCCTCGTCTATCTCTAGTGGCAGCTGCCCGAAGATTTTATCAACTGGGTTGGATGCTTGGCACGGCGGGTAATTTATCCGCTAAAGTTGATGATCATAGTTTTTGGATTACTGCCAGTGGCAAAAGTAAAGGTAAACTAACAGAAGAGGATTTTGTGCGCGTGGATCTGACGGGAAAAGTCAGGGAATTAGCTCATCGGGATAATCGTCCTTCGGCAGAAACTAGCATTCATCAGGTGATTTATTGTCTCTTTCCCCAAGCGCAAGCTTGTTATCATGTCCACTCAGTAGAAGCGAATTTAGTTTCCCGTTTTGCTCGCGAGGACAAGTTATCTTTACCTCCCTTAGAAATGTTGAAAGGTTTAGGTGTTTGGGTAGAAAATCCTCAAGTATTTATGCCGGTTTTTGCTAACTATCTCGATGTGCCGAAAATTGCCGCAGAAATAGAGAGTAGATTGTCAGCTTTCCCCCCAGAAATTCCCGCTTTACTCATTTCTTACCATGGCGTGACGGTGTGGGGTGAGTCTCTAGAAACTACCGAGAATTATTTAGAGATAGTCGAGTATATTTTTCGCTATCTAGTGGCAGCCTATCAAGTAAAACCTTGGTAAACCTTCATTTAGACAAGGCAATAAAAGAAAGATGCCGATATTTGCCAAGGCGCCACCCAGATTCGAACTGGGGGTAAAGGTTTTGCAGACCTCTGCCTTACCACTTGGCGATGGCGCCGATCAATCATTGTTCATCTTAGCATAACAGATGACAGTTTGCCAAGAGTGGAACCCAAGAGTCAAGCGATCGATCTATAATTTATGGAGCGGTTCTCTAATCTAGTGGGGGATTTTAGGCTTTAAAAAGCGATTATGATGGGAAATCAAAGATATTTACTAATTTTTATCGGTTTATTAGCTTTATGCTTGCCAGTACAGGCTAATAATGCCGTTTACCTTAGCCAAAGTTCTAATACTGCCCCTACTTTCGACAGTTATCGTCAAGAATGTTTACAAAGAGCGCGTGGGGAGGGATTAGCTGCTGATGTGGCAAAGGATCTATGCGACTGCACGATTAAAAAATTCCAGGCTCGTTACAATCTACAGCAATTCCGCGCCCTCGTGCAGAAGTCGAAAACCGATAAAGCTGCCGCTAGAACTTTATCGAGTGTGGGAGAAGCTTGTTTTGATGAGATTTTGTATGAATAGCAGTTATCAGTAAACAGTTATCAGTAAACAGTTATCAGCTTTTTCTCTCCCTTCTTCCCGCTCCCTTCTCCCCAATTCATAATTCATAATTCATAATTCCCCTTTCCCCTCTCCCAGGGTGTTGAAAACGCTTACAGACCTTTTTAACCGCAAACACGCACCCTACAAGCTGTATTAAGATTAAACTAATACAAGTATGTCAGAGGCGCTAAGATTGGGTTTAGAACTAAGAGTTGCAATTTGAATGGCTGCTATTGTACCTGTCCCGTCCCCATCAAAGAATAATCCTCCAGTGATTGTATTATAAATAAAGCGATTGCTGGCATTTAATGCAGTTGTTCCTAACACAAATTGAGCAGATGTAAGGGGAACTCCTGCGGCTAAACCACCGCCAAAACCCGCAGCAGAGACAGTAATTTTATCCCCCTGACTGGAGAGAAAATCAGTAATTGTGTCAATCCCTTCATTGGGGTTGTTGAAGGTGAAGCGATCGCCACCCGCACCGCCTGTTATGGTATCATTACCAGTACCACCAATCAAGGTATCATTCCCATCACTACCATTGAGGATATTGTTACCACTATTACCCGTCAGGATATTGTTAGCAGCGTTACCTGTACCATTAATATTTGCGCTTCCTGTTAGGGTCAGGTTTTCCACATTAGCGGGTAGGGTAGTTGTGACATTAGCGGTTAAGGTGTCGCTGATGGTGACAATTCCCTTGTTATTGGTAAGAGTTGCATTGACGGGATTACTGAGGTTAATGGCAAAAGTTTCGTTTGCCTCATTAAGGTTATCATTTAAGATGGGAATGCTAATAGTAGCAGTAGAAGTATTAGCAGCAATGGTGATAGTTCCAGTTTTGCTAGTGTAATCTACATTAGCGGTAGCGTTAACGGGTGCAGTAGTATAATTGACGGTAATTGGTTGTGGATTTGGATTGTTGACAGTGACGGTGAGGGTTGCATTATTATCTTGACCTTCGACAACGGTGATATTGTTAATCGAGAGTTGGGAAAAGTCATCATTATTAATTGTCCCCGTCACTGCGGTGGTTGTACCTACTGTATAACCTGTCCCCGCAGCGAGGGTTAAAATGACGGTTTCGTTGGGTTCAACTGTGGTGTCAGGAGTGGGGTCAATTGTTACGGTAGCAGTAGTAGCATTAGCCGCGAAGGTGACTGTATTGTTAGTCCCGGTACGAGTGTAGTCGGTATTAAGAGTCGCTGTCCCTCCGATGGTGTAATTGACGGTTAAGGGATTAGTGGTTACTCCGTTACGGGTGAAGGTATAAACCAGATTTGTTGTCCCATCTTCGGTAACACTACTAGGAGAAACAGCAAGAGTAATACTGGGAAGGGTGACATCATCATTAGTAATCGTACCCGTAACTGCGGTGGTTGTACCTATTGTATAACCAGTACCCGAAGCGAGGGTTAAAGCAACAGTTTCATCACTTTCAACTATGGTGTCAGGAGTGGGGTCAATTGTTACGGTAGCAGTGGATGAACCAGCAGCAAAAGTGACAGTATTATTAGTCCCGGTACGAGTGTAATCCGTATTAAGAGTCGCTGTCCCTCCGATGGTGTAATTGACGGTTAAAGCATTTGTTAGTACACCAGTACGGATGAAGGTATAAATCAGATTTGTTGTCCCATCTTCTGTCACACTACTAGGAGAAACTGCAAGAGTAATCCTGGGAAGGGTGACATCATCATTGGTAATTGTCCCTGTAACTGCGGTGGTTGTACCTATTGTATAACCAGTACCCGAAGCGAGGGTTAAAGCAACAGTTTCATCACTTTCAACTGTGGTGTCAGGAGTGGGGTCAATTGTTACGGTAGCAGTGGATGAACCAGCAGCAAAGGTGACAGTATTGTTAGTCCCGGTACGAGTGTAATCGGTATTGAGAGTAGCTGTCCCCCCGAGGGTGTAATTGACGGTTAAAGCATTTGTTGTTACACCAGTACGGGTGAAGGTATAAACGAGATTAGTTGTCCCGTCTTCTGTCACACTACTAGGAGAAACCGCAAGAGTAATACTGGGAAGGGTGACATCATCATTGGTAATTGTCCCCGTAACTGCGGTGGTTGTACCTACTGTATAACCTGTCCCAGAAGCGAGGGTTAAAATGACGGTTTCGTTGGGTTCAACTGTGGTGTCAGGAGTGGGGTCAATTGTTACGGTAGCAGTGGATGAACCAGCAGCAAAGGTGACAGTATTGTTAGTCCCGGTACGAGTGTAATCGGTATTTAAAGTCGCTGTCCCTCCGAGGGTGTAATTGACTGTTAAGGGATTGGTTGTTACACCTGTACGGGTGAAGGTATAAATCAGATTAGTTGTCCCATCTTCTGTCACACTTGCGGGAGAAACTGCTAGGGTGACACTAGGTAAATCATCATTGGTAATCGTACCCGTAACTGCGTTGTTAGTCCCAGTACGAGTGTAATCGGTATTGAGAGTAGCTGTTCCCCCGATGGTGTAATTAACTGTTAAAGCATTTGTTGTGGAACCGCTACGAGTGAAGGTATAGACTAAGTTGGTTGTCCCGTCTTCATTGACACTACTGGGAGAAACCGCAAGACCAACACTTGGAGGCTGATTTGTCCCAGTAAATTGATTTACATCTAGAATCCATAATCCGCCTAGATCTTTCGCTGCTTGAACAGTTAGATAGGCATAATTATTGACAACCTCAACACTCGTTACTGTGTTAGTAACAGATTGACCAAAATACCTAGTTGAAGGCTTATAAGACCCTGCTAAAATAGGGGAAGATGGGTTCTTAATGTCAATAATTTCCAATCCATAAAGGCCAAAAGCAACATAGGCGTAGTTACCAACGACCTGAACATCATAAGCTTCCCCTGTATGATTGTAAGAATACTCACCGATCAGGCTAGGAGATGCTGGGTTGCTGATGTCAATAATTTTTAGTCCTCGGTTTCCAGCAGACACGTAAGCGTAATTGCCTAAAACTTGAACATTGGAAATAAATCCTTCTAGTACAAATGAATAATCGCCTAGTTTTGTCGGTGAAGTGGGATTGCTAATGTTGATAACTTGTAGCCTTCCGGTGGATCCACTCTTGTTGGCAATGTAGGCACGATTACCAACTACATCTACCGAAGAAACTGAACCAATAACACCGATAGATGTTCCAGCATTTCCTTGAAGAACAGGGGAATTTGGATTGCTGATATTGACAATTTGTAATCCTGAAGTTCCGTCTGCTACATAGGCATAGTTGCCAACTATTTTCACGTCTTGAGCATCACCTGGAGAATTGTACGTGCTTTTAAGGCTTGGAGAAGAAGGGTTACTAACATCAATTAGTCGTAATCCTGAAGTGCCATCTGCTGCATAAACATAGCCATTAAAAAAATCCAGATCAGAAATATTACTCGTTGCGTTATACTGGCTTGCCAGTACTGGGGTATTAGTATTACTTATATTGATAATTTTAAAATCTGCCGTACTTGACAAGAAATCGGCAACGTAGGCATAATTATCTGCAACTCGAACATCCGTGGCAAATCTAAGACCCTGGTAGCTTGCAACCAAAATAGGAGCGGGATTTGACTGATCGAGCGCCATTAACTGACCATCAATCATCACTGTTACCCAATCATTCTCCGCTCGTAATAAAGCCAACTGAGAATCAGACAGAGCGTCCCCCTGTACCAACTCCGCAAAAATTGCCCCCTCATCTCCGGCACTATCCACCTGATTAATTTGAGCATCCACATAATGCCCAATTTCTTCTAAAATTACCTTAACTATCGTTGCTGACGAAGCTGTATTTAAAAAAGATGCTGATAAATAAATCTTATTCGTACTACTGGAATATGCACCATTCGCAGTTCCTAAAACCTCATCACTGAGTACCTCAATTGGGGGAAGTTGACCAAAATTTCGACTTTGCCACTGTTGTCGTAATTGCGTCGCCTTAACCACATCATAACTTGTGCCAAAAGCAGTTTCTAAATTCGCCCAAAAACCATCAGATTGAGCAAAATAGAACAAAACATCGTAAACGGTAGGAAAAATCGGCAACAGGGTAGAAGTCATGACGTTAACTGCAAAGGTTTATTGCTAACAATTTTAGCCCAACAAGTGTCGATTTTTCAAGACCTCTTTAACATAGATTAACATTTATTACAAGAAAACGGGTTTCTCAAAGACAAGAAACCGGGTTTCTCAAAGAAAACGGGTTTTCTAAATAGGTTCTCAAAGAAACCCGGTTTCTAAATACCAAAGAAAACGGGTTTCTCAAAGAGTTTCTCGAAGAAACCCGTTTTCTAGATATTGATTTTAGCCAAAGACTGCTTAAATTCTGCGAGAGAATTAGCGGTAACTGATAATTTTAATATCTCTTCTAAGATAGTAGGGTTAGTCATTTTGCCGATTATCTCTTCAATTTCTGAAGAAATCTGTCCAAACCGCACAGTTAAAACTGTTTTTATGGCATCGCGGCTTTTTTCTAACGCTCCAATTTCCTTGCCAATTTCCTTACCGCGTTCGATTCCTCGTAACTCCATATTACTCATTAAAGGCATGGTTCTTTCCTCCTCAAATTGTTTGATTTTACTCTCTAAGCTTTCCTGTAATTCAGGGGATAAAGTCATCATATTGTCGATGATTTCAAACAGTTTACTAAGTAAGGTAGGTATTACCCACACTACTTATTTATGATGATACTAAAAGACTTCCTACAC
>VYKP01000348.1_pt1 | contig 10276 bp, 5 predicted proteins | sample 5114551 | NCBI WGS metagenome assembly VYKP01 (sample SAMN12291777, study PRJNA351875) | freshwater metagenome | isolation source: freshwater lake | place: USA: Michigan, Baseline Lake | collected 2013-08-09
TGCGTACTACGCAAACCACCAGGCTGCCAACGAGGGCGCTGGCAACTTCAAGCACCTCAAAGTACTCGACCCATTCATGGGCGGTGGGACCACGCTCGTCGAGGGTTCGCGGCTCGGCTTCCAGGTCGCGGGCGTCGATCTCAACCCGGTCGCGTGGTTCATCGTCAAGAACGAACTGGCCTGCACTGACCCTGCCGAGGTCAAGGCGTTCTTCGATCAGATCGAAGCCGAAGTCAAGCCGCAGATCCAGCCCTTCTATGTGACCGATGGTGTGGGCGGCAAACGCGGCCGCTGGGTGAAGGTGCAGCCCGCAACCGAACCTGACGGGGCGGCCGCCGAAACCCCGATGCCCGCCGACTTCGACCCCGTCTCTCTCCCTCCCGCGCAGCGGAAGTCGTATCGCTACGAAGGCCCCGAGGTCATCTACACCTTCTGGGCCAAGCACGGCCCATGCGCCAAGCCCGGGTGCGGGCATCGCACGCCGATCTTCCGCTCGCCGGTGGTCGCCACCAAGAAACTCGGCGTCAAGTACCTCGAATGCACCTGCAAGAACAAGGCGTGTGCGCTGCGTTTCCACGCCGAACTGGGCGACGCCCGCATCGCCCCCGATGCCGAGCAGGTCATCCTCGGCAACGAGCAGGCGTACACCGTCGTCTCGCAGCCCTTCGCGCAAGCGCTGCTCAACTACGAGCGCGATGGCCGCGAGGTGCTCGATGCGCGGATCGAGTTCCTGATCACGCACCTGGAGACTGAGCCGGGGCTCAAGTGCCCCGCGTGCGGCCAGTTCGCGGGCCAGTTTGTGCGCGACATCCTTGCCAAGCATAAAGCCGCGAGCACCTACGCGAGCATCAAGAAGAAGGACTTTTCGATCCTGCCCTCGGGCCAGGGGAAGAAGCCGGTCTACTGCACGCTCTTGATCGACCCGGAATGGCTGAAGGGCTCGCCGGGCGAGATCGAATCCGCGAGCGCGGCGAGCGCATCGGCTCGTCCGTCGTCGGCAATGTCGGGGGCTACGCCGTACACCGGCGAGCTGGGCGGCTACATCGACGCCCCGATCGACGCCACGGCGGTGTGGTATCGCGAGCGGCTGAAGAACCTGCGGCTCATTGAGGTCCGGGGGCAGTGCGCGGCGGGTGAAGACCCGGGCAACGGCTTCCCGACACCCATTCCCGGCCCCGCCGGGTCATCTGTCGCGTCGTCCGGCTGGTCCGGACGCTCGTCCGACTCGTCCGGAGGGGAGCGGCGCAGCGCGCCGGAAGGGAATGGCGGCGCTGCTGCGCTCCGTGGCGACGTGCCGGCGGCGAGCGGAGCATCCCCGGAGGCCAGTGCGCCGTCGCCGGAGGCCAGCGGTGGTGATTCGGAAGGGGATACGGCGGAGCCGGGCCTCCCGGCGACGATCACGCTCGGGGATGGACGGGTCATTGAGACCGGGCGCGGCACAGGGGGGCGGAACAGCGCGGGCAAGCCGGTCAGGGCGTCGTTCGCGTGCGGGAAGTGTGGTCTATCCGCCGACGTGCTCAAGAGTGTCGTGGCCATGAACGCGCACGAGAAACGAGGCCAGCCCGAATCCGCCAACGAGTGTGCCTCGTGCCGGGCGGTCGCTGCCAACCACCATCCCGCGCCGATCGCGTGCTATTTGCTCCAGTGCTATGACCCGGCGGTGGATGCGGCGGGCCACCCGTACAACGGGCGGTATTTCAAGGGTCCGACGGAGGCCGATGTCGGCCGGCTCATCGCGGCGGAGCGCGAGTGGGTATCGCGGAAGGAAACCGACTTGGCGGGAATGTGGCCGAAGGCGGAACTGCCCCACGTCTGGACCACCCACGGCTGGGCGTTGCCGGAACACGGCTACACGCACTGGTACAAGATGTTCAACGCGCGGCAACTGCTCATCCATTCGCTGCTCATGCAGCAGTGTGCGCCGGGGCGGGGGGTCGATGAAGCCGTGCGGCTTCAGGGCGTTGGCGCGGTCCAGCAGTACCTGCGCAACCAGAACTTGTTTGTGATGTGGGATATGGAGTACGACAAGACCGCTCCCTTTCTGTCGAATCCATATATGCGGCCGCGCAACACGACTGTGGAGTGCAGCGTTTTTACCGACTTGGGGCGTGGAAACTGGCGAGCGTGCAGCGAGGGCATCGTCGAGGGTGTGGAGGATGCGCAGACAACGACGGACACCGTCATCGGCGTCGGCGATGCGAAGAACGCAAAGGTGAACGTCGGCGATAGCGTGGTGCCGGGCGCAGTCGTGCGGAATCACTCGTCCACGGCCCTCCCCGCCGATTGGAGCAACACGCTGGACCTCGCCATCACCGATCCGCCGTTCGGTGAGAACATCACCTACGCCGACCTTTCCGATTTCTTCTACGTCTGGCTGCGGGTGGTGCTCAAGCAGGACTACCCCGAGCAGTTTGAGCCGCCGTTCGTGCCCCAGACTCTCGAAGCCATCAGCAATCCGTTCCGCCACCCCGGGATGGTCGAAGACGGCGACGATGCGGGCAAGCAGTCCAACGCCGATGCCTTCTACCTTCGCATGATGACCGAGTGCTGGTCCGAATCGTGCCGCGTGCTCAAGCCCGGGGGCATCCTCGCCTTCACGTTCCACCACGACAAGGACGAGACGTGGACGCTCGTCCTCCGCAGCCTCTTCGACGCTGGGTTCATCCTCGAAGCGACGTACCCGGTCGTCTCCGACGAGAGCAAGGGTGAGAACGCGGCGTTCGGCTCGCAGAAGATCGAGTACGACATCATCCACGTCTGTCGCAAGCGGCTGGAAGACCCCAAGCCGGTCTCGTGGCCCAAGATGCGCCAGTGGGTCAAGGCCGAACTCGCACGCCTGCGGCCGCTGCTGGAGTCGTACAAGAGCCGCGGCTTGCGGGATGCCGATGTCCGCGTCATCCTCCGCGGCAAAGCCCTAGAGTTTTACAGTCGCCACTACGGCAAGGTGCTCGTCTCCGCGCCCGGTGGCGAGGACGCGGTCCTCTCCATCCGCGACGCCTTGCTCGGCATTAACCAGCTCTTGGATGAGAGCAGCAGCCAGCCGGGCGAGCGGCCACCAAGCATCGTGCAGCCGGTCGTGTACCAGTTCCTTCGCCTATTCGGCTCCAAGGCCGCGTACAGCCGCGATGAGGTGAGCAAACTCCTTCGCGGCACCGCCATCCAGCAGAAGGACTTCGAGAAGACCGGCAGTAGCCCGTGGATCGTCGAAGAGGACAAGGCCGTCACCCGCGTGCCGATCTACGACCGCTTCCAGAAGATGCGCCTGCGCTCGCGACGGGAACTCAAGACCGAACTCGATCAGGCGCACTTCCTGATCGGGGCGGCGATGGTGCCCAAGGCGGGCGACAAGGGCCTGAACATTCAGGAGGAACTGGAACGCGACACGTTCATGATCCGGCCCGGTGTCGATGCGCTGCTGGACTGGTACGCGAAGAACCCGGCGGGGCCGGATGAGCCGGGCGTGCCGGGCGCGGCGAGACTCGCGCTCACACTGCTGCGGGCGGCGTTTGAGGCGAGGCGGGCGAAGATGCGGCTGGAAGACCCGATGCTGTTTGAGGAGTGGGAGGCGGCGGCGGTGTAGGCGTGCGACCCGTGCCACAGGATCGACAAGGATGTGCGGAGTGTCCACATGAACGAGATGACGGCAACCAGATGGAAGCGGGGAGGGAGCAGCATCGTCTGGCACCCCGAGCTGCTCGCCGATCTCATTTCCATGATCGAACCGGTCTCGCTTCGCGCGGTGCTGGGGTGGCTCAAGAGCGGCTTCCCCGAATCGCCGCCGGGCGGGGTGGCGGGCACGCAGACCGTGCTGATCGGCGGTCTTCAGACAGTGGTCGAGACCATGATGCAGACGCAGCAGCCGGAGGCCGTGGCCGACTGGCTGCGGGGCAACATCCTCGCGGTGGTGCGGGCATGGAAGTCGCAGTGGCCGAACGTCGGGCTGGTTTTTGTGATGGATGGCCCTGGCACGCTCTTCGAGTTCAACGAGGGGGACGAGTTGGTGTACTTCGGTCGTGGGCGCGACCGGGCCAAGAAGGTCAAACTGTCGCTGGCGATCTGGAACGGAGCGGCGTCGGGGGCCGGGGCATACCAACTTCTGGTTGAGAAGCCGGGTGTTGGGGGGGCGAAAGAGGTCGGCGGGTACTACGTCGGGTGGATGTCTTGATACCGGAATCTCATGGAACGAACTGAAGCACCATCTCCCTCTGCGACGACAAGCGGCACGCTCAATGCCGGTCTCACTGTTGGCGAGACGGTTGCGCACGCCGAACTCGGACAGGGCGTTCTCGTCCGGGTCGAGCCCAGCGGCTATGCCCGCGTCTTCTTCCGAGGGCATGGCGAACGGCAGGTGCCCGTATCCGCCCTCAGTAAGGTCGCGACCTGGGAGGAGAGGGTCGTCGGCTCCATCACAAACGCCACGCCTGAGGCGGTGCGGCGGCTCTGGCTCGCGGTTGAAGCCGAGCGACTGCCGCTCATGGACAGCGCCGCCACGCTCACAGCCGCGAAGGTGGACCTGCTTCCGCACCAAATCGTGCTGACGTATCGCGTGGCACATGCCTCCCCTCGCCGATTCCTGATCGCCGACAGCGTCGGCCTGGGCAAGACCATTGAGACGGCACTGATTCTGCGAGAACTGGCCTCGCGTGGGGAACTACGGCGGGCGATGATGGTCGTGCCCGCGGGCCTCGTTGACAACTGGCGCAGGGAACTGAACGAGAAGTTCAGCCTCGACTTCGAAGTGTTCGGTTCGCAGGGCGACGTAACCGACCGCAAGAGCAATGCGTTTGCCAAGCACAACCGGCTCATCGTCAGCATCGACACGCTGAAGCGCCCTGCCCGCGTGAAGAAGCTGCTGGAGGCGCAACCGTGGGACCTGATCGTGTTCGATGAGGCCCATCACCTGACGGCGTATGAGTCGGGCAACAAGGTGCGGCGAACGCAGAACTTCAAGCTCGCCGAGGCGCTCCGCGAGCACAGCCGCGACCTGCTGTTGCTATCCGCCACGCCGCACCAGGGGGATCACTTCCGCTTCTGGATGCTGATCCGTCTGCTCGATCCCCGCCTGTTCGAGAACACGGATGACATGATCGAGAACCGGCACCGTCTCAACGCCGTTGTGTATCGCCGCACACAGGCGGACGCCTGCGATGCCAACGGCGATCCGCTGTTCGCGCGTCGGCAAGTCCACACCAGTGCCTTCCACCTCAGCGAGCCCGAGAAGAAGTTCTACGACGCGCTCATGGCGTACCTGCGGGACGGGTACAACCTCGCTGCGATGGCCGGATCGAAGGGGCAAGCCCTCGGCTTCGTGATGACGATCTTCCAGAAGATCGCCTCGTCAAGCTTCGCGGCGGTAGCATCCACGCTGCGCCGTCGGCAACTCATGCTCACCATCCACGAGGCGATCGTGGCGGATGAGAACCTCGATTCAGACGGGCGTGACCGCGCCTTCGCCGAGGCCCGCATGCTGATTCGAGAGATGCATGGGCTTGGTGATGACCCGATCGGTCGCGCGGGGATCGATCGCATTCTGGCCGATGCGAAACTGCGGCTCCTGAAGAAGCTCGACGAGCAGGCACTGCCGGATGTCTATGACTCTGAGGTTGGAGCGGCCGGAGCAGAAGAGTCTGCAGCGGCGCTGGTGTCGGTCGCGCTGCCGGAGGAACGCCGCCGCATTCGGGATCTGCTGGCCGAGTTGCCGCACGGGATCGAGAGCAAGACCGGCGAACTACTGCGGGGCCTTGGCGACCTTTGGCGTTCCAATGCCAGCGAGAAGATCGTCGTGTTCACGACGTACCTGGGCAGCGTAGATGCGCTCCGCGATGCCATCGACAAGCGATTCCCCGGCAAGGGTGTGGAGGTCCTCAAGGGCGGAGACCACGGGGCGAAGATTGCCGCTGAGAAGCGGTTCAAGCGTCCGGACGGGCCCCGCGTGCTCATCTGCACCGCCGCTGGCCGCGAGGGCATCAACCTTCAGTTTGCCCGCGTGTTGTTCAACCACGATTTACCGTGGAACCCGATGGATGTGGAGCAGCGGATCGGTCGCATCCATCGGTACGGGCAGAAATTCACAGCCCAGGTCTACAACCTCGTGTCGGCGGACACGATCGAAGGCCAGATATTCATGCTCCTCGAACAGAAGCTCCTGGCGATCGCCGAGGCTCTCGGCAAGGTCGATGAGTACGGACAAGTGACTGAGGACCTGCGGAGCCAAATCCTCGGTCAACTCGCCGAGCGGATTTCATACGACCAGCTCTACCAGGACGCCGTCCGCGATCCCACGCTCAAACGCAGCCGTCAGGAACTGGAGGTGGCGCTGAGCAACGCGAAAGTCGCGCGGGACGTGGTCTTCGAGTTGTTCCAAGACCTCGAAGGCTTCCGGCTTGATGACTATCGGCAGTTCGACGACGGCGGGCAGGGGATGCAGCGGCTGCTGGCGTTCACCCGCGAGTGCGCCCGTGCCGCCGGAGGCTCGATGCGCGACTCGGGGGGCAGCATCCACGAGGTGTCCCTGCCGGGTGGACGGATCGAACGATTCACGACCGACCGCGCCAAGGCCAAGGACGATGACACCCTCGCGCTGCTCGGCCTCGAACACCCGCTGGTGCGCGAGTTCATGGACGAGTATCGGGCGCTGCCTGCGGAGCATCGTTCTTTGCGGGGACGGCTCCGCGATGGGGTTGGCGCGGGCACAACGCTGACGATCTGGCGTGTGGAGGTCCACGGCGCTGGCGGGCAGTTCAAGCAGGTGGTCCTGACGCTGGGGCTGTCGGCGGACGGGGAGCGGGTGCCCCAAGTCGAGGTTCTGGGCCTCCGGCTCGCCGAACTGGCGGCATCGGACGCTGGTGGGCCGATGCCGGTCAGCGCGGCCGAGCAACTGAGGTCACGCCTGCCAGACATGGTCCGGCGTGAACTTCAGCACCGAGGGCTCCTGACAGACGAGGCTTCGATGGCGATGAGGCTGATCGCGTGGGTGCAAGTGACTTGAGTGGAGGGCCTACAGCAGGTCGAGCCAGTCATAGCTTCCGCTTCGGGAGCTCAGGATCGAATCGATCGCTCGCTTCCATGTAGCGTGGTATCCGTTGGCATTGTCTTTCACAATTAGGCCCGCGGAGGCGATCCCGCCGTAGTGCGCATCTGCGGTAGCGAGGTGCGAGCTCGCAGCCTGAGCATTCTGCCGAGCCGAGTTCACAGCCGCCATCGCAGCAATGCGCTTTGCCAGGACGAACAGAAGGTGCTTGTTGGCATCCCATCGATCCCATGCTGCAAACGGAGCCGACGCGGTTACCACAGTGGAATATGGGCTTGTGGACAGGAAGGCCGCTCGCTGCGATTGGCTTAGCTGCGCCCACTCGTCGGGGTAAACGAGCGTACCCCATAGAGCATCCGAGAAGTACCGGGGCGGTGCATCGCCGCCACCACCCTGACTTTCACTCGGAAGCCAGCGAGCCCGCGTGAACTGCCATAAGTTTTGGCTGTGTCCGATCGCAGCGCCCGTTGCTCCCACGCCGAAGGACATCAGGCCCAACGGGCCAGCGAATGCGTGTAGGACCGGCTTGCCGGTCTCCGCGAGCGTGAGCCCGGCCCCGAGGAATCTTGCCACCGACGCTAAATCACAAGGTATCCGAGGCTCATCGAACTCAAATGCGAAGTACCATCCGTCTGCCTGCAAGGCCGTTGCCGCTGACAGCGCTGCGGATACGGTGGCGTCGCTCGTCGTGATAGAGCGCCCAAGCACGACGGTGGCGTAGACGGGCTTTCCGAGGGCCTGTCCGACTTGCCGGGACACCTTGAACAGTCGAGCGTTAAGTGCGTCAATGTCGGGACGCCCAGCCTCGTAGACTGCCGCTGGAGCAATCACTCCGTCGGCCGAAACGGCATTGTGAGAGTTCACCAGTTCCTGAGCGAGGTCGGCGAGGTCGGTGTCCGAAATCTTGTTCAGTTCAGAAACAGACTTCCGGTACTTCTGGATCGGATATTCACCGAGCTTCCCGATCGTGGAGTCCGGGACATAGAACTGCTGATCAATCAGGACGTGGGCCTGCTTCGCGTGGTACTCCTGTGCATACTCGGCGAGCTTGTGGGGAGCCAGGTCACGGGGACTGAGAATCACCCCAACGCCCACGCCATGGGTCAACTGCTCCAGAACCAACTTCTGGCTCCGATCGCCGAACTGATACCACAGCCCTCGCTTCATCACTCAGCCCTCAGCTTTCGGAGAATGGTGGCAACCTGGTCAGCTGAAGTGGGACGATCAACCCGACCCTTTGCCAAGAGTTTTCCAAGGAGCAACTTCCACTTGGCAGGCAGCGCATCGAACTGCGGGTGTTCTACAAAGCTTTTTGAGTCGCAGACGGCGTCACGCAACTGCGGTAGCGTCATGTTCGGAACGGCGAAAGGATGAACACCGATGATCGCTTGATACAGAAGCACGCCGATGGCGAAGAGATCCGTCCGGTGGTCGATGTCGTTCTTCGTGCCGTCAAACTGCTCCGGTGCAAAGTAGATTGGCGTTCCAATACGCGCACCTTGTCCCGTCTGGGTGAGATCTGGGAGGTTGAGATGGCGGGCCAGGCCGAAGTCGATGAGCACAGGTGAGCCCGTTGGGCGCACGCGAATGTTCTGAGGCTTGATATCACGGTGGATGACGCCCTTTGCACCGAGTGCGCCCACGCCGTCACACAACTCGGCGAAAAAATCGGATGCACGATCTCGCTTCCACGGCGTAGCAGCCAAGAGCGATACGGTCAGGTCATCCCCATCCACAAACTCCTCGATCATGTAGTGGAGTTGCTGGCCGCCCTTGGATGAGTAGGTGTACTCCTTGAACGACACGACATTCTTGTGCGAGAGTGTCTGCAGGGCATGGATTTCCCGCTGTAGCCGTCCCAAGTCATAGTTTGGAGCGATCAGCTTGAGACAAAGCCGTTGGCCGCCAGCGTCCACTACTTCAAACGCGGCCTTCTGCTCACTCGGCGTCAGCGCACGGACGACCTTGAACTGTGGAAAGTCCTTCTGCACCGTCGCTAGCGGAACCTGAAACGGCATGCGTGGACCCCAATAAGTGCTCGGCGGCTAGCCCGACGAGTTCGTAATGATAGGCCCATACGCTGGGAGCCTGGCGACGAGCTGGCCGGACTATGCGAGCGGTCCCACCTTCTGACACGCCGATGATGCCGATGCCAAGGAGACCGAATACTTGCTCGCGGCGCACCCGTAGCGCCACCGATTCAGGCAGGGCGACAAACGAGCGATTCGAAAAGACGCGGTTACGGCTAGCCTGTGCGACGGCTCTTCTCCAGTCGCTGACCTTTGCTTCGACCGACACCACTTCCCGCAGCGGCTGCCGCCAAGCAGTCTCCAGTCGGTACGCGCCGGACACGCACCCGACCATCTTGCGATCCGCCAAGTCGCTGAGCGTGGCTTGCACTGAGGCTCCGTCAACACACAATCTCGCGGCGATTCGGCCTGCGCATGCCCACCTGACGGTCCGGAGGTAGGCGAGCACCTGCGCGCCCGCTCCAGATACTGATTCCAACTCTGTCGGCTGCCGACGAAATACGACGACCGCCAAGTCAGGCATCCCACCTCCAAGTGTTGGAGAGCCAGCGATCCAAAACCCGGCGTCCTCACCCGAGAAGAGGGCGCACGCCGAGGCTGCGACAGCATCCTCGATGGCGTTCTCTGGTCCTTTGCGGCGCTGTCGGAAGTAGGTGACGGTCATTTCGGAGTCTCATCGGATCGGCCCATCGTTCGCGGCCACAATGAGGGGGGGCTGGCGGGTGCTGCCAGCCCGGGGACGCGCAGCGAGGATTCTATCACGAGTTCAACGAGCATGATTCCCCCTCTTTCAGAGCGAGTAAGTGCCTGTGCCGCCCGATCCGGACACGCTCGACCGGATAATGCTGCCCGATCCACTCCCGGACAACGAGCCGGACGTTGAGAATGAAGACGACCCGCTCCACTTGCCGCCAGACGAACCACTGCTCGATGAGCCGCTGGTCGAACCAGATGTCGATCCGCTGCCGGATTCCGAGCCGGAGCCCGAACCGCTGCCGGAGGCAGACCCGCTGCTCGATACGGACGAGCCGCTAATCGCCCCCTGGTTCGCGGGCATGTCGTTGTGGACCCAGACCCCCTTGGCCAGGAGTGTGTTCGTGCCGGGAATGTGGATGGCCACGGTGCGAGCCGGAGCATCGATCCGCACCACGGACACCACGAGTTCGTCGTCCATTCGTTCGTCGATGAGGAAGTCGCCCGGCTGCACGAACTCGGC
>VYKP01000351.1_pt1 | contig 10235 bp, 8 predicted proteins | sample 5114551 | NCBI WGS metagenome assembly VYKP01 (sample SAMN12291777, study PRJNA351875) | freshwater metagenome | isolation source: freshwater lake | place: USA: Michigan, Baseline Lake | collected 2013-08-09
ACGAACGCCTGGAGAGTCGGGAAAGGTAGTTGGACGCGGGGTCGACGCTCACGGGTTGGGGACGGTAGCCGGTCGCGCCGGGGTGTCACGCGTCGCGAGGGATTCGAGCTTCTCGAGCAGGCGGTCCAAAGCGACGCGGGCCGGGATCTCGGCTGGTCGCGAGCGCGGGTCGGTTCGCGGCGGGATCGCTTCGAGCGCCCGGGCGAGTTCTTCACGAGAGGCCCAGCATGCTCCCGATTCTGGCGTCTGCAGCAGTTCGGCACCGGGAGCGGACGCCGAAGCGATGACCGGCGTGCCCAGAGCGATCGCGTCCGCGATCCACCGGCCGCTTTGCCCGCCCCGCGGCGGGGGGAACTGAGTCGGCGGCGCGAGCACGACGTCCGAGCCGGCGACGATCGACGGCATGGACCGCGTCAGCGTGATCGCACGCACCCCTCGAAGGCCAGCTTGGGTCGCAAGCCGCGTGACCGTGTGCGGGCGCGGCGTCGCGATCAGGATCGTCATCGCTCGCCCGGCGATGGAGGCGGCGAGGTCGCCGAGATACGGGCCGATGATCTTGGGATCGACCTCGGGAAGCGACAGGGTCGCGAGCATTCCCGTGATGCCCAGCCGCTCGCGGACGCTTGCCGCGTCTCGCCGCGCCCGTTCGGCGGCTTGCGGCGTCACGGTCGAAACCCGAGGCAAGACGTGGTCGCTGGTACCCTTGCCCGGGCCGAAGGTGAGCGCCGCGGGAGATCGCGCACCCGCACGCCACGCCGACCATGCTTCGAATCCGATCCATGGATGGTGGCTGAGCTCCAGTGCCAGCGAGACGGGCCGCAGGTCGCGGATCAGCCTGCGGGCGACCTGGAGCGGAGAGGGATCGACCGGAAGCCAGAGGTCCCCGGCGGCCAGCGGCGTCAGCGAGAGCACCGTCGCCCCCGTGCTGGCCCGCCGAGCCGCGATGAGCTTGTGGAACCGCCCCGGATGGGCTCCGAGGTGGATGCGGTCGCGGCGAGCGATATGCACCGGGACGCCGAATGCGGACGGGTCGGCGACTTCGGTCCCGTCCAGGACGAGCTCAACCTCGTGCCCGCGGTCGGCGAGGCCGCGAGCGAGCGTGACGGCCCACCATGCGGGCGTCCAGGGCATGTCGCGGACGAAGTTGGCGGCGAGGAGGAATCGCATCCGTACAGGCTGCAAACATCGGTCGGTGGGGGGTGGTCGCGGGAGAGATTCTGGCCGGGGGCGGGGCCGGCGAGGGCAGGTCCCGAAACCCACCCGGACGAAACCCTTGAAAAGCTGAACCCATGAACCCTTCGATCGGTACGATACATGGATCAGGGGTGGTGCAGGGTCGCAAGGAGCAGGGCATGAGCGAAATCACGCGTGTGGTGCGAGCGGCGGGGCGGCGGCTTTTCCTCATGGAACTGCTGAAGGCTCTGGTGCTGTCCGTGTTCATCGCGCTCAGCCTGATGGTGGTGCTGCGGGTTGTGCAGCAGTCGTTCGGCTTGGCGATCGAGTGGCGGACGGTGATGATCCTCGCGGGCTCGATCGCGGCGGCGGGGACGCTGGTGTGGAGCTTGGTCGCGCGTCCGCGTGAGCTGGACTCGGCCCGGGTGCTTGATGAGCGGGCGGGCCTGCGCGAGTCGCTGAGCACCGCCCTCACCATCGGTACGCCCAAGGAAGCCTGGTCGCAGCTTGTCGTCGAGACCGCCCGGCAGAAAGCCGCTTCGGTGAAGGTCGGCGATGCGATTCCTATCGAAGCGCCCAAGCGCTGGCACTGGCCGCTGGCGGCGGCGCTGGCTTTGGGCATTGCGTGGTCGCTCCCGACCTGGGACCTGCTTGGCACGAAAGCCAAACGCGAAGAGGAAGCCAATCGGGCCAAGGAAGTGATCGCGGTCAAGACCGAGATCAATGAGAACAAGAAGAAGCTCGATGAGCTTCTCGCCAAGGTCGCCCCCGAGCTCAAGAGCGAACAGACCGACCCGAGCAAAGCCGAAGAGGTCACGCCCTCGGCCTTGCAGAAGCCCGAGCAGATGCGGGCTTCGGAGATCAAGCGCCTCACGGACCTTTCCGAGAAGCTCGCGGCCAAAGCGGGCGGCGAGAAGGGCCTCCAGATGGACGCTCTCAAGAACATGATGGCACAGCTCAAGCATCCGGGCGACAGCCCGATGAACGAGCTGTTCAAGTCGCTTTCGAAGGGCGATTTCTCAGGGGCCAACGAGGCGCTCAACGAGATGAAGGCCCAGCTCGCCAAGAACGAGATGACGCCCGAGGAGAAGGAAAAGCTCGCCAAAGCCATGGAAAAGCTCGCTGAGCAGATCCAGAAGCAGGCCGACGCCGCCAAGGACATCGCCAAAGCCCTCGAACAGGCCGGGGCCGATCCCCAGCAGGCTCAGGAAATGGCCAAGCAGCTCGCGGCCAATCCCGACATGATCAAGAAAGCCCTGGAAGCGATGAAGAACCTCACGCCCGAACAGCGTGAGAAGCTCGCCAAGGAAATGGCCGCGAAAGCCAAAGCCGCTCAGAAAGCGTCCCAGATGGCCAAGTCCATGAGCCAGTGCTCCGGCTCCATGCAGGAAGGCGAGATGGGCGAAGCCTCCGACGCCATGTCCGAGATGGCCGGTGAGCTTTCCGAGATGGAAATGACCGAAGCCGAACTGCAGGCGATGGACCGGGCGCTCAAGGAGTGCCAGTCTCAGCTCGCGGGTATGTGCGACGGCGATGGCGAGGGTGATTCCGACGAGTGGAACTCGCAGGAAGGTGAGTGGAAGGAAGGCGACAGCAACCGGATGGGCAAGGGCGGCAAGGGCGGCGGCCCGGGCAAGGGCCAAGGCGACCGCTCCGGCCAGACCCCCACCGAATTCGCCACCGAACAGCAGAAGATCAAGACCAAGACCGGCAAGGGGCCGATCATCGGCAAGCAGTACGTCAAGGGCGAGCAGATCGTCGGTGAGTCCGCCGCCGAGTACGCCGAAGCCGTCGACGCCAGCGGGAAAGCCGCCGCCGAAGCCCTCTCCAACGGCGAGGTGCCCCCGGAACTGCGGAAGACGGTGCAGTCGTACTTCGGTGCTCTCAAGAAGCAGACCGAGAAGAAGGACGGAGCCAAGCCCGCGGAAGCCAAGCCTGAAGAGAAGAAGTAATCGCCTCCGGAACGATCCGGATGCGGCATGAAACCGTGCACAAAACCCCGTGGAAAGCGGGGTTTTTTCTTGGAGGCACCCGGGACGCCGTTCTCGCGGTCACGGCTTCGATCGTCTCAGGACGCGTGGCGGCGGGTCCTTGTGCCGCACGGTTCGGAGGCTGCTCCATGTGCGTCAAGCTTCAGTTTCAGTTCAACAACCAGCAGCGGACCATGATCATCGGCCCGGCCGTCGTGATCGGTCTTGTGCCTGTCCCGAACCAGCGAGTCGATGCGAGGCACTTCTTTCCCTCCGATGATCGATTCTCGAACCTGACGCAGGCGAACAAGGAGAAGCAGCTTGACGCACTGCGCAACGCGGCGCAGTGTGTTGCAACTTCGTTCGAGGGGTCGCCGGTCGTCTGGCTTTTCTGCGCCGAGGGGCGGTCGCGGTCGCCGCGGGTGGCCGGGGCCTTTCTCAGGAGGCATCTCGGTTTGTCCCCTTTGGAGGTCACGCAGATGCTCCGCGACGGGTACGCGCACCACCGAACGGACCAGTGCGTGCAGCAGATGAACGAGGAGAACGTGGAGGAATGGATTCACGCTTTGGGGTGATTGTCCGAAGCGTCGCGGCGGCGTTACCCTCGGGGATGACCACGAACTTCCTGCGTGTCCCTGCTCGCGGCTTGGTGCACCTCTCGCGGATCGATCCACGCTCCACGGCGGGGGTCTCGGTTCCGTCCCGCGACGATGAGGCTCTCAAGGAGGTGGCGGAGCAGCGGCTGAAGGAGAACCGCGACACGCTTCAGAAGCTCCAGTACCGCTTGTGGGCGGAGAACAAGCGGTCGTTGCTGGTTGTCATGCAGGGGATGGACACCTCGGGCAAGGACGGCGTTGTGCGGCACGTGATCGCGGGGATGAACCCCGAGGGGTGCAAGGTCACGAGCTTCAAGAAGCCGTCGGAGATCGAGCTCGACCACGATTTCCTCTGGCGGATCCATCAGCAGTGCCCGGCGAAGGGCGAGATCGCGGTTTTCAACCGGTCGCATTATGAGGACGTGCTGGTGGTCCGAGTGCACGGCTTGGTGCCGGAGCCGGTCTGGCGGGCGCGGTACGAGACGATCAACGCGTTCGAGAAGTCGCTCGCGGATTCGGGCACGACGATCGTCAAGCTCTTCCTGCACATCAGCAAAGCCGAGCAGAAGGAGCGGCTGCTGGCCCGCTTGGCGGACCCGGAGAAGAACTGGAAGTTCAACGAGGGGGACATTGCCGAACGGAAGAAGTGGGCTTCGTATCAGCGGGCGTACGAGGAGGCGATCGCCAAGTGCAACACGCCGTACGCGCCGTGGCACATCATCCCGGCGGACCGGAAGTGGTACAGGAACTGGGCCGTCTCGGAGATCCTGGTAAAGACGCTCGAAGCGATGGACCCCAAGCCGCCGAAGGGGACGTTCACGGCGGGGCAGTTCAAGTTCTGAAGAGAGGCATCGGGCATCAGGCATTGGGCATCAGAGGAAAGCACCCATCCCTGACCCAGATGCCTGGTGTCTGACGCCCTCAAAAAGACAGGCCCCGGTGCTTTCGCACCGGGGCCTGGTGTTCACTCAGACTTTCCTACGTCCCGGCTTAGCCCAGGAGCTGGAGGACCGACTGCGGGGACTGGTTGGCCAGACCCAGGACGTTCGTCGAAGCCGAGACCAGGATCTGCGACCGGGTGAGGGCCGCCGTCTCGGTGGCGAAGTCGGCGTCGCGGATGGCGGACTCGGCGGCCTGGCTGTTCTCGACAGCGACGTTCAGGCTGCGGATGGTCGCACCGACCGTGTTCTTCTGGAAGGCGCCCAGACGGCCGCGGAGGCTCGAGATCTGGTTGATCGACTCGGAGATGATCTTCTGCGCACCGCTGAGGTCAGACACGCTGTCGAGAGCGTTGGTCTGGCCCGAGCCGAGCGTGGAGAGGTAGCCGTTGGTCGCCGAGCCGAGCTTGCGGACGGCGGTGTCGCTCACGCCGATCGAAACCTTGCCGGCGATGTCGACGTTGCCGGCCAGGGCGAAGTTCGCGCCGCCGCCGGTGATGTAGCCCGTCGTCGTGCCGCCGACGCCGCCCAGGGTCTGGGACGCGCCGTTGGTGAAGGTCAGCTCGACGTCGAGGAAGTCGGTGTTGATGCGGGCCGTCTTGCCGCTGGACACGGCGCGGATGCCGTTGATCGTGGCTTCCACGTCCTGGCCGGTATCACGGATGCCGCCGGAGGCCGCGGAGCTGGCCCACGTGCCGGCCGCCGCCGCCTGGGCGACGTCGGTGTCGGTGGTGCTGAGCTGGTAGACGCCCGTACCGCTGAGGGTCGCGCCACCGGCGAGGACCTTCACGGAGACGATTTCGTTCTCGCCGAAGGAGTTGCTGGTGAGGCGGATACCCGACGTGTTGGTCGAGAGGGTCGCCGTCACGCCCGTCACGTCGCTGAACGTGTTGATGGACTTGACGACGTTGGAGAGGGCCGTGCCCGAGGTGAAGGTCAGTTCGCGAGCGCCCTTGGTGCCGCGGACTTCGATCTTGAACTCGGCGCCGGCGACGCTGGACAGGTTGATGCTCGTGCCGCCGAAGTTGGCGTACAGACCGGCCTGCTGGGCGGACTTGGTCACCAGGGCGTTGAGGGCCTGGCTGGAGCCGTTGAACTTCGCGGCGTTGACGCGGTAGTCGGAGACGCCGGCGGCCATGCCCGAGACCTTGAAGTCATAGTTGCCGTTGAGGAGCTTGATGCCCTGGAAGCTCGTCGAACCGGCGATGCGGTCGATGGTCTGCAGGATCGAGTCGACCTGCAGCTGGTTGGCTTTCTTCTCGTCGTCGGAGAGACCGGCGGCCGAAGCGGTGTTGGTCACCAGACCCTGGAGCTCGGTCAGAAGGCCGGAGACTTCCTGAAGACCACCCTCGGCGGTGTTCACGACCTGGTTGGCGCGGTCCGCGTTGGAGAGAGCGGCCGTGGTCGACTTGATCTGCGACCGGAGCGATTCCGACGCGATCAGACCCGCGGGGTCGTCCTTACCGCGGTTGATGCGGAGACCCGTCGACAGACGCTCGAGCGTGTTGCCGAGGCCCGCGTTGTTCTGGCCCAGCACGCGCTGGGCGATCATCGACTGAACGTTCGAATTGATGCGACTCATGAAAGTCCTCCGTGAACTGCCTCGGACAGCCTTCTGGCTTGCCCGCACCGGTGGGGGATTTCTGATCCCCGCGCTGACCCCGCCAAGCCTCCGTGCCTGACGTTCCGGGCCGGCGCCCGGTGCCTGTCGTCTCTCGGACCACCCGAGAGACTCTGTCGTGAGTGGAAATCGACGCTTCGAAGGGGTGAGTTCAGTCGCTGGCGGATTTTTCCAGTCGTTTATCCGGTGCAAAAGGAAAAACCCCTCCGGGTCTCCGGAGGGGTTCGTTCGTGCTCGTGCGATTATCAGGACCGCGTCTCGTTCGCCCGCGCGGTTATCGAGCCGGTCGTGTCGATCCTCTTTAGCCCAGGAGCTGCAGGACCTGCTGGCTCTGCTGATTGGCCAGGCCGAGGACGCTGGTGCCCGAGGAGCTCAGGATCTGAGCGCGGGTCAGGTTGCTGGTCTCGGCGGCGAAGTCGGCGTCGCGGATCTGGCTGTTCGCGGACGAGAGGTTCTCGAACGCGCTCTGCAGGCTTCGGACGTTGGTCTGGAGGACGTTTCGTTCGAAGGCGCCCAGACGGCCGCGGAGGGTCGAGACCTCGTCGATGGCTTTGTCGAGGATCGTCGTCGCCTGCGTGAAGTCGTTGGTGCGGACGCTGTCGGCGATGGAGAAGCCCTGGCCGGTCTTGAGAGCCGACAGGTACTGGACCGTGCCGTTGATCAGGGTCGCGCCCAGCGAGGAGGTCGCCATGGACGGGATACCTAGGTTGGTCTGCTGCGGAGCGGTGACGTCCTGACCGAGCTGGAAGAGGGCGCCGCCGCCGGTGATGCGGAAGCTGGTCGCGGCGGCGGTGGGGTCGGTGGCGAAGGCTTCGCTCAGCACAAGGTCCACGCCGAGGGTGGATCCGTTGGAGGAGAGAGCCAGCCCGCGGCCGGTGCCCAGGGCGCCGTTGATGAGAGCCTGGACGTCCTTGCCGTTGTCGCGCTGGGCGGTGGTGAGGGTGCCGCTACCGGTGAGGGTGGCCCAGTCGGCGGGGCTGCCCAGCGCGGGGTTGGCGTTGTTGGCGAAGTTGAAGGTCGTCCACGAGTTGCCGGTGGCCGGGGCGCCGATGCGCTTGACGGAGACGAACTGCTCGGAGCCGTAGTCGGAGCTGCGGAAGACCAGACCCGAAGCCATCGTGTTGTTGATCAGGCCCGCGGTCACGCCGGTGAAGGACGTGGTGTTGTTGATCGCGGCCATGACCGACGAGAGCGTCGCGCTCACGGGGAACTGGAACGTCTGGACGCCCTTGGCGCCGGTGACCTCGAGGGTCATGGCGGAGAGGAGGCGGCCGGGGTTGGTCGTGCCCGGGTCGTAGTAGAGCCCGGCTTTCTGGGCGCTGGCGACGACGTCGACGGTCACCTGGAGATTCGGCTGGTTGACCAGCGAAGCGTTCCAGACGCGTGCGGTCGTGATGGCGCTGGTGCGGACGCCGGAGAGGTTGTAGTCCAGCGAGCCGTTGAGAAGCTTGAGGCGTCCGAAGCTGGCGGTATTGCTGAGACGGGTGAGGGAGTCCAGAGCGGAGTCGATCTGGAGCTGGTTGGCGTTTCGTTCCTCGAGGCTGTTACCGCCGGTGTTGGCGGCTTCGACCATCAGGCTCTTGATGGAGTTGAGGAGCTCCGAGGCTTCGTTGAGCGCGGCCTCGGTGGTCGCGATGACGGAGCTTGCACGTTCGGAGTTCTTGACGCCGCTGTTGATGCCGTTGAGGTCGGACTTGATGCGTTCGGACACGATGAGTCCGGCGGGGTCGTCGGCACCGCGGTTGATGCGCAGGCCTGTGGAGAGGCGTTCAAAGCGGAGCGAGAGGTCCCGCTGTGACTTGGTCAGGTTCGACTGGGCGACGACGCTCGAAATGTTGGTGTTGATCCGTGCCATGAGGCAATCCTCCGTGATTGCTGAGGGTGATTAAGGAACGATGCCGAGAAATTACTCGCAAGTACCGTGCCAAACTCGGTGGTTCGTGGCTTTCACCGGTTCCCCGCCGACGCGATCCTCGCGCCGGTGTTGTGAGTCGGGGGGGTGTTGTGGACGACTGTCGCCGGGAGTGCGATTGGGTTTGTTCCGGCGACGGGCGTGACCAGCTTGGTCCGCCCGGGATTCTGCTTGACGGGCCCGCGGGTCTTTGTCGGGCCTGGTTTGACCGTTCCGAGGATCGAGGGGGCCGAGGGGAGGGCGGTTTCCGCCTGCTGGGCCGCTTCGCGGTTCTCCCGTCCGATCGCTTCGTACACCTCTTTGCGGTGCACGGCGATCCTGGCGGGGGCGGAAATGCCGAGGCGGATCTTGTCCCCCCGGATGTCCACCACCGTGATTTCGATCTCGTCTCCGATCATGATGGTCTCGTCGCGCAAACGACTCAATACCAGCATGTGAATGCTCCTTGGTACGTACCGCGCAGAAGGGGGTAGCCGCTGAAGCGGGTGTGTGGATCTCCACCGGCGCGCGTGCCCGGGGAGAGCGAAGGGGAATGGTGAAGGTCTCTGTCGTCATGGGTCATGCGGGCGGGGCGCGATAGGCGCGCAATCGCCGCCGATGAATGAAGCCTGTCGTACCGCCGGATCAGGCCGGGATGGCCTGGGCCACCGGCGCCTCCGCCGTGACTTTGACCAGCGTGTGCCGGGTCGTCCAGCGGCGGTCCGCCAGGACCACCTGCTCGCCCTCGCGCGTGATCGTGTTGATCACCAGCGGGCCCTGCAGGTTGCCGGTCAGCGTTTCGTCAACTTTGTTCACGATCACGAACACCTGGGCGTCCTCGAGCTTCGCCAGCTTCAGATCCGCCATCTGCTCGGACTTGATCGGCACCGAGTAGTCCGTGAAGAAGAGCGAGGGATCCGTCACGACGAACGCGAGGGACGGCTCCTCGATCGACTGGAGCCAGAAGAACGCGGAGTCGTTGCCGGGTTCGAGCAGGCAGTAATTCCGCTGGGTACCAAACCCAAGGAGTCCCTTGGGGAAGGTGATCACCCGGTCATCCGGGATATTGATCACGCCGAATCGAGTGGTCTTCACTTCCATGACACGCTCCGCGTATTCGACCTGGTTTCCTTGTCCGCAGCGGAGTCCTCCGCCGGCGACGTCCTGTCTCCGTACGCGCCGAGGTCGAGCGGCGCGCACGCGTTGTTCCACAATCAGCGCCCTCGGGCTCTCGCCCGCCGCGCTGCTCACCGGCTACCTGAGGAAATCCAGGAGCGTCTGCCCCTGCATCAGGCTGCTCACCTGGTACCCGGCCTGGAGCTGCGTCTGCAGGAGGCTGAGCCGCATGGCCGCTTCCGTGTAGTCCGTGTCTCGCAGTTCTGACCTGATCCTGGTGTCCATGGTCGTCTGGTCCTCTACCAACCGCTCGGCGAAATCGACGCGCTTCGCGTACCCGCCGACGAGCCCGCGAACCTCGGTCAGGCGACCGATTGCCGCGTCCACGCTTTCTCCCGCAATTGCGATGCCAGTCGTGTCGTTGGTCGACAGCGCGTCGCGAAGATCCATCAGATCGGTGAAGAGATTCTGCGGGCGGACCTTCGCCACGTCGCTCGCTGTGTAACGCGAAGCGGACGCGTCGTACGAGCCCGTCGAGATGCCAAGGTCCGTCAGAGCCTGAGAGTTGTTGAGCTGGCTGAAGCTGATCGCCCCCGGGAACGCCGCGTTCTGCGTGAACGCAAGCCCGTTGCCGTCCGGAGCCAAGCCGACCGTGAAATCGCCCGGCGCGAGGCCCGCCGAAGCAAGCTGCGTCGCGACCTGCGAGTTCACGGCCGCCAGCATCGACTGCACCGTCGCCATATCCGCAGGCGTCAGGTCGATCGTGAGCTGCGTCGCCGCTCCGTTGCCCAGCGTGATCGTGAAATCAGAGTTCAGTGCCGCCGTCGCGGTGCCCGTCGTCGGGTCCACCACGCCGTCAACGATCCGCACGCCGCGGCCGTCGTTGAAGTCCGACAAGCGGGTCGATTGCGCCAGCGTGCGGATGCCCAG
>VYKP01000354.1_pt1 | contig 10179 bp, 10 predicted proteins | sample 5114551 | NCBI WGS metagenome assembly VYKP01 (sample SAMN12291777, study PRJNA351875) | freshwater metagenome | isolation source: freshwater lake | place: USA: Michigan, Baseline Lake | collected 2013-08-09
AACGGAGCGGGCGGAACCGTCTTCCGTACAGTCGGGAAGACGGAGTCGAGGCACCCGGGCGGCTCGTTTACGCGCAGGGGACAAGCACTGATCGCCCGGATATGAGCCACATCTCAACGATTCCGACCAGCATGTGACACGTCCATGACCGGGCGATCTTGCGCCATCATCGCAGGCAGTGTAAACTCGATGGTCCGGTTCAAGAACACTAAGAGAACCATGCGAAACGCGATCACACTTCATCTGGCGGTTCTTGTTGCACTGCTCGGCGGCTGCTCGAGCCCGCCCCCGGCTCGTCTCCGTTTCGAGGTGGTGCGATCCATCCTCGAGGACAGCAAGGGCAACTTCTGGTTTGGCAGTTGGAAGGAGGGCGTCTGCCGATTCGACGGCGAGCGTCTCACCTATTTCACCATGGAGGACGGCCTGAGCGACAATCAGATCAGGTCGATCCGCGAGGATCGCAGCGGAGTTGTCTGGTTCGAGGGGGGCGTGGGGATCAGCGGCTTCGACGGGGAGAGGATCATCAGACCCGCAAGCAGGAACTACGCGTCGAAGGACGATTGGCGTCTGCAGCCGGGAGACCTGTGGTTCAAGGAGGATGGCGCTGCCGGGGCAACCGAGATCGAAGGCCAGCCGGGCGTCTATCGATATGACGGAAGCGCCTTCACCTACCTGGCTCTCCCTCTCCCTGCGGATCATCCCGACGCCGCATACGCCAGCACCGGCTTTGCCAGGGGAAAGGGCGGGAGGCTCTGGTTCGCCACGTACCAGGCGGTGGTCGGGTATGACGGTGAGTCCTTCACCATCATCGACGACAAGAGCCTCGGCCTAAGCGACGACACCGGGCGGCTTCACGTCCGTTGCGTCCTGGAGGACAGCAAGGCAAACCTCTGGATCGGGAACAACGGGATCGGAGTCATCCTGCATGATGGACAGACCGCCACGCAGTTCACCCAGGATAAGGGGCTTGGCAAAGTGGACCAGCGCGTTGGGCGGATGACACCTCAGCCCGGCGATGTGACGGATGGTTCCCCTTCGCTGCATCGGGTGTTCTCGATCGGAGAAGACCGCGCTGGAAACATCTGGTTTGGCACCATCGAGCATGGCGCCTGGCGGTACGACGGCAAGTCATTGCGGAACTTCTCGGCCAATGATGGCCTGACGAGCAAGCAAATCTGGGCCATCTACACCGACCGCCGGGGCGACCTGTGGCTGGCAGGCAGCGGCGTGTTCAAGTTCAACGGAACGACGTTCGACCGGATCCACTGATGCCGGCATCCACCGCACTGACGCGACTCGCCGGAGTGACCGTATCTGGTGCTGGCCGCCGTCGTCGCTGATCGGATCGCCCGCCACGAAAGCCGGAGACGGGAGTGTCTATCGGGCGCGGAAGCCCCCGGACCACTCTCTTGTGTTGACGGTCGTCAGGCGTCGCTGGATCGCTCCAAAAACGACAACCCCCGGGTCTTGCGACCCGGGGGTTTGTGCTTTTTCAATAGAGGGCGAGGGGTGGTCTGACGATCGGCGTTTCAGAGATAGAGAGACAAAGAGAGCAGATGTGGTTCACCGGCGAGACTCATCCAGCCATCGTGCACCCTCACACGGCCGTCACTGGCTCTGACGAGCTCGACACGCTTCCAACTGCAGTGGCTGTCCGTCGCGGCTTCACGATTCCTCGCTGGTCCGCTGCATCCCTTCCAAATGCCACGCCGGGAAGGGATCAGGGAGGCGCTTCCACGCCTCGATGCCGCCGCGCATCTCTTCGTCGGTCAGCAGGCACGACTCGAGCAGCAGCCGCTGGGACTCCTCGTCGAAATCGACGCCGATGAGCACGATCTGCTGACGGCGGTCGCCGAAGGGCTCCTGCCAGCATTTCTCGAGCCAGGCCCGTGCTTCGGGGTCGCTTGGACGGTGCTCCTTGGGACGTGCCGCCCACCAGACGCCGGCGGGTTCGAGTCGGAACGAGCCGCCCGCCTGCGACCACAGCCCCGCGACATCGCTGCGGTTGGCGAGCCACACGAAGCCCTTGCTTCGGACGGTCTTGAGGAAGCCGCCGACGATGAAGTCGTAGAGGCGCTGGGGGTGGAATGGCCGTCGCGCCTCGAAGACAAACGACGACACGCCGTACTCCTCGGTCTCAGAGGTGTGCTCGTTGTTGAGCTCCTTGATCCACTTGGGCGACGCCTGAGACTTGGCCATGTCGAATCGCTTGGTGTCGAGGATGGCGTTGAGCGGCACCTTGCCGAAAGTGCTGCGGATGATCGTCGCGTCGGCGTTCAGCGAGCGGATGTGCCCCTCCACTTTGCGGAGGTGATCCTCGCTGACGAGATCGCACTTGTTGAGGATGATGACGTCGGAGAACTCGACCTGATCGGTGAGCAGGTCGGCGATCGAGCGGGTGTCGGCCTCGTCGTTGCCGATGCCGCGGTCGGCCAGATCGTCCTCGGTCTGGAAGTTCTTGATGAAGTTGAACGCGTCAACGACCGTGACCATCGTGTCCAGCCGCGTGATCTCGGCGAGCGAGCGGCCCTCCTCATCCTCGAACGTAAAGGTCTGCGCGATGGGCAGCGGCTCGGCGATGCCCGTGCCCTCGATGAGCAGGTATTCGAACTTCTTCTCGCGGGCGAGGCGAGAGACCTCCTTCAGCAGGTCCTCGCGCAGCGTGCAGCAGATGCAGCCGTTGGACATTTCGACCATCTTCTCGTCCACGCGGTCGAGCACGGCCTCGCCAACCTTGCCGCCCGTCTTGACGAGCTCGGCGTCGATGTTGACCTCGCTCATGTCATTGACGATCACCGCGACCCGCTTGCCCTCGCGGTTGGCAAGGATGTGGTTGAGCAGCGTCGTCTTGCCCGCGCCGAGGAAGCCTGACAGCACGGTCACCGGCAGCTTCTCGGGGAGCGTGGAGCGCTTGCCGGCGATGGCGTGGGCTGCGGACTGGAACATGTTCTTGAGTGTGCTCATGAGTTGCTCGATTCACCGACTGGGCTGGTCTGCTTCAACACGGAGGGGGGCAATGAGCTGGCGATTGAGGGCTTCGACGTGGACCAGCGGCGTCCTCGCCGCGGTCACTTGTGGTGCCGTATCTCGGTACGCCGCGAGGATTACTGCTGCCCGTTCGCGAATGGAACGGTCCTCGTCGCGTTCCACATGGCCGATCGGCACCGCCCATGTGAACTGGCCCTCGACGGCCGACGCGGTGGGTACGTGGTAGAACTCGCGGTCTTTGCCGGGGCCAGCCTCGGCACCCGGCTCGCGAGCCCGCTCGGTCGCCTCAACGAAGAAGTCGATGGCGTAGTTGGGGTAGCCAAAGAGCAGTCCATAGGCCCGCCAGCGGTCGGCGCGGGGCAGGCGATCGACGATCGCGACGATCTCGGCCGGGTGTGTGCACGGCGTGATGCCCAGCGGAGACCAGAACGTGGATTCACGCTGGATCATCGCCGCCAGCGCCGCACGATGCACGACATAGGCCTCGATATGCCGCTTGCCATCATGAGCGGTGGCAAAGGTCTGCACATCGGCGTAGTACGTCTGGTTTCGCAGTGGCGCGAGCGCACGCCGCACACGCACGATCTCGGCGGTGTCCGCCGCGGCGACGTCGATCTTGCACTGCCAGAACCCCGTGCTCATCGGCTTGAGCCCGCCGACGAGCGTGTACAACGCTTCGCGGTCCAGGGCCTTGAGGAGTAGTTCACGGAACTGGTCGCGCTCGGCAACAGTTGAGAGCGGAGCGTCGCGGTCGGCGGTCGTCGGAGCATTTGTGGCACAGCCGCCCGCGAAGACCAACGTGAAAGCCACGACCATCGCGGCGGCGAGCGGCCCGGCGAGTCGGCTTGAACGCGGGAGAGATGGTGGCCGTGCCGAACGCTGATGCGGTCGTCCAGCGATGTCATCCATGGCACCCCGCCTCTCCGCAGCAACCGCCTGAGCCGTGCCCGGGTCCGCCGCCACTGCCACGCTTGGTTCCAAGGAGCATCGCTGGCCCGATCAACCGCTGAACCTTGGCCGCGAGCGGCGTCTTGCCGGGCTTGAGCCCCGCCGCCTCGCACACCTCTCCCCAGGTGCGCAGCGTGGCCGAGATCGAGTGGGCGACCTCGACAATGCGGTTATTTGCGGGGCAGAAGTAGTCGTACCGGGGCAAGGGGGATGGACTCCAGATGCGAACGCATTATCATCTGCATCAAGAGGAGCGGTGTCAACCCGCTCGCCGATACCCTCGTGGTGCATGATGCACCGCCACACGTCACAACGCGTCGCGATCGAGGCATCGCTCCGGTCCGCCCAGCGGCCGCTGAGCCCGGCTGAGATTCTCGACTTGGCCAAGCACGAGTCGCCGACGATCAATCTGGCCACGGTCTACCGCACGCTCAAGAGACTTGCCGAGGGCGGGCTGATCCGTGCGGTCGAACTGCCGGGGGAGCCCAGCAGATACGAACTGGCAGGGCTGCCCCACCACCACCACTTCAGGTGCGATGAGTGCAATCGCGTGTATGACGTTCCTGGCAAGTGTCCTTCCGGGCTCGCTGACGGGCTGCCTAAGGGCTTCCGCGTCCGTGACCACGAGGTCGTTCTGGTTGGGACGTGCGCCGAATGCGGCTCCGGCACGATGGCAGCCCGACGAACACGTCGGCGAACGGTCACTCCGCACAGCACTCGCGGCAGTTGATTCCGCCCGACCACCCCAAAACGACAACCCCCGCGTCTTGCGACCCGGGGGTTTGTGCTTTTCAATAGAGGGCGAGGCGTGGTCTGACGACGTGCCTTTCAGAGACCCAGAGACATGGCCCGACAAGGGGCGATTCCGGCGGGTCCCGTAAGCCAGGTCTCTGAGCACTCGAGGCGGAGTTGAGGCACCCGGAAGTCCGAAACGGACCTTGCTGCGTTCCGTACAATGAAGCTCGTGACGAAGATGGGGAGTCAACGCCGATCGATCAGGAGTCACAGCAATGAACGTCCGCCTCGTCCGGAACTGGTGTGTCGCAAGTCTCGTCGCCTTGGTGCTCATGTTCCCGCTGATGGGCCTCTTTGGACCCAAGCCGGGCGCACCGGTCGGCCAGCGGGCGCTCGATATCGGTCCGCTCTGGCTCACGAGAATCATCGAGACAACGACCGTCTCCGATGGAGTCATGCAGGTCAACTGGCGGGTTGAAGGCAACTGGCCCGCGATCGTGGGGTGTGCCGCCCTGCTCGGGCTTGTCGCCGTCGGGACAGCTCGAATGCTGCGGCGCGACCCGGGAAGAAGGGCAACCGCGGCATGAGCATAGATGTGCAGCCTCCGTCTGATCTGCCCCGAGCCGGCACGCGGGGGTGGCGTTCGGATGGCCCCCGCTTCGTGCTCGTTGCATGGCTGATCTCTGTTGCCATTCTCGTCTCTGCCGGCATCGCGGCGGTGGTCTTGGTGTCTGTATCCGAAACCGTTCGGGCCGTCCTGGCGGGCGAGAAGTCATCCGAGAAACTCCGGCGGATCGCCGAATCCGCGCCCAACTCTTCGGCCTTCGCGTGGGCGAGCGTCATCGCGTCCCAGATCGCGCTGCTCGCGTGCGTATGGCTGGCATGGAGGCTCTTGGGCAGACCCGCCCGCGATCGACTCGGCCTCGCGGGCGCTCCCCTCACGCTGGCACACAATCTCGTCCTACTGGTGGGAACGATCGTCCCATTCGGGATCGGCCTGTTCTTGGCATGGCTCGTCGGGATCGCCACGGGCACATCCGACCAGAGCGTCGGGCCTCTGCAACAGATGTGGACCCAGGGAACGAAGTTCGAGAGCATCGCGTGGGTGATGCTCATCGCGCTCGTCCCGGGCTTCGTCGAGGAGCTCTTCTACCGCGGGTTCCTGCTTCGGGGCTTACTGCTGAAGTGGGGTCCGGTGGCCTCGATCGCGACCACCGGGCTGCTCTTTGCAATCGTCCACGGCGACCCAGTCTCGGCATCCGCAATCCTGCCGCTTGGCTTGTGGCTCGGACTCGTTGCCTGGAGGACCGGAACAATCTGGCTGCCGTTTGCCATGCACGCCGGTGTCAACGGTACCTGGACCGCCACGATGATGATCGTGCATCGGGATCCGGGGGCCCAGTCATGGGTGAATGGAGCGGCCATCGGAGCGTTGGTCGTCGGGGTGATCGCGTTCATTGCCGCGCTGATCATCCTGCGACGCCCCGTTGCCGAGGCGCCTGCCGCTGCTCGCCGCGCCCGCTTTGCGCCGCGCGTCGCGGCGGCATGTCTGGTGTGCGTGACGATCCTTGTACTCGTCATTCCTCAGGGAACCGCTTCGACCAAGGCACCCCAGCCGCCTTTACCATCGCCGACAATCGCGCAACTCACTGAGCGTGTCTCGGCACAGGTGTCAGTTACCTCGGTCGGCCAAGAAGGCACGGCGCAGTTCACGATGCTCCCCGAAAGGACCATACGTCTGATGCTGCCGCCCAACAAGTCGGGGGTTGGAGAGGTCTTGCTGTCATTGGATGCAGGCGGCAAACTGGTTTGGCTGGCGTATTCCGGCGAGTTGAGAGCAAAGGGTCACCAGCGGTTGCCCACGGGCGTCCTTGAACAACTCGCGTCGGGCGCACCGACGAGGCTCTGCTTGACACTGGACGCAACGACGAATCCACCCCGGGTCAACGTTCGGGCGACACTCGAAGAGGATGATGCTCGAGTCGCGGCCGCGCTTGCACACGCAGAGCGTGAGGGGTGGGCAACACGAGGAAGGAAGTAGCCCGTTCGCGCAGTCCCAAGCTCCACACGTCGCAACAGTTCCGAGCGCTTGAAGCTCGGTGTGTTCGGAGATCGAACTTCGGATACCCGACGGTTCAAAAACGACAACCCCCGAGTCTTGCGACCCGGGGGTTTTGCGAATCTCGGGTGGATAGCCGGGATCGAACAGCGCAATGCCACGTGTGACGCTGCGTCCGACCATCAGACGAGCGGGGACGAGGATGCGATCCTGTTCGACGGAGGGCTCATCGCATGAACTGCAGCGCCCACGCTCGTCCATCCGAGGGTGCGACTTCGGTAACGGCGACTGCAGAGTGTGTCTGAGAAGGGCCCTTGTCCTTTCCAATGTCCCATAACGCCCCACGGCTCGAAAAGAGCGTTGCAAGGAGTCGGTCCGTCGCTTAATCTCCTTCTGCTGCCTAGCTACTTTGCATGCCTCTGAAATGCACGACGGCATCAGCCGTCTGTGTGTCCGTGTGAGGCGGAGAATGGAGACTGAGAGATGTTTCGATCAAGTTGCTGTTCTGCCGCTGTGCTTGTTGCGCTGTTCTGCGTGTCGTTCACATCGATGCCTGCGAGCGCGAACGTCGTCATCTCTGATGGCACGTTCAACGACGCGAACTGGACGCTTGTGGCGCGACCCTACGGCCCGGGCGGCGGCAGTGGCAGCGCGACGCAGGTGCTGACCGGTGGCGCAGGCGACAACGGGCCGGCTCGGCAGACGAGCAACTCGGCCGGGCCCAACAACAGCGGCTCGTACAACGCGAGCATTTACACCGCGTTCACCTACAACCCCGCCGCCAGCGGCCCGCTGACGGGACTGAGCATCTCCATCGACGCGCGCTTTATCAACGGGCTCTCGGCCATTGGAGCCGTCGTCGAGCAGAGCGGGTTGATCTGGATGGCCGGCAACGCCATCAACACACCAAACTGGCAGACCTACGCGTTCACGCCGGTCGCTGGCGATTGGTTTCTCATCAATCCCTCGGGCGGCGTCTCGGGCCCGGGCCCAGACTTCTCAGCCGCGGGCGCACCGATGCGATTTGGCTTCTTTACTGCCAACGGCACGAGTGCTGGCGGAAATCCGTACACGAACGTTGGCCTGAACGACAACTTCGTGGTCAGCTTCATCCCGGCGCCGAGCGCGGCGGTGCTGCTGGCCCTCAGCGGGCTCATCGCCGCGCGACGGAACCGCTGATCGCATTCGGCAGAAAGCCGACAACTCGACTTCAACCATCGACGGCCTAGGCAGGTGCTGCGCCGGTTGCCACTATTGAGAGCCCAAAGAGCACCGCATCGATGACCCCAAAAACGACAATCCCCGGGTCTTGCGACCTGGGGGCATATCAAATAGAGGGCCCGGGGTGGTCTGACAGCGTGCGTTCCAGAGACCCAGAGACAGGACGCGCGGACGTCAGCAACCGGCGAGCGTAACGCGTGTCGTGGTTTTACCCCGGGGGCTCCGAGACGCAGCGGCGATTCTCGGAAATCCGTCGCGACTGTTGAAGGCAAACCGCTCACGCCGGCCGTAGTTCCCCATCTTCACATTGCGCAATCTTTGTGCGGATCCCAGACAAAGGGGGTTGACAAAAAGGGTGGGGGGGGGGTACATTACCTCTGGCGGTGTTTCCACGTGCTTGGCTGTTTTCTTGCGCGATCCGCTGTCAACGATCGCCGCCTACTGGCGGCAGAAGAGAGAGACATGAAGACTTCTATCGCTATCGGTGCGTTGGCCCTCGCGGCCATCGCGGGTTCGGCGAATGCGGGCATCGTGGATTCGTTCACGACCGCGGGCAGTAGCAATCCCGCCGGATTTGGCGCCCCTTACGTGAACACGTCCGGCTCCGGCTCGCTCTTTAACCAGCGTCAGGTGGCGCGGTTCGGCTCCTCGGCGTCAGCCTCCGTCGGGGGCGGAGCGTGGACGGCTTCCTTTCCGGCGTCGGGCAACTCAAGCGTCTTGAGGTTGCGGCAGGACAGTTCCCTCTCGACGATCGATTTGAGCGGGATCGCGTCCATGTCGTTCGACATCGCCGTGACTGGGTCGCTCACGTTCTTTTGGAACATCCTCGATGAGAACGGCTTTATCATCGATTACCCCGGCCCCTTTACGCTCTCGGCTGGATCGAGCACCCAGACCCTCGACTTCAGCACCGCGAACATCGATGCTGGATTCGACATCAGCAAGGTTGTCCGCAGTGAAATCTGGATCACTGCCGCATCTGCCAACTCGGGTTTCTCGGTCACCAACTACACCTACACGCTGGTCCCGACCCCCGGCTCGGCCGCGCTCCTCGGCCTCGGTGGCCTGATGGCGGCGCGTCGTCGCCGCTGAGTTCGCTCGGCTCTGACCTCACAACTTGAGTTCAATCCTCCGCGGCCCGGGCACACGCTCGGGCCGTGGTCGTTTCGTGAGGTGCAGTCACTGCGTGCAACTGGCAAAACGACAACCCCCGAGTCTCGCGACCCGGGGGTTCTCAAATAGCGGGCGCGTAGCGGTAAACCGACGCAATAGAGAGACCCGCATAGACATAGGGTCGGCGCGACGTGTCTGGGAGTTCAATCCAGCGGCGTGAACGGCCGTCGGCCCGCTACCGAGACCCGCCGTGACCGACTTTGAGCGTCACCGAAACCCAACGCTTCGCCCGCTTCTACGAACGGAGCATGCCGCGATGGTGGCGTTGAGGAGGTCGCTGCTGCACCGTACCCTCCACCGGCGCACCAGAAACCCGAGAACACCGTGACCATTCAAGCTGGCGGCAAACAGGTTCTCCTTCATGGGCTGGCCCTCATTCTGGCCGGGCTGGTGTTTGGCTTTGCCCTGCCCTTGACGCCTTATCCCCGGCTCGCACTCGGCGCACACCTTCAGTTTGTCACCAACGGCATGTTGTTCGTGGTGCTGGCGATCGTCGTGCTCAAGGTGCCCCACCGCGCTGGCCCCAAGTCGGTTGGTGTGATGTTGGTGTCGGCGTGGCTAACGTGGCTTATGGCCTTGTCCGAGGCTGCCAATGCGTGGTGGGGTGCCAACCAGATGCTCCCGATCGCGGCAAAGCAAGCCGGAGCAGCCGGGGCCGCGGCCTGGCAGGAAGCAGTGGTGAAACTCTGCCATCTGCCGGCGGCGATCGGCCTGATCCTCTCGGTGACGCTGCTCATTATCGGCATCGCCAAACACCGCGCCGCGCCAACCTCGCCATAGTTTGGTCCCCGAAAAGTGGATACCACAAAGGCAGCCCCCGAGTCTTGCAACCCGGGGGTTATTCAATGGAGGACGAGAGATTGTGTGACGACGTGCTTCACAGAGAACCAGAGACACGACGAGCGGATGCTGTCCCCTGGCAGCTACCGTCGAAGAGTCAACTTGTCGTCCTCGGCGCGGCTGCCGCCGCCTGCTCGCCTTCACGCGCTTCGCTTCGGCCCTTCGCCGCCGCTGAGTAACCCGACTCAACCTGCTCATGGAACCCCGCAACCCCG
>VYKP01000355.1_pt1 | contig 10174 bp, 10 predicted proteins | sample 5114551 | NCBI WGS metagenome assembly VYKP01 (sample SAMN12291777, study PRJNA351875) | freshwater metagenome | isolation source: freshwater lake | place: USA: Michigan, Baseline Lake | collected 2013-08-09
GGGCACTCGACGGTGCGCACCGCCGTGATGGGCGCGGAAGCATCGACGCGGGCGACGCCGACCGCCGAGGAACTCGCGAGGATGCGGGCCCTGGTGAAGGACGCCATGGCCCACGGTGCCGCCGGCTTCGCGTCGTCGTTCTCGCCGAATCACAGCGGCTTCGGCGGCCTGCCGATGCCGTCGACCATCGCCTCGGACGACGAACTGCACGCGCTGGTCGAGCCGTTGCGGGAGGCCGGGCGCGGCGTGTTCGTGATGGCGACGGGCCCGCGCGGCACGCCGGAGTTCATGGAGGGGATCGTCGAGCGCACCGGGCGACCCGCGTTCATCGTGACGGTGCTGACGATGCACAACGCCAGCTCGCCGAAGACCGCGATGGACTGGTACGAGCGCTGCGCCGCGGCGCGGGCGCGCGGCCACGAGGTCGCCATCCAGACGAGCTGCCAGCCGCTGTCGTTCGACTTCACGCTGGAAGACCCGTACCTGATGCTGTCGCACGATGCGTTCGACCGCGTGAAGAGTGCGAAACCGGGCGAGCTGCCGGCGATCTACGCCGACCCCGCCTTCCGGGCGCGGCTGCGCGAGAACCTCGCCGACACCAAGCCCGGCATCCTCTTCCACGGCGACTGGCGCAAGGTGGAGATGCCCGACGGCACGTCGGTCTCGCAACGAGCGCGGGACGCCGGGGCCGATCCGCTCGACTTCTTCTTCGACACCGCGCTCGCCGACGGCCTGCGGACGCGCTTCATCGCGAAGCTCTTCCAGAACGACGACGCAGGCGTCGCGCCGCTGCTGAAGCACGAGGCCGGCGTGATCGCGCTCTCCGACGCGGGCGCGCACCTCATCTACTTCTGCGACGCGGGCTTCGGGCTGCACTTCCTGTCGCACTGGGTGCGCGAGACCGGCACCTTCAACCTGGAGGAAGGCGTGCGCCGGCTGACGTCACACCCGGCGGCGCAGTACCGCATCCCCGGGCGCGGGCGCATTGCGCCGGGCGGGTGGGCGGACCTCCTGCTGTTCGATCCGGCGACCGTCGGCCTCTCGGGCCTCGTGCGCCAGCGCGATCTCCCGGCCGGCGGCGAACGCATGATCCGCCGACCGACCGGCGTGCACGGCGTGTGGGTGAACGGCACGCAGGTGTTCGACGGGAAGGACTACGTGGTGCTCGACGCCGGACCCGGCCACGTCATCGACCGGTACGACGCCTGACGCCTTCCCGGCGGCAGCGCTCAGAGCACGCCGAGGACGTCGTAGCCGGTGAGCAGGTAGGTCTTGTCGGCGGGGAAGTCCTTCACGAGCACCGCCGGCTGCTCGGGCGTGATCATCGGCGCGAGCAGTGACACCGGCGTCTCGATGTCGACGAAACGATACGGCTTCTGCAGGATCGCCTTCACGGGTTCGGCACGGAGCTTCGGGTCCTTCACCATGCACGCGTAGACGTGTGCCTCGGAAAGCGAGCCGACGATGCGGCCATCCTGCGTGATCGGGATCTGCGAGAAGTCGTGGTCCCCCATGAGACGGATCGCGTCGGCGATGCTCGCGGTCACCTCGAGGCCCACGAGCGCGGCCACCTTCTTGTTGCGCACGAGTTCGCGGGCCGTCGGGCCCTCGATGTTCTCGTACCCCATCATGCGCATCCAGTCGGGGTTGAAGATCTTGCCGACGTAGCGGGTGCCGTGGTCGTGGAAGATGACGACGACGGTCTCCCCCGCACGGAAGCGATCCTTCATCTGCATGAGCCCGGCGATCGCGGAACCCGCCGAATAGCCCACCCAGATGCCTTCCTGGCGCACGATCTCGCGGGTCCAGATGGCGGCGTCGCGGTCCGTCACCTTCTCGAAATGGTCGATGACCGAGAAGTCGACGTTCTCGGGCAGGAAGTCCTCGCCGATGCCCTCGGTCACGTACGGGTAGATCTCGTTCTTGTCGAAGATGCCGGTCTCCTTGTACTTCTTGAAGACCGACCCGTACGTGTCGATGCCGAGGATCTGCACGCCGGGCTTCTTCTCCTTCAGGTAACGACCGGTGCCGCACAGGGTGCCGCCGGTGCCGACGCCGACGATCAGGTGATCGACCCGGCCCTCGGTCTGGTCCCAGATCTCGGGGCCGGTGCTCTCGTAATGCGCGCGGGCATTGCTCGGGTTGTCGTACTGGTTCGCCTTCCAGGAGTTGGGCGTCTCGTTCACGAGCCGCGACGACACGGAGTAGTACGAGCGCGGATCCTCGGGATCGACGTCGGTCGGGCACACGATCACCTCGGCACCGAAGGCGCGCAGCGCGTCGACCTTCTCCTTCGACTGCTTGTCGGTCGTCGTGAAGATGCACTTGTAACCCTTCACGATGGCCGCGATCGCGAGGCCCATCCCGGTGTTGCCGCTGGTGCCCTCGATGATCGTGCTGCCGGGCTTCAACAGGCCGGCGCGCTCGGCGTCCTCGATCATGCGCAGCGCCATGCGGTCCTTGATGCTGTGGCCCGGATTGGTCGTCTCGACCTTCGCGTACACCGTGGCGGGAATATCGCGCACGATCCGGTTGAGTCGTACCAGCGGCGTGTGACCGATGGCGCCGAGGATATCGTTATGCACGTTCTTGGACATGGCTTGATCCGGGCTCCGGTGAGGCGCGGAAGTATCTCCGATTTTCGAAGAAGCGAGGATCGGTGTTGGCACCCCACCATCCCGGCAGGCCGAGCACCGGCAGCGGCGTGAGCACGCGCGGCGTGGTGAAGTCCGCGGGATCGCACACCATCGCCGCGAGTGCGGCGTCGAGCACGGTGATGCGTTCGCGCCACGGCAGATCGAACCACGCCGACGACACGTCGACGAAGCGCACCTTCGCGGTGAGACCGATGAACGGGTCGAGCAGCTTCTCCATCAGCGCGTGGCCGAACGGCACACAGGCGAGATGCGCGACGACATCCGCGCGGCGATCGACGAACAGTTCGGTCCAGCGATGCGCGCGGACGAGTGCGGCGAGCGACGGGTCCGCGCACGCCACGACGAGACCGTCCTCGTCGAACAGCGTGAGGGCATCGCGCACGCGCGAGCGGACGGGCGCATCGGCCTGCGCGAGGTCGGCGACGTGACGGGCGTTGAGTGCAGCCTTGGCCCGCGGGAACAGGCACCACGCGAGGACGTTGAGGCGGTCGTGCCAGGTGTCGGGGCGCACGGCGATCTCGCCCGTCTCGCGCACCCGACGCTCGTAGGCCTCCGCGCCGCCGGCGGGCTGGTCGACGGGTCTCAGCGGGCGGCCATCGGCATTGGTCGGCGGGACCGGCATCGCGGCAACGAACGCCTGCAGCGCCGCCGGATCGACGGCTGCCGAAAGCGCATCGAGGTCCGTGAGCGCAGCCGCCGCCGCGAATGCAGGATGCGTGGAGTTTCGGATGGTTGCGTCCGGAAGGTGGATTCGTGCGTACGATAGCCGACGGAGCGCGACCGCGCCCCGCACGCACCCCGAGGAGAATGACCCATGATCAGAATCATCGTATCGCTGATGGCCGCTGCCGCGCTGGTCGGCTGCGCCCACAAGGGCACGAATGCCGTGCAGGCCGATATGCCGATGGACAAGGGCACCGTCCCCGCGGGCGCCGGCAGCAGTGTGAAGATGAAGGGCAATCCGCTCCCGCTGTCGGGGACCGCTGTCGTGGTCGGCCAGCCGCTGCCCGCGGCGATGGTCACGGGCGCGGGCCTCAAGCCGGTGAACCTCGCCGATGGTGGTGGCAAGGTGCGCATCATCAGCGTCGTGCCGTCCATCGACACACCGACGTGCGACAAGCAGACCCACGAGTTGTCCGAGAAGAACGGCGGCCTCGACAAGCAGGTCGAGATGATCACCGTGAGCATGGACCTCCCGTTCGCGCAGGCGCGCTTCGCGAAGGACGCGAAGATCTCCAACGTGACGTTCGTGTCGGACTACAACATGCGCGAGTTCGGCGAGAAGAACGGCCTCGTGATCAAGCCCTTGGGCCTGCTGGCGCGTGCGGTGATCGTGACCGACAAGAACAACGTGGTGCGTTATCTCCAGGTGGTGCCGGAAGTCACCGCCCTGCCCGACATGCAGGCGGCGATGCAGGCAGCGCGCGCGTTGCTGTAAGGGTTGGGGTGGACTGTGGCGTGGGTCGGGCTTCGGCCCGACACGACATCTCCCGTGGCAACCGCCGTGACCATGCCTTCACAGCGTCGGCCTGAAGGCTGGCCTACACACCTCTCCTTGCGCCATCGCCGGGTCGGACACGGCGAGATCGAAGCCACCTGCCGGTATGATCCGGCCCATGCGGAGCCCCAAGGGGCTCCGCGACTTTTTCAACGAACGGCTTGCGGAACAACGTGGCAGAACGAATCGACTGCGCCGTCATCGGCGCCGGGGTGGTGGGGCTCGCCGTGGCCCGCGAACTCGCGCTCGCCGGGCGCGAAGTCCTGATCCTCGAAGCCGAGTCCGGCATCGGCGAGCACACCAGCTCCCGCAATTCCGAGGTGATCCACGCCGGGATCTACTACCCGCAGGGCTCGTTGAAGGCGCGCTTCTGCGTCGAGGGCAAGCACCTGCTCTACGACTTCTGCCGGGATCATGGCGTCCCGCACGCCCGGTGCGGGAAGATCGTCGTGGCGAGCCGCGAGGAGGAGATCCCCGCGGTGATGAAGTACATCCCCACGGCCGCCGCGAGCGGTGTCCACGATCTCCGCGAGATGGACCTCGGCGAAGTCCACGAGCTGGAGCCCCACGTGAAGGCCGTGGCCGCGGTGTTCTCGCCGTCCACCGGCATCATCGACAGCCATGCGTACATGCTGGCCCTCCAGGGCGACTTCGAGAACGCGGGCGGCATGCCGGTGTTCCGCAGTCCCGTCTTGGGCGGCGAGGTCACACCGGAGGGCATCCTGCTCCGCGTGGGAGGTGACGAACCGATGGAGATCCTCTGCGGAGCGGTCGTGAACTCGGCCGGACTCACGGCACCGCAGCTGGCACGCAGCATCAGCGGCATTCCCGCCGAGACGATTCCCGGGCAGTTCTACGCGAAGGCGCACTACTACACGCTCTCGGGCAAGGCGCCGTTCAAGCACCTCATCTACCCCGTCGGCCACGGCTCCTGGCTCGGCGTGCACGTGACGATCGATCTCGGCGGGCAGGTGCGCTTCGGGCCCGACATCGAGTGGGTGGACAGCATCGACTACGTCTTCGACGAGTCCCGCGAGCCGCTCTTCGCCGAGGCGATCCGCCGGTACTACCCGGCCCTTGCCGATGGCGCCCTGCAACCCGGATACACGGGCATCCGCCCGAAGATCTCTGGCAAGGGCGAGCCACCGGCCGACTTCCGCATCGACGGCCCCGCGGATCACGGCGTGCCGGGGCTGGTGAACCTGTACGGGATCGAATCGCCCGGACTGACGGCGAGCCTCGCGATCGCTGCCCATGTGCGGAGTCTGCTCGAGGCCTGACGGGCAGCTGGTCGTGCGTCGGGCTTCAGCCCGACCTGCGCAACCCACCCACGCAGCTCACGAAGCCTTCCGCGAAAACATCGCGAAGAGCCGCTCGTCCTCAATGCGCGTGTGCTCGGCGAGATCCTCGAGGAACTTGCGGGCTGCCGCACGCAATGCCGACAGCTGGGCTTCGGCGGCGGGCTCGGCCTGCTCGGTCGCGAGCATGCTCTGGATCCGCATCACCTCGGCGCCGTGCAGGACGTGTTGCGCGTGCATGTCGTCGATCAGGGGCCGTAGCAACGCGTGACCGCCCTGAGCCATCATCGGGAAGAGTCGTGCCTCTTCCTCGCGCATGTGGGCCTCCAAAGCCACGGCCAATGTCGCGATGCGCTCCGCGAGCGCAGGGCTCCCGCCACGCCACTCGTAGGCGCGGGCAAGGTCGACGAGCAGGGGCAGATCGATCCGGTGCCGGTCATGGAACCGGGCTTGCACGTCGGCGATCAGGGCGACGACGTCGGATTGCTGGGGGGGCATGTCGTTGGGCTTGGGAGGCATCGGGGACGTACCCGGGCGGATTCTCCGGGTTGCATCCCGCGCCGTCCAAAAAAACGGGGCACCTTGCGGTGCCCCGAAATCCCTGAAACGACGTAGCGAAGCAACCACCGGATTCCGTCGGATCGCTACATCCGACGGCGGGTACCACCAACTGCGGTGCGGTTCGCGGCGGCCGAGCCGCCCCGTCCCGCGTGTGCCTCACCCCGAAGCACGGCGCCAGTGTGCCGTCGGGAGGAATCGATTTCCTTGATTCAGGTCAAGGAGACCAAACAACGCGCACGGTTGGAAGGTCGAGAAGGCTCGGTCAGTCGCCCCGGCGACGCAGCGCGCGGGCGACGCAAAGAGCGCTGACGGGGGTGGTAAGGGCGACAAACAGGGTGATCAGAAGCTCGTGCACCCCGGGCTGCCTGCCACCGGCGAAGAACGCGGCCATCGACGCGATGAGCAGTGCCCCGAGTCCGAGCGTCGTCGCCTTGGACGGGCCGTGGAGACGACTCAACGGATCCGGAAACCGGGCGAGCCCGAGGGATCCGAGGAGCATGAAGGCGGCACCGGTGACGAGTAGGAAAGCGATCAGGGCGTCGACCATGGCCTACTCCGAGATGCGCCCGCGTTCGACATAGCGCGCCAGCGCCACCGTTGCAACGAACCCGAGCGCCGCGAACAGCAGCGCCGCCTCGAAGACATCGGTGCGTCCGGTGCGGATGCCGGCGACGATGAGCAGCCCGGTCACGTTCACCGTCAGGGTGTCGAGCGCGAGGATCCGGTCGCAGACACCGGGTCCGATGGCCAGCCGCCAGAGGGCGAGCAGCAGCGCGACGCAGAGCATGCCGGTGGCCACGAGGAGGGCGAGGTCGATCATCCGAAGATCTCCAGCAGTCGACGTTCGTAGCGATCCTTGATCCCGGCGACCAACGCCGCCGCGTCGGGGACGTCGAGACCATGGACGATGAGCCGGCGCGCGACCAGGTCGACATCCATCGACACGGTGCCCGGGGTCAGCGTCACCGTCGCCGCGAGGATGGAGGCCACGATAGGATCCTCGATGTCGAGGGGCACCTCCACCACCGCCGGGTGCAGGCGCGACAGCGGGCCGAGCGCGAGCTTCGCCACCTTCACGTTCGCCACGAGGATGTCCCACAGCACGAGCATCACGTAGGCCGCGAGCTGCCCGGGGCGGCGGATGGTCGGCAGGTCGGGCAGGATGCCGGCGGTGAGCAGCGGGAGTCCGACGCCGAGGATGGCACCGAGGACCACATGGCCGGGAGCCCAGGACTCTGCGAGGGCCAGCCACAGCGCCCCCAGCAGGAGGGAAAGTCGGGGATGCGGAAGCCAGCGGCGGAGGCTCATCGCGGCGTCTCCGCGGTATCCGGATCGATGCGGATCATCCATCGCAGCCGGCCAGGCCCCAGCACTTCGGCGATGTATGTTCCGGGACCGATGGCCTGCTCGGCAGCCCCGCGCGCATAGCTCTCCAGCCGGCCGGCCGCCACGGTGGTCGCGGCAATGGCAACTAGCAGCAGCGCCGGCGCCACCGGATGCACGCGCCGGGCGCTGCCCCCCGCGAGGTCCGGGTCGACCGCCCAGAAGAGCCTCGACCCGGCGCGGGCGAGCGCGATCATGTTGAGCAGCGATGCCCCGAGGATCACCGGCCACACCGGCAGCACGCCCGGCGTGCCCGAGAGCAGCATCGCCTTGCCGAGGAAGCCGGCGAAGGGCGGCATGCCCGCGACCGCCACGGCAATCCCGAAGTAGAGGGTACCCAGCACGGCGTGGCTGCGCATCCGCGGGGCGCGGGTGAGAGCGTCGCCGGCCGCGCCCCGGGCCGTCCGGATGCCGTCCGCGAGGAGCAGCATCGCCGCCACACCGAGCGTCCCCGGCAACACGTAGAAGAGTCCGCCCCCGGTCGACGTCTCGTTGAAGAGGCCGACCGCCACCAGCATCGATGCCGACGACCCCAGACCGAGCCACGCGGCCAGGGCCGTGAGCGTCCGCGCGGAGATCGCGCCCAGCGCGGCAGCGACCGCGCTGACGAGGCCGGTGACGAGCACGACCTCCAGAAGCATTTCGCCGGCATCGACGGACGAGAACGCCGTGCCCGTGACCCGCAGCACCGCGTAGGGTCCGACCTTCGTGAGGACCGCGAACAAGGCTGCCACCGGGGCCGTCGCCGCGCCATACGTGGCGGGCAGCCACAGGTACAGCGGTGCCGCAGCGCCCTTCAGCAGGAACACGACGGCGAGCAGCCAGACACCCGCGCGGATCCACGGGAGGTCTTCGGACGCCGCGTCGCCGAGACGCACGACGAGGTCGGCCATGTTCAGCGTGCCGGCAGCGCGATAGATCAGGCTCGCCGCGATCAGGAAGAGCGCCGAGGCCACGAGGTTCACGGTCACGTACTGCATGCCCGCCTTCAGTCGTTGGGCACCGCCGCCGTGCTGGAGCAGCGCGTACGAGGCGATCAGCATCAACTCGAAGCACACGAAGAGATTGAACAGGTCACCGGTGAGGAAGGCGCCGTTCAGGCCCATCCACTGGAGATGGAAGAGCGCGTGGAAATGGCGGCCCTGACGGTCCGCACCCCCGCACGCGTGGAGGAGCGCAGGCAGCGCGACGGCCGCCGCCACGACGAGCATCAGCGCCGCGAGCCGGTCGGCGACGAAGACGATGCCGAGATGGGCCGGCCAGGCACCGAAGGCGTACACCTCGACGACTCCGCCACGCACCTGCAACGCGAGCCGCAGCACGACGAGACACAGGACCACGGCGGACATCACGGAAAGCACGCGCTGGAACGCCGGGCTACCGGACAGCGCGACGAGCGCACACGCGGTCACGGCGGGCAGCAGGAACGGAATCGCGACGAGATGGTTCATGGCGCTCCGTCCACGTGGTCGGTGCCGGTCTCGCGACGGAGACGGACCGCCAGCACGACCAGGAAGGCCGTCATCCCGAAGCCGATCACGATGGCCGTGAGGACTAGCGCCTGCGGCAGCGGATCGGTCATCGGTGCGCCCGTGACGATGGGTGGTGCGCCGACGCGGATGCCGCCGGCCACGAACACGAACAGGTTCACCGCGTACGACAGGAACGTGAGTCCGAGGACGACCGGGAACGTGCGCGCGCGGAGGACGAGGTAGAGGCCTGCTGCGGTGAAGAGGCCGATGGCGGTGGCGAGGAGCAGTTCCATCAACGGCTCCCGGAATCGGTCGCGGCGTCGCGCGGCACGACGCGGGCGAGACCCTGCAGCACCAGCATCATCACGCCGACCACCACGAGGAACACGCCGAGGTCGAACAGCGCGGCGCTCGCCCAGTGGAGGTCACCCAGCAGCGGCAGGTCGAGATGGCCGTGGGCGCTCGACAGGAACGGCTTCCCGAAGACCCACGCACCGAAGCCCGTGGCACCGGCGATGGCGAGACCGGCGGCCGTGACGCGGTGGAAGTCGACGCGGATCACGCGTTCGGCGAAGGCGCGGCCGGCGACCAGCGGAATCAGCATGAGCGTCGCCGCGGTGACGAGACCGGCGACGAATCCGCCGCCCGGCAGGTTGTGGCCGCGGAGGAAGAGATGCACCGCGACAAGCAGGCCGAACGGCAGGAGGATCCGGGCGAGCAGCGTGAGCATCAGCGGGGCGTCGGCCGGGCGCGGCGCGGTCTCCGGTTCGCGGGACAGCATCGCGACGATGCCGAGCGCCGCCACCGCCAGCACGGTGATCTCGCCGTAGGTGTCGAAGCCGCGGAAGTCCACGAGGATCACGTTCACGACGTTCGTGCCGCCGCCCCCGGGCACGCTGAGCGCGGCCTGTTCCGCGGAGACCGTGGTACCCCCGCGGGTCATCATCCACCAAGCCCCTCCGCCCATCGCGATGCCACCGACAACGGCGAGGGCGGCGTCGCGGATGCGTCGCAGCGTCGACGAATCGAGGGCGCCGACCGGCGCGAGATGCGGCAGGGCGAGCAGCATCAGCAGCGTGGTGGCGACCTCGACGACGATCTGCGTCAGGGCGAGATCGGGACCGGAGAAGTGCGCGAAGGTGCCCGCGACGACGAGGCCGACCGCGCCGGTGAGGATCATGGCGACGAACCGCTGCCGGTGCATCGCCACCGCGAGGGCGGTGGCCACGCCGGCGACGATCCAGCCCGTGACGGCGACGGCATCCATCGGGGTGTACAGCACGAGCAGTCGGTCGGGGACACCAT
>VYKP01000356.1_pt1 | contig 10172 bp, 8 predicted proteins | sample 5114551 | NCBI WGS metagenome assembly VYKP01 (sample SAMN12291777, study PRJNA351875) | freshwater metagenome | isolation source: freshwater lake | place: USA: Michigan, Baseline Lake | collected 2013-08-09
AACTGCGCTCCACCCGCGGCACCCAGCTGGTTCCAGCCGAGCCGCGAGCGTCGTTAGCCGCCGAGGTGGCGGGCGCGGAAGTCGCGCCGGAACGCCTCGAACCGCCCCTCGGCAATGGCCGCGCGCATCGCCGCCGTCAGCGCCTGGTAGAAGGCGATGTTGTGCCAGGTCAGCAGGATCTTGCCGAGGATCTCGTCGGCCCGGACCAGGTGGTGCAGGTAGGCCCGCGAATAGTCCTGGCTGGCCGGGCAGGGGACATCGGGGTCCAGCGGGGCCTCATCCTCGGCGAAGCGGGCGTTCTTGAGATTGATCGGGCCGTGCCAGGTCCAGGCCTGACCATGTCGTCCGGCCCGCGTGGGCAGGACGCAGTCGAACATGTCGACGCCGCGCCAGACTGCCTCGACCAGGTCGACCGGCTTGCCGACGCCCATCAGATAGCGCGGCCGGTCCGCCGGCAGCAGGGCGGGGGCGTAGTCCAGCACCTCGCACATGGCCTCATGGCCCTCGCCGACCGCCAGGCCGCCGATGGCGTAGCCGTCGAAGCCGATCTCGATCAGCCGTTCTGCCGACTCGCGGCGCAGGTCCTCGACGGTCGAGCCCTGCTGGATGCCGAAAAGGGCCTGGCTATCGCGCGTCCCGAACGCCGCCTTCGAGCGCGCGGCCCAGCGGGCGCTGAGCTGCATGGCCGCCTGCGCCCGGTCGCGCCCGGCGGGCCACGACACGCACTCGTCCAGCTGCATGATGATGTCTGAGCCCAGCCGGTCAGCCTGGATCTCGATCGAGCGCTCCGGCGTGAGGACGTGCCTGGAGCCGTCGATATGGCTGGCGAAGGTCACCGCCTCCTCGCTCACCTTCGAGATGCCCGACAGGCTCATCACCTGGAAGCCGCCGGAGTCGGTCAGGATCGGCCTGTCCCAGCGCATGAAGCGATGCAGGCCGCCGAGCCGCTGCATCCGCTCCGGGCCTGGGCGCAACATCAGGTGGTAGGTGTTGCCCAGCAGGATGTCGGCGCCGGTCTGGGCCACCTGATCGACGGTCAGGGCCTTGACCGTGGCGGCGGTGCCGACCGGCATGAAGGCCGGGGTGCGGATGTCGCCGCGGGCGGTCCTGAGCACACCCGTGCGGGCGCGGCCATCGGTGGCGGCGAGCTCAAAGGCGAGGGCCATCAGGCGCTCCGGAACAGCAGGCTGCCGTCCCCGTAGGAGTAGAAGCGGTAGCCGTCCGCCACGGCGTGAGCGTAGGCCATCCGCATGGTCTCCAGCCCGCAGAAGGCGCTGACCAGCATGAACAGGGTCGACTTCGGCAGGTGGAAATTGGTCATCAGCACATCGGCGGCCCGGAAGCGGTACCCCGGCGTGATGAAGATGGCCGTGTCGCCGTGGAAGGGGCGCACCATGCCGTCCTCGCCGGTCGCACTCTCCAGCAGGCGCAGCGAGGTGGTGCCGACGCAGACGATGCGGCCGCCGGCGGCACGGGCGGCGTTGAGCGCGTCGGCGGTTTCCTGCGAGACCTCGCCCCACTCGGCATGCATGCGGTGGTCGACGACGTTGTCGGCCTTGACCGGCAGGAAGGTGCCGGCACCGACATGCAGCGTCACCCCGTGGGTCGAGACGCCACGCGCGGCCAGAGCCGCCAGCAACTCCGGCGTGAAGTGCAGGCCGGCGGTAGGCGCGGCGACCGAGCCGTCGTGAGTGGCGAAGACGGTCTGGTAGTCGGCCCGGTCGCGCTCGTCCCCGGGGCGTCGCGCGGCGATGTAGGGCGGCAGGGGCATATGACCCGCCGCGTGGATGGCATGGTCGAGCGCGGGGCCCTCGTGGTCAAAGTCGAGGTCGATCAGCCCGTCCTGATGCTTCGCCGCCACGCGCGCAGTCAGACCGTTGAAGCGCACCTTGTCCCCGACGCGCAGCCGCTTGCCGGGCTTCATGAAGGCCGACCAGCCGCCCGGTCCGCGCCGCTGGTGCAGGGTCGCCTCGACGGCGACCTCCAGCCCTTCACGCACCCGGATGCCGTCCAGCCGTGCCGGGATCACCCGCGTGTCGTTGAACACCAGCGCGTCGCCGGGCTGCAGCAGGCCGGGCAGGTCGCGCACGACATGGTCCGCCAGCGCGCCCTCGCGCACGATCAGCAGGCGCGCCGCGTCGCGGGGCTCGACCGGTCGCAGGGCGATCCGGTCCTCGGGCAGGTCGAAGTCGAAATCGGCGGTCTTCATCGGCGGCGGCAATGGTCATGCTCGCCCCGGGCCGTCAAGCGCCGGTCAGCCGCATGAAAGTGCGGCGCTGTGACCTCCAGACAGGTTGACGGCCGCGCCCGGGGTCGGAGCGCGGCCGTCAGGGCCGGTCCCGGGGAGGGAGGTCAGGACCGGTAGTGCTGGATTCGGGTGGTGCGCAGACCCTGCATGCCCCACTTGTCGATCGCTTTCTGCCACGCGAGGAATTCCTCGGCGGTCAGGCGGTAGCGGGACAGGGCGTCCTCAAGCGGCATCAGCCCGCCACGCACGGCGGCCACGACCTCGGCCTTGCGCCGGATTACCCACCGATCAGTGTTGGGCGGCGGTAGATCCGCCAGGGTCAGGGGCGTGCCCGTAGGTCCGACCACGTACTGTTCGCCTTTGTTGTTCAGGCGCCGCTCTTGCAGCATGGGCTCTTGCCTCATTCACCACCACCAACTTGATCGTGAACATAGCGCCCGCCGACTAAAGGCCATTTAAACGTCGTGGTGAAGGAACGCCTAAGCCTGACGCCCTCACGACGCTTTGTCTTCATCAGTATTGAGCGAAAATTCATAGCGATGAACGAAGCGTTACTAACGGATCAACGTTTGATCCGGATCAACTCCTCCAGCATCTCATCAGCGGTGGTTATAATCTTGGATGAGGCCGAATAGGCCCGCTGGGTCGTGATCAGCCCCGTGAATTCAGACGACAGGTCGACCGTGGACGCCTCCAGCTGCGATGCGGCGATACTGCCGGCACCGCCGATACCCGGTGTTTTTAGGTTGAAGGTCCCCGAGTTCTCGCTCACCTGGTAGGCATTGCCGCTGACCTGCGCCAGGCTATCGACGCTCGGGAATGTAGCCAGGGCCACCTGGGCAATGCGGCGAGTCACGCCATTGTCAAAGATCGCTGTGACGAAGCCGTCATCGGCAATCTCGATTTCGCTCAGGTTGCCGAAAGCGGTTCCGTTGGTCAGCGTCGAACCGACGACAGAGGGGCTATCGTACTGGGTCAGGCCGCCGACCGTCGAGTCGAGATCGAAGGAGATTGTCTGTTCGGCGAGGCCAAGGCCGACAGCCCAATTGACCGCCGGCGGGACCGGTGCCGCCGCCGCCGAGGCGCGGATCTGGATAGTCGTGTTATCGTTCTGGTAATCGAATAGCCAGGGCCTGCCCCCCGCATTGTTGGCACTGGCCGCCATGGTCGTGACATCGAGACGGCCAGTGGGGGTGAACGCCAGCACGCCCGCCTTGATCATGCCGTTGGCCCCGGCGGGCACGATGTTTGTTGCGTCGGCGGCACCGATCTCGACGAACCATTGGTTCGGCAGGTCACCCCTGACGAACGACATGGTCAGGTTGCGCTGGCCACCCTTGGAGTCTGAAACAGGTACGGAGATCTCGAAATCCGGAGTGAAGGTGCCGGCGGCCATGGCCCCGGCCGTGTAGGTGGCGATGGGGGGGTTGTTTACATTGACCGCTTGGCTCGACTTCAGGTTTGCATTGACTTCGGCGCGCGTTGTCGCCTCGGCAGCGCCGCCAACCGAGCCGACGTTGATTGAGGCCAGGCGGCTCATGTCGGACGGGTCGTAGTCGATGTTTCCGTCGCTGTCGGCCGGCCAGCCCTGCAGATAAAGGCCCGCCGTGTTCTTCAGGTAGCCTTGGTCGTCGATCTGGAAGGCGCCGGCGCGGGTGAACAGGCGGCTATCTGTCCGGTCCGATCCCTCGGGGCGTTGCGTGACGACGAAGAAACCCTGGCCGTCGATGGCCAGGTCGGTGCCCGAGGTCGTGCGTTGAAGCTGGCCGAGTTGGCTGGTGTAGTGCCGAGCCGTGGCCATGACTCCGCCGGCGGAGTATCCTGAACCCCCCGTCTGGGCGTTGATCACGGTCTGGAACGCGGCAGAGCTGCGCTTGTAGCCGTAGGTGTTCACGTTGGCGATGTTCTGCGAGATCGCAGCGAGGGCGGAGGAGTTTGCGGTGAGGCCGGAGACTCCCGCCAGCATGGCGCTGTTGATGCTCATTGGATGATCTCCTGCGTCAGGAAGCGTTGGATTGGGTTTGGGTTTGCGTTTGTGTCTGGGACCCGGTTCCGGCGTCATCTTCGTTCTGCGCCATGGACAGTGCGAACACCGAGTTCAGGGGGAGGACCGAGCCGCCGACGACGAGATAGGGCTCGCCCTCATACATCTCGACGCCGGTCACCCGGCCGGTGATCAGGGGCTGCGCCTCGATGTCCTGACCGCCCGCGGTTTTTGCGGTGACCCTCAGGGTGTAGGTGCCGCCTTCGGCGACCTTTCCTCCGGCATTGGTCGTGCCGTCCCAGCTAAAGCTGTGAATTCCGGCACCCTTCTGGGGCGCAGGGCCGGACCAGACCGTGTTGCCTGCGCTGTTTACAACCTTCAGGGTGACTACATGGGCGTCGGCACCGAGCTCGTAGCTCCAGTCGGCCGCGCCGTTCTCGAAACGAGTGGCACCCCAGCTGGCGGTAATCTCTTGGCCGAGGTAGCCGGCCGCGGACCCGAGGCCGCCCTCGCCCTGTGCGAGCAGGCTGGTCAGCAGGTCGTTGGTCAGCAGCTGCTGCTCTACACCCGCCATCTGGGTCAGTTGTGCGGTGAAGTCGTTGGAATCGAGCGGCGACAGCGGATCCTGGTTTTCCACTTGGGCCGTCAGCAGCTGGAGGAAGGTCTCGAAGTTGGAGACGAGGCCGGTCCGGCCAGAGGAGATCTGGGCCGAGGCGGCCGTCGAGGTCACAGGGTCCATGCGTCAGATCCTCACATCAAGGCGGCCATCGGCCCGGGAAACGCGATAGGCGGCGACGTCCGCGTCGGCGTCGATCTCAAGTCGGGCGGCCCCGGCAAAGGCCTTCGCGCCGCGACGGTCGCTCCCGCCGTCGTCCCGGCGGGTGTCGCGCTCGGCGAACTGCAGGCCATCGCGAGCGACGTTGAGGCCGGCGGCCTCGAGTTCGCGGCGCAGCTGGTCGGCCTGGGCGCGCAGTTCCGCCGCCGCCGCCGGGTTGTCGAAGGCGAGACGGGCGGTGACGCCACCGTCGCCGTCGATCTCCAGCATCACATCGACACGCCCGAGATCTTCCGGCGTCAGGGCAAGTTCGAAACGGGTCGTCTGACCTTCGAGGCGGCGCAGGATCTGCGCCGAGATCTGGGCCACGGCATTGAAGCGGCCATCATTGACCATCGGTTGCAGGACGATCGAAGCGGCGGCCGGCAGCGGTGCCTCCGGGGGCCGTGGCGCTTCATCGGCGGACAGGTCCGTCTGGGCACCGTGCAGGGCCCGCTCCGCATCCATGTCGGCGAGGACCGCCGCCTGCATGGCTTCAGCTGTGGCCGGTGCCGCTTTGGTCGCCGTCCCCGGGGCTCCGGCCGCCCCGGCTGACGCAGGGGAGGGGCTGGCGGCCGCACTGGTCTGGTTGTTCGGGGCGGTGGTCCCGCCGGTGGCGCTTAGAGGGCCGGCTGTTTCGAACCCCGAAGCAAGGTCTGCGCTGTCGGCAGAGGCCCCCGGGACCGACACTTTCGTCGGCCGGGAAGCGTCGCCCGCGGCCGGAGCATCCGCGCGGCGCGCCGCTGGCTTCGGGGCGGGAGCAGCTCCAGCGGCGGCCAACTGGGCGGGGACGACCCTCGTCTCGGCGGAGTTGCCGCCAGCATCGACCGCAGCGGTACCCGCCGGGGCAGGCAATGCACTGCCCGCCTGAAGTTCGAGGTCCGCCCGGGCGGACGCCGACGGAACAGCGGCCTCGACGACTGCCACGGCAAGGTGACCGGCGACGATGACGCCACCAGACAGGGCAAGTTCGTCCTCGAGGGGAGTAGTGTCACCGGCCGGCCCCTGCGCCGGCTTCACCAAACCCTTTCCAGCTGAGGCGGTCACCAGCCCCGGGGCCGCGGCGACGTAGAGCGTCTCGGACTCGCCCGTCGGAGTATGGTAAGCTACAGAGGTCTCGACCGGCTCTCCGCCGGCACCCGCGGCAGCCGCCAATGCGCCCGCGAAGCCGGCACCATCGGACGACGGCGGACGCACCGGATCGACCGGGGCGGCACCGATCAGGGGATTGAGCAGTAGGGCAGCGGACATGACGCGGAGGGAGCTCGCGGGCCGGGCAACGCCGGCTCTGGAGGGATCGGCGCGTGCTGCGCCTGGCCATTCGAAGCCTGCCCCGCAAACCTCGGGCCATCGGCATTCGAGGAGACACATCATTGAAAGAAAAGAGTTTTAATCCCGACAACAGAGTGGAACCTCTCGCGGCGGCGGCGTTTTCTGCCGGGCGCGCCAGCACCCTTTCTGCCCATTCGGCCGGTTGGCCCGCCGCTTGCTTTGCTACTGGAAGCAGTTTGGAGGTTCGCCGCGATGCGCTGGAGAATCAAAAAGTTAGGTGAAACGCCCGCCCGGGTTGGTGGGCAAGAGGCTCCAGGTGGCGCGCAATCCTTGCCGATGCGGGGAGCTTCGCCGTGTCACTGAACCTGATCATGAATACCTCGACCTCAGGGCTTATGGCGGCCCAGACGCAGCTTCGCGTGGTCTCGGACAACGTCGCCAACGTCAACACGCCTGGATACGTCCGCAAGATCGCCGACCAGGTGGCGATGACCAGCCAGGGCGTAGGCTCCGGCGTCGATGTGGTCCGGGTGCGCCTCGCCACCGATCGTTTCCTCCAGGCGGCGGCGATGAGCGCCAGCTCCGAGGCCGCCCGGCAGGGCGTGCGCTACGACCTTTATGACCGGGTCCAGTCCCTGTTCGGCGACCCGGGCGGGACCTCAGGCTTCTTCGCCCAGGTCGATAGCGTCTTCGCCGGATTCACAGGCCTCGCCGAGCAGCCGACTTCGACCCCCCTCCGTCAGGACGCGCTCTACAAGGCGAAGGCGGTGTTCGACGAGGCAGCGCGGATCTCGACCCAGATCCAGCTGGTGCGGGCGGATGCCAATAGTCGAATTCGTGGCGGGGTCGATCAGGTCAATGACCTGCTGCGAGAGATCGAGGCCCTGAATGATGAGATCGCGCGCTCGAGGGCCACCGCCAGCGACGCGTCGGGGCCCGAGAGCGTCCAGGCGGCCCTGCTTGGCGAACTCGGCAAGTTGATGGACGTCCGCACCTCGGTCCGCGACCTCGGCGGCGTCACCGTGCGATCGGGCTCAGGCACCCTGCTGGCCGGGCGCGGCCATGCCGTTCTGGAGTACAGCTACTCTGGCGAGGTGCAGGCCGAGACCACTTTTGGCGATATCTTCGTCACGGAGCCGGGCGGGGCGAGGCGCTCGCTGATGGACGACCTGACGTCCGGCGAGCTGCGCGGTCTGGTGCAGGTGCGCGACACCGAGGCCCCGGCGGCCGCGGAGCGACTCGCCGAGCTGATGACGCGGGTCGCCGATGAACTCAACCGGGCCCATAACGCCAACTCGGCGGCACCTCCGCCCAATCGCCTGACCGGGCGCAACGTCGGCCAGGCCTTCGAGACGGCCATTGCCGGTTTCACCGGCAACAGCAACGTCGTGGTCACCAATGCCGCCGGTGTGGTTCAGGCTCGCGCCGCTATCGCCTTTTCCGGCGGGACGATGACGGTCAACGGCGTGCCGGCTACTCCGGCGACCTTCCTCGCGACGCTCAACGCCCAACTGGGCGGAGCGGCCACCGCCAGTTTCGCCAACGGGGTGCTCAGCCTGCAGGCGTCCACCGGTACCAACGGCGTTGCGGTGGCGGATGACCCGGTCGCCCCTTCCTCCAAGACGGGGCGCGGCTTCTCGCACTTCTTCGGGCTGAACGATCTGGTCACCAGCAGCGCACCGGCGGTCTACGAGACCGGCATGACGGCGGCATCCCAGCATGGCTTCGCCGCCGGCCAGACCTTGAGCTTCCGCTTCTTTGCAAGCCACGGCGGCGTCATGCGGGATATTCAGGTTGCCGTGCCGCCAGGCGGCGACATGGCCAGTCTGCTGGCCCAGCTCAACAGCCCCGTGAGCGGCGTCGGTCGTTTCGGCAGCTTCACGCTCGACAACAACGGAGCCTTGACCTTCGCCAATGTGCCCGGCGGGGACTGGCGCATGGCGATCGCCTCGGACCAGACAGTGCAGGCACCGTCCGGCGTTTCCCTGACCGCCCTGTTCGGCATCGGCGGCGGGGTCCGCGCCTCCCGCGCTGACAGCTTCTCGCTGCGTTCGGACGTGCAGGGCAACCCGGCCCTGCTGGCGCTGGGCCAGCTTGATCACGCCGCGGCCGTTGGCGCACTGGCGATCACGCCGGGCGACGGCCGGGGTGCCCAGCGCCTCTCGCTCGCCGGCCAGAACAATGTGCGCTTCGAGCCCGCCGGCGGAGGGATCGGGAGCGTACTCTCGGTGTCGCGCTACGCCTCCGAGTTTTCGGGCGAGATCGGCGGTCTCGCGGCGGCGATGAAGCGCCAGAAGGACGCGGCGGTCTCGGTATCCGCCGAGGCCACGGCGCGCCAGGTCGCCCAGGGAGGGGTCAACCTGGACGAGGAACTCGTGCTCCTGACCACCTATCAACAAGCCTTCAACGCTTCCGCCCGAATGATCGAGGCGGCGCGTGAAATGTACGACGCGCTTCTGGGGATGGTGTGATGAGCCGCATCTCGACCTACGGGAACTACCAGTCTGCCCTGCTGGACCTGATGCAGGCCCAGCAGCGTCAGCTCGACGCCAACCGGCGGGTCTCCAGCCAGAAGGTGGCGACGGATCTGCAGGGCTTCGGCCGCGGTGCCGAGACGCTGACGGCCATGAAGTCCGCCCAGGCCCGCGTGCAGGGCTTTATCGATACCGGGGAAGCCGTTTCGGCGCGGTTGACCACCCAGGATCTTGCCATGGAGCGCATGGGGGAGGGGGTGCAGGGTGCCCGCACCGCCATTGTCAACGCCATCGCCCTCGGGCGTCTCGACGGGCTGGTCCAGGAAGTCCAGACGTCTTTCCAGATAGTCCAGGACGGGCTCAACAGCCGCCACCAGGGGCGATACCTATTCTCGGGCGGTCTGGTGAACACGGTCCCTGTCAACACCAACGCTCTGGCGGACCTTTCTGCCCTTCCCTCGGCGTCCGACGCCTTCGACAATGACGACCTTCTGACCGACACGCGGCTCGACGAAGGGACCGCGATCCGCACCAGCTTCCTCGCTCGGGACCTCGGGCTGGAGAGCTTCGAGATCTTCCGCGACATGCAGGTATTTCACGAGACCACGCCCCTGACGGGTCAGCTCAATGCGGCGTCGGAGACTTTTCTCTAGACTGTCCTGACCCGGCTGGATCAAGCCTACAAGAACATCACCAACAACACCGCCCGCAACGGCAGCGTGCAGAACCAGGTCGACAGCATCCTGACCTCCCAACGGGCCCAGCGGGACGCGCTTGACGAAATGGTTGCCAATCGGACCGACGCCGATATGGCCGCCGCCGCGACCGATCTGGAGGCCGCGCAGATCGCCCTGCAGGCTTCAGCCCAGGTCATCGCCGGCCTGCGCAACACCTCCCTGCTCAACTTCCTGCGTTAGACCGCGCGTCATTGCCGCACGGTTGCGGTCATGCCGGACGGAACCCGTTCTCCGCAACATAACAAGAACTTGGCGCGCCTTGACCTGCGAAAGAAGCTTTCGATCCTCGCCGCTGCGGCCAGGTACGACCCTCCCTGCGCCTCATCGGGAGGGGGCGCGCGCGCACCTCCGCCGGGGGCAAGGGTAACGGGTCTGCCGAGGGCATGGGCATCTGTCATGCTTGTATGCCGGACGCGCGCTGCAGCAGGTGCTCGCCGGGGCCGGGCTTGCCCTTGCCGATGTCTACGGCCCAAGAATTCGGTCGAGCACATCAAGCACGAGCCACGGGCAAGCGGCGGCTGCAAAGTTCGCCGGACGCCGACGAAGTCGAGGCCTGCGGGCACTGGCTGTCGAACCAACGGCGGCTGTCCCTCCTCAGGTGATCGTCGCGCTGGGCGCGAGCGCCGCCCTCGCGATCGCGGGG
>VYKP01000357.1_pt1 | contig 10169 bp, 9 predicted proteins | sample 5114551 | NCBI WGS metagenome assembly VYKP01 (sample SAMN12291777, study PRJNA351875) | freshwater metagenome | isolation source: freshwater lake | place: USA: Michigan, Baseline Lake | collected 2013-08-09
CCGCGGACGTTCCCGTCCTTGGCGTAGAACTCGGTGTAGCGGCCGGAGGCGTCCATGGAGCCTTCGCTGGTGTTGCCGGATACGGCCTGCTTCAGTTGCGCACCGGTGGCGAGCGGCGGCAGGTCGGCGCCGTGAGAGAGACCGGCGAGGGCGAGCAGGGAAAGGGTGGCGGCAAGGCGCATGGCGAGGCTCCGGGTGGGGGTGGGATGAAGAACGCATCGGAGACCCCACCGGCGTCTTGAGTTCCCGGGCGGCCGTGCATTGACGCCGTCCGGGCCGGGCTCCGCTTCAGGGGGTGCAGTCCTCCCAACCCCAGGAGAAAGGGGGTGCGGACGAATTCCTGGACGACCTTGGAGGGTCGTTCATGTACTCATGCGAGGATCGGCTTCGGGCCGTGCAGCTCTACATCAAGCTGGGCAAGCGGGTCGGCTTGACCATTCGTCAGCTCGGCTACCCGACGAAGAACGCGCTCGAGAGTTGGTCTCGCGAGTACGAGCAGCGCCTCGACTTGCCCGCCGGCTACATCCGTTGGTCCAACGAAGCGCGGATCAAGATTTCACTCGGCGGCCTCAGCCCCGCCGGGCACCGCAGGAGCCTGGGGATCGCTGCTTGACCAGTCCAAGTTTTCGGCCGCACCCCCGTGGGTCAGTTTTCGACGAGCGTCAACACGTTGACAAGTGTTTTGCCGGAGAGCGCGTGTACGCGCGACTCGGACAGGTCAGTCATGACGAAGCCGTGCAATGGCTCGCGAGCCGAATCGAGCGCATCCGCCTCGAAAAGCAAGACGGCACGCGTCCTCGAGTCACTTTCCGCGAAGCTGCGGCAAAGTACCTGACGGATTTCCAGGACAGGATCGCCACGATCGATGTGGCGGCCTGGCACATCGAGACTCTCGATACCTGGATCGGCGATCGGTACCTCGAGGAGATCCACGACGAGACGCTGCGCCCGTTCAAGGAGCATCGCCTCGGAGTGGATCGCGTCAGCCTGACGACGGTGAACCGTGCGATCGAGATCGTTCGGAGGATCCTCAACCTGGCCGCCCGCTTCTGGAGACATCCGAACGGGATGACCTGGCTGCAGACCGCTCCGCTGGTCACGATCGAGCGCAATCGTCAGGCGCGTCGCGCCTATCCGCTGTCGTGGGAAGAGCAGGACCTGCTGTTCGGGCACCTGCCGCAATTGAACAGGGACATGGCACTGTTCAAGGTCAACACCGGCATGCGCGAGCAGGAAGTGTGTTCGCTGGAGTGGGCGTGGGAAGTGAAGGTCGAGGCACTGAAGACCAGCGTCTTCATCATCCCCGGGGCGATCGTCAAGAATCGCGAAGATCGGCTCGTCGTCCTGAACCGCGTGGCCAGGTCGGTGGTGGAAAAGATGCGGGGGCATCATCCCGAGTTCGTGTTCGCCTACCAGCGTGAGCGAACCCGGGATCCCGCGGCCTACGCGAAGCCGCAGAGCCCACCGCGCCGCCTCGACACCATGAACAACACGGCGTGGCAGAACGCCCGCAGGCAGGCTGCACTCGAGTACTTGAAGGAACTGGGGCGCGAGGCCCCGTGGGGCTTCGCCCACGTGCGCATACATGATCTCAAGCACACGTTCGGGCGAAGACTCCGCGCGGCTGGCGTGTCGGAGGAGACGCGTGCCGTGCTGCTGGGTCACAAGACCAGCAGCATGCCGACGCACTACTCTGCCGCCGAACTCGCGGAGTTGCTGGACGCCGTCAACCGGATCGACCGATCGCTTGCCACACCGGCGATCACGCTGCTCCGGGCCGTTGCGTGAGTGGTTTGCGATGAAGTCACGCAAATCTCACGCAGACAAGAAAAAAGGACTTAGGTCTTTCGACCTAAGTCCTTGGATATTTGGCGCGCCCGGCAGGATTCGAACCCACGACCCCCTGGTTCGTAGCCAGGTACTCTATCCAACTGAGCTACGGGCGCTTCTTCTTGCTCTTCACCCGCTGATTTTCATCAACGGGTGCTTCAGCTTGTCACCGACTTTTCGACCTTCCAACTCTCGCTGCAGCCGACCCTCAGAGATCTCCACCCGGCGCGATTGCGTCTCTGAAACAAGACAGCCTCGGCTTGGCGGAGACGGTGGGATTCGAACCCACGATGCAGGTTTTGCCCGCATACTCCCTTAGCAGGGGAGCACCTTCGGCCTCTCGGTCACGTCTCCGAAGGGCGCGAATCCTACCTCTTCACAGGGGCCCGGTCAAACCGGAGTTCCTCACGCCGGCATCTGATCCAGGTCGAACGCCTTGTGCAGGACCCGCACCGCCAGCTCCATGTACTTCTCGTCGACCACCACCGAGATCTTGATCTCGGACGTGGAGATCATCTGGATGTTGATGCCCTCTTCCGCGAGGCATCGGAACATGCTGCTCGCGATCCCTACGTGGGACCGCATGCCGACGCCCACCATCGACACCTTGCAGATCTTGTTGTCCCCGACGATCGCCCGGGCGCCGATGTGCTGCTTCACCGATTCCAGGATCTCAAGTGCGCGCGCGTAGTCGTTGCGCGGGACGGTGAAAGAAAAGTCGGTGAGGCCCTCGACGCTCGCGTTCTGGATGATCATGTCCACGTCGATGTTCGCGTCGCCCACGGGCCCCAGGATCGCGTAGGCGATGCCGGGGCGGTCGGGGACGCCCATCACGGTGAGCTTGGCTTCGTCGCGGGAGAACGCGATGCCCGAGATGATTGCCTGTTCCATGTTGTCGTCTTCTTCGAAGGTGATGAGGGTGCCGGACTGCGCTTCGACCTCGATGGGGATCTCCGGGTCCGTGAGGCTGGAGAGCACGCGCAGCCGGACGCGGTACTTGCCCGCGAACTCGACCGAGCGGATCTGCAGGACCTTCGAGCCGAGGCTCGCCATCTCGAGCATCTCCTCGAACGTCACGGTGCGCAGGCGCCGGGCGTCGGGTTCGATGCGGGGGTCGGTGGTGTAGACGCCGTCGACGTCCGTGAAGATCTGGCATTCGTCGGCGCCGAGCGCCGCGGCCAGCGCCACGCCCGTCGTGTCCGAACCGCCGCGGCCGAGAGTGGTGATGTTGCCGGCCTCGTCGATGCCCTGGAAGCCTGCCACGACCGGCACGATTCCCGCCGCGAGATCCGCGCGGAGGCGCTGCTCGTCGATGGACAGGATGCGGGCCTTGGTGAAGGCACTGTCGGTGACCACGCGGACCTGGGCGCCGGTGTAGGAGCGCGCCTTCACGCCGAGTTCCATCAGCGCCATCGCGGCCAGACCGATGGTGACCTGCTCGCCGGTGGCGGCGATCACGTCGAGCTCGCGCGGGTCGGGCTGGGCCTGGATCTCCTTCGCAAGGCCGAGGAGCCGGTTGGTCTCGCCGCTCATCGCGGAGACCGCGAGAACGACATCGTGACCCGCCCTGCGCCACTTCGCGACGCGCCGCGCGACCGCCTTGATGCGCTCGGGGGAGCCCACCGACGTCCCGCCGTACTTTTGAACAATCAACGCCATGACTGAGAGGAGTGCGCCGGGTGAAAGGCGTGGGATTCTACCGAAGGGCTCCCCACGAGGCGAGGGGACGTCCGACCCCGCGCCGCACTGCCGGACGGATCCTGCGGGGTCGCTGCGGCACAGGACGTGCTTTTGGACGACCCTGCGACGCGCAGGCCGCCACCGACTTTTCTGGATCTGATCGGGCGGGTCCGCAGGCCGGAAGTGGTTTGCGCGTCGCACCCCTCGCTTCGGTCACCGCCCCTCGTCGCATTCCTGCCGGGGCTCCTGTTGCCCGCCTCGCCACGGTCAGCGGCGGGTCGCCTCCAGCAGCCGCCGCGATTCTTCGTGCCGGGCACGACCGGCCATCGCCGCGGCATCGAGCCCCCGATCATCGCGCCGCGAAACGTCAGCCCCGCGCGAAATCAGCAGCGAGATCGTGTCCGTCCTGCCGTACCCCGCCGCCCACATCAGCGCCGTGAGGTCGTGGTCGTACGTGCGGTTCGGATCGACACCTCGGTCGAGGAACAGCGCCACGACCGATGACCGCCCGGCCCCGGCCGCGTAGATCATCGCGTTCTTCTTCAGGCGATCGAGCGCTTCGACGTCAGCACCGGCGTCCAACAGGCGGGTCGCGATTGCCACGTGCCCCTCGAACGCCGCCGCCATCAGGGGGGTCGTGCCGTCGATGGCGGCGAGATTCGGATTGGCACCGCGCTGAAGCAGCACGTCGACCATGTCCGCATCCCCCCGCTTGCTGAACAGCAGCAGTGCGGACTCGCCGTTGCGGTTCCGTGCGTTGGGCGCGGCACCCCGCTCCAGCAGAGCTTTGGCGCGAACCGCGTCACCCTTCTTCGACACGGCCAGGAATTGCGCCGTGAGGTTGTAGGTATCCGCGTCGAAGTCGGGTGCCCCCATGTTCTGGGCACCGGCATCCCGGGCGTCGATTCCGGAGAGAAAAGACACAAAGCCAGTGAATAACACCGCAACCAATTGCTTTTTGTTCATATTTTCTCTCAGGAAATTGTCTTGTCCGCCGTAGGAGCCATGACTATAGTCCGCGCACCTCGCGAAACGGTTCTCCGAATCGCAAGGCATAGTACGAGTGCCCACACCCGATGGGCATGGCGCGCAAGCCCACTCAGAGACAGGAGGAAACATGCAGACGAAACAGCTCTCCCGCATCGCCGCAGGAATGATCGCCGCCAGTCTTGCCGGCGTCGCCTTCGCCGGTGAGATCCAGAACCAGGCGACGACCAGCGGGAAACCGATGTCGTCCAAGCTGGTGCCCGTATCGCAGGACATGCTGAATGCGTCCGGCGGCGACAAGAACCACTGGCTGCACCCGAACGGCAACTACGCCCAGACGCGCTACTACCCCGCCGACCAGATCAACGCCGGCAACGTCTCGAAGCTGCGCCCCGCCTTCGTCTTCCAGACCGCGGTGATGGAATCGATGGAAACCGCGCCGCTCGTGGTGAACGGCATCATGTTCCTCACGACGTCCTACAACCACGTCTACGCGATCGACGCCGTCACCGGCGAAGAGTTCTGGCACTACAAGCACAAGATGGGTCCGGTCACGACCTACTGCTGCGGCCCGAACAACCGCGGTGTTGCGGCCCACGGCGACCTGCTGTTCATGGGCACGCTGGACGCGAAGCTCGTCGCGCTGAATGCCAAGACCGGCGCGCTGGTCTGGGAAACGGAGATCGCCGATCCCGAGAAAGGCTACTCCGAGACGATGGCGCCCACCGTCATCGACGGCAAGGTGCTGATCGGCACGAACGGCGGCGAGTACGGCATCCGCGGTTTCGTGAAGGCGTTCGACGCGAAGACGGGCAACCTGCTCTGGACGTTCAACACGATCCCCGAGAAGGGCCACGAAGGCGTGTGGGCCACGCATGACGCCACGGGCCGCAACATGCTCCGCAACATCACGGCCGAGAAGGCGGCGCTCGCCAAGAACGGCGGCGGCTTCTTCGAGACCCTCGGCGGCGGCGTGTGGATGACCCCCGCGATCGACACCGAGACGCGCACCGTCTACTTCGTGGTGGGCAACCCCTCCCCCGACCTGTACGGCGACATCCGCCCCGGTGACAACCTCTACACCGACTCCATCGTCGCGGTGGATCTCGACACCGGTGCCTACAAGGCGCACTTCCAGTACATCGCGCACGACGTGTGGGACCTCGACGCCGTCTCCCCGCCCATCGTCACCAGCGCGAAGGGCAAGGATGGCAAGGATCGCAAGGTCGTGATCCATGGCGGCAAGACCGGTCACGTCTACGTGCACGACGCGAAGACGCTCGAACTGATCCGGTTCTCCGAGGCGATGGTGCCGCAGGAGAACATGTGGGTGCTGCCCACGCCGGACGGCGCGCGGATGCTGCCGGGTGCCAACGGTGGTGTCGAGTGGAACCCGCTCGCCATCAACCCGAAGCTGCGCATGTCCTACGCCGCGAACCTGCATCAGCCGATGACGTACCACGTCGAAGCCGCAGACTATCCGGGCGGCGACAAGCTGTGGCTCGGCGGTGCGTTCAAGGTGATCCCCGGAGAGAAGCAGTTCGGCGTGCTCTCCGCGGTGAACCTCGACACCGGCAAGATCGCGTGGAGCGCCAAGACCGACCAGCCACTGATGGGTGGCGTGCTGGCCACGGCCGGCAACCTGGTCCTGACGGGCGAAGGCAACGGCATGTTCAATGCCTACGACGCGAAGAGCGGCAAGAAGCTGTGGTCGTTCAACTGCGGCGCCGGCGTGAATGCGCCCCCCGTGTCGTACACCGTGAACGGCAAGCAGTACATCGCCGTGGCGGCGGGCGGCAACACGCAGCTGGACTTCAAGCGCGGCAACAGCGTGTTTGTCTTCGCGCTGCCGTGATGCAGCGCTGTTCTACCTTGCTGCCGTGATGCAGCGGGTTCGGATGGGGGCAGCGGTCACGGCCCCCGTTCGAATCGGTACTGACGATATGAACTGAGACCCGATGTCCGGGTCTCTGAAAGGCCGCCGCAAGGCGGCCTTTCTTTTCCAGACGAGGTTGCTCCCATGAAGCTGTCCCTCCTCCCCCTCCTCCTGCTCGCCATGCTGGTCACTGGTGGCGCCCACGCAGGCGTCGAGGAAGGCAAAGCCAAGGCCGAGGTGTGCGGTGCCTGTCACGGCGCCGACGGGAACTCGGCCACGTCCGACTACCCGATCCTCGCGGGTCAGGCCAGCCGGTACATCTACCTGCAGTTGAAGGACTACAAGGAGGGCCGCCGCAAGCACGCACTGATGACGCCCATGGCTGCCAATCTGAGCAAGCAGGACATGCGCGATCTCGGCGACTACTTCGCGGCCCAGAAGCTGAAACCCACCGGGTTCCAGGCCGACGGCGCCAAGGTCGTGCGCGGAAAGAAGGTCGCGGACGACGCGCTGTGCCCGATGTGTCACCTGGGCGGATTCTCCGGGCAGAACGAAGTGCCACGCGTCGCCGGCCAGTATCAGGCCTACGTGCTGCGCCAGCTGATGGCCTTCAAGAACAAGGAGCGCACGAACGACGCAGGCAACATGCAGAGCGTGATGCGCAACATCTCCGACGAGGATATCGAGGCGTTGTCCCACTACATCGCCAACATCAACTGAGCGCCGCCGCGACCATGCCGACCAACGCATCGATCCCGCGGACCGGCGTCGTCTCCTGCCTCGGTCCGCAGGGATTCCACCGGATGGCGTACACGGAGTGGGGCCCGGCGGACCATCCGCACGTGGTGCTCTGCGTGCACGGCCTCACGCGGAACGGCCGGGACTTCGACATCCTCGCGCGGGCACTTTCCGGACGCTGCCGCGTGATCTGCCCCGACGTCGTCGGACGCGGCCGGAGCAGCTGGTTGAAGGATCCCGCCGGCTATGGCTATCCGCAGTACCTCGGGGACCTCACGACGCTCATCGCGCGGACCGGCGCCGCGCAGGTCGACTGGGTGGGGACCTCGATGGGTGGCCTGATCGGCATGCTGCTCGCGGCCCAACCCGGTGTGCCGATCCGGCGGCTGGTCATGAACGACGTCGGGGCCTTCATCCCGAAGGCGGCGCTGGAGCGCATCGGCACCTACGTCGGGAAAGATCCCGTCTTCGCGGACATCGATGCGCTCGAGGCCTACCTCCGACGCGTCGCCGCCCCGTTCGGCCCGCTCACCGATGCGCAGTGGCGACATCTCGCAGAACACGGAGGCCGCGTCGCCGACGACGGCACGCTGCGGCTCGCGTACGACCCGGGCATCGCGGTCGCCTTCAGCGGCGGTGTCGCGGACGTCGATCTGCGCGCCGTGTGGGAGCGCGTCCGGTGTGACGTCCTCATCACGCGCGGCACGGACTCCGACCTGCTCACGCGCGACACGGCCGATGCCATGCTCTCGCGGAACGGCCGCACGCAGCTGGTGGATTTCGACGGCATCGGCCACGCCCCCACCTTCATGGCTCCCGACCAGATCACCGCCGTCTCGGACTTCCTCTTCGCCGACTGACCCGGGGGGCGCGTTCCACCTGTGAACGCGCGCGCCGCTGTGGCCTAATCCGTTTGTCGAATTTCCACGAACGGAGACCGCCCGCCATGTCGCTGAAAGACTTCCCCCGCCCCCCGCAGACCCTCGTCGACCAGTACCGCGAGGTGGCGCGCTGCTACAGCGCCTCGTGCGTGTTCGCGGACGTGCAGAAGCGCGGCGGCGTCATGCACAGCGGCATGAAGCCGATCTTCCCCGGCAAGGCGGTTGGGCCTGCGCTCACGGTGCGCCTATCCCCGGGTGACCTCCAGGACCCGCTGGCGGCGCTCCACGCCGCCCAACCTGGTGACGTCGTCGTGGTGGATGCCGCCGGCGAAACCGAGACCTCCGTGTTCGGCGGCCTGATGGGCAGCCTCTTCCGGAATCTCGGCGTTGCCGGCGCGATCATCGACGGCGCTTGTCGCGACACCGACGAGCTGCGCGACATCGGCTTCCTGGTGTTCTCCCGCGCGGTCACCGCCCGCGGCACCCACACGATGTTCTCCGGTCGCAAGGACGACGTCGCGCTCAGCGTCCCGGTCCAGTGCGGCGGGATCGTCGTGCATCCGGGCGACATCATCGTGGCGGACGAGATCGGCGTGACGGTGGTCCCGCTGGCCGATGCGGCCGCCGTGCTGCCGCTGGCGCGCGAGCAGGCCGAGCGTGAGGAAGCCACGCGGCAGCGCATCCGCGAAGGTCGCAGCTTCGAGCAGCTGCTCGAGGAATTCGGGCGCATCTGAGGTGGGCCTCGTCGCGGTCGACTGGGGGACGTCAGGCTTCCGCGCCTGGCGGCTCGATGATGACGGCCGGACGCTCGCGCGCCACGCCGCCGACCGCGGCATCCTCTCGGTGGAAGGCGGCGCCTTCGAAGCCGTGCTGCGGGGGCAGGTCGGGCAGTGGCTCGATCCGCGGCACTGCGCCGGGGTCCTGATGAGCGGGATGATCGGCAGCCGCCAGGGATGGCTCGAGGCGGCCTACGTGCCCACACCGGCCGGACCGGCGGAACTCTCCTCTGGACTCGCAGCGTTCACGCTGACCGACGGCCTGCCCGCGTGGATCGTTCCCGGCGTGTCGACCCGTGCGTCCTCGGGCGTGCCGGACGTCATGCGGGGCGAGGAGACGCAGATCATCGGGATCCTGCCGTCGCTCGGCGCGGGGGATCACCTGCTCTGCCTCCCCGGCACCCACAGCAAGTGGGTGCACGTCCTCGATGGCCGGATCACCGGCTTCGCCACCCACATGACCGGCGAGACGTTCGCGCTCTTCTCGAAGCACAGCATCCTCGCACGCACCATGCGCGACGACTCGGGCGATTTCGACGCAAGCGCCTTCGCGAAAGGGGTGAGGCGCAGCGACGAGCCCGGCGGGTTGATGCACCACCTGTTCGGCATCCGCGCGGAGGTCCTTGTCGACAGCCTCGCCGAGGGCGCAACCCGTGACTACCTGTCGGGCCTCCTGGTCGGCCACGAATGCCGCGCCGCGACCGCCCGCCGGCCGGTGCATCTCGTCGGCAGCGCGGCGCTAACGGCCCGCTACGAACATGCGCTGTCGATGCTCGCATGCCCCACGACGCGTCACGATCCAGACGCCGCCCTGGTCGGACTCCTTCACATCGCGCGCTCGCGCGGCCTCCTCTGACCGGACGCCCATGACCACCCTCGCCGACTGGCTCGCACAGTGTCCCCTTGTCGCCATCCTCCGCGGCGTGCGGCCCGAGGAGGTCATCGACGTCGCCGATGCGCTGTTCGGCGCGGGCTTCCGCATCATCGAGGTCCCGCTCAACTCCCCCGAGCCGTACGCGAGCATCGCGCTGCTGTCAGGCCGCTTCGGGACCCGGGCGCTCGTGGGCGCCGGGACAGTCACGAGCGTGGCGCAGGTCGAGCGGGTGCAGGATGCCGGCGGCCGCGTCATCGTGATGCCCCATGCCGACGGCGCCGTGGTCCGCGAAGCGAAATCGCGCGACCTGCTGGCGCTGCCGGGCTTCTCGACGCCGACGGAGGCTTTCTCGATGCTCGCCGCCGGCGCCGACGGGCTGAAGCTCTTCCCCGACGAGGCACATCCGCCCGCCGTCTTGAAGGCCATGCGGGCAGTGCTGCCGAAGTCGGTGGCCGTGCTGCCGGTGGGATCGATCACGCCGGACAACATGGAACCGTACTGGCACGCGGGGGCCGGGGGCTTCGGAC
>VYKP01000358.1_pt1 | contig 10134 bp, 10 predicted proteins | sample 5114551 | NCBI WGS metagenome assembly VYKP01 (sample SAMN12291777, study PRJNA351875) | freshwater metagenome | isolation source: freshwater lake | place: USA: Michigan, Baseline Lake | collected 2013-08-09
TCACGCCGTGGCCGCCGACGAGACCTTCGGGCGAGTCGGCGATCACCTCGTCGCCGTCGAGAACACCGAGGCGCAGCATCACATGGTGGTGTGCACGCTGTGCTCCTGCTACCCGTGGGATGTCCTCGGGTTGCCGCCCGTCTGGTACAAGTCCGCGCCGTACCGATCTCGCGTCGTCATCGATCCGCGCGGGGTGCTGGCGGATTTCGGCGTGACGCTGCCGAGCGATACGGCCATCCGTGTCTGGGACTCCACGGCCGAGACCCGCTATCTCGTGGTGCCACGGCGTCCGGCTGGCACCGACGGATGGACCGAAGAGCAACTGGCTTCGCTCGTCACCCGCAACAGCATGATCGGCACGGGCCTCGCGCTTCCACCCGGTGAGGTGACACCATGAACGGCGTCCACGATCTGGGCGGGATGCAGGGGTTCGGCCCCGTCGTCGACGAGCCCGACGAGCCCCGCTTTCACGCGCCGTGGGAAGGCAGGATGCTCGCGCTCCAGCGCGCGATCCTGTTCATGCGCGTATGGAATCTCGATGCGTTCCGATACGCGCAGGAACGCCTGCCCGCTGAGGTGTATCTGTCGGTGTCGTATTACCACCGCTGGCTGCTCGGCCTCACGAACAGCGCGCTGGAGCACGGCCTCTTCACCCGGGCGGAGCTCGATGCCGGGCATGCGCAGGGGCCGGCCAAGCCCGTCCCGCGGACGATGGGCATCAGCGACATCGAAGGCGCGAAACTCCGGCCGCCGTTCGGACGCACGGCGACCACACAAGCTCGCTTTGCGCCGGGTACGTCGGTGCGCACGACGAACATCCACCCCATCGGGCACACGCGGCTTCCACGTTATGCGCGCGACAAGGTCGGACGCGTCGAAGCCGTGCACGGGTGCCACGCCTATCCGGACGGGATCGTCGCAGGCGACCGGAGTGCCGCGGCGTGGCTCTACACCGTCGTGTTCGATGGGCGTCGACTCTGGGGCGAGGGCGCCGACCCGACACTCACCGTCTCGATCGAAGCCTTCGAACCCTACCTGGAGCCCGCCTGACATGCCCACGCCTCTACCGCCCACGACCACTGTCGCGGAAGTGCTTGGCGCGATACCCGTCGATCAACGCACGCCCACATTCAGCGAGCCATGGGAGGCGCAGGCGTTCGCGCTCACGCTGGCGCTGCATCGGCGCGGGGTGTTCACGTGGGGCGAATGGGCTGCGACGCTCGGCGAGGAGATCAAGCGGGGGCAGGCGCTCGGCGATCCGGACAGCGGCGCCACCTACTACCGGCACTGGCTCGCCGCGATCGAGCGGATCGTCCGCGAGAAAGGCATCACGAACGAAGACACGCTGCTCCGGTATCGCGACGCGTGGCACAGGGCCGCCGACCGGACGCCGCACGGCGAGCCGATCGTGCTTGCATCCGAAGATCTGACATAGGCAGCGGTCGTCGGCGGTCACGCCGAAGCACGACCGATCCACACCACCGGCAGTCCATCTCGAAGGAACCGACAACCCATGAGTGATCACTTCTACGAGCCGGCGCAAGGCCACGGCCTCGCCCACAACCCTTTCAAGGCGATCGTGGCGCCCCGCCCCATCGGCTGGATCTCGACAGCCGACCGCGATGGCCGGATCAACCTCGCGCCGTACAGCTTCTTCAACGCGGTCTGCGACGTGCCCCCGATGCTGTACTTCAGCACGACGGGACAGCGCAAGGACACGCTCAACAACGTCGAGGCCACCGGAGAGTTCGTCGCCAATCTCGTCGGAGCACACCAGGCGAACGCCATGAACGCCACCTCAGCCTCCGTGGCACCGGGCGTCGACGAGTTCGCCCTGGCAGGTCTGACACCGGTCGCGTCGGTGAAGGTGAAGCCACCGCGCGTCGGTGGTGCCATCGCGGCGATGGAATGCAAGCTCACGAAGATCATTCGACTGACCAACGCCGCAGGTGTCGAGATCGACGGCTGGATGGTGATCGGCGAAGTCGTCGGCGTGCACATCGACCGCGCCTTCCTTAAGGACGGCATCTTCGACACGGCAGCGGCGCGACCAATCGCGCGATGCGGGTACCGCGGCGACTACGTCGAAGTGAACACGATCTTCGAGATGATCCGCCCGGCATGAACGCCCCGCGATGTCCACCGCGGTGTTCGTCGCAGCCATGGAGAGGACGATGAACGGCACAGCTCGGGAGTCCACGCCGACGGATGAGCTGCAAGCGCTGCTGGCCCGTCACGTCGTCGATGTGGCGACGAGCTGGAGCGTGGGTACCTTCGGCGCCATCGCCGAGTTCCGGCGCGATGCCGACGAGCCCGCCACCGTGACGGTCGACGACGATCGATTCTCCGTGTCGACCGCGCGCGGAGCGATATCCGTCGGCGTCGTGCCTGGCATGCGCGCCATCGCCTACGAGACGCCAGGTGGCCGTGCTGGCTCGTGGGGCCACGCCGTCGCACTCTGTCTCCCATCGCCGCTTGCCTTCGGGCATCGCCGACAGTGCCTGACCGAACTCGGACACGACCTGGGCGCGATTCGCACGGAGGACGGTGTGGCCACACTGTTCGACGTGGGGCTCGGGTGTGCGCAGGCGGACCTCTGCGTGCGCAGCGAGGCAGTCGACGTGCTGACGGCCCTGCGCGCGGGCGTCGGCCGGTCCCTCCTCGAACCCGGTAACCCGCTCATGGCCGACATGCCGAGACTGTCCCCGCATCGCGTGTTCAGCACAGCACTTGCGCGCGTGGAGGTGTACCAGCCAGTGCCGCCACCGCATGGCATCACCCCCTCCGGGCCACATACGCATGTTCTCCCGACTGTCGTGCGGGAGACCCGGACGCACGCGGCGACCGTGCCGATACCCGAGGGCTGGGTGCCGTGCGCCTACCTGTACCCTGCGCATCCCACCGTCGACGACGAAGGTCGCGCGCGCCCTTTCGACGCTACGGCGCACACCGCTTTCCAAGCGCTGCTCGGCCAGTATGGCGATGTCGCGCTCCGTGCAACCAAGACTGCTGTCCTCGACGCACTCGATCGTGGGGACACCATGCCATTGAATCCCTCGACGCTCACGCGCCACGCCCGGGCGACGGTTCGAGTCACGTTGCGACAGTGGGCGGTGACTCATCCGTCCGGCGATGTACTTCGGTCCTGGGCCGACGTATTCGATGCATCCGCCTCGGCCGCCTCGTGATTCCGAGCACGCCGAGATGGGTACCTGGCTGTTGTGATGGAAATCGGAACGACTTCAAGGTCCTGATGCGCCGGCCCCACTCCGCCGACAAAGCATTGCAGAGAGGGATCGGAGGTCGGCTCTCGTTGGTCGGGTCGGCTCCAAGGAGAAATCGTCATCTCGGTGCGCATCGCAATTCTCAGGAGCGGGGGTAACATGAACGACGTTCAGGCCGGCGATCCGGTGGCGGCGATCAAGGAGCACCAAGCAGAAGCCGAGATCGCTTCGATCTTTTCCGACATGAGAGCGACTCTTGGAACAACGACCGTCAATTTGCCTTGATCAGCCTCTACCGATACCTCGCCAACTGGCCGGTGTTCCTCGGGACCACCTGGGCGCTGATTGCGCCGATGACTGACGCGGGGCAAGTCGACCTGGCGGTGACCGAGGACTTGGCGGATGCGGATGTCTACGCGCGGCAACTCGCACTGACTCCGGGGACCGAAGACCATGGTACGGCTGATGCACCCGCTGAGCGCCTGGCTGCTCGGAAGCAACCCGCTACAGGAATCCGATGGAAAGCGCGGGGACAGCGGCGACCAGCACCAGACCCGCGACGAGCGCCAGCACGTACCTCCAAATCGCCTGCAATCCCTCGTCCGGATCGACGCGCCCCACGGCGCACGCCGCGTAATAGCCTACGCCCACGGGCGGAACGAAAAGGCCGATCCCCATCGCGAGGATCACCACCATCGCGTAGTGCACCTCGTGGATGCCGAGCTGCCTTGCGATCGGGAAGACGAGCGGGCCGAAGAGCACGAGCGAAGGGATACCCTCGAGGACGCTGCCCAGGACGATGAAGGCCACGATGGAGACCGCGAGGAACATCGGCGCGCCGCCGGGCAGGCTGGCCATCATCACGACCAGTTGCTGCGAGAAGCCGGACTGCGTCAGCGCCCAGGACACTGCCGTCGCGGCGCCGATGATGAAGAGGATCGCGCCCGACAGCGACGCGGTGTCCACCAGCATCCGGCCCCAGTCGCGGCCCGGGAAGCGGCGATAGACCACCATGCCGATGACAAGACCGTAGGCAATGCCGATCGTGGAAACCTCGGTCGCGGTCGCGATTCCTTCCACCACGGCTGCACGGATGACGAAAGGCAGGGCCAGCGCCGGGAGGGCGAGCAGGAACGCCCTCCAGATCTCGCGCTTCGTCGCGCGCGTGACGCCAGAGAGATCTTCCCTGCGATTGCGCCACCACACGACCCCGCAGAGCGCGGCTCCCAGCACCATGGCGGGCACGAGGCCGCCGGTGAAGAGCGCAGCGATGGACACGCTCACCACCGAGCCCACGGTGATCAGCACGATGCTCGGCGGGATCGTCTCGGTCTGCGCCCCGGTTGCCGCCAGCAGGGACACCAGTTCGCCAGGTTTCGCGCCGCGCTTCAGCATCTCCGGGAAGAGCGCCGGCGCAATGGCTGCCATGTCCGCGGTCTTCGAGCCGGAGATGCCGGAGACGAGGTACATCGCTCCCACCAGTACATAGGACAATCCACCACGCACATGCCCCAGCAAGGACGCGAGAAAACTCACCATGGCCCGGGCCATCCCGTTGGCCTCGATCTGCAGGCCGAGGAAGACGAAGAGCGGCACGGCCAGCAGGATGAGGTGCGACATGCCCTCGTCCATGCGACCCGCGAGCACGATCACAGGGGTCGACGTGCCGACTGCCACATACACGAAGGCCGAAAGCGCGAAGACGAACGCGATGGGAATGCCTGCCAGCACACCCGCGACGATGAATCCCACGAAGAAGATGACGAGATTCCAGTTTCCGAAGGTGACGAACACGGGCTTCGCGAGCCACAGCGCCACGCCTGCCGCCGCAAAAGCGGCCAGCGCCACGGCCACGTCGCGGTGCGAGCGCTCTCGTACGATTCTGGCCAGCGCGAAGGCGATCATGATCGACACGCCCGTCGGCAACGCGAACGAACGCCATGCATTGGAGATCTCCAGTGCCGGGGTGACAACGACACGCTCCTCGAGCGCGTATTCGAAGGCGAAGTAAGCAATGGCGAGGAGCCACACGAGCGGCGTAACGAGCGCGGCGATCTCCATCCAGCGCTTCACGCCGGGCGGCACACGCGTGACGACCGCCGTCATGCGCATGTGCTGTCCGCGGTGAAACGCGATCGCCGTGCCGAGCATCGTGAGCCACACGAACAGGATGGAAGCAAGCTCGTCGCTCCAGGTGACGGGAGCCTCCGCCAAATAGCGCGCCACGACGGCAACGAACAGCAGGCCGATCTCGGCCACGACGATCGCCGCGGCGGCGACCTCCGTGATCTTCAGAAGGACGCGATCAGGCGAGCTTGCCAACCGACGCCTCGAGCAGACCCCACGCATCGCCCATGCGCCGCTTCCACTCGGCGTAGAAGCCGGAGGTCTGCAGGCGCTCGCGGAAGGCCTCGGGCTTCACGTCCACGAACTGCACGCCCTTGCCGGCCACCGCGACCTTCAGCTCGATGTTGAGCTTCGCCACGTCGGCACGCTGCCGGAGGGCCGCCTCGTTGATGACCTTGGTGATGATGTCGCGCGCGGACGGCGGGATCGCCTCCCACGACCGGCGGTTGGCGAGCATCCAGAACCCGTCCCACATGTGGCTGGTGTTCGAGAGGAACTTGCCCACCTCGTGCATCTTCGCGAAGTAGATGCCGGCGAGCGGGTTCTCGAGGCCGTCGGCGACCTTCGTCTGCAGCGCGGAGTAGGTCTCGCCCCACGGGATCGATACGGGCGAGGCACCGATCGCCTTGAACATCCCCGTCCACAACGGACTCGGAGGCACGCGGATCTTGAAGCCCTTCAGGTCATCCGGAATGCGGATCGGCCTGCTTACCGAGAGCGTCTGGCGGAAGCCGTTGTCCCACATCCTGTCGAACGCCACGAGGTTGGCCTTGGCGAACGCGTCGGTCACGTGCCGGCCCAGCGCGCCATCCATCGTCGGCCACACCTTTTCATAGCCGGAGAACGCGAAGCCGATCCCGTTGATCGCGGCCACGGGCACGAGGGTCGCAAGGATGAGGCCCGTCTGGGCGAAGAGTTCGATGCCGCCGGAGCGCAGTTGCGCGAGCATGTCCGCGTCCGTGCCGAGCTGGCTCGCAGGAAACACCTGGATATCCACCTGACCGTTCGTGCGCTCCCTGACTGTGGCGGCCGCCTCGCGCATCCGAACGTTGAGCGGATGTTCCACGGGCATGATGTTGGCAAACTTGAGTCTGAACTGTGCTTGTCCACGCACGATCGCGGGGCAGGCAAGCGCGGTACCCAGCGCGGCGCCGGACACGATGATCCGGCGGCGGGACGTATCGGTCACTGCGCCTCACTCCGGCCGGTGATCCTGTCCTCGTCGAAGAAGCGCAGCAGCTCGTTCGCGACGAACTCAGGCTGTTCCTCCGTCACCCAGTGCCCGCTCTCGGGCACAAGGCCCCCACGCACGTCGAGGGCAACCCGTTCGAGAGACTCCTTCGTCTCCATTCCGCGGCCGAAGCTCCGGTCGCCGCCGAGCGCGAGCACCGGCATCTTCAGCTTTCCGTTGGCGGCAAGGATCGCGCGGTTGTCCTCCGCGTCCTGGGGCAGCGCTCGGTAGAAGCCGAACATCGCACGCATCGCCCCTGGCTTGCGGTAGGTACGCAGGTACTCGGCCTTGTCCGCGTCCGGGATGCAATTCGGGAGGTACCCGTAGTTCTCGAAGAGCCAGTTGATGATGAGGTGCTCGCGCCCGTCGCAGAAGAGCTGCTCGGGAAGGTCCAGCGTTCGGAAGAGCGCGTGGTGCCAGCGCCGCCCGCCCTGCGAGAAGTCGGCGCCATCGCCAGGAATCGCCACGTCGAGAATCGCGAGGCGTCTCACCGCTTCAGGGTGATGGGCTGCAAGCGCGAACGCGGTGGGACCGCCCCAGTCGTGCCCCACAAGGAAGAAGTTCTTCACCTTGAGGCGCTCGAGCAGCCGCCACACATCGTCCGCCACGGTCTTCTTGTCGTAGCCGGTTGCGGGCCGGGAGGAATCGCCCAGTCCGCGCAGATCTGGCGCGATGATGGAGTAGCGGTGCGCGAGATATGGGATCACATGGCGCCATTCGTACGACGTCTGAGGTATGCCGTGCAGCAGCACCACCGGCTCGCCCTGCCCCGCAGTAAGGTAGTGCAGGCGCACGTCGCCAAGGTCCTCGTCGTGGTGGCGGATCTCGACGTTCATGCTTCGCCTGCGGTGCGCAGTTCGTAGTCGGTGATGACGGCGGAGTCGTCTACCTTTCCCAGGCCGCGTGAGGAAGTCGCAAGGAAGGCCATGTAGGCGGCGTGCGCGAGCGGCGCCGGAAACTTAGAAGCGCGCGTGGTATCGAGGACGAGCGACATGTCCTTCACGAAGATGTCAACTGCCGAGGTCACGTCGTCGAAGTCGTGCTTAACCATGCGCGGGCCGCGATCACCGAGCATCCAGGAGTTCGCTGCGCCACTGGCGAGGATCTCGAGCGTCGGACCGAGCGGCAGGCCCTGCGCCTTTGCGAGCGCAAGCGCTTCGGCCGCGGCTGCGAGGTGCACACCGCAGAGAAGCTGGTTGATGACCTTCATCTGGCAGCCAGCACCGTTCGCTTCGGAGAGGTGGTGGACGCGTGCGCCAAAGGCCTCGAGAACCGCGCGTGCGCGCTCAAACGCCGCCTTGCGTCCCGACGCCATGACGGTGAGTGTACCTTTGGCCGCCCCCACCGCCCCACCGGTGACCGGCGCGTCGACGAATGCGATGCCCTTCGCCTCGAGCCGGGGGGCCAGCGCCTGCGCGTAGGCTGGTGGGATGGTGCTGCACGCGACGAAGACACTGCCTTCGCGCAACGTGGCGGCGAGGCCGTGTTGACCAAAAAGCACAGCTTCGGTCTGCGCATCATTGACGACGAAGCTCACGACCACCCCGCACTCGGCGCCCAGGTCCGCCGGGCGCGTCGTGAAGCGGTCGTCCTTCGCGAGCGCGGCGCGAGATTCCTCCCGCACGTCGCACCCGAACACGCTGAAGCCCTTCTTCGCGAGGTTCGCGGCCACGCCGCGGCCCATGGCACCCAGCCCGATCAGGCCTACTTTCGTTTCGATTGTCATGACCACATCCAGGGGTTGGCTCGGGTACCGACCGCCGCATGGCGGATGTTGCTTGGATTGCGTCGGGTTGCTAACGCATCGGAACGCCTCGCGGTCATTGCTGCAGAGGCAAGGTATAGCGTCTGATGCTCTCCTCGGTAGAGGCATTCACTTGGATCAGCTCCACGGTTTTCGCTGATCGGCTGCAGGTACGCACCATAGCCCCGATTCGCGTCGGCACTAACGCTTGGTGAACGGGACTTCAGGCTCCGTGCGCACAGGGATGAGGCCGACTTGGAATCACGACTGCTCCAAGTCGGATGTGCCGTTGCCGCGCCCCGATCATGCCGTTGCGCGAGCCCCACTGACGCTTAGTCGGCACCGTTCGCGTGATCGACCACGAATCGCCAGGATCCGTCCGGTTGCTTGCGAACGATCTCCACGTTCTTGCCCATGATGGTGGTCAATTTTCCGTCCTTGTCCTTGAAGGTGGCTCGCCACGTGCCACGCGTGATGGCCAGGTCGTTGGTGGAATTGACCCAAGCGACAGGCCCCTTCACCCACTCCAGCTTCTCTGCGTTCAGAAATCCGCTCAACACCTTGCGCATCGCCTCATGGCCGCGGGCAAAGGTCTTGTCGTCGATGACCAACGTCGCATCCGGCTCGTAGAGGCTCATGACCGCATCGAGATCGTTGTTGCGAAAGTGTTCGAAGATGAGGATGTCGACCTCTTCGGGCTTCATGGGGACCTTCGCAGACGGAGAGTCGGCGCCCGCCTGCGAAGCGATGGATATTGCAGCCAAGAGGATTGCGGTCTTGAAGAAGGATGGTTTCATGGTCTTCCAATACTGAGAGTGTTGATGATGAAACGAACCTGGAAAGGTCCGGCTGCTTTCCTCCGCGACCCGTCCAACTGCGTGGACTGGATGGAATCTCGCGCGACAGCGACTTCGTTCACTGCTCTCTCTTCATCGAACGACAGCCAAGCGTGTTCTTTCTTGCTCGAACACCCCGCTATATCCAGCCCTTGATGCGGGCGCCCAGCGCCTCACAACTGATGCCGTATCGATCGTGCAGCGTAGGGAGCGCACCAGCATCGAGGAACGCATCGGGCAGGCCCGCCAGCCTGAAAGCTGCGGGATGGACGCCGTGTCGCAGCAGAGCACTCGCTACGCCCTCCCCCAGTCCGCCGATCACCGAGTGGTTCTCGGCGACCACTACCAACCGGGGCTTGGCCCGCACGGCAGCAACGATGGTGGCTTCGTCCAGCGGCTTGATGGTCGGGCAGTGAAGCACGGCAACGCCGATCTGTTCCTTTTCCAGGGCCTTTGCCACTTCCAGCGCGCGCATGGTCAGGAGGCCGCTGGAAATCACCAGCACATCGCCACCCTCGCGCAGCAGCTTGGCCTTGCCGAGTTCGAACGTGTAGTCGTACTCGTCCAGCACCAACGGCACCTGTCCACGCAGCAGGCGCAGATAGACCGGGCCCTTGTGCTCTGCGATCTGCGGTACGGCCTGCTCGATGTCCAGCGCGTCGCAGGGATCGACGATCGTCATGCCCGGAACGCCGCGGAAGATCGCGATGTCCTCGGTGGCCTGGTGGCTAGGCCCGTAGCCGGTAGTGAGCCCGGGCAGCGCGCAGCAGATCTTCACGTTGAGGTTCTCTTCGGCGATCACCTGGTGGATGAAGTCATAGGCGCGGCGCGAGGCGAACACGGCGTAGGTCGTGGCAAAGGGCGTGAAGCCTTCCTTCGCGAGGCCTCCGGCCGCCCCCATGAGCAGCTGCTCGGCCATGCCCATCTGCAGGAAGCGTTCGGGGTGGGCCTGCGCGAAGATGTGCAGGTCGG
>VYKP01002031.1_pt1 | contig 10124 bp, 11 predicted proteins | sample 5114551 | NCBI WGS metagenome assembly VYKP01 (sample SAMN12291777, study PRJNA351875) | freshwater metagenome | isolation source: freshwater lake | place: USA: Michigan, Baseline Lake | collected 2013-08-09
AGGCCGAGGTTTTGTACCGCCGCCCCCGAAGCGCCCTTGCCGAGGTTATCATAGCGCGCCACCAGTACGGCCTGGCCGCGCCTTTCATTGCCATAGACGCGGATTTCAAGCCCATTGGTGCCATTCAGCGCCTGCGGTTCCAGCTTGCCGCCGGCTTCCGCAGTGACCACGCGCACCACATCACTGCCGGCATAGCGCTTGATCAGCAGCGCCTCCAGATCGGCAGGCTTCACATTGCCCTTCAGCAGATCAAGATGCAGCGGAATGGAATCGATCATGCCCTGCGCATAATCCGCGACTGACGGCACGAAGATTGGCCGGCGCGTGAGGCCGCTATATTTCTGCATCTCGGCAACATGCTTGTGTTCCAGGGCAAGGCCGTAAAGTTCAAAATCTGGCGCAGTGCGGGCTTCGTAAGCCGCGATCATGGATTTGCCGCCGCCGGAATAGCCGGACACGGCATTCACCGTGATCGGGAAATCCGCCGCCATCACGCCGGCTTCAATCAAGGGGCGCAGCATCAGAATGGCGCCGGTTGGGTAGCAGCCAGGATTGGAAACGCGCGAGGCCGCCGCAATAGCGGCTGGCTGATCAGGCGAAAGTTCTGCCAAGCCATAAACCCAATCGGGATCAACGCGGTGCGCGGTGGAAGCATCCAAAAGCTTCGGCGCCTCTGCGCCCAGAGAAGCGGCCAGCGCGGCACTTTCCTTCGCCGCATCATCCGGCAGGCACAGGATCACCAGGTCAACACTGTCCATCATCTCGCGGCGCGCATTGGCATCCTTGCGGTGCTCAGCCGCGATGGAGCGCAATTCAACATGCGGATTGGCGGCAATACGGTCGCGGATTTGCAGGCCCGTGGTGCCGGCTTCACCATCAATGAAAATCTTCGCAGTCTTGGCCATGATACGCTCTCCTTGCCGCAATATAGCGGCGCGAATGGTTCAGAAATGCAAGAGGGGCGGACCCTTGCGGACCCGCCCCTTTGATGAAGGTTCCAAGACGGAACCGGCGCGCGACGCCGGTCCGCTGGCGTCAGCGCTTGGAGAACTGGAAGGAACGTCGTGCCTTCGGGCGCCCGTACTTCTTGCGTTCCACCACGCGCGGGTCGCGCGTCAGGAAGCCCGCCTTTTTCAGGATGGAGCGCAGATCCGGTTCATAATTGCAAAGCGCACGGCTGATGCCATGGCGTACCGCACCGGCCTGGCCGGACAAGCCGCCACCGACGACCGAGCAAATGACATCGAATTGCTGATAGCGATCCGCCACCAGGAAGGGCTGGGTGATCAGCATGCGCAGCACCGGGCGCGCGAAATACTTCGCTGCCGGATTGTCATTGATGGTGATCTGGCCCTTGCCCGGCTTGATCCAGACGCGGGCGACCGCGTCCTTCCGCCGGCCGGTCGCATAGGAACGGCCTTGCGCATCGCGCTTCGGTTCCCGCTTGATCGCCGCTTCCGCCGTGGCAGCAGGGGTGCCGGCCACGATACCCTTGAGGTCCGCGAGGGTCTTGGTTTCGCCGCTCATAGCCTCAGCCCGCCTTCTTCACTGCGAGGGAATTCTTACGGTTCAGCGCCGCCACATCCAGGGTCGCGGGCTGCTGGCCGGCATGCGGGTGCTCGGCCCCGGCATAGACATGCAGATTGCGCATCTGCGCCCGGCCCAGCGGGCCACGGGTGATCATGCGCTCAACCGCCTTTTCAATGACGCGCTCAGGGAAGCGGCCTTCCATCCGTTCACGGATGGTGCGGCCCTTGATGCCGCCCGGATAGCCGGTGTGCCAGTAGAACACGCTCTGTTCCGCCTTGGCGCCGGTGACACGCACCTTCTTCGCATTGATGATGACAACATGGTCACCGCAATCCACATGGGGGGTGAATTGCGGCTTGTGCTTGCCGCGAAGGCGATTGGCGACCAGGGAGGCGAGGCGGCCGAGCACGAGCCCATCCGCATCAATCAACACCCAGTTCTTCTTCACCTCCGCCGGCTTCAGCGAGCGGGTTTGCGTGGAAATCATGGTGGTTCCGAATAAACCTATGGAAAGGAAGCGGGCTTATCCGGGCAGGGGCGCCAAAAGTCAAGCGCAAAGCGCGATTTTTGTCTGTGGTATTATAATACCGCATCAAGGCGCGGCCCTACCCTTGCGCGCCTCAGGGTGCTTAATCTGCCACCCACCGGCAACCCTTTCGGAAGACCCGCCCGCATGAGCGACAAACCCCATGGCCTTGGCCGCAATACCTCCAATTACGGGGATCGCGATTTCGCGCTCTATCTCCGGCGGTCCTTCGCCAAATCCATGGGCTATTCGCAGCGCATGCTGGACAAGCCCGTGGTCGGCATTGCCGATACCGCGAGCGATTACAATAATTGCCACCGCACCGTGCCGGAGCTGATCGAAGCCGTGCGCCGCGGCGTGCTGTCCGAAGGCGCCTTGCCGCTGGGCTTCCCGACGGTCAGCTTGTGCGAGCCATCGCTCAGCCCTTGTTCGATGCATTATCGCAACCTGATGGCGCTGGATACGGAAGCGATGCTCTCCGCCCAGCCCATGGATGCGGCGGTGCTGGTGGGTGGCTGCGACAAGACCGTACCGGCGCAGCTGATGGCCGCGATTTCAGCCGATATTCCTGCCGTGATGCTGGTGACCGGCCCCATGTTGGCGCAGGCTTTTGAAGGTGAGCGGCTTTCCGCCTGCACCGATTGCCGGCGCTATTGGGCGCGGTATCGCGCGGGCGAAGTGACTGCGGAGCGGATCGGCGAATTGGAAGGCAAGCTCGCCACCACCGCCGGCACTTGCGGCGTGATGGGCACCGCTTCCACCATGGCCTGCATCGCGGCAACCCTTGGCTTCATGCCGCTTGCCGGGGCGAGCGCGCCGGCCGTGCATGCCGACCGTTTGCGCATTGCCGAGGAAGCTGGCGCGCAGGCCGTGCGGCTGATCAAACACCCAATCCGCCCAAGCCAGATGATGACGCAGGCCAATCTGGACAATGCGACGCGCGTGCTGCTGGCACTTGGCGGTTCCACCAATGCGGTGGTGCATCTGGCCGCCATTGCCGGCCGCGCGGGGCTTTCGCTTGATCTGAAGCGCCTTGATGCGCTGTCCGAGGAAACGCCGGTGCTGGTGGATCTGAAGCCGACCGGCGAAGGCTATATGGAAACGATTGATCTGGATGGCGTGAGCCTGGCGGATCGGATTGGCGATGGCAGCCATTTCGTGGATCGGCGCATCATTCGCGCTTTTGCCGAACCTGTCTCCCCGGTTGGTGGCTTGGTCGCTCTGTTTGGCTCCCTCGCCCCCGAAGGTGCCATTTTGAAGCGCAGCGCCGCCACACCTGCGCTGTTTGAAACCGAAGCCCGCTGCATGGTGTTTGATGGGCTGGAGGATTTGGCAAACCGCATTGACGATCCCGCGCTTGATGTGACGGCCCAGGATATTCTGGTGCTGAAATATGCCGGGCCTCGTTCGCCTTCCGGCATGCCGGAAGCGGGCTATTTGCCGATCCCGAAAAAGCTTGCCCGCGCCGGTGTGAAGGACATGGTGCGCATGAGCGATTGTCGCATGTCCGGCACGGCTTTCGGTACGATTGTGCTGCATATTGCCCCGGAAGCGGCGGTGGGTGGGCCGCTTGCGCTGGTGCAAACCGGCGATCGCATCCGGCTTTCGGTGAAGGATCGCAAGCTTGATCTGCTGGTGGCTGAAGATGAAATGGCCCGCCGCCGCGCCGCCTGGCAGCCTGCCCCGGCGCCCAAGCGCGGCTGGGACAAGCTGGTGTATGATCAGGTGACGCAGGCGCCTCTCGGCGCTGATCTGGCCTTCCTGCGCGCCGCACCTTGATTGCGCTGATTGGCGCTTCCGGGCGAAGCGGCGCGGCCCTCGCCCGCGCGCTGCTGGCTGAAGGCATGGCTTTCACGCCGGTGGTGCGCGATGCGGCGAAATGGGTCGCCCTTGGCCTGCCCCTTGCGCCGCGCATCGCTGATCTGGCCGATGCTGCTGCGCTGAGGGCTGCGCTGGAAGGCGCCTCGCTTGTCATCAGCACCGCCCATGCGCGCCATGCGCCGGCCATCCTGGCCGCTGCGCCGCAGGATGCGCGCTCTGTGCTGATGGGCTCCACAAGACGCTATTCACGCTGGGCGGATGCCCATGGCGATGGTGTGCGCGCGGGTGAGGCCGCCTTCCTCGCCAGCGGGCGCGCCGGCGTGATGCTGCACCCAACCATGGTTTATGGCGCAGAGGGTGAGGAAAATGTGCAGCGCCTGGCGGCACTCTTGCGCCGTCTGCCCTTCGCGCCCTTGCCAGGTGGCGGGCAGAGCCTGGTACAGCCGATTCATCAAGGCGATGTCACGCGCGCCTTGCTTGCTGCCGCACGCCACCCCTGGACGGGGGCAGAGGCCATGGTGATCGCGGGGCCTGAACCCATGCCGTATCGGGATTTCCTGGCCGCCGTGGTGCGCGCTGCGGGGCTTGGTGCGCGCCCGGTGCTGCCGCTGCCGGCTGGGCTGCTGCGTGTCTTGGCGTGGTGTACGCGCATCATCCCGGGCCTTCCTGCGATTGGCGCGGATGAAATTCGCCGCTTGACGGAAGACAAGGCTTTCGACATTGCGCCGATGCAGGGTATTCTTGGCGTCATGCCCATCCCGCTGGAACAGGGGCTGGCGCTGACCTTCGCCTGCTGAGAAGACATAAGGAAGGCCCCCATGCCGATCATCAACCGCATCGCCGAATTCCACCCGGAAATGACCGCCTGGCGGCGTGATTTTCATGAACACCCCGAATTGGGGCTGGAGGAGGTGCGCACTTCCGGCATCATCGCCGAAAAGCTGCGCGACTTCGGCTGTGATGAGGTGATCACCGGCATTGCCAAGACTGGCGTTGTCGGCGTGATCCGTGGCCGCGTGGATAATGGCCGCGCGATTGGGCTGCGTGCCGATATTGATGCGCTGCCGATCCTGGAAGAAACCGGCCTGCCCTATGCCTCCAAAATTCCGGGCAAGATGCATGCCTGCGGCCATGATGGGCATACCACCATGCTGTTGGGGGCGGCGAAGTATCTGGCCGAGACGCGCAATTTCGATGGCACTGTTTATGTTATCTTCCAGCCGGCGGAAGAAAACCTGGCGGGCGGTGAATTGATGGTGAAGGAAGGGCTGTTCACACGCTTTCCGATGGAACGTGTCTTCGGCATGCATAACTGGCCGGGCGCGCCGGAAGGCACTTTCCTTTGGCGCGAGGGTCCAGTGATGGCGGCGGTCGCCAATCTTGAAGTGAATATCACGGGAAAAGGCGCGCATGGCGCCATGCCCCATAATGGCACGGACCCGATTGTGGTGGCCGCCGCCATTGTGCAGGCGCTGCAATCCATCGTCGCGCGCAATGTGGAGCCGGTGGAGGCGGGCGTGATTACCATCGGCCATATCACGGTTTGCGCCAGAAATTGGTGATCTGCTCGAACGCCGCTTCAAGGAAACCGTGACGGGCATCGCCGCCGCCATGGGGGCGACTGCCACCGCCGTCTTCGCCCGCGCCTATCCGGCGACGATCAATGAGGTGGAAAGCGTGCATCTGGCCGCCAAGGCCGCGCGCGCGGTGCAGGGTGAAGCGCGCGTGCTGCCCATGCACAAACCCACCATGGGCGGTGAGGATTTTGCCTTCATGCTGAATGCCAAGCCAGGCGCCTATCTGATGCTGGGCGGCGGGCGCGGGCCGGATGACGCGCAGGTGCATCACCCGCTTTATGATTTCAATGACAATATCCTGCCCGTCGGCGCTTCCTATTGGGCGACCTTGGCTGAGCAATTATTGCCGCGCGGATCAGCCTGAATAACTCGCGATCTCGATCAAGTTCCCATCGGGATCGCGACAATAGACCGACATGATCGGCCCAAGCGCGCCCGCCTTCGCGACCGGCCCCACTTCCACCGCAACGCCACAGGCGCGCAGATATTCCGCCACCTGATCCGATTTCATTGTCACTACAAAGCAAAGATCATCCGTTCCCGGCACGCCGCCCGCGGCACCGGTGAACCATTCCTCCTGCGTCGTGTTCACCGGGCGCAGATTGATCTTCTGCCCCCCGAAGCGGAGTGAGGTGCGGCGATGCGGGCCGAATTCCTCTCGCTCCATCCCCAGAACGCGCTGATACCAGGAGGCAGAGATTTCCACATCGCGGCAGGTAATGACCAGATGATCCAGGCGGTCCACGGCGAAACGCATGATGCTTAGCCTTTCTTCGGCAAACGCGCCGTCACTTCGATTTCAATGCGCATGATATCGGTTTGCAGCCCGGCATGGATCAGCGTGGAAGCCGGGCGTGCCTTGCCAAAATGCTTGCGAAAGACGGGCCAGCAGGGCTCCCAATCCTCTCGTCTTGGCACAATGGTCAGCACGCGGACAACATCATCCAAGCTGCAGCCGGCTTCCGCCAAGGCGCGGCTGATATTGGTGAAGCATTGTTCGGCCTGCGCCACCACATCGGGTGCGATGGTCATGGTGGCGTAATCATAGCCGGTGGTGCCGGATACCCAGACATAATCGCCATCCACCACTGCGCGGGAATAGCCAATCTCCGCTTCGAATTTGGACCCTGAGGAAATCAGACGGCGTTCATTCATGGCGTTATGTCCCTGTCACGCGGTGATTGGCCCGCCGCATTTCTCCGGGCGGAATTTGCGTTCGGTCGAGGCTGGAAATTTCGCTAATTTTTCTGCTGGCCGGATCGGGCGGCGCAGCAATTCACCGCCGCAATTCGGGCAAAGCCCTCCCGGCAGCTTTGTGCGCGCGCAATCCACGCACCAGGTGCATTCAAAGGAACAGATCAACGCATCGCGGCTTTCGGGTGGCAGATCGCGCCCGCAGCATTCGCAATTGGGTCTCAATGCCAGCATCGGCTTTGTCCTTTCACGGCGGTGCGACAATGCGCGCGACCAATCGCCGCACCATCGGCAGCACCACCAACACGGTCGGGAAGGCGATGACCCAGGATGTTATCCAGGCAATCGGCCAACGCGCCAGAAACTCGGCCCCCGGCCCCAAGGCCAGCAGCGTTGAAATGCCGGAAATCACGATGGTCATGATCCCGGAAAGGATGAAGCCCGTCACCGGCAGCGTGAAGCGCGCCGGCAGACGGCGATCACCCGCCGCCTTCACTCCAGCCCCTCATAGAAATCATTGCCCTTGTCATCCATGACGATGAAGGCCGGGAAATCCTCAACCTCAATCCGCCAAACCGCTTCCATCCCGAGTTCCGGGTATTCCAGCACCTCAACCTTCTTGATGCAGTCCTGCGCCAGACGTGCCGCAGGGCCGCCCACTGACCCCAGATAGAAACCGCCATAGTTCTTGCAGGCATTCAACACGGCCTTGGAACGATTGCCTTTGGCCAGCATCACCATGGAACCGCCGGCGCGCTGGAAGGCTTCCACATAGGAATCCATCCGCCCCGCCGTGGTCGGACCGAAGGAACCGGTCGCCATGCCGGTCGGCGTTTTCGCTGGCCCCGCGTAATAAACCGGGTGATCCTTCATATATTGCGGCAGACCCTGCCCGGCATCCAGGCGTTCCTGCAATTTCGCATGCGCAATATCACGCGCGACCACCATGGTGCCGGTCAGGCTGACCCGTGTTTTCACCGGGTATTTGGACAAGGTCGCGCGAATATCGCTCATGGGGCGGGAGAGATCGATTTTCACCACTTCCCCATTCAGAATATCGGCAGTCGTTTCCGGCAGATATTTCGCCGGATCGTGTTCCAGATCTTCCACGAAAACGCCTTCCGGTGTGATCTTCGCCTTGATCTGCCGATCAGCCGAACAGGAAACGCCAATGCCAATCGGCAGGCTCGCGCCATGTCGCGCCAGCCGCACCACGCGCACATCATGGCAGAAATACTTGCCGCCAAATTGCGCGCCAATGCCAAGATTTTGCGTGAGCTTATGCACCTCTGCTTCCAACTCCACATCGCGGAAGGCATGGCCGGAAAGATCGCCCGAGGTGGGCAGCGCATCCAGCCATTTCGTGCTGGCCAGCTTCACGGTCTTCAGCGTCGCTTCCGCGCTGGTGCCACCAATAACAATCGCGAGGTGATAGGGCGGGCAGGCGCTGGTGCCGAGGGTCTTGATCTTTTCTTCCAAAAACGCGAGCAGCTTCGGCTTGTTCAGTACGGCGCGCGTTTGCTGAAACAGGAAGGTCTTGTTGGCGGAACCGCCGCCCTTCAGCACGAACATCAAATGCAGTTCATCGGCATGATGATCGCCAGGCTGTGCCATGATGGAAAACTCAACAGGCAAATTATTGCCGGTGTTCTTTTCCTCATACATCGTGATCGGCGCCATTTGCGAATAGCGCAGATTGGTTTCCGTATAGGTGCGATGCACGCCGTAGGACAGCGCCTCTTCCTCATCGCCTTCCACCCAAACGCGCTGGCCCTTCTTGCCGAAGACAAGCGCGGTGCCGGTATCCTGGCACATGGGCAGCACGCCGCCGGCGGCGATATTGGCGTTTTTCAGTAGATCGAGTGCGACAAAGCGATCATTCGCACTCGCTTCAGGGTCCTGCAGAATTTTTGCCAGTTGCGCCAGATGCGCCGGGCGCAACAGATGGGACATCCACCTGCATGGTGGAAACACCTTCAATCGGCAGCTTGCGCCAGGGCGTGGTATCGGCGCCGAGTGGGAACATGGGTGAATAGCGGAAGTTTTCCGGGCGCGCCGGGGCGGCGGCATCAAGCGGCGGTGTCATTGGCTTTCTCCAACCATCAACCTATTCGCAGCGTCAGGGCCGCGTTTTTCTAGAAGCCTTCTACCAGCAGCGGCAGGAAACCGGCAAACAGGCAGCTTAATCCCGCCCATCGCGCCAGCGATTCTGCGCCATGGTCCAGGCAATGCCGAAGGCGCGGAATTCATGGCCCGCAATGCGGCGGAGCTTTTTCTCGACCGGTGCGGCAATATCGGCCAAGGCCGTGCCATTGCTCGCCTTGGCCAATTCGCGCCCAAGTGCCGTCGCCAAAGCCACGCCGCGGCCATTGCAGCCGGTCCAGGTCAGCACGCCGGGGGCCAATTCATAGACATGCGGCATCTTGTCATCAGTGGCCGCCACATAGCCCCACCAGATGTAGTCGAATTGCACATCGCCAATCTGCGGAAAAACGCGCTTCACCCGTTCCGTGATGCGCGCGCGAATGCGCCCTTCCCAGCCAAAGGGCACGATCAAGCCGCCACCCGTCACCAGCCGGCCATTCGCATCGAAGCGATAGAAATACAGATCGCCCTGCGTGTCTGACAGCGCATGCCCCTGCGGCAGGATGGATTTGCGCACATTATCGGACAGCACCGAGGTACCCATCTGGTACGACCGCACGGGCACAATGCTGTGCTTCAGCCCCGGCCAGAAATCGCCAGTATAGGCATGGGTCGCGATGATCACGCGTTCCGCATGCAAAACCCCGCGCGGCGTTTCCACCGCCCAGCCGCCGGGCACCTGACGGATGGCGCGCACGGGGCTGCCGGTATGCACCACGGCGCCCGCGCGCATCGCCGCCACTGCCAGGCCGCGCGCATAGCCAAGGGGATTGATCCGCCCGCCGGTCTTATTCTCCCACCCGCCATGCCAGTAATCGGTGCCAGAGAGTGAGGCCATTTCCGCCCTATCCACCATGCGCACCGGCGCTCCACGGCGCCCCCATTGCTCGACGCGCGATGCGGCGAGCTTCATGCGCGAAGGCCGATGCGCCGGCTGAATCCAGCCATTTTGCACTGCCTCGGCCTGGATGTCGTGCTTGCGGATCAGGTCAAACACCAGGGACGCACTGTCGCGGATCAGCCCGACCAGTTCTTCGCCCTTGTCGCGCCCGCCATTTTCGCGTGCGACACTCGCTACAATGGCATCGGGGTCAAGGCGCGAGAGGTTCGGGATCACCTGGCCGTTATTCCGCCCGGAAGCGCCCCAGCCGATCTCCGCGCCCTCCAACACCGTCACCGGCACACCGGCTTCGGCCAAATGCAGCGCCGCCGATAGCCCGGTGAAGCCAGCGCCCACCACCGCAACGCCCGTGCGTGTCTCGCCCAGCAGCGGTTCCGTCGCGGGCGGTGCGGGCGCCGTGGCGGCCCAAAGGCTGGGGGGCATTGGTGTA
>VYKP01000859.1_pt1 | contig 10011 bp, 12 predicted proteins | sample 5114551 | NCBI WGS metagenome assembly VYKP01 (sample SAMN12291777, study PRJNA351875) | freshwater metagenome | isolation source: freshwater lake | place: USA: Michigan, Baseline Lake | collected 2013-08-09
ACCACAAACAGACTCCGTTTCGTCACGATTTTCGGCCGCCGACCACCCCAAAAACAGGAGGAGACTCGCGGTCTCGCGAGTCTCCAGCCCAAGCGGAGCGGGGGAGATTCGAACTCCCGAGACCCTTGCGGGTCTGCTCGATTTCAAGTCGAGTACTTTCAACCGCTCAGTCACCGCTCCGACGCATCCGCGCGGCATCCGCCGCGCAGACTCCGCTCAAACTATAAGGTCTTGCTCAAGATCGCCGAGACGTAGTTCGTGTACGGCCACTGCCAGTGCTCCACCAGCCGGTACCCGCGCTTGAGGTAGAACTGCATCAACCTCGTGTCTGGAGCCGCCATGCTGCACGCAAGCTCCACCGCGCCGCACTCCCGAGACCGCCGCTCCACCGTCTCAAGCAGCATGATCCCGATCCCGCGCCCCTGAATTTCCGGATCCACCGCGAACTGCGAAAAGCTGTCGACGAAGCTGTTCTGGAACCACGGCGGGCCCTGATCCGGCTCCACCTCGTGAAACAGGATCACGCCGACGATCTTCTGCGACCGCCCGCCCTTCTCACGGTTGGGCATGACCGCGACATAGCACTCCCCGCTGTGGCAGCGGCGACGCGTCGTCTCATCATCCTGCCGGCCCGCGAGCGGCTTGAGGCCCATCTCAACCTGCCCCGCGTACGCGCGGTGAAGCAGCTTGGTGATCTCGGGGATCGGATCGCGCGGCGACAGCAGCCTGATCGACACGGGGTCGCTCGCGGAGGCGTCGGGTTTGGACTTGGATTCTGGTGTGGACATCGGGGCGACAACGATAGGAACCCCCGCAACCTCATGCGAAACCCGCCGAAGATCCCGTACAGTCGCGGATGCCCGCCGACACGCCCATGGTTCCCACCGCGCCCGTCCCCTCCGAAGGATCCGTCAGGCTCCGCGTGCGTTACTGCGAGTGCGACCCCATGAAGGTCGTCCACCACGCCGCCTACATCCCCTGGCTTGAAATCGCCCGAACCGAGATCCTCCGCGGCTGCGGCGTCAGCTACGCCCAGATGGAGGAATCCGGCGCCTTCCTCGTCATCGTCAAGCTCGAAGCCAAGTACCGCAAGCCGGTCCTCTACGACGACATCGTCGAGGTTCGCGTCCGCGTCTCCGGCGGAGGCCGCGTCAAGATCGAGCACGAGTACGAGGTCGTCGTCGTCGAACGCGGCGGTAAGCCCGCCGACCTCAGCGCCTGCGTCGCTTCAACGACACTCGCCTGCGTCGACGGCGAAGGCAAGCTCCGCGAGTTGCCCGACTGGCTCATCGCCCGCTAAAGCCCCGCCCACGACCGGAGCAGCTTCGCCATCCCCGCCGGCACCGGCATCACGCTCAGCCGTGAGTTCTTCACCAGCGCGAATTCCGCGAAGCGCTTGTCGGCTTTGATCTGCGCCAGCGTGACGCGGCTCGGCAACCCTCGCACCGCCCTCAGGTCCACCACGGCGAACTTCGGCTCCCCGCGATCGTTCCGGCCCGGCTGATCCGGGTCCTCGTACGCCGGCTTCACCACCTTGGCCAGACCGACCACCGCACGCTCCTCACCCGTGTGGTAGATGAAGACGTCATCCCCCACCGCCGTGCCGCGCAGGTGGATCAACGCCTGCGCGTTCGTCACCCCGTCCCACCGCGCCTCCCGTTGCTCCTCGAGATCGCTGTAGGAAAACTCGTCAGGCTCGGTTTTGAAAAGCCACGTCGCCATCGCGCACCTCCGCGTCCAGCCCCACCACCCGCTCCACCCGCCCCGCCCACCGGCCACCGACAATCTCCGCCTCGATCCGATCGTCAAACGCCTCGAACCGCGCGGTCGCTCCATCCGCCCGCCCCAACCGCACCGAAACCGGCGACCGGTCCAGAACCCGCCACGGCCCGGCCCCCTCGGCCGCCAGCACCTCGATGCCGTGCGCAACAACCGCCGCCCGATCAAGCACGATCCGCGCCCGTCGGCCGTTCCACGCGATCTCCGCTTCGTGCGCCATGACTCAGCATAGGGGTTCCGAGAACCGTCTCGAACGGCCCGGATCGCACGTCCTGAAACCACGTTCGCGCCAATCCCCGCGCGTCATGAAGTCGCCAGCCCCAACAACCGATACATCGCGCATAGGCCGCGCAACCGCTCCATCCGGACGGAGGCGCGCGCCTCCCAGAGGTCCGAGAAGCCGTATGAACTCCGAGAACCCGAACAATTCACCGGCCACGAGCCTCCCCACCAGCGATCCGGTGCTCGCCGACGCCCTTTCAGGCATCGAGCAAGGCCTCACCCAGATCCGACGCATGTCCCGCGAAGCCGACGAGCTCCGCCAGCGGCTCGACGCCCAGCAAGCCGCTCTTCGCTCACGCGAAATCGCCGTCGCCGACAAGATCACCGCGCTCGACGCAGACAAGCAGCAACTCGAAACCGAACGCCAAGCACTCCGCGACGACCGCGCCGCTCTCGACGAGCTCACCACCTGGACGGAACAGAAGCACGCCGAACTCGCCACCCGCGAGCAGGCTCTCCACACCCGCGAATCCACCATCCACACCCGCGAAAGCGAGGTCGCCGAACTCGAATCCGGGCTCAACACCCGACGCGACGAGCTCCGAAGCCTCGCCGAGAGCATCGAAGCCCGCAAATCCGAACTCGAATCCCGCGAGCAGGCCTTCGCGCAGCGCGAGAAAGCCCTCGCCGAACTCGAGTCCGCCCTGAACGCCCAGCGCGACACCATCACCGCCCAGACCACCGAACTCGAGTTCGGCGAGGGCTTTCATCGCCAAGCGCGAAACCACCGCCAAGGAATCCCTCGCCAAAGCCGAACAGGCCGAAGCCCGCGCCAAACGCGACCAGAACGACCTCGCCCAGCTCCGCCAAAACCTCACCAGCGCCCAGCAGCAAGCTTCACAGATGCTCAAAGCTCTGCAGGAAGCCACCGCCCGCGCCGAAGCCGCCGAAAAGGTCGCTCTCGACCTCCGCACCGAACTCGACCAGTCCGCTTCCCGCGACGAGGAATCCCAGGCCGCCGCTCAGGAACGCGATGCGCTCCGCAAAGCCGCCGAGACCCTCCGCGACAAGCTCCGCGAAACCGAGGAACGCGAAGCCCGCCTCAACGCCGCAGTCAAAGCGCTCCGCGAACAGGGCGATGTCCTCGCCAAGGAACGCGACGAACTCAAGATCGCCGTCGAACGCGCCCACGACTCCGCAGCCAAAGCCATCGCGGACCCCGCAGAACTCGCCTCGCTCAAATCCACCCTCGCAAAGGCGGAGTCCGAACGCGACGAGAACAGCTCGCGCCTCTCAGGCACGCTCAAGGAACTCGGCGACGCCCGCCTCATCATCGATGACCTCCGCGCTCAACTCGAACAGCACGAGAGGGACACCAAGGAGCTCGAAACCGTCCTCGACCAACTCCGCGAACGCCTCCGGACCGAAGCCGCGAAAGCCGAAGCTTTCGCCGAGCAGGCTCGCGTCTCCGGCCAGACGCAGCCGGCACCCCAGGCCGCCCCCGCCGCCGGAACTGCAAACCCCCTCCGGATGCGCCGCATCGAGCTCGCCCGCAAGCTCGCTCGCGACAAAGCCAAGAAGATCCGCCGCGTCAGCGACGCCCTTGGCAAACGCTACGAACAGTGCGAGCAGGTCCTCGCGCTCCGCCAGGACGTCCTCGCCGCCAAACGCACCGTCGAAGCCGCCCACCGCAAGCAGCAGGGCGAAGAAGCCCGAAGCCGCACCGCTTCCTCCCTCTTCTTCCTCGCCTGCACCGCGAGCGTCCTGGCCGTCGGAAGCTGGTTCATCGCCGGGCAGGTCGCCCCCGAGACCTACACCGCCAAGGTCGTCTTCGCCGCCGACAGCCCCGACCGCCAGCTCAGCGCCGGCGAACTCGAGGAGTGGAACTCCTTCCACACCCAGCTCGTCGAGGATCCTCGCTTCCACGAATTCGCTTCCCAACGCCTCGCCAAGCAGGGCCTCGCCGGTCTGGGCACGCCCACCGCGCTCCGCGAACGCCTCAAGGAGTCGGCCGAAATCACAAGCAACAAGCCCGGCGAAATGACCATCGAGATGAAGGGCCTCGGACGCGAACGCGTCGAACGCGAGCTTCAGATGATCGCCATCACCCTCCAAAGCCAGGCCCGCGAAGCCAAGGACCGCCGCGCCGACGGCGCCAACACCATCATCAGCCAGCCCGCCAAAGCCGGCGCCGAACCCGTGGAAAGCGTCCGCATGGTCTACGCCGGAGGCATCTTCGGCGGCGGAGTCCTCATCTTCGGAGTCCTCGCCGGCGTCTTCTGGTCACGCCTCGCCAACGCCAAGATGAAGTTCGACCTCAGCCAGTCCGTCGACGCCACGGCCGACGAAGACCGGTGGAACAAGTTCGAACGCAAAGCCGCCTGACCACAACCCACGCACAAACACAAACGCCCCGGGCCAACAGCCCGGGGCGTTCTTGTTGATTGACTGGGAACTAGCGGCTTACGCCATGCGGAAGACGATCTCGCCGGTCGACGCCGCTCGCCCACGGGCGGCCGACACCAGAGCAAGCCGCATCGGCTCGTTGCCCTGCAGGTTCACCTTGCGACGGACGAGAATTCCGTTGCTCTCAAACTCGTCCAGCTGCTCGGCAACCTTTCCGTTCTCGTCCAGCACGACCAAGCGGAGCGTGTGCCCCTCGGCCACGGACGTCTCGCAGTAAAGCAACGCCTGCGACCATTCCGGGCTCGTGTACACCGCGGCGCTCCCGCGCTGCGTCTCGCGGGCGGCGGCCATCAGATACCGGCCGACGTCCTTGCCGAAGAGCTGCTCACGCATGAACTCCGCGCCGAAGGTGTCGACCATCTTCGCCGTCTCGAGATTCTCGCGGGTCGCGCTCTGAAGATGCTCGCCCGTCAGGCGGACGTGGATCAGCGCCGCACCCATCACCAGAGCGGCCGTCGCGAACCCGATCGCGCTCGCACGCCACACGCGGTGCACGCCGGCGGCTCGCATCATCGGAAGGGGCCGGGCCCGATCCGAAGCGTCGTGCGTCCGGACGACGACGCCCTGAGCTTCCGCCGCGGCTTGCACCTGAGCCATCCGCACCGCTTCACGCACCTTGGGCCAAAGCGATTCCGGCAGGTCGACCTGCGGGAGGAGGGCGTCGACCCGGCAAAGGCGGGCCTGCTCCTGGCGGATCTGCGCCTGGAGCGCGGCCGGAGCCGCGTGGAACGCACGCTCAAACGCTTCGCGGTCCTGCTCATCGAGCAGGCCGAGCGAATCGAGTTGGGCGCTTTCGAGAAGTTCCTGGATCGTCATGTGGTCATTTCCTCGCTCGTTCGTTCACGGAGCCTCGTCAGTGCACGACTGAGCGCCGACTTGATGGTCCCCAATGGAGTGTTCAACTCTTCCCCGATCTGCCGGAGGGTCTGCCCTCCGAGATAAGCCCTTGTCACAACCGTCCGCTGCAATTCCGGGAGCGACTCGATCTTCTTGAGCATCGCGGTCAGCCGCTCCTCACGCTCCGCCGAGGTCGGCCCCGGCTTCAGCTCCGCCATCGAAACGCCCTGCGCCTCATCCAGAGACGAAGGCCTGATCCTCGCCCGCGTCCGCCGCATCCGATCGACCAGTTGCCGACGCGCGATCAGGATCACCCAGGTCACCAGCGCTGCCCGCTTGGGGTCGTATCGGTCTGCGGTCCGCCAAAGCCGCACGAAGATCTCCTGAACGGCATCTTCGGCATCCCCGCGCGCCGGAACGGCTTGGAAAGCCATCCGGTACACCAGCGACCCGAACCGCTCGTAGAGCAGGGCAAGACCGGCCTCGCTGTTGGCGGCCACTTGCCGCATCAACTCGAGGTCCTTCACGCCCTGTTCTTCACGCTGCGTCATCGAACTTCCCCGACTCGGTCCACGCGTGCTTCGTGGCTTTTCCGGGTGGTGCGGCCCCGTGGCCTGGTTTCAACCCTCCTGCGGCGGCTCGAACGAGCTTCCGCGTAGCGTACCCAACTTCCCTCTCCGAGGCTTCATTCCCCGGCCTGCACATCGATTCGCACGCCGCGGCCGCGGGTTGCTGACAAGACGACGAACCGACAAGTTTTTCACCCCATTGATCGCATTTCGTTACCCTATCACAACACAAACCGCTCGATTCCGTGCAGGGCCTGTCAAGATTGGGTTGCATTGAAACCACGTTTCCTGTAACCTTTGGGCGGCCTTTGACGATCCAAGGTTGTGGAGGTCCTCGTGGTGACCGAGAACAGACATCGCACGCATCGTGGGACGGGGGTCCCGCGCGGCAGAGCGTTCACGCTCGTCGACGTGATCGTTTCGATCACGGTCATCGGCGTGCTGATCGGAATTCTGCTTCCAAGCCTCGCGTCGGTCCACGAAACCGCCCGCCGCACGGTGTGCACCTCCAACCTCCGTCAGGTCGGCCTTGGCATCGCTTCCTTCGCCGATCAGAACGGCGGCCGAGTCCCCACCAGCGTCTTCAAGCAGGGTGCTCAACAGAGCTCCCAGGAGATGATGATCCTCCGCTTGTCGGCGAGCCATCCGGCCGCTCGGTCCAAAGCGACGTGGGACGGCCTGGGCATTCTGCACGAGGGTGAGTATCTTCGCGGCCCCAAGGTCTACTACTGCCCTTCGCACCACGGCGACAACCATTTCCGCGAGTTCGCTCAGGAATGGGGAATCGACGCGCAGACGGAACTGGTCGGCAACTATCAGTACCGCGGCTCGAGCCGCGACGGCGTTCGCGACCTGTACCGCATCACCCCGTCTCGCACCGCGCTGGTTTCCGACGGCATGCGGACGCTCAGTGATTTCAACCACATGGTGGGCGCGAACATCCTCCGCGCCGACCTCTCGACCGGTTGGGTCGACGACCGCGTCGGCTTGGGCGTCACTTCCCTGTACTCGATGGCCGCGAGCGAGGACGATCCCATCTCCTCGGGTCAGATGGATGAAGCGTGGCGTCGCCTCGACGAAGCCGACGCCCACCGCTGATCTGGCAACGGCCCTCCGTCACGGCTGATCCCCCACCGCCAATCTTCGACGACACGGGCGATGCCCCGCGATGCCGAGTTGCTTCGCGCCTTGTCGCGACCGGGCGGAAAGCTCGCGGGCTATTCTTCGTTCATGAACACCAACACTTCGGCCCGTCCGTTCTCCGCGCGTCTGGTCTGGCTCTCTGCGGGGCTGTCGCTCTGCCTTTCGGGCATGGCGTTCGCGCAGCTCACCCCCGATCGCCTGTACTACGGCATCAACCGCGAGGTGCCGATGACGATCAAGGTGCCCGAAGGCAAGAAGGGCGAAGTGTCGGTCAAGCTTCTTGAAGCGGGCACGGCCAAGGAAATCGCTTCGGCGTCGGCCGCCGCGGGCGCGGTCAACCTCGCCACGCTCTTCCCGCAGATGTGGACCGACAGCAAGCCCGCCGTCGTCTACGCCCAGCTCGTCGTCGGCGAAGAAAAGATCGGTCCCGCCGTCGTGATCCAACCACTCCTCACGCCGGCATCCGCGCGACCCGGGCAGGGCGGAAAGTTCCAGTTCTTGGAGTCACCCCGTCCGATCTTCAGCGGCGTGCGTGCCTACGTCCATCAGAATGTCAAGATCGAAACCTCGTTGGGCGATCTCACCGTTGAACTCCGCCCCGATGTGGCTCCCAACAACGCGTGGAATTTCCGCGAACTGGCCAAAGGCGGGTTCTACACCGACATTGCCATCCACCGCATCGCGAACGACAACGGGATGGGACAGCCCTTTGTGATCCAGGCGGGCGACCCCAACGGGACCGGAGTGGGCGGTCCCGGGTACAACGTCGCGCTCGAGAAAAGCACCGCACTCCCCCACGACTTCGGCGTCGTGTCGATGGCACGCTCACCGCAGGGCCCCGACACCGCGGGTTCACAGTTCTTCGTGTGCCTGAGCCGCGAAGGGACCAGTTTCCTCGACGGGGGCTACACCACGTTCGGCCAGACCATCGAGGGGACGGAGACCATCACCAAGTTGGCGAGCGTCGAGACGGTCGTCGTCAACGGCAAGGCGTCGGACCGCCCGGTCAATCCGCCCAAAATCAAGAGCGTCACGCTCGTCGACGCCGCGCCGTACGGGACCGGCCCCAAGCCCGTCACCCGCCCCGGCGCGGATGCGGGTGCGGCGGACAAAGCCCGCTGATCAGCCGATGCACGCTGACGATCCGAGTCGGGCCCTCAACCGAGTCGGGCTCAGAACTGAAAAATGATCGCGGCCCCGCACAGGTGCGGGGCCGCGGTGTTTTTTGAGAGCGATCGCTGCTTTAGCGGCGGCGACGACCCATCGCCATGCTGGCCAGGCCGAGCATCGCGAGCGAAGCGGGAGCCGGAACGATGTTCAGGCCGCCGATCATCTTGTACTCGAACGACGTCGCGCCCTGGAAGCTCGTGACGCGCACATAGAACGTGCCACCCGCGGTCGAGTTGTACTCGAGCGAGGAGAACAGGTTGATGTTGCTGTCGTCATCGAACGCGATCAGGTTGCCGGCCGAGTCAAACAGCTCAAGGAAGCTGTCCGCGGGCGGGTTGCTGTTCGGACGGCCGTAGATCGCGATCCGGATCTGGCTCGGGCCAGCCACGGAGAACGCGAACCAGTCCTGGTCGGTCGCGGGGGAGATGGCGCCGTCGACGACGAACGCATCGCCCGGGGGCGAGTAGCTGCCAATGTCGTTGGCCGTGGCCAAGCTGTCATGGGATTCTTCTTCGATGTAGAAATCAGCGGAAGCGACACCGGCCAAGGCCGTGGCCCCGAACGCATCACAAACCTCCCTCTTGGTTGACAAACCCCTGAACAGGGCCATGGCAAAAACATCCGTTGCCACGGCTCGTCGTCAATGTGCACCAGAAACACCCCGACGACCACCCAAAGTCGAGATTTCCGGTCACATCGCGGTGATTCCAAAGCTGCGTTGACCGCACGCCACCCTGATCCGCCCGTTTTCGGACGTCATCCCTGTGAATCCCGCCAGTCTGTGCCGTGCATGACGGGCAAAACCACGCCAATTGCCCAGCGCTCGACACATCCTCTGGCCCGAATCCGGATCTGGGGGCATCGTGGGTGGACGGGGGCTCCCGCGACGCGGCGGGCCCGTCATGGCACCTCAGACGCCCCATAGTGGGGAAAGACAGGGAGAGACTGGAAATGAAGACGTTTGTGCTCGCGATGACGGCGGCGGCGGGGCTTGCGGGAGCGGCTAACGCGGCCTTTTTCAGCTTCGCTTCGGATACCGCGAACCGTCAGTGGACGTTCAAGGGGTTGGGCAACACGGTGACGCAGGGTGACGTGAACGGGTCGGACATCGACCTGATTCTCAACAACGACAACGGCGGCGCACAGGTCAGCATCGCGACCAAGTTCTTCGCGAACTGGACGCTCACGCACGTCTCAAGCACGAACGTGGGGCCGTACATCGCGCACAGCTACCGCGCGACGGGCATGTTCGAGTGGCGGGACGCGAGCACGGGCGCGATGGTGCTTCGCGGCGACTTCACGGACGCTTTGTTCACGGCGACGGGCCGCGCGAACTCCTGGGACAGCACGGCGACGGTGATGGGTGCTGACAGCTACACGCAGTTCGGGTACACGAGCGGGATCAGCGATCCGTCGGTGGGCATGGCGATCGGCGCGATGAGCGGCCCGCAGGACTTCGGGTTCACCCTCACGGTGATCAACACCTCGGGTGCCCTCCCCTACATCCCCAACAGCGCCAACCGCGGTTCGACGCTCGGCGCGGATCTTCTTCCCAACCGCCAGTGGTGGTCGGAAGGGAGCTTCTCCGGTTCGGCGGTGCCGACGCCGGGCTCAGTGGCTTTGCTCGGCCTTGGCGGCGTGCTCTGTGCGAAGCGGAATCGCAAACAGGCTTGATGACCACCTACGCCAATCCTGACGCGTGACAGGATGGTTCTCCAGGCACCGCCCGCGTGAACATCGCGGGCGGTGCTTTCTCATTCCGGACCGAGTCAGTGGCCGGCGGATCCGCGGACGACGCCCGCGAGTTCGCAAGCCATGGTCTTCG
>VYKP01000369.1_pt1 | contig 9931 bp, 12 predicted proteins | sample 5114551 | NCBI WGS metagenome assembly VYKP01 (sample SAMN12291777, study PRJNA351875) | freshwater metagenome | isolation source: freshwater lake | place: USA: Michigan, Baseline Lake | collected 2013-08-09
TGCTGCTGGCGCTCTGCGCGAACGTGTCGTTCGCCCTCACCCCCGACGAGATCATCGCGATCCTGAAGGATCCCGTGCACAGCACCGGCAACGTCGCGGACGCCGTGGACGAGGCCACCGGCGCCCGCGGCTGGATGAACTCCGACATGAAGCCGATCCTCGACACCAAGATGGTCGGCCGCGCCGCCACGGCGCTGATGCGCCCGGTCCTGAGGAACGACACCCGCAAGTACCAGAACCACCTCCTCGAGATCCTCGATCAGGCCGAGCCCGGCAGCGTGCTCGTCTACGTGATGCAGGACGCCCCGGACATCGCCGCAATGGGCAATCTGATGGCGACGACCGCCAAGGTCAGGGGGCTCGCCGGTGCTGTGATCGATGGCGCCGTGCGCGACATCACCGAGATCCGCCAGATCGGCCTGCCGGTCTGGTCTCGCCGCGTGAGCCCCGCGACATCGGTGGGGCGCATGGTGAGCGTCGACAAGCAGATCCCGGTGATGTGCGGCGGCATTGAGGTGCGTCCCGGGGACTACCTGGTGGCCGATGCCGACGGCGTCGTCGTCGTCCCGCAGGCGGCTGCGGAACAGGTGGTGGGCTTCCTGAAGCAGTACGCCGACAAGGAAGCGCGCATGGTGCCGATCATCCAGGAGAAGAAATCCATGCTGAAGGCGCTCGAGATCTACAACCGCTACTGAGCCGCCGGCTCCTCCACGCACCGGACGCCATGCACACCCCCGTCACCACGTCACCACGCATCGCGCTTCCACGCCGCCGCCTCCTGGTGGCCGGCGCTGCGGCGATGCTGACACCGGCGCTGGGCATCGCGGCCGCCGCAGCACCCGGCTCGCCGGCGACGCCGGCGCAGATGCAGGGCCCGTTCTATCCGCTGGAACTCCCGCTCGACCAGGACAACGACCTCACGCAGGTGCGCGGGCGGACGGGTCGGGCCCGCGGCGTGACGACGGACATCGGGGGCTTCGTCGTCGATCTGCGCGGTCGGCCGGTGGCCGACGTCAGCATCGAGATCTGGCAGGTGAACGGCTACGGTCGATACCACCATCCGGACGACGAAAGCGACCTCCCGCTCGATCCGGATTTCCAGGGCTTCGGCCGGACGGTGACGGCACGCGACGGCGCGTACCGGTTCCGGACGATCCGCCCGCTCGCCTACCCGGGACGGGCGCCGCACATCCATTTCGCCCTGAAGGGCCGCGGATTCGGGCCGTTCTACACGCAGATGTACCTGCAGGGGGCTCCGGAGAACGAGACCGACTTCCTGCTGACCCGCGTTCGGGACGCGCGGTCGCGCGACATGCTCATCGTGGCGCTCGACGGGACACCGGACGCCGCCGCACCGATGGCCGGGCGGTTCGACATGGTGCTGGGCCACGCCCTGCTGCAACGGGAGAAATGATGGAAGGAGAACCGGAAGCCTACGAGGCCATCCTCCACCAGCTGGCGGCCCTGAAGGTGGAGCATCGCGACCTCGACGAGGCGATCGCCCGGATGGTCGAGTCGCCGCTGCAGGACGAACTCCAGGTACGCCGCCTCAAACGCCGCAAGCTGCTGCTGAAGGATCAGATCGTCTGGCTCGAACGCCAGCTCGAACCGGACGATCGCGCCTGACGCCGCCGCCGCGGATTGCCCGAAGGGCCCGCGGCGGCGTTTCGATCAGTGGGCGATCTTGTAGTACTTGCCCGCCAGGTACTCGGCCACGCTCTCGATGTCCTGCTGACTCCAGCGCAGCCGCGCGTTTCCCTGCCAGCGTTCGACCTGCTGACGGATCTCGAGGTAGCTGTTCGCGAGGCGGTCTTCCCGCTGGAACACCGCGGGCGTGTGGCACGCGACGCAGAAGGTGTCGTGGAGCGCTTGTCCGCGTTCCAGATCACCGGCCGACGCGCTGCCGGCAAGGAGTGCAGTACCCATCAGCGCGCAGAGACGCGACACGAGAAGAAAGGATTTCTGACGCATGATCGACTCCAGGTTGCGATTCCTCGACACGAGCGAGGCCTTTTCGAGTGTAAGCCCGGTGGAGGATGTCGTGACGATGAACCGGTGGCGTATCGTCGACTCCAACGCCCGATGACTGCGCCACCACCACCGATGCCCGGAAACCCGTCGCCGCCCGCCTTGCCCCTGCTGCTGTTCACCTCGGCGGCGCTTGCCGTGGGGACACACGTTGCCGTCGTCGCCCTCGGATTCCTGTGGACGAACTGGCAGGCCGGTGCCAGCGCCGGCGGCATGACGGGCGTGTTCTTCGCGCCGTTCTGCCTCCTCGCCCTTCTCATCCCGCTCGGCACCGGCACGCTCGCCCGCCGTTGGTTCCCCGACACGCTCTCGAGCCGGGGCGCGACGAGCGTGGTGTCGATGTTCCTCCGCCTCGTCGTCGGGAGTGAGCTGCTTCTGGCCGGGCTCGCAGCGCTGGGCGCACCGCCGCCACCCTCCGTCCTGCTGCCGCATGCAGTCCTCGCGGCGTACGCACTCCGCACCGCGGTCACCCTCACGAGGCGTCACGATGATGCTGAACTCCCGCCGGCAGTCGATCCCGCTCCCTGAACGCCTCTTCGGCACCTTCCGGCTCGCGATCGCCATCCTCGCGTTGGCACTCCTGTCGGGCTGCGCGGGGATCCTCCATCGCCCCGATCCGATGACCACGGAAGACGTGGTCCGACTCGTCAAGGCGCAGACGCCACCGGCGGAGATCGTCCAGAAGCTCCGGGAGACCCGCACGGTCCTGCCCCTGTCGGGCTCCCAGTTCGCGAAGCTCCGTGAACAAGGTGTCCCGGACGAAGTGTTGGACTACCTGCAATCCGCCTACCTGAGCGCCGTAGAGTTCGATGCGCGGATGCGCTACCAGAACATGTACTGGGGTGGCTGGGGTCCGCCCCACCCCAACCGTGCCTTCCGGGGTCCACTGCCCTACTGGTACTACTGGTGATGCCTCAACCCTGGCGTCGGCCGACCGATAAGCCTCGAACGGCAGACGCTGACAACAGGGGAGACGCATGGGTTACAGCGCAATGCAGGGAGAGATGCCGATCGCGTCGGCGACGCTTCGCGGGCTGCAGGATCAGTTCGCGGAACTCGACACGGAACTGGACCAACTCCGCGGGATCATCTCGAGCACGGTCGTCGCACTGTCAAGCAGCTTCGCGGGGATCGAGCCGCACACCCGCTCGGACGACGACACCGCCCAACTCCTCCGGGAACACTTCTCGATCGGGATTTCGACCCTTCAGTTCGAGGACATGGCGAGCCAGTTGATCGAGCATGTCCGGCGCCGCAAGGCCGTCGTCCACGAACTCGTCACCCGGCTCTCTCTCGCCGTCGAGCACTGCAACGATCCGCTTTCGCTGCGCGACGCGCTGTCGTCGATGCACACGGACGCCGAGGTCCTGTTCCAGTCGGTATCCCACAAGAGCGTGGCGCAGACCAACATCAACTCGGGCGAAATCGACCTCTTCTGATGGCCGTGGCGCGGCTCAGCCTGCGCCATCCCCACGCCGCAGCGACGCCCGCAATGCCGGGCCGTTCACGAGCAACAGCGATCCCACGATGCCTGCCAGACCGACGGCCAGACGCCAGGTCACGGGCTCCATCAGCACGAACGCCCCGAGGATGGCGGCGGTGAGCGGGTTGAACGTCACGGCGAGTGCGACCCGCGACGGTGCCGTGTGCTCGAGCGCCCAGATCCACAGGAAGAACGTCCCCGCGCCGCCGAGCGTCATCAGCCACACGACCGCCATCCAGCCGTCGGCGTCGATGCGTGCGAACCCCGAGTAGTCCCCCTGCCAGACCAGCATGACCGCGATCGCGATCGCACCGGTCGGCAGCATCACGGACGCCGCCACGAGCGCCCGGTACCTCCGGAGCGCGTAGCTCGCAGCGACGTTGTAGATCGACCCCGACAGCGCTGCGCCGAACATGTAGAGATCGCCCCGCCACGCGTCGTCGCCACTCGCGGCCACGCGGTCTCCGAGCGCGAAGACGACGGCGACCAGCGCCAGCAGCCCTCCGACCACCTTGATGAGCGTGATCCGCTCGCGCCCGGCCATCGCGGCGAAGACGAGCGTGATGAGCGGCTGGGTCGAGAGCACCAGCGCACCGCGCGCCGCGGGGACGTACGTGAGGCTCTGGGTGAAGCACCACGGAAAGAGCACGAACTGCATCAGCGCGAGTCCGCACATGATCGGGAGATCGCGGCCCCGCACGTCGAGGCGCATGCGCGGCAGCGTGATGGCCAGCATGATGAGCGCCGCGCCGGCGAACCGCAGGAAGATGGTCGGCAGGACACCCGCGTCCGGCACGATGAAGCGCGTGGCCACGATGGCCGACCCGCCTAGCGTGCTGGAGGCGACTGCGGCGAAGACGCCGAGCAGTGAGGGGGGGATCCGCTTCAAGATCACTGGCTCATCGAAACAGGAAACCCCCCACACCGCCGGGATGCGCGAGGCACCCGGCAGCGATGGGGGGTTCCGGACTGCCGGGTGGCGGGGATCAGGACTGGTCCGTCACCGCACCCTTCGACGCCGTCGACACGAGCTTGATGAACTTGGCCATCAGACCACGGGTGTAGCGCGGCGCCGGCTGCTTCCATTCCGCACGACGCTTCGCGAGTTCCTCGTCGGAGATGTTCACCTGGATGAGGAGCTTGTGCGCGTCGATCGTGATGGAGTCGCCGTCCTTCACGAGCGCGATGTTGCCGCCCACGAAGGCTTCGGGGGCCACGTGACCCACGACCATCCCCCACGTTGCGCCGGAGAAGCGGCCGTCGGTGATGAGACCCACGGACTCGCCCAGCCCCTGACCGATGAGCGCGGACGTCGGCGCCAGCATCTCCTGCATGCCGGGTCCGCCCTTCGGGCCTTCGTAGCGGATCACGACCACGTCGCCCGCCTTGACCTTGCCGGCGACGATCGCTTCCATCGTCTCGTTCTCGGAGTCGTAGACGCGGGCCGGACCGGTGATCGCCGGGTTCTTCAGACCGGTGATCTTCGCGACGCAACCTTCGGTGGCGAGGTTGCCCTTCAGGATCGCAAGATGTCCCTGCTTGTACATCGGGTTGTCCCAGGCGCGGATCACTTCCTGGTCGTCTCTGCGCACCGGGTTCATCGCTTTCAGTTCCTCGCCGATGGTCCGGCCGGTGATCGTCATGCAATCACCATGGAGCAGGCCGTGGTCGAGCAGCATCTTCAACACGACCGGCACGCCGCCCGCGCGATGGAAGTCGGTCGCGACGAAACGACCCGACGGCTTCAGGTCGCACAGCACCGGCGTCACCTTGCGCACACGCTCGAAGTCGTCGATCGTCCATTCCACTTCGGCAGCCGACGCGATGGCGAGGAAGTGCAGCACGGCGTTGGTGGATCCCCCCGTCGCCATGATCAGCGACACGGCGTTCTCGATGGACTTCCGCGTGATGATGTCACGCGGCTTCAGGCCCTTCCGGACGGCTTCGACCAGCACCTTGGCGGAGGCCTCGGCGGAGTCGGCCTTCTCGGGGTCCGGCGACGCGATCTGCGACGAACCCAGCAGACTCATGCCCAGCGCCTCGAACGAGGACGACATCGTGTTGGCGGTGTACATGCCGCCGCACGCGCCGACCGTCGGACAGGCGTTCCGCTCGATGCCCTCGTAGTCTTCCTTCGACATCTTGCCGGCGGTATAGGCGCCGACGGCCTCGAAGGCGCTGACGATCGTGAGGTCCTGGCCCTTCCACTTGCCCGGCTTGATGGTGCCGCCGTACACGTAGATCGCGGGCACGTTCATGCGCGCGATGGCCATCATGCCGCCGGGCATGTTCTTGTCGCACGCGCCGACGACGAGCACGCCGTCCATCATCTGTCCGTTGGTCGAGGTCTCGATGGCGTCCGCGATCACCTCGCGCGACACGAGCGAGTACTTCATGCCTTCGGTACCCATCCCGATGCCGTCGGTGACGGTCGGCACGCCGAACACCTGAGGCATCGCGCCGGCGGCATGGATCGCCGCCATGGCGCGATCGACGAGCGGCTGGATGCCGGCGTTGCACGGGTTCATGTTGGAGTGGCCGTTCGCCACGCCGACGATGGGCTTCTGGAAATCGTCGTCACCGAAGCCGACGGCACGGAGCATCGCGCGGTTCGGGGAGCGGTTGATGCCGCCCGTGATCAGTTTGGAACGCCAGTTGTCCGCCATGGAACACCTCCGCTGTCTTGTCGTATTGGATGGGCGCCGACCAGGACGGATCGACGCGAGGCCCGGAGTTTGCCGCCCCCGGGGATCAGGCGTCTAATATATTGTCGATCCCTCTTCGATACTTTCTGGCTATGAATCTGGAACTGCGTCACCTGCGGTATTTCGTCGCCGTGGCGGAGGAACTCCACTTCGGGCGCGCTGCCGTGCGCCTCCATATCTCGCAGCCTCCGCTGTCGATGCAGATCCGCGCGCTCGAAGAGATGGTCGGCGCCCGGCTGCTCGAGCGGACGCAACGGAAGGTGGAACTCACGAAGGCCGGCGAGACGTTCCTGCGCGAGGCGCGCCAGATCCTCGAACGCACCGAGGACGCCGTGCTCGCCGCCCAGCGGGCGAGCCGCGGTGAGGCGGGCGAACTGGCGCTGGGGTTCGTGAGCGTGGCGGACTACAACGTGCTGCCGCCACTGCTCCGCGACTTCCGCGTCCGCGCCCCGGGCGTGCGGCTCACCCTGCGGGAAGCCACCACGGACCTGCTGGTGCAGGACCTCGCCGACGGCCGCATCGATCTCGCGTTCGTCCTGCCCCCCATCGACGATGCATCGCTGGAGATCCGGCCCGTCCACCGTGAACCGCTGGTCGCCGCGCTCCCGGCGCGCCATCCGCTCGCCGATACGCCCGGACCGATCCGCCTGGCGGCGCTCGCCGAGGCACCCTTCATCTTTCCACCGCGGCGCATGTCGCCGGGTCTGCACGACGACATCGTGGCGTTCTGCCGCCGGGTGGGGTTCAGTCCGCGCCTCGAGCAGGAGGCCATCCAGATGCAGACGATCGTGAGCCTCGTGTCCGCCGAGATCGGCGTGGCACTGATCCCGGCCTCGATGGAACACATGGGACGCACCGGCGTCGTGTATCGCCACCTCGTGGAAAAGAGCCCGCTCACGGAGGTCGGACTCGCGTGGCGCCGGGGCGACGATCTGGCGACCCTCCAGATGTTCCTGGATGTGGTCGATGCCTATGTCGTGAAGCATCCCGTGGGCAGCCGGCGATGACGCAGACCGCGACACCGATCACCGTGACGCTCGAGGGCGAGGAGGACACGCTTGCGCTCGGGGGTCGGCTGGCGACCGGTCTCCAGGAGTCCTGCCGGCTGTATCTCCACGGCGACCTGGGCGCCGGCAAGACCACCCTCGTCCGCGGGCTCCTCAGGGGCCTCGGATTCGAGGGTCGCGTCAAGAGTCCGACCTTTTCTCTGGTTGAACCTTACGAGTTTTCTAGTTTATCCTTGTACCACTTTGATTTTTATAGATTCGACGAACCCGGCGAATTGCGCGACTCCGGGCTCCTCGAACACTTCGACGGGCCGGCCGTCTGCATCGTCGAATGGCCGGCGCGGGCGGGTCCGCAATTGCCGCCGCCGGACCTCGAAATCGACCTCTCGCCGAGGGAAGGCGGAGGCCGATCCGCCGTTCTGGTGGCGCGTTCGCACAGAGGTGAGCATTGGCTGGAGCAGGCACTGAAATGAGGTTTCCGGGATCGAGGCGCATGCGTGCAGGGCTGCTGCTGGCCGCGCTGTGCCTGTCCGGTACCGTCGGTGCTGCACCGTCGATCACCTCGGCCCGCATGGCACCGGGATCGGACGGCAGCCGCCTTACCCTCGAATCGAGCGTCCCTCTCAGCTATCGGATGTTCACGATCCCCGACCCGTCCCGGGTGGTGATCGACATCGAGTCGACCGCGGACCTCAAGGTGCTCGAGAGCCTCGCCGGCCAGGTGAGCTCGACCGATCCGTTCGTGAAGGCGGTCCGTGTCGGCCGGTTCAAGCCGGGGGTCCTGAGGCTCGTCATCGATCTCAAGACCGACGCGCAGCCCAAGTCGTCCCAGCAGAAGCCGGAGGGACGCGCCGCGACGCACCGGATGGTCCTGGAACTCCTGCCGCGCGAGCGCAAGGACGCCGTGATGGCGCTCCTCGAGTCGAAGGGGACGCGCGTCGGCGCCGAGGCAGCCCCAGCGACCCCAGCAACACCTGACACCATCGCGGATCGCGCACCCGCTGCCGCCGCACCAGTGGTCGAACCCTCGCCGCCCGCGGCGCGCCTTCCCGAAGCGTCCCCGGAGTCCCCGACACCCGCCGTCGCGAGGAGATCCGACAAGCCCGCGGAAGGCAGCGCGCATGACAAGACCCAGGTGAAGACGGGTCCCGCTCCGGGTGCAGCGCGGCCAGTGGCGAGCGAGCCACCACAGGTCGAGCCGCGCATGGAACGCCTCGTCACCGTCGCCGTCGACGCCGGTCATGGCGGCGAGGACCCCGGGGCGAAGGGCCGCAACGGCACGTTCGAGAAGCACGTCACGCTCGCGATCGCCAGGAAGCTGAAGGAGGTCGTCGATGACATGCCCAACATGCGGGCCGTGCTCGTGCGGGATGGCGACGTCTTCGTGCCGCTCCAGGCCAGGGTCGTGAAGGCGCGCTCGGTGCAGGCGGATCTCTTCGTGTCGATCCACGCCGACGCGTTCGTGAAGCCCAATGCCCGCGGATCCTCGGTCTTCGCGCTCTCGGAACGCGGGGCGACATCGGCAGCCGCCCGCTGGATCGCGAAGCGCGAGAACGATGCCGATCTGATCGGCGGCGTGAACATCGATGTGCCGGACCCCTTCCTCAAGAAGGTGCTGCTCGACCTCTCGCAGACGGCGACGATCAACGACAGCCTGAAGCTGGGACGCGCAGTGCTGGGTGAACTCGGTGCGGTCAATTCGCTTCACAAGGCGCGGGTCGAGCAGGCTGGCTTTGCCGTCCTGAAGGCGCCCGACATGCCTTCGATCCTCGTGGAGACGGCGTTCATCAGCAATCCCGAGGAAGAGGAGCGCCTCACCGACGAGGTCTACCAGGAGAAGCTGGCAAGGGCCATCGCCAGCGGCATCAAGCGGTACTTCGCCAGGAACCCGCCGCTTGCCCGTGCGCATCTCGCAAGGTCCGACACGCCCGAGCCATTGCCGGCCCTGCCGGAGGCGTCGGATTCGATGGGGCGCGGACGAGTGTCGACGTCCGCCACCGGCATGCAGTTCGCGGTGTTCGACCCTTCATCGGCGACCGATCGCCTGCCTCGTGCTGTGCCCCCGCGGAGCGAAGCCCGAACGGTGCTCAGGCCTGCACAGGCCGCCCGGAAATCCGTTCCCGTGCGTGCCGAGGCCCGGCCCGGTCCGACCTGCCAGGCCGAGGCTCGGAAGGCCACCCGCCGGATCTGTCCGTCCCCTCGCGCGCCGCGTCGCTGACGCGTCCATGCCCGTCGTCGGCGTCCTGTTGGCGGCCGGACAAGGCAGTCGCTTCGGCGGCGGCAAGCTTCTGCATCCCTTCGGACCTGCCGGCGAAGCGCTGTCGCTGGTCTCGTGGCGCCACCTCTGCGACGCCGTCCCCGACACCGTGGTCGTCATCCGCGAGGATGATCATGCCGTCCGATCGCTCTTCGAAGCCAGCGGTGCGCGGATTGCCCTGTGCGAGGACGCCCGCGAAGGGATGGGGCGCAGCATCGCCTGCGGTGTGCGGGCAACGCCGGACGCCGACGGCTGGATCGTTGCGCTGGGGGACATGCCACTGCTGCAACCCGCCACCGTGCAGTCGGTGCTCGCGCGGCTGGATGCCGGTGCTTCGATCGTCGTGCCGACCTGCGGTGGCCGCCGTGGGCATCCGGTCGGATTCGCCGGAAAGCATGGTCCGGCATTGCAACGGCTCGGCGGTGACGAGGGCGCCCGGCGCATTCTTGCC
>VYKP01000510.1_pt1 | contig 9907 bp, 9 predicted proteins | sample 5114551 | NCBI WGS metagenome assembly VYKP01 (sample SAMN12291777, study PRJNA351875) | freshwater metagenome | isolation source: freshwater lake | place: USA: Michigan, Baseline Lake | collected 2013-08-09
ATCCCGATGATCGGCACGAATAGATTCAGCACCGGCACCATCGCCATCAGGGCCAAGGCAAGGCCGAGCATCCAGCCCTGCCAGCGCAAACGCTGCCAGGCGATGCGCGAATGCGCCAAGTTCATGCGCCTGAGCGCCACTTCGCGCAGCAACCCCGCGCCAAGCCCATGCGCCGAAATCAGCAGCGCCAGCAGCGCGCCCAGAAAAGGAATGAAAAACAGCGGCAAAAGCAGTAGTTGCAGCGCAAGCAATTTCACCCCGAACCAGACGCCATAGCCAGCCTGCGCCAGGGCGGAAGCGCCGGAAGGCGCGGCGAGCCCAGGGTAATGGCGCCGCTCCACCGCGCCTGCCACGCTATCGGTGAATTGTGCCGCGATACCGAGGGCGACCGGCAGGAACAGCCACCAGCCGAGGAATACCCCCGCCGCCGCACCGCCCGCCTGGGTTATCCAGGAAAGCCATTCCGGCCCGCCCGCCGCCGCCCACCCGGCCAGCCCGCCAAGGCCGCCCCCAGCACGCCCAGGATCAGCGGCAGACGAAAGGCAGGGTCGCCCAATTGGCGAAGGGCGAGGAAAAGCGCTTGCGGCATGGTGGACGCCACCCTCGCCCAAGGCTAATGCCGCCGCAACCTTTTCCCGGAGCCCTCGCCCATGACCCCCCCCAGCCTTGATATTCTTGGCATCGGCAATGCCATTGTGGATGTGCTGGCGCGCGCCGAGGACAGTTTCCTGGAAGAACACGGCATGGCCAAGGGCGGCATGGCGCTGATTGGCACCGACCAGGCGGAGGCGATTTACGCTGCCATGGGCCCAGGCATTGAAAGCAGTGGCGGGTCCGCTGCCAATACCTGCGCGGTCGCGGCGGGGCTTGGCGCCAAGGTCGGCTATCTGGGCAAGGTCGCGGATGATGGCCTCGGCCAGGTGTTCCGCCATGACATTACTGCTGCCGGGGTCGCTTTCCCCACACCCCCCTTGGCCGGCGGCGCCCCCACCGCGCGCTGCCTGATCCTGGTCTCCCCCGATGGTCAGCGCACCATGAATACCTTCCTTGGCGCCTGCGTGACCTTTGGGGAGGCCGATCTGGACCCCGCCGCCATTGCCAGCGCGCGGATTGTCTATCTGGAAGGCTATCTTTTCGACCCGCCGGCGGCCCAGGCCGCCTTCCGCGCCGCTGCGCGCATCGCGCATCAGGCCGGGCGGCAAGTGGCGATTACGCTATCCGACCCCTTCTGCGTGGGCCGCCACCGCGCTGCCTTCCGCGCCTTCATTCGCGAAGAAGCCGATATCGTCTTCGCCAATGAAGCCGAGATTTGCGCCCTTTATGAAACGGATGATTTCGACGCGGCGGCCGAGGCGGTGCGCGCCGAAGTCGCCATTGCCGCGCTCACCCGCAGCGAAAAGGGCAGCCGCATCATCGCCGGCACCGAGACCCATGAAATCCGCGCCGAACCGACCAGGCTGGTGGACAGCACCGGCGCGGGGGATGCCTATGCCGCCGGCTTCATGGCGGCGCTGACCCGTGGCTTGGCTTTGCCCGAATGCGGCCGCTGGGGCAGCATTGCGGCGGCCGAGGTGATTTCCCATTTCGGCGCCCGGCCCCAGGCCGATCTGGCGGCGCTGGTTGGCAGCCGGCCCGGCGGGGTGGCGGCAGCGCTTGGGTAGGCGCTGAAGTTTCACACGCTTTTCTCTGGCTTTTTCCGGCGCGACCCCCTATCTCCCCGCCATAACGAAACGCCTGGATGGAAACCACCGCTCGCCCCCAAGCCTTGGGAGCCGGGTTGGTGGCGTTTTGCCAGGCTCCTTTCCAGGTGTTCCATGCAGATTCGTAACGTCGCCATTATCGCCCATGTTGACCACGGCAAGACCACGCTGGTGGACAAGCTGCTGAGCCAGGCCGGTGCCTTCCGCGCCAATCAGCAGGTCGCCGAACGCGCGCTTGACCGCAATGATCTGGAACGCGAACGCGGCATCACCATCCTTGCCAAATCCACCGCCGTGGAATGGAAGGGTGTGAAGATCAACATCGTGGACACGCCCGGCCACGCCGATTTCGGCGGTGAGGTGGAACGCATCCTGTCCATGGTGGATGGCGCCATTGTGCTGTGCGACGCCGCCGAAGGCCCGCTGCCGCAGACCAAGTTTGTGCTCACCAAGGCGCTTGCGCGTGGGCTGAAGCCGATTGTGGTCATCAATAAGGTGGACCGACAGGATGCCCGCCCGGATGAGGTCCATAACGAAGTCTTCGACCTTTTCGCTGCCCTGGGTGCCAGCGATGAGCAACTTGATTTCCACACGCTTTTCGCGTCTGGCCGGCAGGGCTGGGCGGATCTGGAACTGGAAGGCCCGCGCAAGGATTTGGCGCCGCTGTTTGACCTGATCCTGTCCCATGTGCCGGCGCCGAAGGTGGACCTCGAAAAGCCCTTCGCCATGAATGCCTCCATCCTGGAAAGCGACAATTTCCTGGGCCGCATCCTGACCGGGCGCGTGGAACAAGGTGTTGCGCGCATCAATATGCCGGTGCGCGTGCTGCGTCAGGATGGCACGGTTGTGGAAAGCGGGCGGCTGACCAAGCTGATGACCTTCTCGGGCCTTGAGCGTGTGCCGGTGGATGAGGTGCGCGCGGGCGATATCATTGCCATTGCCGGGCTTTCGGATGCGACCATCCCCGACACCATCGCTTCCCCCGAAGTGACGGAACCGCTGCCGGCGTTGCCGGTGGACCCGCCGACGCTGGCCATGACCTTCCGCATCAATGATGGCCCCTTGGGTGGGCGTGAGGGCAAGAAGGTCACGTCGCGCCAGATTCGCGAAAGGCTGTTCAAGGAAACCGAAGGCAATGTCGCGATCAAGGTGAAGGTGAGCGAGGAAGTTGACGCTTTCGAAGTCGCCGGCCGTGGTGAATTGCAGTTGGGCGTGCTGATCGAGACCATGCGGCGTGAGGGGTTTGAACTGACGATCGGGCGCCCGCGCGTGCTGACGCGCGACAATCCCGAAACCGGTGAGCGTGAGGAGCCCTTCGAAGAAGCCTTGATTGACGTGGATGAAAGCTATTCCGGCGTGGTGGTGGAGAAGATGTCGCTCCGCAAGGGCCAGATGCAGGATATGCGGCCTTCGGGCGGCGGCAAGGTGCGGCTCACCTTCCACATTCCTTCGCGTGGCTTGATTGGCTATCACGGCGAATTCCTGACCGATACGCGCGGCACGGGCATGATGAACCGGCTATTCCTGGGCTATCGCCCCTGGGCCGGGCCGATTGAAGGCCGGCGCAATGGGTCGCTGATTTCGAATTCGGATGGGGAAGCCATTCAATACGCGCTGTTCTATTTGCAGGAACGCGGCACGCTTTTTGTTGATCCCGGCGTGAAGGTTTATGTCGGGATGATCCTGGGTGAGCATTCGCGCGACAATGATCTGGAAGTGAACCCGATCAAGGAAAAGAAGCTGACGAACATCCGCGCCGCCGGCAAGGATGAGGCTTTGCTGCTGATCCCGCCGCGCAAGATGAGCCTGGAACAGGCCATTGCGTACATCGAAGATGATGAATTGGTTGAGGTAACGCCGGGCGCCATTCGGCTCCGCAAGCGCCACCTTGATCCGCATGAGCGCAAGCGCCATGCGCGTCGGGCGGAGAGTGAGGCGGCGTAAGCATTTTCAAGCCAAGTGGAAACACTTGGCGACTCGGAAAATGCGATCTTACAAACTTCCGCGTATTTTCAAGCCAAGTGGAAACATTTGGCGACTCGGAAAATGCGGTCTTACAAACTTCCGTGTATTTTCAAGTCAAGTGGAAACACTTGGCGACACGGAAAATGCGGTCTTACAAACTTCCGCATATTTTCAAGCCAAGTGGAAACACTTGGCGACCCGGAAAATGCGGTCTTACAAACTTCGGGTATTTTCAAGCCAAGTTAGCTTCTTGGCTTGAAAGCTTTCTAAGCCTCACGTGTGGGGTACCCCTCCAGCATCCTGGCGAAATCATCCCAGGGGCGCGGCTTGAAGATGGTATCGGTGACGAAGGCATCCGTGATCCTGTCGCACCGAAAGGCGCGAATATCGCCGCGCAATTGATCCCAGCACAGCACATACCAGACCGGCGGATTGAGCAGCAGGAAATGAGGCTCAATCATCCGTTCCGTATGGTTCCGGTGTCGGTCCCGGTAGCGCATGCTGATGACGCGATTGAGCGCGAAAGCTTCCTTCAGGGCGTGCCCGCATTGCTTTCGGGTCTCTTCAAGGGATGCCAGCACTGCGCCGGAAGCAGCCCCACCAATCCTGATGCGTTTGCGCATCGCCGCAATCCGGCGCTGTTCGCCAGGCGCGAAACTGCCCATGACCTTGCGCCTTATTGCATCGGCATGGCTCATTTGAAGTGACGCATACAGGCTTTCGCCGATGGCCAGGCCAATCAGCAGATCAAGTGCCTCCCGGCGTGACAGGTTGATCCGCCCGATTCCCCAACCAAGTGCAATGCGCACACCGCCGCCTCGGCCCCTTTCGCTTTCCACGGGAACGCCCCGTTCGCGCAGGATTTCCAAATCCCGGTGCAGCGTCCGCAGGGATACGCCGAATTCGATCGCGGCATCCCGCAAAGCGAGCGCATCCTCGTTCTTCAGCCAAGCCTCAAGCCGATCAAGGCGCGCGAGGCGGGTGGACATCGTCATCCGGTTCCTATGGCGCAAAATATGCCAGAAAGCGACATATTTTTCCGTACAAGACAGCCACCGCGCGCAAGACGCCGGGAATGGAGGATGATCGTGAAGCAGCAAGTCCTGGAATTGGTCTCATTCAAGCTGGCGCCTGGAAGCTCCGAGGCGGAGATGCTGGCTGCATCAGGCATTTGCCAGTCGGAATTCCTGCAAAAGCAGGAAGGCTTCCTGCTGAGGCTCACGGCGCGGCGGGATGATGGGTCATATGTTGATGTCGTACTTTGGGAAAGCCAGGCCCATGCTGACGCTGCGTTGGAGCATTCCCAGTCTTCAAGCGCGGCAGGGCAGTTTCTTGCCCATATTCTCATGGACACAGAAAATGCCGAACCAAAGATGGAACATTGCGCCGTACTGCGGCGTACCGGACATGAAGCCTGAGTTTTCTGTCCGGGAAGAAAAAGTCATGGCCGCACCAACAATGAACGAGGTCGCGGCCATGCTGTCTGCCCGGTATGCCGATGTTTCTCTTGCCACCACCTGGGGCGAGACAGCGCTATTCTACAACCCCGGCAAGCGCCTTCCCAGGGGCATCTATTTTGCCACGCTCAAGGACCATGATGGCGCGAATGACAAGGCATCCGCGCTGCATCGGCCTGGTGTTTTTCGTCTGAGCCTTGGCCTGCCGCGGGGAGACTATATTTCGCGCTTTGGGCCAATGCCGTTGCGCCCGGGTAAAGGGGGCGTGGTCCTGGGGCCTTGGGACTTCACCGCCCTGGACCAGCTTTCGCCGCACCCGATTTATGCCTGGATGGGCTGGGTGGCAGTGCTCAACCCATCGCACAGCACATTGGCGGCATTATCGCCTTTGTTTGACGCTGCCTTCGACAAGGTGCGGCATGGTTTCCGCAGGCGCCTTGGGTGACGGGAATTGAACGGGGTCACCCTATCGCGGCGCCCCTTCCCCAATCCGGTGCAATAGCCGCCCGCCATCCGCGAGCCCAATCACCACCAAAATCTCATCCGGGCGCGGGCCATCGCCAAGGCTCACGGTAATCGCGTCAAAATGCCGGCGCGACCAGACATCATCCTTATGCCCAAGCGGCAGATCGAGCGCGCTGCCAGGCCCGCCCATCTTGGCCGCGGATGGGATAATGGCCGCACCGCCGCCAATCGCTTCCCGCAAGGGCCTGCCAAGGGCCGGGTGCAGGATGGCGGCGGCATGTTCCAATTCCCCCGCCGCGCCCACAATGGCACCCTTGCCATAGGAAACCGCCGGCCCGCCCAGCAGCTTGACCAATTCCGGCGCGACCTGGGCGGAAAGCTGTGGGCCATAATCCACCAGCGGCGACAAATCCGCCTGATAGCGACCGGCATAGGGATTGCCGATCAGGATCAGCGCCACGGCGCGGATAATGGGGCGCGGGGCGGTGCGCCCGGCCTCGGCAAAGCTTTCCTCACGCAGGTAAACGAGTTTGCGGATATCGGGCATGGCGGTTCTCCCCTGCAATCTTCCGGTGCGAAGCCTTGCAGTTTTGCCCCGCTCTAGGAAGCCTGGGCCACCCCCTGGCAGAAAGCCTCAGCACGTTGCATCTTGCCGCCATCAATCAAGGGAATACCGCCATGGTCCATGCTCCGAACCGTCCGCCGCCAGGTGCGCCGCCTGTGCGCATCAACCTCTATTCCGATACGCAAACCCGCCCGACGCCGGCCATGAAGGAAGCCATGATGCGCGCCGAAGTGGGCGATGAGCAGCATGGCGATGACCCGACGGTGCATGAGCTCTGTGACCGTATGGCCGCGCTGATGGGCAAGGAAGCGGCGATGTATTTGCCATCCGGCACCATGTGCAATGTGGTCGCGATCCTGACCCATTGCCAAAAGGGTGATGAGGTGGTGGCGCATGAAACCAGCCACATCCTGCACAGTGAAGGTGGTGCCCATGCCGCGCTCACCGGCGTGCAGATCATGCCGATGCGCGGGCCGAAGGGCATGTTCACCGCCGATGAACTACGCGCCGCGATCAGACCGAAGACTCGCTACACCCCGCCGCAGCGGCTTTTGGAAGTGGAGCAAACCGCCAATATCGGTGGAGGCGCCGTTTGGCCGCTGGCGCAGCTTAATGCCGTGGCGGCTGTCGCGCATGGTGAAGGCTGGGCGACGCATATGGATGGTGCGCGGCTGATGAATGCCTGTGTCGCCGCCGGTGTGGCGCCCAAGGATATGGTCGCGTCCTATGATTCTGTGTGGCTGGATTTCACCAAGGGGCTGGGCGCGCCGCTCGGTGCCGTGCTCTGCGGCAGTAATGAGTTTATCGGCCGCGCCTGGCGGTGGAAGCAGCGCCTGGGTGGTTCCATGCGCCAGGGCGGCATTTGCGCCGCTGCCTGCATCTATGCGCTGGACCACAATATTGATCGGCTGGCCGAAGACCACGCCAATGCCAAGGCGCTGGCGCGCGGCCTTTCGCAGATTGAAGGCGTGAAGGTGGAAGACCCGGAAACCAATCTGGTATTCTTCGATATCAGCGGCACCGGCATGGATGTCGCGCGCTTGCAGGAAAAGCTGCAAATGCGCGGCATTGCCGTGAGTGGCCTTGGCGGGCGCGTGCGGGCTTGTACACATCTGGATGTGACGCGCGGCATGATTGATGAGGCGGTTACTGAAATCCGTGCCGCGCTGAAGGCGGCGTAACTCAACGCTTGATCCGCCCGGGCCATCAACCTGGGCGGATCAGCGTTAAGCCTCAAAATGCGGAAGGGCCATGCGCTTGCCAAGCGCCAGCGCATCCAGCGTCATTTGCAGCGGTGTCAGATCAGCCTCGCTCTCACCACGCAGCAGCAATTCGGCGAAGCGGGCATAGAGCATCGGGTATTCCTCTCGCGCTTCCTGCACTGTCACTCGGCCATCAATCACCAGCGTGCCCCCGCTATCGAGCAACGCCACTTCATGGCCGCAGCGTGTGGTCATGCGTAATTCACGCTGATCTGGGCCGACATGGCCCCAATTTGCGTGCAGCTCCAGCGGGCCGGTGCTGTCCAAGGCACCGAAACGGATCGTGGCGGCAAGCGGCGCGGCATGGTTGGCGGCGATATGCAATTCCGCGCTCTGCACGAAAGGTGGCGCCGCGAATAGCCGGCTGATGACCGACAGCGCATTGATCGCCATATCGAAAACGCCAAGCCCATCAGCCTGCCAAATCCAATCCTGATCGGGGTGGTAGACGCGAAAATCCTCATGCCAATCCACGCGCAGCCGGGCCAGATGCTTATCCGCGAGAAAAACGCGCGCAGCCTCTACCGCGCGATTGCACTGCGAGTGCCAGGACGCATAGAGAACGCGGCGAGAGCGCGCCGCCAATTCCACCAGCGCCTCTGCCTCGCCCATTGTCGCGGCGGGCGGTTTTTCCAACAGGACATGCTTGCCCGCCAGCAGCGCATCACGCGCAATGGCGAAGCGCGCCGCGGGTGGCGTGCAGATCGCGACCGCATCCAACGCGCAAGCGGCGAACATGGCCTGATGGTCTTTGTAGATGGGCAAACCCGCAACGGCTTCACCGCCGCCAAGATCAGTAAGCCCCGCCAAGGTAAAGCCGGCATTGGCCGTGATTGCCGGCACATGTCGCTTACGCGCGATTTGCCCCAAGCCCACAATGCCGATGCTGATCGCCATGGCCGCCCCCTTCATCCCGCACCCGCCAATAGCGCGCGCTTTGGCGTAGCTTATCGGAATTCGGGAAGCAGCCCAGGGGCACGCGCCAGCTTTCGCTTGACACGATCCAACATCCCCGAATGACATGCGCCTGATGCATCAGAACAGAGCCTGCCTTTGACGTCGCCGCGCGCCATGCTGCGCAAGCGGCGGCTATGGATGCTTGCCGCTTGCCTTGGCGCCATGTTGCTGGCGCCCTTTGCGCTGGATCGGCTTTTCCCGCCCAATCTCTCGCGCCTGCATTCTGTGGGCGTGGAGGTGCAGGATCGCGACGGGCGCATTCTTTCCGTCCTGCCCGCGCCGGGCGGCTTTTGGCGGCTGGCGACGCGGCCCGAAGATGTCTCGCCCATTCTGCTTGATCTGCTGATCGCGGCAGAGGATCGGCGCTTTTATGACCATCTCGGCGTTGATCCGCTGGCGCTGGCGCGCGCGGCGACGTCAAAGGCAGGCTCTGTTCTGATGCATCAGGCGCATGTCATTCGGGGATGTCGGGCTGCGCGCCAAGGCGATTGAAATCTTCCGCGCCTTTCAATTGGAAGCGCGCTTCAGCAAGCAGGAAATCCTGGGCATTTGGCTGACGCTTGCGCCGCAAACCGGGAACATTGAAGGCATACGCGCCGGCGCCTTGGCCTGGTTTGGCCGACCCGCCAACCGGTTGGATGCGGCGGAAGCGGCGCTGCTGATTGCGCTCGCCCGCCGCCCGGCAGCGCTCAGCCCTGACCGACACGCGGAAGCAGCGCGCGCTGCGCGGGATGATGTGTTGCGCCGGCGTGCGGCCGCGATGGTCTCCCCCGAAGATCAGGCCTTGGCGCTGGAAGCGCCCCTGCCAAGCGTGCGGCTGCCCATGTCTGGCCTGGCGCCGCATCTCGCGCGGGAATTGGCGCGGCGGGGCGATTCCCCCATCCGCAGCAGCCTGGATGCCGGGCTGCAACGCGCCAGCGAAAGATTGGCGCAGGAGGCGCTGGCGCGACTGCCGGAACGCGCCAGCATTGCCCTGATCATCGCTGATCTGGCCACGCGCGAGGCCCGCGCCTTGGTCGGCGGCGCCTTTGGCGCCGAAACCCGCGCCGGCGCGCTGGATTTGACGCGCGCGACCCGTTCGCCTGGTTCCGCGCTAAAACCCTTTCTCTATGCCATGGCCTTTGAACAGGGGCTGGTGCGACCCGATACGCTGCTTTCCGATCTGCCGCGCCGCTTTGGCGCCTATGCGCCGGAGAATTTCGATCGCGGCTTTGTGGGCCGCATCACGGCGGCCGAGGCTTTGCGGCTTTCGCTTAATCTGCCAGCAGTCGCGCTATTGGATGGCATTGGGCCGGCGCGGTTTGCGGCATCGCTCCGCTCAGCCGGGGCAGCGCCGGTGCTGCCGCGCGGGGTGGATGCGTCCCTGCCTTTGGCGCTCGGTGGCGCAGGGACAACGCTGCGTGACATGGTTGGGCTTTATGCGCTGCTCGGTGATGGCGGGCGGGCCGGCGGGCTGCGCTTCACCCCTGGGCCGACGCCGCCAAGCGCGCCGGTTTTGGAAGCGCGCGCCGCTGCCGCCGTAGCTGGGCTTTTGGT